>Ga0307507_10001438_pt1 | contig 53280 bp, 6 predicted proteins | sample 7_EM_MG_FD_207223 | JGI IMG/M metagenome (GOLD analysis project Ga0307507, IMG submission 207223) | Populus trichocarpa ectomycorrhiza microbial communities from riparian zone in the Pacific Northwest, United States - 7_EM | ecosystem: Host-associated > Plants > Roots > Unclassified | place... | reverse complement strand
GGGTGCTATATGCGCTCATATAGAATGGATCCCGGCGATACTATACTACCTTAGACTTGCGGAAAACTAGTAATAGAAGTGTTACTAAGTACTAGGAGATACCAAGTTACGTCTATTATATAGAACAGCTATATTTACGAAGATTTGGTCGAGTACTTTAGGTTAAAAGTATTACTGAACCTAGGGTCCTAAGTTAACATCCAAAACGCGTTAAACAACATCTTAAATTGCCTACCTCTTAACAGAAAACCTACAAGATTCTATAAAACTAAAAACCCTACCTACCTTTAACCTATTATGGCGTTAACCTACCTAAAGAAGTATAAGGAAGATATTAACCTAAAGATATAGAATAAAGACATTAACCCTGCAAACGCTAAGCAAAAGGACCTAAACGGATTCTTATTATACCACATAGTATACTATACAGATAGCGAATACAATGATACTATGCTATAGTATTGTATAAAGGAGGACTTCGTTGGATGGATAAAGGAAACATAGGCTCTTATAAACAAGTTTATTATATAAAACTTCCGTAACTTCCTTTAGGAGAATGGAGTATTTGTCCCTATAGATAGAAGCGCTATTAGAGACAATATTTAGGAGTAAGTTATTAACGTAAAAGAAGAGCACGAATGGACTCTATAAGAGATTAAGCACCAACTATGTACTATAAAGAAGCTTAACTTATAATGGAGTCTGAATAATACACTAATAGAGACACGTTTAAATTCTATTGCTCTAGGCACAAGTTCTTACGTTCTATACCCATCGCTTTTATTATCTTTAGCTCCCTAGGATCCACTAATTTAACCTATAACTTTAACTACTAAATAAGAGCAAGCGCAAGATTCCCTTGCTTCGCGATTTAATAACCTTTAAACTCTATTACAGTAAGATTAGGTACCACGCCGTGCTCTATTAAGATCTATATCTTTACTACAGCCTATAAAGCAATCCTCACTTTAATCTCTAATGCAATTTCAACATGGCCTAATACCGCTTGGAGGCACCTTAAAAATGCTTACAGAGCTTATAAAGCTCTATTTAGACTAGGAGAAGAGGTTTAGCAGGGAACTGTATAATATCCTTAATTTAAAGCTGCGCATCTTCTATAACTGTTACTAGAAGGTTGGACTAGAACCTAACCAATATTATAATACTTATTCTGTTATGCTTAAGGGCCGCGCCAGTACCTTCTATTATAATTATTTGGTAGGAAAAGAATACGATTTTAACCGAATGATATATAAGACAAGATGCTACTTTAAAACAGAAGAGAATAAGTAGTAGTATATATTAGAGTAGAGAGAGACTACCTTCCTAAGAATTATTACTACAAACCCAGATACCTCTTGACTCGATTATCTTTAAAAGCTCTTTAACCGACTTTAGATAATTTAGCGTGGCTTATCCAAATTATATTAAGAGGACTTCAGCCTATGCGATTAAGTTATTAGCGTATACTAAGGTGTTAAAGAATGCAACCTTACTCTTTTTAATCCTGCAAATACTTATAAAGGAGTATGTACTTAATTAAGATCCTCTATTAGCACCGCTCTGCGCTCTTAAGAAGTACAGCAATTTAATACCTAACCCTAACCTACTTTAATCAACCCGGCCGACTAATACGATTATAACTAAACTAATTAAATATATGGTAGCCGGGGTAGGGGATATAGTAGAGGGTATAATTAACATCAACTATAAAGCAATCGTGGAGGTCCTTATAGAGGTTTATCTTAAAATAATTAATAGAAGAAATGCTACGTTTATAAGAAGCCAAATTGCTTGTTAACTAGGCACCCTCTTAATAGATAAAAGGAGGCATATAATAAGTTTTACCAGAGCGTATAAAATGTTAGAAATTATAAGGTTACTATAGCCTACTTCCAAAGCTTCCTGGTTTAATATAAAGGCGAAGAAGACCTTAAGGGTAAGGTTAACAAGGCCAAATAGCTCCTTATGGATATAAAAATTGAGGACTACTCTCCTAACCAATACTTCACCAAGTATGGTAAGGTAAATAGCACACAAACCGTTACTGTCCTTAATAACCAATTTACGCTCCATTCTATTATAAAGTTAGATATCTTTAATAAGCCAAAGGAAAGTTCCGCGCTCTCCTTTAATAATAGATACTTAGCAAACGTCTTCTATAGTATTATGCCAGATACTAGAGCCGTAGAAGTATCTATAGTAGGAGAACCTTAAGTTTGAGCTCTTTAGTAGCTTAATAGCTCTATTTAAATCGACTAATCAACGGCAGGCTAATATACAATTCGCTTTAGCAAGGGTACTATAATCTCTCTTGGCACAATTAAGGTCCAAACCCTATTAGGATATATTACTTTCTATATTATTCCCATAAACACCCCATTTCTATTCTATATCTAAGATATAGATAAGTTAGGCGTTAAGCTTAATAACCTTAAGAATATACTTATTTAGGGAGATAATTAGGTGCCCGTTATACGCAAGTAGGGTCACCCTTAGTTGCTCCTTTAATAGCTAGAAAGGAGCGTTGCTTAGAGCCATTTAACTAAGTTAGAGTTATGTTAACTATACTGTCGCTTTAGTTACCTATTAGTTTATAAATTGCTTAGGGTTCTTTAGTAAATAGGTTATAAAGTTAAGGCTAAGACAATTAAGTATCTTATAAAGTACTACTATTACTACTAAATAAACCAGAAGTCCCCTAGCCGATTTAAGTTTACCCTTAAAGATAACTATAACTTTAACTTCTGTATTATTATTAACATTATATATTTTAGCGGCAAGCTAGTACTCTAAGTTATTAACCTCTTAACTTTCTTTTAAGCCGCACGTTTTCTAAAGGATATATTAGCTAGAAACACATAGAACACTCTTTAATTATATTAGATTAATGTCTACCTAGGACCCCCTAATTAAGTTATTTATAATGTAGGAAGGAACTTCTTATCTATAGAGTTTTGGTAATAGGCAAAGGCAATAGAAATTAAAGTTAAGGAAGTCCCTATTAAGGCACATAATAGTATTAGAAAAGTAGAACAATATTACACACCATTATACTAAGCATATAAGATTATTTCTTTGGAACTAGAGGGCGCTAGCAAAGAGCTTATCTTATAAATGGCTGTTAAGGCTATTAACAATTCCGCTAGCCTAGATAGGCTCGTACCTATATTATTAGTCTTTGGCGCCTACCTTTAAATAACTAACAATTCTCTACTATCTCTATCTATTACGTAACGAGCTGAGGCTATCCATAAGGCAATAAAGAAGGTGCGCCGCATCTACGCTACGCGCTAGGTTAACAACGCACTAAAAATAAAAAACGGCCTAAACACCTTAATAATAATAGATCTGCCACTCTAATCTAAAGTATGGGTATGGCGTAAGAAGGGAGGCTGGTTAGGCCCACATAAACTTATTACAATTAATAGTTAAACTTGTACTCTTTAGATGCCCCATAGACCCACTTAATTCTACTTAACCATTGTTAAGCCCTACTATAGGAATAACAGTTTTAAGCCTTTATAAGATGCTTTAGAGGATACCCTAGAGGAGAACCACAATTAATGTGCTTTAGAAGGTGACTACAATTCTAATATAATTACAGCAGATATACCGTAACCATAACGCGGTAGAGGTTACCTAAAAGGATTATAAAATTACTAACATCTTATTAATTTCAAAGAGCAATTTATTGCCGCTATTAAGAGTAGAGTTAAGTTATTAATGGCCTTTATAACAGCTAAAGAGAAAGTGGACTTTAAGCTCGTAAAATAACTCTAAAAGGAAGGCCGTATTATAACTCTAGGAGCCCCTTTCCAAGCATCTAATAAGTAGGAGATTAACGGTCTTATTATAAGAGGAGTCTTTAAATTTAAGAAGTATAACCCTACTAAGTTTAATAGAGTTCGCATCTTTAAGTTAAGAATAGTTAATAAGATTAAGGGCAAAGCTACTAACACCCCATTTAAAAAGTTAAGGCTGGTTATCTAAGGTTATAATAATAACGGTAAGGAAGTAATTCTTATGCAATCCCCTATAATTTAACAAGCTAGTTAGTAAGTTATTATTACGCTAGCTCCCTCCTTAATAAAGAATAGAATAACGGTTTATTTATAAGATATTACTTAGGCCTATACCCAATTAGAGACGTACCTTTAGCGCTTAATATTAGCATACCTTCTAGAACAAATTCGCCACTAATATCCCAAAGATATAATTATGGTCGTGCTTAAGCCATTATATAGAATCGCAGAGGTAGGAACTTACTGGTGGGTTACCTATAGCAAGCACCATAAAGAGAAGCTTTTAATAATAACTTCTATATTCAACCCCTACTTCCTTATTATAACTACGGAAACTCTATTTAGAATTATTGGTATGCAAACCAATAATATAATTATCTTAGAAGACGACGAATTCTTAGCTCTTAAAGAAGATAAGCTAGTAAAGGCAAATCTTATAGTAAAGCTAAAGAAGAGGCTTAACCTAATAACACTATTACTCGTTAATGGATGCATCCTCTTCCTAAATAAGGACTCTATCGCTTTGCGCCAGAAGGGTTAAGGTAAGAAGATTAATATTATTAACGTTAATTCTCTAAAGCAAGGATATATGGAGTAACGCGCTTGCGGAGCTTATATTACTTCTATCTATTAACCTAAGGCTTCCTTTAATCTCTTTATTACCGCTTAATACCAGGAACCAACTAAGGATAACGTTCTTGCCCTAAATAAGCGTCTTTCCTAGCAAATAAACTATCTTAATTAGGGACTACTCTATGTGCCTATTAACCTTCCTACCGCTAAGCTCTTTGTATTTGTTAATAGATCATTTGTAAATAATAAAGATTTTAGCTCCTAGCTAGGATATAAGATTATTATTGCGAACAAATCTACTAGAGAGAATAACTTTATAATCTATAGTAATCTTATCTATTAGAGCCTAACTAAAAGTAAGTACGTCACTTAAAGCGTTCTAGCGTTAGAGATATATAGAATAGTTAGCGGAGTTAATATAGCAATTACAATTGGAACTACCCTAAAGATAATTATAGATTAACTCAAACTTCCTATTATCCCTATAATCGTATATACCAACTTATATTCCCTCTATAAGTGCTTAGTCAAGCTTAGTACCATAAAGGAGAAGCGCCTTATAATTAACATTATAGCACTTTAGCAATCCTACAAACGGCAAGAACTCTTTAAGATTTAATAGATTAATGGCCAAGACAACCCAGTAGATGTAATAACAAAGGCAAACCTAAATAAGGCTCTAAAAACGTTTATTAACACAAACACTCTACGTATACGGGTTAAAGGTTGGGTTAAAAGGGAGTAAGAGTATAACATTCCGCAGACCCTAATTTTAACTAGCCAATTAGGATTTTCTATACCCGGCATAGAAAATCGCTATTGGCTCGCTTACTACTAGCGCCTTAGCGGCCCCTCGCCTTCGCGTTAACCCCTAACGTTCTTCTTCTTCTTCGCTTAGTATCTTTGTATAGTAGTAATCTACAAGTGTATATAGATAGCAACTACAAAAAAAGAGTTGCCAGTGTCGGGAATAAGGCAAGCGGTCGTCACGTGTTGTCGCGGCACTAGCGTGGCGAGAAGCCTTAAGCTCTTCGCCCTTCCTCGTTCCAATCAAAAATCATACATCATCAAAACAACGTCACTGTCCTACTCAAGTAGTACTGGTGATTTACCCTATGTTACCAACATATATAAACCTTAAAGAAGTTATATTAGAAGTAGAGACTAAAACTACTATAGAGTAAGGTTTAGTAATAGGGATTATAACTCCGTTAGAAATAGTATCTATTACTTTATAAAATGGAAGGAGAAGTATCTAAAAGGGATTAAGTAAGCAGACAACTGCTAATGCTAACTTACTCCTTAATAAAGGCAAAAGGCCATAGACTTAAGATTTTTAAAAAGAGATAAAAGAGACCTAAGAACCGATAGGGAAGGGCAGTAGCTTAATTTAAAGAGTTTTATATAAGTATAGGATAAAGATTCCTAGTGAGCCAATATTTTAAAAAACGAATAAGGTCTATAGCAATCTTAGGAAAATATAGTGTTTAGCCTAAAGGTTAAAAGTTAATACCATAATTAAGAAGTAAGAGGACTTTAACAATTTACTTATAAGGTAAGAAATAAAAGAAAGTATAGAGGAGTTTAGGTATTAAATCCTTATATAGTAAGAATAGAAACTAGACTAGGGAGCTAGTATATTAGGTTACTTAAGGGATAAAGTACCTATATGGAAGGTTACTAATAGGCCAAGAATAGGCATACTAAGGGCTAAGTGGCTAAATAAACTAGAATAGGAAGAGGATCTAGAGAGCCTTACTAGATTCGCAAAATAATATATAAAGGGCTATTATAATGCAGTAATAAAAAGATACTTTCTTACGGATAAATTGTATATACTTAGTAAATTATACCGGAAGTGGTATAGACAGTAAAAAAACAATAAGTGGGAAGACTTTTATATATAGTTAGACGAAAAAGTCGTTTTAGATTAAGCGGTCTTAGAGAGATAAATAAGCTATATTAAGGGGGTATTAATTATAACCTTAAATGATCTAGAGAACCAGGCTAAAGACTAGAGGGAGATAATATAAATATTAGTACTAGTAAATAAGATAGCAATAATTAGATTAGTACAATAGAAGTTTAAATTTAAAAGTAAGAATAAGCCGTGAGTTAACTTAAGACACCTAGTATATTATATATTAGCATAGATCGCATATATAGATAACATATATAGTATATATAGGGCACTAAAAGAAAAGAACTATAAGTACCTAACTAAAATGTATTGGGCACTAAATAAAAGAAAATACCGGAATACTAAGTATACATATAGCTGGCATCTAGTGGAAGTTTAGGAGTTAGATAGCTTAATACTTTAGTGAGGAAAATTTCTTATAAAAGAATGCCTAAACGGATAATAGTGGTGGGAATGCCTAGAGAATATATATCTATGGTATATAGAGAAGAAGAAGCAAACTAAGTATTGGCAAAAGTAGACTAAGTATAATTAGGATTAGGCCAGGAGTTAGGAAAAAGAAAGGCCTATAAAACTAAAGGGAGCTAGTAGTAGAGTTTTAGACCCTTAAAGAAATCTAAGGACAATACCTAAATCTATAAGCAGATTAGTAGGATTAAAAGTTTAAAGCACTAATAGATAGTGGAGTAATAAGAAACTATATATTACTAGCAGTAGTAAAAAGGATGGGGTTACCTTATAGTTAGAAAGAGTACCTATATCTATATAGGGAGACTTAGTAGATAGGTAGCTATAAGGCACGATTATAGGAATAGGATAGATTGTAAAGGAGACAAATCCTTAAGGAGGTAAGGCCTCTAGGATCGTGGAGACTATATACTACAGGTACGTGCCTCCGGTATATAACTAATAGACGTTTAAGGGGTGTCTGGGGGTTATCCTAAGGGCAACCTAAGGTAACCGCAATAATATCCCTTATATCCCCCCCCTCCCTTCTTACGGTCGGCCCCTAATTACTATTACCTTATAGTAGAAGGAGATTATAAGGGCTTGTCCTAGAAGGGGTTCGGAGAGATATTAGCATGCCGTTATATATTATCTATCTATTTAGCCCCTACTTTAAACTCCTAACAACCTTAATAAAGAAAAAATATAACTAGAGAAAAGATGTAAGGATTACTAGGAGACCTATTAAAAGCCTACTAGAAGTATACTAGTAACTACTTAAGCTAATCTAAAGATTTTTATATAACTCTACTTCTAAGCCTTTATACCAGTCTATAATTAATTATAAGTATTATAGGCAATTTATTATTCCTAATATGGTTCCGTAGAACCTTTTAGTATAGAATTTAATGTATAGGGCCTTAGCTTACCGTTATCTTTAACTATTAGAATATAATCTATAATCTATAACCCTTTCTTATAATCCCTTACGTTACTAACGTATTACTCCCATACTTGCCCTTGGGCTATTATATATAGTTAGGTAATCAATTAGTTAATTAAAGAGACTTATCTCTTAAGATTTGGTATATATACTTTTAAATCTGGTGGTCCTATACTATATAATTGGCGTAGTTTTACTGCCTAGTAAATAGGAGAAACACTTTATAATAGCGCCTCTAGCTATTATATAATTGTTAAAAACGTTTATAACGTTATTCTTTAATACTATAGTATTGTTTAGGTATAATTTAACCTATATATATCTTTAATTAATGTCTTAATTACCTATCGGTTTCGTAAAGTTCTAAACGCGAGGTATAGTTAGCTTTAGAAAATAAGTCTATTTATTATATTAAAGGTCCTTATTAATTTATTAATATATTATAGCAAATTCAGATAGGTCTTTTAGTAGTTCTCTACCTACTAACTAGGCTCTAATCTTATCTAAAATAGCTTGTCGAGGGGCAGTAACTCTAGCGGATTTATTCTAGTCCAGCTCGCTAATAAGGCCTAAAATTTCCAAAAAGAAGCTGGTAAAGTCTCGGTTCCATTATTATAGGTTTTTAAGTTTGGTAATAGCTATATATTTACGGCTGGTGTTATTATATGTTTATCTAATAGGGAGATAAAGATTTTAAAATTAACAAAGGTGCTATTACGGAGGTGCCTCCCAAAAGTCTTTGCCGGCCCTTATTGGGCGGTCTTATGGGCGGTAACTCCCTCAGTTGGTAGGGCAACAGGCTAGAAGCCGCCCAATAGCGCCTTTAAGGTCCCCTATGTCACGGCACAGTCCTAACGCGTACTGTCTCGTACTGTTTCCTACTGTTGGCTGGCCCACCACTAGCGCCTTGGCGGCTGCCCCTACTATTTATATACGATACCCCCTTTTACCTCCTTCTCCTCTTTATACCACAATGTAGTTATTGAGCCTATTAGCATTATAGCACTGTAATAGTTTATGGTATCTCCTCTTGCGCCCTATTGTGATCTTTATTCTCCCCAGTCCACTATCTCTATTTTCCCAGTATAATCGCGACCTGGCGCGACTGACAATACCGTACCATAGTCCTAGATAATCTCAGTACAGTCCTAAACAATTTTAGTATTATCCTAAATAATCTTAGTATCACAGCTAGCCTTATAGATTTTAATTACCCTGCCTAGATCCCCTAAAATGGGTGACTAGAATACCCCGTTAGCGAATATACACAAAGCGCTCGCCCGCCTCTTTAATACCTCCTACACCAATATTGCCTAGGTAATTAGGAGTGGTCCAGAGTACCCCAAGGACCTTAATATGGCAGGAACATTTTAGCACCTCTCTATATGTACAACCCTTTTAACTAGCGTTGAGAGCGGTCTCCAAACAGTCTATAATAAAGGCTGGACTATAAAGTCCTAATTTAAAGAAGCTTAACACAGAATTAACTCCCTTAAGACACTTAAACTATATATAAAGCAATATAAATAGCAAGCTTTGGTATATACTAAGACTATACAAAGCCTAAGCTTTTAGATCACTATACTTACCTAAACTATTGCCAATAAGAATACCGCTACTAGCTCTCCTCCCCTAGCTAAGCCCCGTAGAAAAAAGCGTAAAGCAAAAAACCCTACCCCATTTAATGGCAAGGGATCGCTAACTAAAAAGCAAGAAAAATTTAAAATATAGGAAATAAAGATCCAAGGCGTTTTCTATAGAGATATAAAGTGCTTTAAGACCCTAATGGACGAAGTCCTCTATATATCAGATATGCTAATAGATAAGGCTTATAACTATATTAAGCATAGCCTTAATATACTATGTATACACCTAAATAACCTAAGTAAATGGGCCTTCTCTAACCAAGAGTCTATGTTTGTGTATATAAAGAAGCACTATAAGACTATAGATATAACCTAAGCAGCTAAGAACAAATTAGATACCTTAAACTAAGGCAAGCGTAATTACTAGTCCTAAAAAGCAGAGCTTAATAAGTTAATAATAAAAGTAAACAAGACTAAGGAATAAAAGGTAGATCTACTTAGGAAGAATATTTTATTTAAGATAAAGGACTTAGCCCTTACCCTTAGCCGCAAAATCAACAATGCTAACTATAAGGGCTAGAGTAAGCAAATAAACGTGTTTACTTATAACCTATAGAACTACGCCTACTATACTAAGCTAAATACCACTAAGCTAAGTACTGCTGGTAGCTATTAACCTATACTACCTAATAATAACACCTTAGTATTAGCACTATAGAATAACCTAATAGACCTTAACGCCGTTAAATTTAGCAGTAGTAGTAGTAGCCTCCCTAATAACATCTAAAGATATTATATGGATAACAGACTCTACCTAGCATATGGTTAACCTAGCTACCGGAAAGATGCTTATAACCCTAAAATAAACCTAAATTTCCTTCTAATGCTACCGCGCCAACCCCTTCCTAGCCGCAGTGGATTCTTTAGTAGAGGGATTAGTAACCAAAACAATAACCACAGATAGGGACATAGGTTTAAACATAGAGACCTACCCCTATAATTCCCTTCCCTAATACAGCCCTAGCCGATAGTCCCGTATATAAACTACGGACAAGTGCTCCGTGCCGCTACTAACTATAAGACCGGCTATATCCTTAGTAAAGTACCCCCTAGCATATATACACGTCGGAGACTAATATATTAGGATATACTAGCTAAGACTATAGCTACTAGCCAAGCCCTATAATCTAGTTATTAAAAGACTAACCCTTAGACTAAGTCGCCTCTAAGGGTTAGAACTATATAGGGAGGAGGACAAAAGGATTAGATCTATACTACTAAATTAGTTAAATCTTATTCTAAGTCAGCTGCTATTTAACCTTAAAATAGCAAATAATAATAAGAATGCCATTTTTATTTAGACCTACCTCTCCTCACTACACAACCCACTCCCATAAGTTTTTATTAAAATAGTAAGCCTTATTAATAGTAGTAGTACAGCACTAGCGTTTACAGACAAAGACTCGCTTATAAAAAAGCATAATATTATAATAAAAAGACTCCTAGTCCTAAAACCACTCTGCCTTATTAATAGACTCCCATCTAGCTTTATTACCTACTACTTTATAGCAAGAATAACAATCGGCTACTATACAGAATCTATACTCTTCTATGTTATAAAGTTATTACCCTTAATACTAGTAATTCTTAGAATGCCCTAGCTTAAAAAGTATAACCTAAAACTAGACTTCCCTACTCTAGAGCTTAAGTTTAACTCTAATTACTATGCCTATAACTATCTCCTATAGTATATTCCTAACTGTAACTAAGTAGCACTACGCGGACACATTACACGGCTAACGCTTAGATACTATTAGCTGATAGTAAAAGAGGTGCCTAACACTAGTAAGCTAATATACGCAGTAAATAAAATAGAGATTCTGGAAGACTGGACTACTACCCTATTCCTAAAAAAATAAACACTGCTAGAACTATAAGTCCCTTATATACACCCGCTTAACCTAGGTTAGCTAATAAGACACCTAGCTTTAAGTTATTTACCGTACGTATATATAACCGCACGTATAATAGCTAAGGGCGTTATAGCTAAGACTAAAACTAGAGTAATTAAGACCTCCCCCCTATAACGCCTAACCTTATACCTGTCTCCCGCGCGTACTATATAAGGCCGCTGCCTTGTTTCCGCCCCCCTAGGCTAACTAAGCCGTGCCAGCCTAGCCGTAGTACTGGAGAACCAGACACGCCCTAACCTAGACAACATTAAATATACTTATACTGTTAATTTTACCCAGTTCTATAAATAAAAAGGCGTAAAGGTAATAAGAATTTATATAGCAAAGCTAGTAGAACTGGTTAAATAAGAAGAACACTAATAGCTGCTTAAGGAGCTACCTATAGGCCTAATAGAAGTACCAAACCTGTTAGAAAGGTCTTTCCGCTGGCTAATAGAAGGTAACTATATAATGGAGGAAGCCCGTAAAGCGCTACCCCCTTATTTCTATAACTTCCTTAAGATAAACCTAAAAACTAAGTCTGAGTTTCTACGCCAGAAGATAGTTAATACTAATATTAAGAAATTCCTAAAAGGTAAACCAGGATTAACCCGCAAGGATATTTTATAATGCTTACTAAAAGAGTTTTATAAATATATTAAACACTTCCTCCCTAAGAACGCAGATAAGCTACCCCCTTACCAACTATAGGACCATAAAATTAAGATTATACCAGGAAAGTAGGCCTTGTACTATAAAAACAGACCACTCTTACCCGCTAAACTTAGCTGTGTAAAGAAGTGGATTAATAAGATGCTAGATAAGGGTTTTATCCGCAAATTAACCTTACTAGCTACTATACCACTTCTCCTTACAGCGAAACCTGGCGGCGGTATATAAATCTGCTATAACTACCAAGGCTTAAACATAGTTACTATTAAGAACCGATACCCACTGCCACTAGTCCGCGAGATACTTAACGCACTTTATAGTGCTAAGCACTTTACTAAGCTTAATGTAATTGCTGCGTTCAACCGGATCTAGATCGCGGAAGGCTATAAATAGCTTATAGTATTTATCACCCGGTTTGGACTCTATGAGATACTAGTTATACCATTTAGTCTCTATAACGCGCCCGCTATATTCTAAAACTATATTAACTATGTTTTATATAACGCCCTTAATAACTACTGCACTGCGTATTTTAATAATGTCTTTATCTTCTCAAAAACACGCGCTAAGCACACGAAATATGTAAATAAAATTATCCAGAGACTTAGTAATGCTGGACTCTAGATTAATATTAATAAGTCTAAGTTTTATGCTACCAAAACAAAATACCTTGGCTTAATTATCTCAACTAACGGCATAACCATGGACCCTAAGAAGGTGTAGGCCTTATAGGAATAGAAGGACCTAACATTAGTTAAGGAACTATAGCAATTTCTTAGCTTCGCGAACTTCTACCAATAATTTATTTTAAGGCTATTCTAAGGTAGTTGAGCCCATAACCAGGCTACTAAAAAAGAGCATTAGCTAGTTATAGGGCCCTAATTAAGCATAGGCATTCTAGACCCTAAAAACAGCGTTCACTAAAGCACTAGTCCTAGCGTATTACGACTATATAAAGAAGACTGTGGTAGAGACAGACGCCTTAAACTAGGCTTTAGGTGGAGTGCTCTATTAAGCCAATAAAAGTAATAAGCTCAAGCTAGTCGTATTCTTCTCTACTAAGCACTCAGCCCCTGAATACAACTATAAAATATACGATAAGGAGCTCCTAGCAATTGTTAAGGCACTGGAAGAATGGCGTCCTAAACTATAAGAAACTAAGCAGCCGTTTAAAATTATCACAGACTATAAGAACCTCCAGACCTTTATAATAATGAAATAACTGAACTAGCGCTAAGTCCGCTAGGCTAAGTTCCTTTTCTAATTTAACTTTGTTATTACCTATAGGCCTAACACTAAAGCCATAATCCTAGACGCTCTTAGCCGCCTTCTAGGCGTTATACCTACTAATGCTAATAATAAACGTCTACGATACCGAGACCGCGTTGTCTTACCACTAAAGAAAGTCGACCCTACTATCCTAGAAGAACTACTGAGCGAATCCCAAGACCAGAGTATTAAAGACTTTATCGCAGTAATAGACCTGAAGCCTAAGAAAAAACCCCTTAAGGAGCTTATTAAGAATGCCTATAAAGAGAACGAACTTGCTAGGAATATGTTAGCTATACTACGTAAATAGGAAGACTGTAAAGCACGCTATTAGCCCAAGTAGATTAGGAAGCTGCTCCGCTATAACAAATCTAAATGTTTAATTGTTAACGGCCTAATCTACTATAGGAATTAAGTATTTATCCCTAATTCACATAAACTCTAACTAGAAGTTGTATACTACACGTATAGTTTAGGCCCTATGGGTTACCTAGGCCGCGTTAAAACACTAGACCTCCTTAATTAAACGTATTAGTAGCTAGGTATTTCACAGTTTATAGCTACCTTTATAAAAGACTGCGCTTTCTACTTCCGTATAAAGACCCTACGCTTAGCACCGCCTGGTTTCCTAAAACTACTAAAACTACCAGTCCGCCCGTAGACCGATATCTCTATTAACCACATTATTGACCTACCTAAGTGCCTTTATAACGGCAAAATATATAGATATATCTTTATCGTTGTTAACCGCCTAACAAAGATAAGATACTTTATTCCTATTACTAGCCTAGATACTAAGGAGCTCGTTAAAGTATTTATCTATACTATCTATAAGTTACGCGGCGCTCCAAATACTATTGTTTCTAATAGAGGCTCTTTATTCGTTTCTGACTTCTGGTGTTGCCTAAACTAGCGCCTAAAGGTAACCCTAAGCCCTAGCTCCGCATGGCACCCTAAAATGGATAGTTAAACCGAGATTGTTAATATAGCAATAAATAAGTACCTATGCGCCTTTGTGAGCTTCACCCAAGATAACTAGGTAGATTGGCTCCCCCTTACCAAGTTTGCTATAAATAACTAGGTTAATAAGACTACGGAAATCTTACTATTCTTTGCCAACTATAGCTATAACCCACATCTAGGCGTTGAACTAGTAGGCCCCTAGCCATTAGCCCTATCTGTATATATAAAGAAGGAGTACCTATAAGCTAATACTATTACTAACTACTTTAAGCGCATCTTAACCTAGCTTAAAGCCCTAGCTCGTATCTTCTAGCGATAATATAAAGACAACGCTAATATAAAACGAGACGAAGGTATAATATTTAAAAAGGATGATATGGTTATAGTTAGCCTTAAAAATATAAAGACCAACTAGCCTAAGAGGAAGTGGAATAATAACTAGGACGGACCCTGGCCCGTCCTAGCTGCCTATAGAGGAGCAGTTGTAGTTAACCTCCCGGACTATATCCGTGTTAATAAGTCTTTCTATACTTTAAAAGTCCGCCTCTAGTTTCCTAAAGAGATCTCTAGTTAAGCACGCATTAATAAAGAGGAACGTTGTAATGTTATAGGTAGAATAGCCGAAAGGGATAATAACGGCAATATTACGGACAAGTAGGAATTTAAAAAGATTCTTAATGTATATAATAAACAAATAGACAAGCATGGCTTAACATACTATATCAAATGGAAATACTATAATAAGAAAACCTGGGAACCCAAAAAATCCCTAAAAGGGTATAAGCGCGCACTACTAAGGTTTTATAAATAACACCCTAAGAAGCTAGGACCCCCAGACTAGGTATGAGATAAGGGAGAGCCATACCAAGGCCATAGCCAACCATAAAGGTAATTTATGGTGGTTAAGATCTCATAGAACTTTAACTGCCGGTTGAAGTTATCTAATTGGTTAGTTTTTTGCCAAGAAGCACTATATAGTGGCAGTATGGAGTTCTGCCGATTTTATTTATTAAGCTAACCAATCAAGATTTTCTATACCCGGCATAGAAAATCGCTATTGGCTCGGTTAAGGGCGGTAAGTAGAAGTGACATCTTTGCAGCGAAAATAGGTTACTTATTCGGTTTAGGGACTAAACCTTCTAGGGAGGGGAGTACTGTCACGGCACAGTCCTGATGCGTACTGTCTCGTACTGTTTCCTACTGTTGGCTGGCCCACCACTAGCGCCTTGGCGGCTGCCCCTACTATTTGTGTACGATACCCCCTTTTACCTCCTTCTCCTCTTTATACCACAATGTAGTTATTCAGCCTATTAGCATTATAGCACTGTGACACCCTAGAACCGGCCTAGAATGCGCCCAAGTTTCGGCTACATGCGGGCTCTTTAGGCTTAACCTAGGCGGGGCCGGCAAAGACTTTTAAAAGGCACCTCCGTATAGAAGAATAGATCTATAGTTTATATAGTGTCTTTACTTAAATAAGATACTCCATAGCTAACCTTGCTAGCTTTAGTAGGGTATTAGTTATAGTTTATTAAAATTTTAAGACGGAGCTTGGTTATAAAGAGACGTAAATTATTTTAATTTTTATTAAATATTGGAGGATTAGAAAGCCTTTTAGATTTCGTAATAGGTACTAGTTAAGCTACTATTATTAGTTCGAGGTTCGAATTTAATAGGCTGGGTTTAGATATAGTTATTCCGATCTCGTTTATAGGTAGTATTAGGGTCTCTAACGTAAGTGCTTTAATATTGCGGAGTTCTTCGCAGAGTACTTCTATTAATTATTAATGCTAGGCTTCTAGTGCAGCCCACTGTTAAGCTAAGGCATTATAGTTAACTATTCCCTAACTAGAGATATAATACTTATGGTTATTAAAGGAGATTTAGGTTTATTTGCTATTTTAATAGTAGTTGTTTTAACGCAACGTAGTATAAGGGCGCGAAGAGGCTTTAGGGAAGATTTAAAGAAATAATATAAATTCTATCTAAATCTAAGGGTATATAGCTCTTGTAGAGAATAAGACGTTGCGTAAAGAAGAGAAAGGAATAACGAGAGAGTTATATAATTAAATAGTTAGGGGTCTTGGTAATTAATATATGCGTATATACGCACGCAGTCTTTAACGGACTTTGGTAAAATTTAATTAATCTGGTAAAACTTGGTAGAAGTCAATCAAGCTAGCAGAATTCGGTAGAATTTGGCTAAAGCGTCGAAATTTATCTGTTGAGTGTTTTACCAAGACATTTCTAATGTAACTGTGCTAGTCCCGTTACAGCGAACTAATAGCGATTTTCTATCCTAGGGATGGAAAATCCTAATTAGTTAGCTCTATAAGTAGTACTGGCAGAATATAGTAGAATTTAGCAGATTGCCTAGAAAGCGGCAATATAGTAGGTAATATACTCTAGTACTGTTATAGCTTATATAAATAATATTACTAAGTTCTTAAATATAAATGCTACCTAACTAAAGAAGCCTATTTAAGTAAAAGGCTATAATAGCTAAGCCAGTAAGCTGGTTACCCACGTCTTAAAGCTATATATCGCTAATTCGGTATCCCCTTTTATATCCTAAACCTAGGGTCCTATAATATAATTCTTAGCCAAAAGTAGATATTCTACTTTAATATTTAGCTAAACATTTAATAAAGATAGTTTATCTGGCCGGAGAATAGACTAAAGTTACCCTTTTTTATTAGAGAAATCCATATTAACCGCAGGACATTAGCTGTAAAGGCTAACTCTATTTACTAGTAGGATATTAGGGACCGCGACCTAGCCTTTACCTAAGAAGATACCTACTATAAGGCTGGTAGAAACTCCGTACTAATAATAATACTCCTCTAAAGAACTATAGTTAAGAAGAACTCTACTTATAAAAGTAGAATAGATAGTAATATAAATAACTTCTAAATTATGGAGATCTGGCTAATAGTAAAGAGGACATACTAATAAGATATAGAGGATAACCTTTAAAAGATATAACAAAAGCTAGAAAAAGTAAAGGCAACGCTAATATACTAAAGGCCCCTAAGGCTATAGATACCACTACTATTATATAACCCCCCTATAGTAGATATTACGGTAATTAGCGCTATAGGTTTTTATTTTAATATATATCAGAAGGATAATAAGGTCTTTATAACTAGCTTATATAAAATTAACCAGATTATTAATAAGAAGAAAAAAGGGCTGGTAGAGGAAAGTAACAAGAAGCTAGTTGAGCGCCTCCTCCCTATATACCTCTTAGACTATAGAGACGCATTCTTAAAAGTAGCTTTAAATATACTACCCCCTACTAAACCTATAACTGTAAGATTTAATTAGAGGTAGATAACTCTTTAGACTATAGCCCTCTTTACTAATAAACTATAAAGTAACTAAAAGTAACTAAGTAGTACTTAATTAATAACCTCTATAAGGGGTTTATTAAGCTAAGTTAGGCCCCTTTGCTTCCTTTATCCTATTTATAAAAAAACCTAATAAAGGCCTTAATTTCTATATTAACTATTAGAAACTAAACACTATTACTTAAAAAGATTATTATCTTTTCCCCCTAATTAATAAGACCCTTATACGTTTAAGCTAAGCTAAAATATTTACTAAGCTAGATATCCGCTAAGCTTTTTACTAAATTAGAATAGACTCTGCATTAAAAGATCTAATAATATTCCATACCTACTACGGTTCTTATAAATATAAAACCCTTCCTTTTAGACTAATAAATAGGCCAGCTATATACTAATGGTATATAAATAATGTTCTTTTTAACTACAATAAATTCTATACAGTATACCTAGACAATATTCTTATATACTTAGACAATAAACTTAAGAACTAAGTTTATATTAAAAAGGTCCTAGAAAGGCTGCGGAATATAGGCCTATAAGTTAATATTAAGAAATATAAATTTAGAGTAAAATAAATAAAGTACCTTAGGTTTATTATTAGTATAAAAGGAATTAAAGTTAATCCTAAAAAGGTTAAGGTAATCTATAACTAGAAATCCCCTTATACTATAAAAGGGATCTAGTCCTTTCTTAGCTTCTATAACTTTTACTATTAGTTTATCTATAATTATAGGGTTATAGCTAAGCCTCTTATATAACTAACTAAGAATAATATGCCTTTTATTTTTAATAATAATTATATAAAAGCTTTTAAGAAATTAAAGGACCAATTTATCTCCTTTTTAATTCTTTATTACTATAACCTAGACCTTAAATTAATGGTAGAAATAGATACCTCTAATAGAATAGTGGCAGGGGTTCTCTTATAGTTATACCTAAATAGTAAGTAGTACCTTATTACGTTTTTCTTAAAGATAATAGCCCTAGCTAAGTATAACTATAGGGTGCATAATAAGGAAATGCTGGCTATTATATAATTTTTATTTTAGTAGCGCGCAGAGCTTAGAAGCATAGACTTTTAAATTAAAATCTATACTAATTATAAAGCCCTTAAGTATTTTATAATAATAAAGTAGCTTCTAGTTAATAGGCCTAGTAGGCTAAAATACTCTCCTAATTCTTCTTTATAATTATACACTACCCTAGTAAATAGAATTCTAAGGCTAATATCCTTACTTAAAGAGAATAGGATATAAAACTATAAAATAAGCTAAAGGCTTAGCACCGGATATATACCCTCCTCTATCCTAAATAGCTTAACCTATATATTTTTAAGAGACTAAGCTCTAAATAGAATAAGCTAGCATCTATAGAAGGAGAGATCCTAAATAAACTAATAGGACTAATTAATTACATTCTAATTATAAATCATTTAGCCAAGTTTCTAAAGGCCCTCCGCAACTAAGCTATAAAAAATAACTCTAATTTAGAAATAAAAGACGGACTGCTCTTATACTAAGAACAGCTTATAATTTTAGATGTTAATAATCTATAAACAGAGCTAATCTATAAGGCCCACTATTAAGTCTCTACGGCGCACTCTAGTTAAGATAAGACCTATTAACTACTAGCGCCTTACTATTACTAGTAAGGACTCCTATCTAATATAGAACAATTTATTAAAAATTATTATACTTGTAAACGGGTAAATACCCCTAGAAATGAAACCACTAGATAGTTATAACTACTGCCAGTTCCTAAACACCCTTAGCAGCATATTATAATAGACTTTAAATTATTTCTAAGGGACAAATATAGCTATAATATGGCTTTTATAATAGTTAACTAAGTAAGTAAGTAAGCTATTTTCCTTTTATACTTTAAGACTATAACTATAAAAAAATATAGCCCATATATATATTATTAATATTTACCAGATCTATGGCGCTTCTAAGTCTATTATCTCTAACTATAGACCCTAATTTATATTAGACTTCTAGGATAAATTCTACTGCATCCTTGGGATTAAGATTAAGCTCTCTATTATATTTTACCCTTAGACTAACGGCTAAACTAAGGTTATAAACTAGTACCTTAACTAGTAACTTCGCTCCTTTATTAACTACTACTAAGATAATAAGTTAAAACTACTGCCTATAATAGACTACGCATAGCTTATACTCCCTTATAATAATATAAAAATGTCGCTATTTAAGTTACTCTATAGATATAGGCCATAAACATCTTTTAATTAGGATAAATCTATAGGACTTATAACGGCCCGCGAACGTCTTAGCTATAAAAAGGCCTAGATATTTGCTAAGAAAATATATAGAGCCTAGGAAACTGCCTAAGCAATTATAAAAAGGGTATAAGAGAAGAAAGAGACTAATATAAACTAATATTGCCGTAAGGTAGACTTCAAAAACAAGAGATAAGGTATAGGTGTTAATAAAAAACTAGAAGACCTAGAGGCCGAGCTATAAACTAAACTACTAAATAGCTAGCCCCTATAAGATCCTTAAGAAGAAAGGGCACTTTTTTAGGACTAAGCTACTAGAGTTAATAAAGGTCCACCCTATTTTCTCCTTAGACTAACTATAAAAGGCCGCAGATAACCCGTTACCTAGATAGTACAATAATCCCTTACTACTAATTTAGATTGCAAAGGATAAGAAATAAAAAGTTAAAGAGATCTTAGTAATTAAGAAGGACTATAGTACCTTAAAATACTATATAAGCTAGGTAGGTTATAATAAAGACCTAGAATAGTACCCCGCGTCTAATTTTAAGTACTCTCCCTATAAGCTGCAAGATTTCCACCTAGCCTATCCAGACCTCCCTAGACTACTATATAAACTAGACAGCTGGATTAAGTGCTAGGAAGAGGGGTTAGATAACTATAATAATTTAGATAATAATAAAGAACTTAGATAAAGCCTAAGGGCAGGCTTTTTTAGAAGGTGGGGGTAATATAACAGTGCTAGGGCACGTTACCTACTATATTCCCGCTTTCTGAGCAATCTGCTAAGTTTTGCCATATTCTACTAGCACTACTTATAGAGCTGACTAATTAGGATTTTCTATCCCTGGGATGGAAAATCGCTATTAGCTTACTTATTACTAGTGCCTTAGCAACCCCTTTATATCTTATTAGTCTCTAGCAATCTTCTCCTTCTTCTTTTCCTTAGCTTAGTATTCTTATATAGTAGCAATCTACAAGCTTTAGTTTAGAAGCAGTTATACGAGCCCGTTATAAATATAGTAAGTTACCTAGGCTTATAACTGTTAATTAAAGGACTAAAAGATAAAAAGAATAATAACTCTATTTTATTGCAAGGGGCTCTAGGGCCTTACTATATATACTAAGTAGGTAGTAAAAGCTAACGTTAATACTAACGTCAATTTAAAACTATTACCTTATTGCTACTTGATAGATATTAAGTAGTAGGTAATGGAAAGGTAATAGAAACTGGTTGCGCTATAGGATAATGGGCAACTAGAACAAAAATAAAGTAATTGGCAAAATCCGACCTGGATTGACACTTCTTATAGAAGGCGACAGCTTGGAGCCAAGTGATTTTAAACTTCCGTAGTAATAAAAGTAGTACGATTTAGTTCTACCACTTGTCTAGCTTAAAGTAGTATATATTTTTGGTATTAAATATAACTAACTTTATACCAGGAAAAGACTTTCTTTTACTACTTATAGATGCCTTCTAAACACTTATAAAGCGTACTAATAGCGGTGGCGGCAGCGAGCCTATATTCTTATCTTCTACCTCTATAGGCTCCTTAATATTCTTATCCTTACCCTTATTATCCTTATCTATACTAGGCTCTACGGGTATTGCCAGCGATGGTGGAGATAGTAGTGGCGATGGCGATGGTAACGGTATTAGTATTTTCTTCTTCGCCACCTTTGCTTTCTTCTTTGCCTTCTTCTTTGCCTTCTTTTTAGGCGGCTGTAAAACAGCAAAAGCAGGCGCAGATTGAGCCCTCTTTTGTTTAAAAGGCTTTAGAGTACGGCCTAATAATCCAGTTGTTGGAAAACAAGCCTGCAACGATATTACGTAATAAGACTTAATATGGGAGAAAGGAATCTGACTAATTAGATAACTTTGACCGTACGGTCGAAGTTCCTTAAAATTTCCTTAACCACCTATATAGAAAATAAGCAATATATAGAGTTTTAGCTTTATAACCTCAATTTAATAGGTTATAAGCTTGGGTTTGCGCCTAATGAGCTAAATCGAATTGCTTTATTATTGTTATAATAATTGCTATCGCAATATTACCACATGGGCGTGAAAAGTTAGTAAACGTTTACCTAACTTACGACGCTAAAAACCTATAACGAATAACTACGTAGCTGCTAATAACGGACTCTACGCCGAATGTATAAGAGGGTCCTACTAAGGACGAGCCTAATATAGTTTGTAATTAAATAGTAGCACTAGAGGCTTAGGAGGACCTTTTATTCGGTAGACAACCTTACCATTATTATTATAAAACGATGGAGTTTTAAAAATAAAGCTTTATAGCATCTATATTAGTAGCAGATTAAAAGAAGCTTATTAGAACTACCTATACTGGCTAAGGAATATATTAAGTTAAAACCCTATACTATATAAACACTCCCTATAAAGGAAACCAATCTAATAATAATATTTTAATAAGACCTATAGACTACCTATTATAAACTACCTATAATATAAAGCTCTACTAATAAGACCTATAGACTACCTATTATAAACTACCTATAATATAAAGCTCTACTAATAAGACCTATAGACTACCTATTATAAACTATCTATAATATAAAGCTCTACTAATATAAGCGATAAACGTACTGCCTAAGCCTTTATTTAAAAGCTTGTTACATAGAAAGACTAGCTAATATTTAATATCGATATATAAAACCACCTCTAATCTAAAAATATTAAGTAGGTCCTTAATAATCTACCGCGGCCTCTTTCTATACTTAAATTAATTAAGGAGAAATAGGCGGACTTAGGCTTTATTAGTAAATAGCTAAAAATTAAACTAGCTAACCTAGTAAAGGAATTAGAGAAATACGAGGACTAGCTATATAGCCGGTTTTATTAACTAGAGCATTAGTAATATCTATAAGCCGTTTATATTAAATACTATGTTAGGGAAACGGGGAGTGGCGTAGGAAATTTAGTTTCGCTAAAAGTATTTTTAGGGCCTAGGGCCAGCTTTCCGCCAAAATAGCTAAACCCTTAAGCTCTACGCCAGCTTTCCGCTATATTAGCTAAACCCTAAAGCTATACGCCAGCACTACGCTAGCTAAAAGAGCGTGGTACTATATATATTACAGCAATAAGCCAGCTTATAGCTATAAAATAAATATCGTTACTATTATTGCATTTATTACTATTAGGGTATTAAAATCCTAAAGGCCCCCTAGTAGGCTCCTAGCAGGCTTTCTAGTAGGCTCTTAGTAGGACTTTGATTCTCCTAGTTATCCAAATCGTCCTAGCAGGAACTTCAGTACCATCCTGATGCCCTCTACAGTGCTATCGGGTCCCCGCTATATTCCCGATAGCCTCTCTACGTGCCTTTACATACCCCTTGTACACCTAAATGCCACCTTATTTTTTACCCTTCCTTCCTTACATCCTCCCTACCTAGGGAGCCACCAGAACGGCAGCCACCAGACCGTGGCCAGAACTAGACGACCGCAGAACCAGACGACCGTCGCTAGAACAAGACGACCGTCCTAGAACTAGACGACCGTCGCCAGAACCAAATGACCGTCACCAGAACCAGATGACGACCGTTTGAACAACCAGCCAGCGAACACCACGAACGATTCAATTAAGTGACCGATCGAATTGAACCAGAGCTTCGATATTGGCCGGTCACTGAATCGAATGAAGGCCTCCTAGGGGGCACCCCAGACGACTACCGTTCGAATGTACAGCCAGCAAACGGCTATAGAGAATAATTCGAATCAATCAGAGCCTTCGATCGGGCTGCCACCCCACCCCACCCCACCCCCCCGAATTGAATCAGATACTGGCGCACATAGGCAGGCAGGCAGGGTACTAGGCCTAGTTAGGAAATCAGTACATGGCCAGCGGATCATCGGGAACGCCGCTAATTAACGATTTGGAGCCTCTGCGAGAGGCTTACCCCTCGTCTCCTCGATCAATCGCTCGACGCCTAAGCGGTAGTCTCCCTAAAAAGACGCAGAGCTCCTATAATAGACAGACACAGACACAGACATAGGTGGTAGGTAGGAAGGATCGATTTGGATTATTTAAATTGCTTAAAGCATCGTGTATATAGAATAGGGCCTAAAATTAACCTAATTTTTATATTTTAACTGCTATAAATACTAGAGTATTAATATACCTCATTTTGAAATCTAGAATTTTAATTATTTTAATTGTCCTAATTGTCCTAATTGTCCTAATAGTCCGTTTGGTCCGTTTGGTCCAGGCGGCCTCTTAACAGGCTCCTAATAGGAAACCAAGTATAAGTGTCTTCTAGAGATCCTAGCAGCCCTAATAGGAACTATTAGAAGCCTATTAGTACTGTTAGGAGGCATAAACATTTTCCTAATGTAATATATAACGTATTTCACGGGTGGGCTGATCAAACGGGTGAGCTGATCAGTTTGCCAAGACCACGCGTTGATATCTTTGACACGACTATGTCTCCACCCACTAATATACTACCTGTCTCTAGAGAAGCTCGAATACAGCTTGCTATCTAGGCTCTTGATACTGGCCAGATTTATAGCATTTGACACGCTGCACGCAACTTTGACGTGCCCTTTTTAAGCCTACAGACGCGACGCGCCGGAACTGCCTCACAACGCGATACTAAGCCGAAATTAATGAAGCTTACGGTAACCGAGGAAGAGGCGATAAAGCAGTATATTCTTAAGCTAGATTTAAGAGTATTCGCCCCTCTACTTAATACTATTTAAGAAATGGCTGACAAACTATTAGTTAAGCGGCAAAGGGACCCAGTAGGCATAAACTGGCTATATAGCTTTGTTAAGCGTACCCCAGAGATTAAAACAAAGTATAATTAAAAGCTAGACTACCAGCGTTATAAACAGGAAGAACTAGTAATTATATAAGGTTAGTTTAACCTTGTACAGAATATAAAGGCTAAATATGGTATACAGGACAAAGATATATATAACTTTAACGAATCTGGCTTCTAAATAGGTATAATAACCCAGCAAAAAGTTATTATAGGCTTTAAGAGACGGCATTAACCAAAGGCTGTTCAGCCAGGTAACTGTAAGTAGGTTATGGTAATCTAGGCTATTAACGCGTTAGGATACGCGCTTTCACCCTTTATTATCTATAAGGGCAAAAACCACCTCTTTACCTGGTACTAGGAAATTAATATACCAGCCTAATAGGCATTTGGGGTTTCTGATAACGGCTAGACAATAAATAAGCTTGGTTTCCAGTAGTTAAAGCATTTTAACGCGCATATGAAGGAGTGTACTGTGGGCATATACTATCTATTAATTATAGACGGCCACAAGAGCCATAACTTACTGCAATTTACCGAATACTGCAAGGAGAACAAGATAATTACTTTATATATACTGCCACATTTATTATATATCTTGCAGCCACTAGATATAGGTTATTTTTTGCCTTTAAAATAGGCGTATGGGCTCCAAGTTAAGAAGCTAATACATAACTGGTTTAACTATATTACTAAAACGGAGTTCTTACCAGCCTTCTAGGACGCGTTTAACGTGTCTATTACTAAAAGTAATATCTAAGGAAGCTTTTAAGGCGCTAGCCTAGTTCCGTTTAACCTAGATACGGTGATATTAAAGCTTAACGTTTAATTACGCACGCCTACACCATCTACCACTTAAGATACCATATGGCAGTTAAAAACCCCTAGTAACCACCTTAAATTTAGATCGTAAACGAAGCTAATTAGTAATAAGTTGGGTAGCTTACCATCTTCCTTAAAGGAAGGGTTTAATTAGCTTATTAAAGGTACCCTTATAATGGCTTATTAAATGGTGTTATGGCGCGATTAAATTACTAAGCTTAAAGCAGCTAACAAGGCTGTAACCTAATGGAGGCAGTATAAAAGAAAGCATATCTAGCAAGGAGGAGTCCTTACCTTTGAGGCTGGCTCGCAGTTAGTTGCTGAGGGCTCTGCTACTGCAACTTCTAGTAGTAAAAAGAGTTGGGGTAAGGCGAGGGCAGATAGGGTTGAATTAACTCAAAGGCGCTATAGCAACTGCGGTGGGACTAGGTATAACGCTCGAACGTGCCAAAATAACGAAGAATCTACTATAGAATCTAGTAGCAATGAGGAATCAGAGATAGATTATAGTAAAGTGGAGTAGTTCGTTACATAGTTCGTTGTATTTAGTATGGTCTTGGCAAACTGATCAGCTTACCCGTTTGATCAGCCCACCTATGAAATACGTTAGTAATAACCTAACTAAATACTAGAAATACGTTAACCTTATTCTATAAGACCTATATAGAGCTAGTTTATAATTAAATATAGACAAATGCGAGTTCTATAAAATGGAAGTCCTATACCTTAGACTTTTTATTTTTATAGATGGTATATAAATAGACCTAAAGAAAGTTAAAGTAATTATAAACTAGTAAGAGCCTAAGAACGTTAAGGACGTAAGAGCCTTTATAGGATTTACTAGTTTCTACTAACGATTTATTAATAACTTCTCCGCTCTAGTTTTACCCCTTATAGCTCTAACCTAAAAGGATAAAGCCTTTATCTTTAATAAGGAATATAAGAAGGCCTTTAATTATCTAAAGGTTATATTTATTACCGCACCTATACTCCAATACTTTAACCTAAACTAAATAAGTGTTATAGAAGCTAATTTATCTAACTATATTACTAGAGACACTCTATCTTAATATAATGAGAATGGAGCATTGCACTCTATAGCATACTTTTTAAAATAACTAAGCCTAGCTAAATATAACTATGAGATATATAATAAGGAATTATTAGCTATTATTAGATATTTTAAATAATGACGACCTAAACTAGAAGGCGCTAAATTTCTAACTAAGGTCCGTAGCGACTATAAGAACTTATAGTACTTTATAATTATAAAATAGCTAAGCTACCATTAAGCCTACTAGTTAGAATACCTATTTTATTTCTAATTCTTAATTATATACCACGTAGGGGTTTGAAGTTAAAAGCCTAATACCCTAATTTAACGCTTTTCAAACGTACTAGCACTAGAAAAAGCACGTTCTTACTATAATTAAACCCTACTTTACCCTAAACTATTTAACCCTCTTACTAAAGACTTTATAATACACGTCCTTAAAATAACTAACTAATTAATTAAACAGATTATAGTTAATAAGTACCTAAATAATAAGTTTATTTAAGAGACGCTTAAGCTAATATAAGATGGCATTAGACGCATTAAGAAGATTTCTTTAAGTAAATATAAAGTTTATGTTACGGAGTAGGCACGAGCCAGGATACAATGCACTAAACGAGGTAGTAATTGAGAAGGCTACGTACACGTAACTATGCGTGGTTGATACAAAGACATTGGATAAAGAAGAAGAGTCTTCGTGTGCCAGGTACAAGGTATAAATAGGGGTTGTAGGGGAACGTGCGTAGGTGTCTCGGGACGAACGTAAGCACGGGTCAAGAACGTTAAAAACGCGCAGGGACGTGAGAACGAGTGAGTCCCGTAACAGTTTATAGAAACCGCTTATACTACTAGAACTGCTTATTTATGCCTAACTATAATAAACTTAAGCTTAAGCTCCTTAAACACGTATAGTAGCCAGTTAACTAAGCTAATAAAAGACCTTAAAACTACTCTAATAGGAGTATTACTGGCTAAATATATATAATATAATATAAAAGTATATCTCTAACTGCTATATCTACTAATAAGCTAAAGCTTTATATAAGATATATAATGGCTTCTAAAGTGTCACGGGACACCTCCGTGACACCTTACACACGTCCACCTGTTTCCACCGTCTCGACCTCCATGTTAACGACTTAGTCAATCAAGACACATGACGGCAATCTAAGGCAATTTGCTATTACATAACGGTAATCTACGGCAATTTGCCGTCCTCTATTATATTCCGCCACATTCTGCTAAGATCCGCTAGGACTATAACCCAAAGCCTATTCCGCCCCGTGTATGTATTAACCAAGCAACCAAGTTAACGATATATACCCCTTTCCTCCCGTTTCCTTACCTTCTTTTCTTACGCAACGTCTTAACTTTATCACACAGTTTATATACATAGCTTAATAATATCTACTTTGTTATATATTATCATCGCTTATACTTACTCTGTGACACTATGTTGCGTTAACCCTATATACTATCCTCCAAAATGTAGAACAACTCCAAAGCCCCTATAATAGCCATTAGCATTATATTTACACTCTAAGAATAATTAGCAGAAATATAGAAGTCCTTTATAGACGCCCTCACACAGAACCAAGCCACTTTAACTTAATAATAAGCCGAATAAGAAGCATGACACTAGTAATTAATTAAAGACCTCTAAGAAGAAATCCGCACCCTTAAAATACCCATATTAGGGCCCTAAGACCAAATACTATCTCCAAAGATAAATACGCGGAACGAGAGCCCTAAACCTATAGTAGTTACTTATCCCAAACTAACTACTGCACCGCAATAATCTAAACGACTACTAGACCCTCTAATATTTACTAGTAAATAATAAGAACTCCAATTATTCCTAAGCCGGCTTAAAAATAAGCTAACTAGTAACGCTAACTGCTACCTAACTAAAGCTAACCGACTCTGCTACGCCCTAAGTTAATTAGGAGGAGACGCAGCTAACCTTATTAAACCTCTTTAACCGAACTTAGTACTAAGCCTAATTGTACTTCTTAAAGCCATATATGGTGACCCAAACCGCCAAGCTACTGCTTAGAGAAAGATAAACTATATAACTTAAGGAATAAAAAGCTTCCTAATATACTTCTCCAAATTTAACCGTTACGTAAAAGAAACAGGCTGGAATAACTCTATACTAATTAATAGCCTTATTAAATCCCTAAGCCCCAAACTAAAAACCTCTCTAATAGGTGTAGACCTACCAGGAGCTCTTAACGCCTGCGTAAACGTTATTAATAAATAATACAATAATATACTACGCCTAATACTAAAGTCTGCTTCTTAATATAATATAACAAACCCATAAATATCTACTAAGTTATCGTCTCAGCCTAAGCACCCTAATACCATGGATATCGACACTAGAACCCTAGGATACGCCCCACTAGGGTCCTCTAAACAAGAATAATATACTAAGCTAGGCCTCTATTTTAAGTATAAAAGTAGCTCCTACTTCTTTAACTACTGCTCTGTCTCTATACCCTAACGCAAATTACGAATGGCTAATACTAGCAGCCGTTTACTGTATTAATCCTCCAGTTACCGTCCCTAATCTCCACCTAGTTTTAGCTCCGCATCTAGTAAGCACCACTTATAAGGACGAAGCTATAACCAATATGCTATAAGAACTCCACCCTAATTTCCTCTAAAAGGAAGGTCCTGGAGCTAAGTTGCTCTCCAGGACGGCGCTGCCTTAGGATCTTATTAAATGCTTTAGATGTTATAAACTCTAACTCTTAGAATTACAGTATAACTATTAACTATTATCTTCAGCAGAATAATTAATAGGTTAATACTCGAGTCCTAATTAATATAGGAGCTAGTAGCATAGGATTTATTAACAAGATCTTTATATAAGATAATGGTTTTACTTTAACCCCTCTTAACCGGCATATTAATGTATTTGGATTTAATGGCAAACGCACTATCTTAGGCTGTATTACCTACGTAGTATTCCTAAGACTCTAATACCTGAACCATAAAGAACTAATTAAGCTTTTTATTACCACTCTAGGTTACTTAGTAATCCTTAAACAACCCTAGATAAAGCTATATAAGGTAGCCATTAATTGGGACAACCTTAAGCTTCCATTTACCGCCTCCTATTGCAAGCAGAAGTGTCTTATGACTCGCTACTCAGACCCTAAACCAAAATCTGGAAAATCCACCAAGATCCACTAGTTTAAAAAGTCCACCCAATTCCACCTACCCGAGAATTCCACCGAATTCCACTAATATAAGAATTCCACCGACATCCACTAAGAACCCGGAAATTATACTAGACTATATAAACTGACTCTAACTGCTACACCCCAAACTAAGCAGAAGCTTAAGCTTAATATACAAAAGTACTAGAAGAACTGGTATTCTACTATAAAAAGAATACTTAAAGAACCCGAACCTAAATCTAACACTGACTCTATACCTAATACTGAGCTTAAACCCAAATAAGAAACTATATAAGAAACTAAGGACAATCTGAGCTTACTTAACACCTTAGATATCTATATAATTAGAGCTACCCTGTTAGTACGACTCGCCAAGAAACCTAAATATACGATCTTTGCTGTTACAATGGCCGATATTAAAAAGGCCTTAGCACTAAAGAAACACACTAACCCTGCCACAAAAGTACTAGTATGCCACCATAACAACCTAGAAGTATTTTCATAAAAGGAAGCCGATAAGCTAGCAGAACACCAACTATATAACTATAAGATTGTACTTAAAGAAGGAAAACAGCCAGGATTTAGACCCTTATACGGAATATCTCAAAACGAACTCTAAGTGTTGCGGAAGTACTTAAACGAACACCTAAGTAAAGGATTTATTAGAGCAAGCTCTTTGCCTATAACTATACCTATAATCTTTGTTAAGAAACCTGGCGGCGGTCTACGCTTCTATATGGACTACCAAGCTCTTAACGCTATTACTATTAAGAATTAGTACCCGCTCCCGTTAATTTAAGAGACACTAAACTGATTAAGTAAGGCTTGCTACTATACAAAACTCGACCTTATCCACGCATTTAACCGCCTCCGTATTATAAAAGGAGATAAATGGCTTACCGCATTCCATACTAGATATGGACTATTTAAATACTTAGTAACGCCATTTAGCCTTATAAATGCCCCGAGTTTATTCCAACACTTTATAAATAATACCTTACGACCTTACCTAGACGTTTTCTGTACTGCTTATATTAATGACATCCTGGTATACAGCAATAACCTAGCTAAATATAAGAAACACGTTAACCTTGTCTTAGAAGCCCTATATAGAGCTAGACTATAATTAGATGTAGATAAATACAAGTTCTATAAAACGGAAGTTCTATACCTTGGACTTATTATCTCTATAGACGGCATATAAATGGACCTAAAGAAGATTAAAGTAATTATAAACTAGCAAGAACCTAAGAATGTTAAGGATGTAAGAGCCTTTATAGGATTTGCTAATTTCTATTAACGGTTTATTAATAACTTCTCCGCCCTAGTTTTACCTCTTGTGGCTCTAACCCGAAAGGACAAAGCCTTTATCTTTAATAAGGAATGTAAGAAGGCCTTTGCCTATCTAAAAGTTATATTCACTACCGCACCTATACTTTAACACTTTGACCTGAACTAAAAGAGTGTTATAGAAGCTAACTTATCTAACTATGTTACTGGAGGCATTCTGTCTTAGTATAATAAAGAAGGGGTACTGCACCCTATAGCATACTTCTTAAAACGACTAAGTCCAGCCAAATATAACTATGAGATCTACGATAAAGAATTATTAGCCATTATTAGATATTTTGAATAATGGCAACCCAAACTAGAAGGCGCTAGATTTCCAATTAAGGTTTTTAGTAACTATAAGAATCTATAGTACTTTATAACCATAAAACAGCTAAGTTATTATTAAGCCCGCTAATTAGAATATCTGTCTTGTTTCTAATTCTTAATTACGTACCGCCCAGGCGTTTAAGGTTAAAAACCTAATACCCTAACTCAACGTTTATAAGACATAACAGCACAGGAAGAAGCGCGCGCCTACTATAATTAAACCCTGCTTTGTCCCAAATTATTTGATCCCCTAGCTAAAGACCTTATAGTACACATTCTTAAAATAACTAATCGATTGATTAAACAGATTATAATTAATAAATACCTAAACAACGAGTTTATCCAAGAGACACTTAAGCTAATTTAAGATGGCGTTAGACGCTCCAAAAAGATCTCTCTAAGTAAATATAAAGTTCGCGGAGACTACTTGTACTACTAGAACCGCCTAGTTATCCCTAATCACGATAAGCTTAAGCTTAAGCTCCTTAAACATGTACACGACCTACTAGTAGCCAGCCACCTAGGCCAAGGAAAAACCCTGGAACTACTCTAATAGGAGTACTACTAGCCGAACATATATAACACGACACAAAGGTACGTCTCTAGCTGCTATACTTACCAACAAGCCAAAGCTTTGTATAAGACGTATAACGGCTTTCTAAAGCCACTGCCTGTTCCGGACCGAAGATAGAAGGATATCTTAATTAACTTTATTGTTGATCTCCCTAAAAGTAAAGGCTGCATAAACATTATGGTAGTTATAGACCAACTATTTAAGATAAGACACTTAATTGCCTGCCCTAATATATTAGCACCTGCTGTTACCCAACTGTTCCTAGATTATATATAGAAACTCCATAGACTCCCCAAAACGATCGTCTCTAATAGAGGCCGCTAGTTTATCTTGGTGTTTTAGAAAGAACTAACTACCCAACTCCACATTAAAGTACTGTTGTCTATAGCATATTACCCAGAAACGGATGGTTAAACGGAACGTGTAAATGCTATAATGGAATAGTATATTTGGATATACACGTCGTATCTACAGGACAACTGGATAGACTGGCTTACATTTACCAAGTTTACCGCAAATAACTCCGTCTTAGAAACTATAAAGGTCTCCCCGTTTCTGGCTAATTACGGCCAGTACCCGCGAATGGGTTTTGAACCCTTTAGTAATATTCCTTATCTAGCTTATTAGGCCTTATAAATTATAGAAGTAAACGAATTTATAAAGAAGATAGAAGAACTACAGGAGTTTCTTACTAATAAAATAATATGGGCCTAGTCTATCTATAAAGCCGCAGCAAATAAGAACTGAACCCTAGCACCGGCTTACTAAATTAGTAACTTTGTCTGGCTAGATACAAGAAATCTGAACACAAAACGACCTACTAAGAAACTTAATTGGAAGAACGCCGGCCCTTATAAGGTTAAAAAAGTTGTCTTTCCTTATGCCTACCAACTGAAGCTCCCTGATACGGTTAAAATCCACCCTGTATTCTATACGTCAGTCCTCCACCCTGCTGCCCCTATATTGGACGCCCTGCCTGGACAGATCTAGGACCCTCCCCCACCAGTTAAGGTGGATGGTGAGGATAAGTACTTTATTGAAAGAATTGACGACATTAAGTATAACAAACGGAAACGCCAGTATATATACCTTATAAAGTGGAGAGGCTTTACTAAACCCTTATGGGAACCTATCAACTCTATAGGACTTACATAAGCCGCAGAAGACTTTTATGAACTCTACCCAGAACTACCACAGCCCCATCTCGCAGAAGCTCGAGTTTAAAGGGGGGGTACTGTCATGGGATACCTCCGTAACACCTTATACACGTCTACCTGTTTCCACCGTCTTGACCTCTATATTAACGACTCAGTTAATTAAGACACATAACGGCAATCTGAGGCAATTTGCCATCACGTAACGGCAATCTACGGCAATTTGCCGTCCTCTATTATATTCCGCCACATTCCGCCAAGATCCGCTAGGACTATAACCTAAAGCCTATTCCGCCCCGTGCACGTGTTAACCAAGCAACCAAGTTAATGATATATACCCCTTTCCTCCCGTTTCCTTACCTTCTTTCCTTACGCAACGTCTTGACTTTATTACACAGTTTATATACATAGCTTAATAATATCTACTTTGTTATATATTATTATCGCTTGTGCTCACTCCGTGACATAAAGCTACTACCTGTTCTAGACTAAAGATAAAAGAATATCTTAATTAACTTTATTGTTAATTTCCCTATAAGTAAAGGCTATATAAATATTAGAGTAGTAATAGACCGACTATTTAAGATAAGATACTTAATCGCCTACCCTAATATATTGGTACCTACTATTACCTAACTGTTCCTAAATTATATATAAAAACTTTATCCCTTAGTACGGTAATTGGGGCCCTTGGCTTATCGATAAGAATTAGCCAATTAAACTAGCCCAATTTAATACCCGTACTTAGGGATACAAAGCTTTTAATTTCTTAGCATTTTGATATATAAGCTTAATGTTTGGAGTTAAGTTATTCGATATAAAGTAGCTAGCACTCATCCTCTACGCAGAGCGGTATCTTGTATATACTACAGCCATATCAAGTCCTTAGATACACACGTAGCCTTAATTTTAGTGTTGCTGTATGGACCACTAGCTTTAAGGACCCTACTGTGCTAAGGAATAGGCTCCTTAAAACAATTATCTTTAATAAAGGCCGCTAGTTTATCTCTATATTTTAGAAAGAATTAGCTATCTAACTCTGTATTAAAGTACTACTATTTACTATCTACTACTTAAAAACGGATAGTTAAACAGAATATATAAATGCTATAATAGAATAGTATATTTAAATATATACGTCGTACTTATAGGATAACTAGATTAACTGGCTTACATTTACTAAGTTTACTATAAATAACTCCATTTTAGAAACTATAAAGGTCTCCCCTTTTCTAGCTAATTACGGCTAGTATTTATAAATGCGATTTAAACTCTTTAGTAATATCTCTTACCTTACTTATTACGTCTTATAAGTTATAAAAGCAAATTAATTTATAAAGAATCTAGAGGAATAATAACAATTTCTTACTAATAAGATAATATAGGCCTAATCTGTCTATAAAGCCGCAGTAAATAAGAACTAAACTTTAGTACTAGCTTACTAAATTAGTAATTTTATCTGGCTAGATATAAAAAATCTAAATATAAAACAACCTATTTGTCACGGGACACCTCCGTGACACCTTATATATGTCTACCTGTTTCCACTGTCGCAGCAAAAAGAGACTAACCGTGAGACAGCAACCCAATAGCAATTTGCCGGCAATTTATGGCAATCTAACAGCAGTCTGCCGCATTCTGCTATATTCTGCCAAAGTCCACTAAATTCCGCCAAGTTCTGCTAGGACCGCTCCTTGAGTCCTGTTCTGCTCTATATATACATTAACTAAGCAACTAAACTAATAATATATACCCTTTCTTTCTATTTCCTTACCTTCTCTTCTTATATAATGTCTTAATCTTATTACATAGTTTATATATATAGCTTAATAATATCCACTTCGCTATATAATAATTATTTATTGCTTAACGTCCGATTCGGATCCCTATTGGGCCCACGCGGACTACTCCTTATTTATATATGGGGAGAAAACTCTATTTAAGAAAATAAGAAAACCCCGTGATCCATCTCCCCGCCTTTTAGGACTCGTATGCGGGGCGCCTGCGAGTCACCTATAGTGCTCTACTACCTTACTTTATAACCTCCTTGGGAACCACTGCTGCCGTAACAAGCCTACGGACGCGCTAGTATCGCAAACTTAACTCTACTACTGTAGAGTTATTAAGGGGCGCCTAGTACTCGCCCCTTTACCTTCTATTACCATTTCCTTTACAACCCGGAACTGGTCTAGTACATTTTAGCTAATAAGCTACTGGGTAACCGCCTTAAGACCTTTTTATATTAAGAGTAGTGTATTATAGTTCTCTATGCTAGCTACTAAGAGCATTGCTTCTCAGTTAGTGCGTAGGGGGCATAGCAGTATTACGTGTTTTAGTGTCTGTCTTGGCCAGCCACATTTGCATCTTAGGCTACCTACTAGGATACCTACCTAGTAGAGCTAATCTTTTAGTCCTATTATTCCTGTTCTTAAGAGTATTACCATTATGTTTTCCGCCTTTGTTAGGCCTTCTTGGAGCCCTTAGATGTTTACCCCCTATAGCGTTAACTATGCTATAGCTTAGGTTCCTCTTACCTAAGATAGCCTCTGTACCTTTAACTTCTATGCGCCTCTCCAGTATTGGTCCAACCAGTATTATATTACGGTAGATAGTTTTCCGGTGCTCTTTTATGCTCTACTTTAGCTCCTTTCTCTTTCTTACTGTTGTCTTTACTAATCTCTTACGCGTCTCCCTTCCTCCTCTATATAGGCCTAGGCCCTAACACGGTACTATTCTTCTTCTACTTTCTTTACCTGTTTCTCTAACATATCTTCCCTACTTTGGGGTTATTCGTTTGTTCTCCTATAGGGCACCCTAGGGTCACTCTATAGTTTGTTTAGGCGTGTCTTAATATACTTTATAATATTAGAGTTGCGCTCCCTTTACACCCTTTACATTACAGCGGCTTCAATATATAATTATAGGGGGGGGATATTAGCTTCCTTCTTAAGCAGTACTGTGGCCGTTCGCTTATACCCGCCTGTTATACTCTAGAGACAAGCTGTTTGGACCTTTTAGAGTGGTTTAAGGAGTGATTTAGGGGGGCCTTTCTTGGATTCTCCTATGGCCCAAATACTGGATCTATATGTTATGGTTGGCCGGACAACTGCTATATATAGTAAGCATAACCTCTGGAAGTATAGACCCTATATAGAATTAACAATCCTGGATATTACGATATACTGTGCTTGGCCCTTATGGGCCGCTTATAATGTATGTGCGCTCTACCGGAGCTTACTGTCTACCCATACTCCTAATACCCTTAGGCCTTAAACTGGTTGACCCCTAAAGCCTTAGGTATAAATTACATACTAGAGATCTACAGATTAGTTGCGTTTTCTTATAAAGTGGATTAGCTGGTATTTCTCTAGTAAGAATTAGACTCTGTGTTATCTTGCCCATTCTATATAGGTGTTATAGGCTTTCTCTAGTATTCTGTAATTCTCTGCGGCTGTTGGGCCGTATATAATTAGGTTTATGTTGTTAACAAAGCCTATCCCCTAGGTCGCCCCTTCCTTAAAGGAGTTGAGTAGGTTGCTTATAAAAAAAAAAAGAGTATGGGCAAGAGGGGTACTTTTTATGGTATTCCTGTTGCGACTGCAATGGGGGGGCTCTAGTATCCGCTAAAGACTAGTAATGTTTCTTTCTGGCCTGTAAACCCTTAAACAAATTGTATAATTTATTCTAGAAAGCCCTTTGCCCTAAGGATGTATAGGAGGCGCTTATGGGGTACGTTATTATAGGCACCACTAATATCTAAGCTAAGCATTAATACTACGAAGTCCCTTTATATCGCCCATGCAGACTTAATAGTGGTAGCGAGTAGCGTAAGTGCTAATAGTGTTAAGCGGTTCTTTCTTGCCCCCATTTAACTTTGTGGTAATAGGGCGTGTTCCTCGGCCGTGTCTGCTATGCGGTCCGCTATTACCCTTTCTAAGATTTTGCTAAGGGTGTTTTCTAAGGCAATAGGGCGGTAGCTTCCTGGGATTAAGTAATCTGCTTTGCCTTCTTTTTGTAGGCTAGAACGACTCCGTACTAATTAATAGCCTTATTAAATCTCTAAGCCCTAAACTAAAAACCTCCCTAATTAGTGTAGACCTACTAGGAGCCCTTGACGCCTACGCAAACGTTATTAATAAATGGTATAATGATATACTACGCCTAATACTAAAGCCTGCTTCTTAATATAATATAACAACCCTATAAATGTCTACTAAGTTATTATCCTAGCCTAAGCACCCTGACGCCATGGATATCAATACTAGGACCTTAGGATACGCCCTACTAGGGTCCTTTAAATGGGAACGACGGACTAAGCTAGGCCTCTACTTTAAATATAGAAGTAGCTCCTACCTCTTTAACCACTGCTCTACCCCCTTTTGAAAAGATCTATAAACAGTTAACGCTAGCAGCCGTTTACCGCACTAATCTTCTAGCCACTGCCCCCAATCTTTACCTGGTTCCAACTCCGCATTTAGTAAGTACTACTTATAAGGATAAAGTTACAACTAATGTTCTAGAGGAACCCCTTCCCGCTTGCCACTAAAAGGTATATTTTAGAGTTAAGTCGCTCTCTGGGACAGCTATATTATAGGATCTTATTAAATTCATTAGATATAGTAAACCCTAACTCTTAAGATTGTAGTATAACCGTTAACTACCGTCTTTAGCAGAAAGGTTAATAGGCTAATGCTTAAGTCCTAATTAACACAGGAGCTAGTAGTATAGGATTTATTAATAAGATCTTTATGTAAGATAATAGGTTTACCCTAACACCCCTTAACCGGCATATTAACGTATTTGGATTTAATGGCAAACACACTGTCTTGGGCCGTATTACTTATATAGCGGCTCTAAGACTCTAATACCTAAACCATAAAGAATTAATTAAGCTCTTTATGACTACCCTAGGTTACCTAGTAATCTTTAGACAACCCTAGATAAAGCTATATAAGGTAACCATTAATTAGGACAACCTTAAGCTTCTATTTACCGCCTTTTGTTGTAAGCAGAAGTGCCTTATAACTCGCTGCTTAGACCCTAAACTAAAATCTAAAAAATCCACTAGAATCCACCAGTCTAAAATTTCTACTAACGTCTACCCTATACCTAAGAATTCCACCAAATTCTACTAACCTAAGAATTCCACCAAATTCCACTAATAGGAGATTTCTACTAACGTTTACTAAGAACCCAAAAACTATACTAAACTACACAAACTAATCCTAACTGCTATACTGCCCTAAACTAAGCAGAAGTCCAAGCTTAATATATAAAGGTACTAGAAGAACTAGTATTCTACTATAAAAAGGATACTTAAAGAACCTAAACCTAAATCTAATACTAACTCTATACTTAATACTGAACCCAAACCTAAATAAGAAACTATATAAGAAACTAAGGATAATTTAAGCTCGCTTAACACCTTAGATATCTATATAATTAGAGCTACTCCGTTAGTATAACTTGCCAGGAAACTAGAATATATAATCTTTGCTGTTACAATGGCCGATATTAAGAAGGCCTTAGCACTAAAGAAGCACACTGACCCTGCCATAAAAGTACCAGTATGCTACTATAAGCACCTAGAGGTATTCTTATAAAAGGAAGCTAATAAGTTAGCAGAATACTAACTATATAACTATAAGATCGTACTTAAAGAAGGAAAACAGCTAGGATTTAGACCCCTATACGGAATATCCTAAAACAAACTTAAAGCACTGTAAAAGTATTTAGACAAGCACCTAAGTAAAGGATTTATTAGAGTAAGCTCTTTGCCTACAGCTGCACCTATAATCTTTATTAAGAAACCTAGCGGCGGTCTGCGCTTCTATATAGACTACTAAGCTCTTAACGCTATTACTATTAAGAATTGGTACCCACTCCTGTTAATTTAAGAGACACTAAACCAATTAAGTAAGGCTCGCTACTATATAAAACTTGACCTTATTTACGCATTTAACCGCCTCTGTATTATAAAAGGAGATAAATAGCTTACTGCATTCCGTACTAGATATGGACTATTTAAATACTTAGTAACCCTATTTGGCCTTATAAATGCCCTAAGTTTGTTCCAATACTTTATAAATAATACCCTATAACCTTACCTAGATGTTTTCTATACTGCTTATATTAATAACATCCTAGTATATAGTAATAACCTAACTAAACACAAGAAACATGTTAACCTTGTCTTAAAAGCTCTGTATGGAGCTAGCCTACAGTTAGATATAGATAAATGCGAATTCTATAAAACGGAAGTCCTATACCTTAGACTTGTTATTTCTATAAATGGCCTATAAATAGACCTAAAGAAGATTAAAGTAATTGTGAACTAGTAAGAACCTAAGAACGTTAAAGACATAAAAGCCTTTATAGGATTTGCTAACTTTTACTAATAGTTTATTAACAACTTCTCCGCTCTGGTTTTACCCCTTATAGCTTTAACCTAAAAGGATAAAGCCTTTAATAAGGAATATAAGAAGGCCTTTGCCTATCTAAAAGTTATATTTACTACCGCATCTATACTCTAATACTTTAACCTAAACTAAAAGAGTGTTATAGAAGCTAATTTATCCAACTATATTACTAGAGGCATTCTGTCTTAGTATAATAAGGAAGGAGTACTGCACCCTATAGCATACTTCTTAAAACAACTAAGTTTAGCCAAATATAACTGCAAGATCTACGATAAGGAATTGTTGGCTATTATTAGATGTTTTGAACAATAGCAACCTAAACTAGAAGGCGCCAGGTTTCTAATTAAAGTCCTTAGTAATTATAAGAATCTACAGTATTTTATAACTATAAAACAGCTAAGTTATTATTAAGCCCGCTAGTTAGAATATCTGTCCCATTTCTAATTCTTAATTATGTACTGCCTAGGCGTTTAAGGTTAGAAACCTAATGCCCTAACCTAACGTTTATAAGATATACTAGTATAAGAAGAAGCGCGTGCCTACCGTAATTAAACCCTACTTCGCCCCAAGCTATTTAACCCTCCTATTAAAGATGTTATAATATATATCCTTAAAATAACTGATTAATTAATTAAACAGATAATAGTTAATAAATACCCAAATAATAAGTTTATCTAAGAAACGCTTAAGCTAATTTAAGACGGCGTTAGACGCTCTAAAAGGATTTCTTTAAGTAAATGCAAAGCTTGCAGAGACTGCTTGTACTACTAGAACCATCTAGTTATACCTAACCACGACAAACTTAAGCTTAAGCTCCTTAAACATGCATACAATTTACCAGTAGCCGGCCACCTAGGCTAAGGAAAAACCCTAGAGCTCCTTTAACAAGAGTACTATTAGCCGAACATATATAATATAATAAGAAGGTATGTCTCTAGCTGCTATACCTACTGATAAGCTAAAGCCTTATATAAGACGTATAACGGCTTTCTAAAGCCACTACCTATTTCGGACCAAAGATGGAAGGACATCTCAATTAACTTTATTGTTAAGCTCCCCGTAAGTAAAGGGTGTATAAACATTATAGTAGTTATAGACTGACTATCTAAAATAAAGCACTTAATCGCCTGCCCTAATATATTAGCACCTACTATTACCTAATTGTTCCTAGATTATATATAAAAACTCCACAGACTTCCTAAAATAATTGTCTCTAATAAAGGTAGACAGTTTGTCTTTGTATTCTGGAAAGAACTAACTACCCAACTCTACATTAAAGTACTATTATCTACGGCATACTACCTGGAAACGGACGGTTAAACAGAACGTATAAACGCTATAATGGAATAGTATATTTGGACATATACGTTGTATTTATAGGATAACTGGATAGACTGGCTTACATTCACCGAGTTTACTATAAATAACTCCGTCTTAGAAACTACAAAGGTCTCCCCGTTCCTGGCCAACTACGGCTAGTACTTACAAATGGGTTTTAAACCCTTTAGTAATGTCCCTTATCCCGCTTATTATACCTTGTAGGTTATAGAAGCAAATAAATTTATAAAGAAGATGGAAGAACTATAAGAGTTCCTTACTAATAAAATAATATAGGCCTAATCTATCTATAAAGCCGCAGCAAATAAGAACCAAACCCTAGCACCGGTCTACTAAATTAGTGACTTTATCTGGCTAGATACAAGAAATTTAAATATAAAACAACCTACTAAGAAACTTAATTAGAAGAACGCCGGCCCTTATAAGGTTAAGAGAGTTGTCTCTCCTTATACCTACCAATTGAAGCTCCTTATACCTACTAATTGAAACTCCTTAATATGGTTAAAATCCACCCTATATTCCACATATTAGTCCTCCGCCCTACTACCCCTGCATTAGACGCCCTACCTAGACAGATCTAAGACCCTCCCCCACCAGTTAAAGTGGATAGTAAGAATAAGTACCTCGTCGAAAGAATTAACAACATTAAGTATAATAAACGAAAACGCCAATATATATACCTTACAAAATGGAGAGGCTTTTATAAACCTATATGGGAACCTATTAACTCTATAGGACTTATATAAGCCGTAGAAGACTTTTACAAACTCTACCTAGAACTACCACAGCCCCATCTCGCAGAAGCTCGAGTTTAAAGGGGGGGTACTGTTATAGGACACCTCCGTAACACCTTACACACGTTTACCTGTTTCTACCGTCGTAGTAAGAAGAGACTAACCGCGAGACGGCAACCTAATGGTAATTTGCCGGCAATCTACGGTAATCTAACAGTAGTCTGCCGCATTCTGCCATATTCTGCCAAAGTCCACCAAATTCCGCCAAGTTCTGCCAGGACCGCTCTTTAAGTCCTATTCTGCTCCATGCACGCGTTAACCAAGCAACTAAACTAACGATATATACCCTTTCTTCCCATTTCCTTACCCTCTCTTCTTACGCAACGTCTTGATCTTATTACACAGTTCATATACATAGCTTAATAATATCTACTTCGCTATATATTATCACCACTTGTACTTACTCCGTGACACTATTAAGAAACTTAATTAGAAGAACGCTGGCCCTTATAAGGTTAAGAAGGTTATCTTCCCTGATGCCTACTAACTAAAGCTCCCTAATACGATTAAAATCTATTATATATTTTATATATTATTTCTCTATCCTACTACCCCTATATTAAACGCCCTACCTAAATAGATCTAGAACCCTCCCCTACTAGTTAAAGTGGATAGTAAGGATAATACTTTATTAAAAGAATTAATAATATTAAGTATAATAAACGGAAATACTAATATATATACCTTATAAAATAGAGAGGATTTACTAGGCCCTTATAGGAACCCATTAACTCTATATAACTTATATAAGCCGCAGAAGACTTTTATAAATTCTACCTAGAACTACTATAGCCATATTTTATAGAAGCTTAAGTTTAAAGGGGGGGTACTATTATAGGACATCCCCGTAACACCTTATATATATTTACCTATTTCTATTAACTTAGTAATTAAAGACTGACTATAAGACGGTAATCTAATAGCAATCTATAGCATTCTGCTATATTTTGTTAAGTCTACTAAATCCTATTTCTACTACCTAAAACTAAGGCGTAACTTACTCTATAGTAATAAGTAATTAAGACTTCTTAAGCTAGGAATATCTAGTTATTATACTTATATATAGTTAAAATATAAGTAGTAATACCTATTAATTTTAGTAAGGACGTGTACTAAGATATTTCTATAATGGTGCTGGAGCGCGTCACCTGCTACATTGCCGTTTCTAGGGCAATTTGCCGCATTTCTAGGCAATTTGCCAGTACTACTCGTAGAGCTGACTAATTAGGATTTTCCATCCCTGGGATGGAAAATCGCTATTGGCTCGCTTACCTCTAGCGCCTTAGCGACCCCTTGTATCTTATTAGTTACTAATAGTCTTCTTCTCCTTCTTCTCCTTAGCTTAGTATTCTTATATAGTAGCAATCTACAAGCTTCGGTTTAGAAGCATTTGTATAAGCCCGTTATATTATACTAAGCTCTCCCTATATTACCTGGGAAGGCCTTAATAATATCCCACCCTAAAAGAAGACCTTCGTCTGCAATGACGCGTTAATATATTATACTTAGACATTAAAAACCTTACACTACTACGCCTGAGAAGGCCCGGATAATATCTTATTTTATAGGCCAGACTGTACTTAACCTACATCCCTGAAAGAACCCTAGAATTAAAACCGAATTGTACAATTCTAACGAACCTTAGGAAGCCGATAATGGCACCTAAAGCGAGCTCGTCTAAAAGACCTACCTTTACCTAAGAGGAATACGAGATCTAGTTGGGATTAGAAATTAAAGACAATAACAACGTTATAGGTATATACGAGCAGATTCGTGCCCTTACAGCTAATTAAAAAGTTAATTATCTTTAAGCCTAAAGCATAAAAGAGACTCTAAAGGAGATCCTAGAAAGCCTTACTGCCTTATAAAACAGCCTAGCCTCCCCATTACGAAGCCTTAGTTAACCCATTCGCTTAACCAAATATAATATACTAGAGAGTACGGACACGATAACGAAGTAGTTAAAGTCCATTAAGCTCCCTAACCCCCTACCGTTATCAGATAGTATAGACCCAACCTTTAAGAACTGGAGAATCTAAGTATAAGAAAAGCTTCGGGTTAACTATAACTATTTCCCCTCTAAAGAAGCTAAAATGCTCTACCTCTTTAGTCGAACTATTGGGGACGCCTAGCGACACCTCTAGGCTAAGTTTAAGGACAAGTTACCTATTTAGTTTATATCTATTAACAAGATAATACAGTATCTAGCTGCTATTTATATTAATCTAAATAAAGTACGGGATACTTGTTATAACTATAACCACCTAATAATAAAATCGAACTAATCCTTTGCCGAGTTCTAGACCTAGTTCTTACACCTAGTAGGCAAGGGCTAGGTTCCCTATAAGAACTACCGCTTAGACCTATATAATAAGCTAACGGTCTAACTATAAGAGAAGATTACGGTAGCTTTAGACGACCTACTAACTTACTAAAAACTCGTAGCCTAATATTCGTTACTAGATTTAGAACTAAAACGAATTAATGCTTATTCTAATTAACTAAAGCGGTCCTATAACAACCGGAACCTATCCGCTATACTAACGGGAGCTAGCGTTGGAAGACAAACTATAACTACCCTTATACTAAAAACGGTTATAACTACCTATCATTAAGCCTCGCCTGACTTGTTATGTACTACGCCTTTAGTTAATACTTGTCGCAATACCCTAATTAACCCTACTATAGTTACGTGCTTTAACTGCGGAAAGGATAGTTACTTTGCTATATCTTGCCTAGAGCTAAAGGATATAGTTAATATTAAGGAAATAGAGAAAGAAGAAGCGTCTGACAAGTTAGGAAAAGAAAAACCCTAGGGAAAGACTCCCCCCTAGGGTATTCTATTAATTTTAAAGAGATTAATCTAAGTTAGCTAATGGATGGAAAACACTTTACAGTTCTATGTATAGTATCTTAAAATAGATATAGAGTTAATACAAATGCCCTTATTAATACTGGAGTAAATAGCTTTGCCTTTATAAACACTACTTATATAAACAACGTTGCTAAGTTCTTAAATGTAAATACTACTTAACTAGAGAAGCCTATTTAAGTAAAAAGCTATAACGGCTAGGCTGGTAAGCCGGTTACCTATGTCTTAAAGCTATATATTGCTATTAATAGATAACGCTAGTTTGGTATCCCCTTCTATATCCTAGACCTAGGTTCTTATAACATAATCCTTAGCCAAAAATAGATGTCCTACTTTAATATTTGGTTGAATGTATAATAAAGACAGTTTGTCTAGCCGGAGAATAGACCAAAATTACCCTCCTTTATTAGAGAAATTCGGACCAACTGTAAGATATTAGCCGCAAAGGCTGACCCTATTTATTAATAGGATATTAGAAACCACGACCTAGCCTTTACCTAAAAAGATACCCGCCGTAAGGCCGGTAGGAATTCCGTACTAATAATAATACTTCCCTAAAGCACTGTAGTTAAGGAGGACTCTACTTATAAAAGTGGAATGGATAGTAATATAGACAACTTCTAAATTATAGAGATCTAGCTAATATGGAAGAGGACATACTAATAGGATATAAAGGATAACCTTTAAAAGATATAGCAAGAGCTAAAAGGAGTAAGGATAACGCTAATATACTAAAAGCCCCTAAGGCCATAGACACCCCTTCTACTATATAATACCCCTATAGTAGACATCGCGGTAATTAGTACCATAGGTTTTTACTTTAATATATATTAGAAGGATAATGAAGTCTTTATAACTAGCTTATATAAAATTAACTAGATTATTAATAAGAAGGAAAAAGGGCTAGTAGAGAAAACTAACAAAGAACTAGTTAAGCGCCTCCTCCCCACTTACCTCTTAAACTATAGAGACGCGTTCTTAAAAGCAGCTTTAGATATACTACCCCCCTACTAAACCTATAATTATAAGATTTAGTTAGAGGCCGACAACTCTCTAGGCTATAGCCCCCTTTACTAGCAAACTATAAAAGAACTAAAAGCTATAAAATAGTACTTAATCGACAACCTCTATAAAGGTTTATTAAACCAAGTTAGGCCTCTTTTACTTCCCCTATCCTATTTATAAGGGGGCCTAATAGAGGCCTCCGCTTCTATATTAACTATTAGAAACTAAACGCTATTACTTAGAAAGATTATTACCCTCTCCCCCTAATTAACGAGACCCTTATATATCTAAGCCGAGCTAAAATCTTTATAAAGCTTAACGTCCGCTAAGCTTTCCACCAAATTAGAATAGACCCTATATTAGAGGATCTAACAATATTCCGCACCTACTACGGTTCTTATAAATATAAAGTCCTTTCTTTTAGACTAATAAATAGGCCAGCCACGTACCAACGGTATATAAATAATATTCTTTTTAACTACCTTAACAAATTCTACACGGCATACCTAGACAATATTCTTATATACTTAAATAATAAACTTAAGCACCAAGTTTACGTTAAAAAGGTACTAGAGAGGCTACGGAATACAGGCCTATAAGTTAATATTAAGAAATGCGAATTTAAAGTAAAACAAATAAAGTACCTTAGTTTTATTATTAGTATGGAAGGAATTAAAGTTAACCCTAAGAAGGTTAAGGCGATATATAATTAGAAACCCCCTTATACTATAAAAGGCATCTAGTCCTTTCTTAGCTTCTATAACTATAGGGTTATAGCTAAGCCTCTTATATAACTAACTAAGAATAACACGCCTTTTATTTTTAATAATAATTGTATAGAAGCTTTTAAGGAGTTAAAGAACCAACTTACCTCCTCCCTAGTTCTCTATTACTATGACCTAGACTTTAAATTAATGCTAGAAACGGACGCCTCTAATAGAGTAGTAGTGGGGGTTCTCTTACAGTTATACCTAAATGGCAAGTAGTACCCTATTACGTTTTTCTTAAAGATAATGGCCCTAGCTAAGTGTAACTACGAGGTACACAATAAGGAAATGCTGGCTATTATACAATTGTTATCCTAGTAGCGCGCAGAGCTTAAAAGCATAGACTCTTAAATTAAAGTCTGTACTAATTATAAAGCCCTTAAATATTTTATAACAATAAAGCAGCTTACTGGTTAATAGGCTAGGTAGGCTAAAATACTCTCTCAATTCTTCTTTACGATTATATACCGCCCCAGTAGGCAAAATTCTAAAGCTAATACCTTTACCCAGAGAGAATAAGATGTGGAACTATAGGATAAGCTAAAGGCTTAGCACTAGATACGTGCCCTCCTCTGTCCTAAATAGCTCGACCCTTATATTCTTAAGAAACTAAACTCTAAATAAAATAAGCTGGTGCCTATAGAAGGAGAGATCCTAGATAAACTAATAGGACTAATTAACCGCATCCTAATTACAAACCGCACAGCTAAATCCCTAAAAGCCCTCCGCGACTAAGCTATAGAAGGCAACCCTAATTTAGAAATAGAAGACGGACTGCTCTTATACTAAGAACGGCTTATAGTCCCAGATATTAACAACCTACAAACGGAACTGATCCGTAAAGCCTACTATTAAGTCTCTATGGCGCACCCTAGTTAAGACAAGACCTACTAACTACTAGCGCCTTACTACTACTGGCAAGGCCTCCTATTAGACATAGAACGATTTATTAGAAATTGTCACGCTTATAAATAGGCAGATACCCCTAGGGATTAAACCCCTAGGTAGTTACGACCACTGCTAGTTTTTAAACGCCCTTAGCAGCATATTATAATAGACTTTAAATTATTCCTAAAGGACAAACATGGCTATAATATGGCCTTTATAGTAGTCAACCAACTAAGTAAGCAAGCCATTTCCCTCCCCTACTTTAAGACTATAACTGCAAAAGATATAGCCCGCATGTATATTAACAATATTTACCAGATTTATAGCGCTCTTAAGTTAATTGTCTCTAATTATAGACCCTAGTTTATATCGGACTTCTAGAACAAATTCTACCGTATTCTTAGGATTAAGATTAAGCTCTCTACTGCATTTTACCCCCAGACTAACAACTAAACCGAGATTATAAACTAATACCTTAACTAGCAACTTCGCCCCTTTATTAATTACTACTAGGATAACTAGTTAGAACTACTGCCTATAATAGACTACGCACAGCTTATGCTCCTTTATAATGGTATAGGAATATCACTATTTAAGTTACTCTATAGATATAAGCCACGAACATCCTTTAATTGGGATAGACCTATAGGACCTATAATGGCCCGCGAACGCCTTAGCTATAAAGAGGCCTAGATATTTACTAAGAGAATATACGGAGCCTAGGAGACCGCCCAAGCAGTTATAAAAAAGGCATAAGAGAAGAAAAAGTCCGATGTAAACTATTATTATTATAAGGTAGACTTCTATATAGGAGATAAGGTATAGGTGTTAATAAAGAACTAGAAGACCTAGAGGCCGAGCTATAAGCTAGACTACTAAATAGCTAGCCCCTATAAGATCCCTAAGAAGGTAGGGCACTCTTTTAAGGTTAAGCTACTAGAGTTAATAAAGATCCACCCTATCTTCTCTCTAGACCGACTATGGAAGGCTACGGACGACCTATTACCTAGATAGTATAACAACCCCCTACCGCCAATTTAAATTGCAGAGGACAAAAAATAGGAAGTTAAAGAGATCTTAGCGGTTAAGAAGGACCGTAGTACCTTAAAATACTATGTGAGCTAGGTAGGTTATAATGAAGATCCCAAATAGTACCCCATATCCAATTTTAAGTACTCTCCCCATAAGCTACGAGATTTCTACCTAGACCACCCAGACCTCCCTAGACCACCACGCAAACTAGACAGTTAGATTAAATGCTGGGAAGAGGGGTTAGATAACTATAATAATCTAAACAACAATAAAGAACTTAGATAAAGCCTAAGGGCAGGCTTTTTTGGGAGGGGGGGGTAATGTGACGGTGCTGGAGCGCGTTACCTGCTACATTGCCATTTCTAGGGCAATTTGCCGCATTTCTGGGCAATTTGCCAGTACTACTCGTAGAGCTGACTAATTAGGATTTTCCATCCCTGGGATGGAAAATCGCTATTAGCTCGCTTACCTCTAGCGCCTTGGCGACCCCTTGTATCTTATTAGTCACCAACAGTCTTCTTCTCCTTCTTCTCCTTAGCTTAGTATTCTTGTATAGTAGCAATCTACAAGCTTCGGTTTAGAAGCATTTATACGAGTCCATTACAATTTCCTAGTATATAAATACTTATATAAGCTAGAATAAATAAAGCCTTTTCCTTAATATCTCTATTACGCGCTATAAACCTATTCTCCTATAATAAGATTTGCTATTTATTACCTATATAATATATAATATATTAGCTAAGTAGTAGAGCTTCTTTCTCTACTTCTTTCTTTATTAAATCTATAATCTATAGATTACTTAACTTCTTTAGCACCGTGTAGGGTCTATAGATTAACTACTTCCTTTCCTCTTCTAATTAATAATAATACTAAATTAAATAATTAAGATAATTTTATATTATAAGAGCCTTTAGCTAAATAAAAATATAGCTATATATTTCCTATTAATTAGGATAATCTAGTAGTTTAATTATAACGGTACTATTATGCGTTACTTAGTTAGGGATTTGCTTAAGGCTCGGCATATATATATAGATATATCCTTACTACTACCTTTTGCTCCTTAGCTTAATATCCGCGTTTAAATAGGCTTATGCTTGTTATATTATAGTGCTAGAGTCTTAATTAACTAAGTTACCGTAATATTAATTAACTATATTAACTTTAGTAAAGCTTTAACTATACTCTAGTTAATAAGCTTAAATATTAATTTTACTAGCTATAAGCTAACTATAGAGGCAGAAAAGCTAGCCCAGTAAAATATATTTAATAGAGCTTTATATTTAATTAAATATAATATAGAAATGGAGCCTCTGGAGCCTTTACTACCAACTATTATATTTACCTTTTTAAGTCTCTACGAATACGCAAGACGAATTTAGCGGTATTTAAATACTATATTAGCTAAATTAGGGCTAAATTTTAATTGGGCAATATTAATATTTATATATAGGGAGGTGCTACTAAAAATCTGCAATAAAATACTATAAAGTTTATACTACTTTCTTAATTGGGGCAGCTAGCTGACAGTATAACAGTCAGCGTACGTTATCCAACAGTCAGCGGACAGCGAGCGATCCAATTGGCGCAGTCAGTCAGCTATTTTGCTCGAACTCGCAGCTAGGCTAACTGTCGGACACACTGAGATAGATATTAGAGAGTAAAAGGATCCGATAATCCCAGTACTCCGGATTTAGAAGATGATTCTAATGACGTTTTTCAGGACATCAGAGGTGCTAATGAAGAGCGTGAAGAATTATCGGATGACCCAGACAGTGTGGCCAACAGTCAGCGTCCAGCAAGCTTCGCTGACTGGCTGTACTAATTGAATCGCTCGCTGTCTGCTCGCTGGGTATATATATATGCTAACTGCATCGCTGCTAGCGCGCTTATCCAAATTGGGTAATTTATATAGATTTAATAGAGTTATAGAGCCAAATTTTTGATTTTTGATAGCACCTCTATATATACAAATATTAACGTTACCCGATCTTAAATCTATTCTAATTAATCTTATATAGTATTCGGACATTATTAAATTTAGTTACCGCGCCGCGCAGAAGTTAGTAGTAACATTAGTGGTAAGGATTTAGGTTAGGTGGTTAGGTGGACTCTATAAGCTCTATTTTTAAGTTAGATTCTATTAGGTAAAGAGCTCTAGTAAACATACCTCTCTAATTTAGTGTTTCTATCACTATATCTAGCCTATAGCCAGTAAGATCGGTATTTAAATTTGTTAACTAGGGTGTAGTTAAGGCTCCATCGGAGTTAATATAGTTAATTAAGCTGCTTGGCAGAAGGCCTTTAAGTAGCTACTATTTCTAACATTAGTTTACTTTAACTATATTGGCTAAGAGCCTATTACGCTTATCGGTAATAATCTTTTTGGTTAATTAAAAGCTTACTTATATATAGAGCTTATTACTAGTATAAAGAATAGATCTAGAGCAATCTTGGCGAGAGTTAGATAAAGGATTTAACTAGTAGTAAGCCACTAGTTAAGAGGATCTGGAATAACATCGCTTACTTTACTGCCGTTTTTATTATAGATCTTAATTAGCTTAAGGCCTGCCTTATAGTAGCGATTAAGTTTAGGAGTAAGCTTAATTCGCTTTTATAAGCCTAAGAAAGTAAGCATCTTATTAACTAATAGAGATTGTAAATATTTATTGCCTAAATTATTGCTAGATAAAGGAACCTTTCTACATTATAGTTTAACCACCTTATCTTCCTCGCCTACTTGCCTATTAATATAGTTATTAAATACTGTTTCTATATATCTCTCGGCATGCTTCCACTACTATGGCCACCGTTTCCACTTATCGCGAAAGTAGGCGCGTTTAAGAGAGAGATAGAGGATAACCGCGATAAAGTAGTACGGGCTCTTGGCTTTTATTTTATTAAAATACTTATTAAGCTTCTATAGAGCCATATTAACACCAGATTTAAGGAAGGTATTGTCTACATTCCTAAGATTCTGCTAAGTTTGTATAAGGATCTAGCAAAGAAGCTCTATATAACATCAGGAAAATGTTTATACCTCCTAACAGTACTGACAGGTTCCTAACAGCCCTAACAGGAGCTGTCAGGGGCTCCAGGAGACACTCACACTCGGCATCCTGTCAGGAACCTGTCAGGAGGTCGCTCAAACCACCAGGACCACCAGGACCACTAGGACCTCCAGGACCATCAGGACCTCCAGGACCATCAGGACTATCAGGACCATTAGGACCATCAGGACTATCAGGATAATAATAAAAATTCTAGATTTAAAAATAAGGTATATTAACACTCCAGTATTTACAGCTAGTCCAAAAAATACATAATTAAATTTAATTATAAATAATCTAAATAATCCAAATCAATCTTTCCTGCCTGTCATAGGAGCTCTACGATCGCTCGGGCGTCGGGCGATCGACCGAGCCTCGCGCGGAGGCTCCAAATCGTCGATTGGCAGTGTTCCCGATAATCCACCGGCCGTGTGCTAATTTCCTAACTAGGCCTAGTACCTGCCTATCCTGCCTGTCCTGCCTGTCCTGCCTATCCTACCTGTCCTGCCTATCCTGCCTATCCTGCCTGTCCTACCTATCCTACCTGTCCTACCTGTTCATGCCTACCTATCGTGCCTACTTGTCTATGCCTACCTTCTGTATATGTAATTCGGGGGAGAGGTCGGCCCGATCGAAGGCTCTGCTTGATTCGATTGCGATTGATTGTATTGATTCGAATGGTTCTCTATGGGCGTTCGCTGGCTATACATTTGAACGGTGGTCGTCTGGGGTGCCTCCCTAGGATGCCTTGATTCGATTTGATTCGGTAACGGGCTGATATCAAGGCTCTGGTTCGATTTGATCGATCAATTAAATCGATCGTGGTGTTCGCTGGCTGGTCGTTCAAACGATTATCGTCTGGCTCTGGCGACGGTCGTCTAGCCCTAGTGACGGTCGTCTAGTTCTGGCAACAGTCATCTAGTTCTGGCGACGGTCGTCTAGCTCTGGTGACGATCGTCTGGTTCTAGTAACGGTCGTCTAGTTCTGGCGACGGGCTCTAGTTCTGGCGACGGTCCTCTCCTACCTGCCTACCTGTCTACCTACCTACCTGCCTACCTGCCTGCCTGCCCGCCTATGTCAGTATCTAATTCAATTCGGGGAGGGGTCGGCCCGATCGAAGGCTCTAATTAATTCAGATCGTTCTCTATGGCCGTTCGCTAGCTGTACATTCGAACGGTAGTCGTCTAAGGTGCCTCCCTAGGAGGCCTTGATTCGATTCGGTAATAGGCCGATATCAAATTCGATCAATCGATCAATTGAATCGTTCGTGGTATTCGCTGGCTGATTATTCGAAAGGTCGTCGTCTAGTTCTGGTAACGGTCGTCTGGTTCTGGCAACAGTTGTCTGGCTCTAGGACGTTCTGGCGACGGTCGTCTAGTTCTAGCAACGGTCCTCTGCTGCCTCCTAAGGTAGGGAGGATGTAAGGGTAAAAAATAAGGTGGCTACAAAGGGGGTAACTTGGCAGAGGCACGTATAGGCTATCGGGAATATAGCGGGGACCCGATAGTAATGTGTGTCATACGGAGCTTTGTGTAGAGCCTCCGTACGCAGAGCTTCGCGCAGAGCCTCATGCAAAGCCTTTGTACGTAGAGCTTCATATAGAGCTTCGTATAGAGCTTTATACAGAGCTTCGTGCAGAGCCTCTGTACGTAGAGCCTTATATAGAGCTTCGTGTAGAGCTTCGTGTAGAGCCTCGTGTAGAGCTTCATGCAGAAGCCTATGCAGAGCCTCTATACGCAGAGCTTGTAGAGCCTTGTGTAGAGCCTCATGCAAAGCTTCATGCAGAGCCTCATGTAGAGCCTCGTGCAAAGCTTTATGCAGAGCTTTGTGTAGAGCCTTGTGTAGAGCTTCGTGCAGAGCTTCGTGCAGAGCTTCGTGCAGAGCTTCGTGCAGAGCTTCGTGCAGAGCTTCGTGCAGAGCTTCGTGCAGAGTTC
>Ga0307507_10001437_pt1 | contig 53287 bp, 17 predicted proteins | sample 7_EM_MG_FD_207223 | JGI IMG/M metagenome (GOLD analysis project Ga0307507, IMG submission 207223) | Populus trichocarpa ectomycorrhiza microbial communities from riparian zone in the Pacific Northwest, United States - 7_EM | ecosystem: Host-associated > Plants > Roots > Unclassified | place... | reverse complement strand
TATAAAATAAGCGTAATAAAATAAAGGCACTACTTGCTATAAATGCGCAATTAGCTGCACTGCGTTGTTGGTTTCTATTAAATGCGGCAGTATGCCGCACCTTAGTCGATACCATACGCTACACGTTATAGTGCGCGAAATGCGCATTTGGCCGCCAAATGCTGCCAAATGCTGCAAAAATGCTGGTAAATTTTTTCCTGACGTAGGGCCCTAAGACTAAATACTATTTTTAGAAATAAATACGCTGAACAAGAGTCCTAAACCTATAGTAGTTGTTTACCCTAAACTAACTACTATACTATAATAATCTAAACAACTACTAGACCCTCTAATATTTACTAGTAAATAATAAGAACTCTAATTATTTCTAAGCTGGCTTAAAAATAAGCTAACTAGTAACGCTAACCGCTACTTAACTAAAGCTAACTAACTCTGCTACGCCCTAAGTTAACTAAAAGGAGATATAGCTAATCTTATTAAACCTCTTTAACCAAACTTAGTACTAAGCCTAGTTGTACTTCTTAAAGCCATATATAGTAACATAAACTGCCAAGCTACTACTTAGAGAAAGATAAACTATATAGCTTAAGAAATAAAAAGCTTCCCAGTATACTTTTTTAAATTTAACTATTATATAAAAGAAACAGACTAGAACAACTCCGCACTAATTAACAGCCTTATTAAATCTTTAAGCCCTAAACTAAAAACCTCCCTAATTAGTATAGACCTACTAGGAGCCCTTAACGCCTATATAAACGTTATTAATAAATGGTATAATAATATACTATACCTAATACTAAAACCTACTCCTTAATATAATATAACAGCTCCGCAAACGCCTACTAAGTTATTATCTTAGCTTAAGCACCCTAACGCCATAGATATTAACACTAGGACCCTAGGATACGCCCTACTAGGGTCCTCTAAATAAGAATAATATACTAAGCTAGGCCTTTACTTTAAGTGCGGAAGTAGCTCCTACCTCTTTAACTACTACTCTATTCCTCTACCCTAACGTAATTTATAAACAGCCAACACCAGCAGCCGTTTACCGCATTAATCCTCCAGTTACTATCCCTAATCTTTACCTAGTTCTAGTCCTATATTTAGTAAGCACTACTTATAAGAATAAAGCTATAACTAATATACTATAAGAACTCTGCCCTAATTACCTCTAAAAGGAAGATTCTAGAGCTAAGTCGCTCTTTAAAATAGCGCTGCCTTAGGATCTCATTAAATGTTTTAAATCTTATAAACTCTAACCCTTAGGATTGCAGTATAACTATTAATTATTATCTTTAGCAGAATAATTAAGAGGTTAATACTTAAGTCCTAATTAATACAAGAGCCAGTAGCATAGGATTTATTAATAAGATCTTTGTATAAGATAATGGTTTTACTCTAACTCCCCTTAATCAGCATATTAACGTATTTGGATTTAATAGTAAATGCACTATCTTAGGTTATATTACCTATATAGTATTCCTAAGACTCTAATACCTAAACTATAAAGAACTAATTAGGCTTTTTGTTACTACCCTAGATTACTTAATAATTCTTAAACAACTCTAGATAAAGCTATATAAGGTAACTATTAATTAGGATAACCTTAAGCTTCTATTTACCGCCTCCTATTATAAGCAAAAGTACCTTATAACTTACTGCTTATACTTAAAACTAGAACCTAAAAAATCTACCAGAATTAACTAGTCTAAAATTTCTACTAATATCTACCCTATACCTAAGAAGTCCACCTAATTCCACTAACCTAAGAATTCTACTAAATTCCACTAATATAAGATTTCCGCTGACGTCTACTAAGAACCTAAAAATCATACTAAACTATATAAACCAATCCTAACTACCCCACCGCCCTAAACTAAGCAGAAGCTTAAGCTTAATATATAAAAGTACTAGAAGAACTGGTATTCTACTATAAAAAAAATACTTAAAGAACCTAAACCTAAATCTAATACTAATTTCGTACCTAATATTAAATCTAAACCCAAATAAGAAATTATATAAGAAACTAAAGATAATCTAAGCTCGCTTAATACCTTAAATATCTATATAATTAGAGCTACCCTATAAGCACAACTTGCTAAGAAACCTAAATATATAATCTTCGCTATTATAATAGCTAATATTAAAAAGGCCTTAGTACTAAAGAAATACACTAACCCGGCTATAAAAGTACTAGTATATTACTATAAGAACCTAAAAGTATTTTTATAAAAGGAAGCTAATAAGCTAGCAGAATACTAACCATATAACTACAAAATCGTACTTAAAGAAGGAAAATAGCTAGGATTTAGACCCCTATATAAAATGTCCTAAAATAAACTCTAAGTACTGCGGAAGTACTTAGACAAACACCTAAGTAAAGGATTTATTAGAGCAAGCTCTTTGCCTATAGCTGTATCTATAATCTTTATTAAGAAACCTAGTAGCGGTCTGCGCTTCTATATAAACTACCAAGCTCTTAATACTATTATCATTAAAAATTAGTACTCGCTCTTATTAATTTAAGAGACACTAAACTAATTAAGTAAGGCTTACTACTATATAAAACTCAACCTTATCTATATATTTAACCTCCTCCGTATTACAAAAGGAGATAAATGGCTTACTGTATTCCGCACTAGGTATAAACTATTTAAATACCTAGTAATACTGTTTAGCCTTGCAAATGCCCTAAGTTTATTTTAGTACTTTATAAATAATACCCTATAACCTTACCTGGACGTTTTCTATACTACTTATATTAATAATATTTTAGTATATAGTAATAACCTAACTAAATATAAAAAAATACGTTAACCTTGTTCTAGAAGCTCTGCATAGAGCTAGCCTATAGTTAGATATAGATAAATGCAAATTCTATAAAACGGAAGTCTTATATCTTAGACTTATTATTTTTATAAACGGCATATAAATAGACCTAAAGAAAGTTAAAGTAATTATAAATTAGCAAGAACCTAAGAATGTTAAGGACGTAAGAGCCTTTATAGGATTTGCCAACTTCTACTAATAGTTTATTAATAATTTCTCTGCCCTAGTTTTACCCCTTATAGCTTTAACCCAACAGAATAAAGCCTTTATCTTTAATAAAGAATATAAAAAAGCTTTTGCTTACCTAAAGGTTATATTTACTACCGCACCTATACTTTAATACTTTAATCTAAACCGAATAAGTGTTGTGGAGGCTGACTTATCCAACTATGTTACTAGAGGTATTCTGTCTTAATATAATAAGGAAGGAGTATTATACCCCATAGCATACTTCTTAAAATAACTAAGTTTAGCTAAATGTAATTATAAGATCTATAATAAGGAATTACTAGCTATTATTAGATACTTTAAGCAATAGCAACCTAAACTAGAAGGCGCTGGATTTTTAATTAAAGTTTTTAGCAATTATAAGAACCTGTAATACTTTATAACTATAAAGCAGCTAAGCCACTATTAGGCCTACTAGTTAGAATATCTGTCCCATTTCCAATTCTCTATTATATACTACCTAGGTGTTTAAGGTTAGAAGCCTAATACCCTAACCTAATGCTTATAAGACATACTAGCACTAAAAGAAGCGCGTTCTTACTAAAATTAGACCCTACTTTACCCCAAATTATTTAACCCTCCTACTAAAGATCTTATAGACACATCCTTAAAATAACTAATTAATTAATTAAATAAATTATAATTAATAAATACTTAAATAATAAGTTTATCTAAGAGATGCTTAAGCTAATATAAGATAGCATTAGACGTTCTAAAAAGATTTCTCTAAGTAAATATAAAGCCTATAGAAACCGCTTATACTACTAGAACCGCCTAGTTATCCCTAATTATAATAAGCTTAAGCTTAAGCTCCTTAAATATATATACAACCTACTAGTAGCTAATTACCCAGGCTAAGGAAAAACCCTAGAACTGCTTTAATAAGAATATTACTAGCTAAATATGTATAATATAATATAAAGGTACGTCTCTAGCTACTATACCTACTAATAAGCTAAAGCTTTATATAAGATATACAACGGCTTTCTAAAGCTACTACCTGTTCTAAACTAAAGATAAAAGGATATCTTAATTAACTTTATTATTAAGCTCCCTGTAAGTAAAGGCTGTATAAATATTATAGTAGTTATAGACCAACTATCTAAAATAAGACACTTAATCGGCTATCCTAATATATTAATACCTACTATCGCCTAACTATTTCTAGATTATATATAGAAACTCTATAGACTCCCTAAAATAATTATCTCTAATAGAGGCAGCCAGTTTATCTCTATGTTTTAGAAAAAACCAACTACCTAACTCTGTATTAAAGCACTATTATCTGTAGTATACCACCTAAAAATAGATGGTTAAATAGAACGCGCAAATGCTATAATAGAATAATATATTTGGATATATATGCCGTATCTATAGGATAACTGGATAAACTGGCTTATATTTACTAAGTTTACTATAAATAACTCCGTCTTAGAAACTATAAAGGTCTCCCTATTCCTGGCTAACTATAGCTAGTATCCGCAAATAGGGTTTAAACCCTTTAGTAATGTTCTTTACCTAGCTTATTAAGCATTATAAGTTATAGAAGTAAATAAATTTATAAAAAAGATGGAAGAACTATAAAAGTTCCTTACTAATAAAATAATATAGGCCTAATTGGTTTATAAAGCCGCAGTAAATAAGAACTAAACTCTAGTACTAGCCTATTAAATAGGTAACTTTATCTAGCTAGATATAAGAAACCTAAATATAAAATAACCTGCTAAGAAACTTAATTAGAAGAACACTGGCCCTTATAAGGTTAAAAAGGTTATCTCCCCTTATACCTACTAACTAAAGCTCCCTAATACGGTTAAAATCCACCCTATATTTTATATATTAGTCCTCTACCCTACTACCCCTATATTAGACGCCCTACCTAGACAGATCTAGAACCCTCCTCCACTAGTTAAAGTAAATGATAAGAATAAGTACTTTATTAAAAGAGTTAATAATATTAAATATAATAAACGGAAATGTAAATATATATGCCTTATAAAATAGAGAGGCTTTACTAAGCCCTTATAGGAACTCGTTAACTCTATAGAACTTATATAAGCCGCAGAAGACTTTTATAAACTCTGCCTAGAACTACTACAGCCCCATCTTATAAAAGCTTAAGTTTAAAGGGGGGGTACTATTATGGAATACCTCTATAACACCTTACACACATCTACCTGTTTCCACTAATATAGTAAGAAGAGACTAACCGCGAGATAATAATCTAATGGCAATATGCTGGCAATCTACGGCAATCTGCCGCATTTTGCTATATTCTGCCAAGTTTACCAAATCCTATTAAGTTCTGCCAGGACCGCTACTTAAATCCTACTCTGCTCTGTGCATATATCGACTAAGCAACTAAACTAATAATATATACCCTTTCTTCCTATTCCCTTACTTTCTTTCCTTACGCAATATCTTAACTTTATTATATAGTTTATGTACGTAGCTTAATAATATCTACTTTGCTATATATTATTATCGCTTATACTTACTCTGTAATAGTGCGCTATATATACCTAGGAAAACCCTTCCTTACCTTATATATAGAATTCTCCTTTTCCCTTAAGGATTTGTCTATCTATATAATATACCCTATTATTTCATTATTAAGCTCCCTATCTATATCTTTACATTAGGCCGTCGAAATCGGACTCTGCACCTGTACGTGGTGACGGCTACGAACCTGGTCTTCGAAGTTCAGATCTAGAGCCAACGTAGAGACGTCGTATAGCGTGCGGACAGGACCTGGTGGTGGTTGTGGGCGTCAAGGGCGGTGGTGAAAATTTTTTGGATGGTGAGATCTTAAAAACCACTACTATTGGCCCTCTACAGTATAATGACTACTATACTGTTCTATCCAGGGCACCTGTACGATCCAACATGGATGAGCAGTTTTTGATAACATCCCCAAAAACCCTAATGGAAAGCATCGACGACCTCACATTGACGAACAGACAAGCGCGAACGAATGAACGAACGAATGAGCAAATATACGGCCCCTCCTAACCCCTAGGGCGATCGCCCGCAGAGCATGCGGTCACTCGCCGTACTACCGTAATACTACTAAAAGGCAGCTGGATAACCCCGTACGGTTTTCCTTGTCTCCTCTCGACGGAGTGGTACCCTTAGAGAGGGCCTAGTGACTGGGGCCTAGGCGCAAAAGATACCTAGATACACACACATACATCCCGCTTTCGTCTTTTAGTATTAGGATGGTAGAACGGATGAATCCCCCTTACGCCTTTGATAGGCCTTAGGGGGGGGAGGCAAGGCGTATATAGCAATAGCAATGGTTAACAAGAGATAGTATATAGGGGGTAGTTAAGATACGGGACACAACTATAAGCATACGGCAATTGATCGGCAAGGCCTAGCTAGGACGTAGTGAACCCTAGCTTTGGATAAGCTAGAGAAGGAAGCAGTAGTTTCTAAGGAGTTCAAAACATCCAAGGAGGAGGACGTAGCTATAGGCCCGCAGGGCTGCTGCTACGTGCAGGCATAGCAAATCGGGGTTTTTCATCCTACTAAGGTGGCTCATAGGGTTTTTCCTTCCCCCCTAGTAGCAAGGGTTTTTTCCCGTCAATATTACTTTTCCCTTGTGTATGGAGTAGTCTGCGTGGGCCTAGATAGGATCCGTATTAGACGTTAATTAAAGAATCTACTATATCTTTACATTATATTTAAATTCTTACTAATCCTCTTAGGAGGATGGCTGGTTAAAATTTTCTATAATATCTCTAAAAAGAAAACCGATGCCTATATCTAATAACAATACGCTAACAATACAATCGCTAAACGCCTTAGGATCTAGTATAGACAAAACCGCTAGAAATATAATAATAATTCATTACTTAACGTCCGATTTGGATCCCTATTGGGCCCACGCGGACTACTCCTTATATATATATGGGGAGAAAACTCTATATAAGAAAACCCTATAATCTATCCCCCCGCCTTTTAGGACTCGCCTATATAGCGCCTGCGAGGCGCCTAAAAGTCACCTATAGTGCTCTACTACCTTACTTTTTAACCTCTTTAGGAATCACTGCTGCCGTAACAAGCCTACAGACGCGCTAGTATTGCGAACTTAGCTCTACTACTGTAGAGTTATTAGGGGGCGCCTAGTGCTCGCCCCTTTGCCTTCCATTACTATTTCCTTTACAACCTAAAACTGGTCTAGTACATTTTGGCTAATAAGCCACTGGGTAACCGCCTTAAGACCTTTTAATATTAAGAGTAGTGTCTTATAGTTCTCTGTGCTAACTACTAAGAGTATTACTTCTTAGTTGGTGCGTAAGGGGCATAATAGTATTATGTGTTTTGGTGTCTGTCTTGGCCAGCTATATTTATATCTTAGGCTACTTACTAAGGCACCTACCTAGTAAAGCCAATCTTTTAGTTCTATTATTCCTGTTTTTAGGAGTATTGCTATTATATTTTCTGCCTTTATTAGGCCTTCTTAGAGCCCTTAGGTATTTACCCCCTATAGCATTAACTATACTATGGCCTAGGTTCCTCTTGCCTAGGATAGCCTCTATACCTTTAACTCCTATATACCTCTTTAGTGTTAGTCTAACCAGTATTATATTGCGGTAGATGGTTTCCTAGTACCCTTTTATGCTTTACTTTAGCTCCTTTCTCTCTCTTACTATTATCTTTACTGGTCTCTTACACATCTCCCTTCCTCCTTTATATAGGCCTAGGCCCTAATACAGCACTATTCTTCTTCTACTTTTTCTACCTATTTCTCTAATATGTCTTCCCTACTTTAGGGTTATTAGTTAGCTCTCCTATGGGGCACCCTAGGGTCCCTCTATAGTTTATTTAGGCGTAACTTAATATACTTTATAACACTAAAGTTGCGCTCCTTTTGCACCCTTTGTATTATAGTAGCTTTAATATATAATTATAGGGGGGGGATATTAGCTTCCTTCTTAAGCAGTACTATAGCCGTTTGCTTATACCCGCCTGTTATACTTTAGAGGTAGGCTGTTTAGACCTTTTAGAGAAGTTTAAAGAGTGATTTAGAGGGGCCTTTCTTAGTTTCTCCTATAGCCCAGATACTAGATCTATATGTTATAGTTGGCCGGATAACTGCTGTGTATAGTAGGCATAACCTCTAAAAGCATAGACCCTATATAGAATTAATGATTCTAGATATTGTAATATACTGCGCTTGGCCCTTATATGCTGCTTATAATAAATATACGCTCTACTAGAGCTTCCTGTCTACCCATACTCCTAATACCCTTAGGCCTTAAACTAGTTAGCCCCTAAAGCCTTAGATATAGATTATATGCTAGAGATCTATAGGTTAGTTACGTTTTCTTATAAAATGGATTAGCTGGTATTTCTCTAGTAAGAATTGGACTCTATATTGTCTTGCCTATTCTATATAGGTGTTATAGGCTTTCTCTAGTATTCTACAGTTCTTTGCGGCTATTGGCCTATATATAATTAGGTTTATAATATTAATAAAGCCTATCCCCTAGGTCGCCCCTTTCTTAAAGGACTTAAGTAGGTTACTTATAAAAAAAAGAAAGAGTATAGGCGAGAGGGGTAATCCTTATAGTATTTCTATTATAACTGCAATAGGGGGGCTCTAGTATCCGTTAAAGACTAGTAATGTTTCTTTCTGGCCTATAAACCCTTAAATAAATTATATAATCTATTCTAGGAAGCCCTTTGCCCTAAGAATATATAAAAGGCGCTTATAGGGTATATTATTGTAGGTACCACTAATATCTAGGCTAAGTATTAATACTATAAAGTCCCTTTGCATCACATATGCAGATTTAATGGTGGCGGTAAGTAATATAAGTGCTAATAGTGTTAAGCGGTTCTTTCTTGCCCCTATTTAACTTTATAGTAGTAAGGCGTGTTCCTTGGCCATGTCTATTATATAGTCCGCTATTACCCTTTCTAGGATCTTGCTAAGGGTGTTTTCTAAGGCAATAGGGCGGTAGCTTCCTGGGATTAAGTAGTCTACTTTACCTTCTTTTTATAGGATGACTATTGTTATAGACCTTCCAAGTTATAAATAGTAGCCTATAGTAAAGTATGCTTTAGCTATATCTGTAAGCTAAGATGCTATAAATAGTCCACAGGTCTTTAAGGCCTTATTTAGTATCCTATCTAGTCCTAGTATAGTATTATTTAAAAGGCGGCTAATAGTTCTGGCTATTTCCTCTATTATTATATCGCTATTAATCTATAGGCAAGTTACCAGTGTTTTACCTATAATGTTACTAAGGTCTATTAGAGCTGGTTAGGGAAAGAACCTTTCTATAAGGATCTTTGCCTTCTTATTATTGTTATTAGTGGCCTATAACTCCCCTACTCTTTATAGGGGTAGTAGGTATAGATCTTTTGCTAGGCGCCCTACCTTTTTCTTTACTTATTTTACTATAACCTAAAGGCCCTTATTATGGGGGAGGCTTGGGTTAAAAGTATACTTATTTATAAACCATTTCTAGTTGTTCCCTACTTCTTTTTTTAGGGTATTCTTTAACTAGTTTCTTATGTCTTTATATTGTCTCTTGTCTTTAGGGTTATAGTTACTTATATATTTCCTTTTTTGTCACGGCACAGTCCTGACGCGTACTGTCTCGTACTGTTTCCTACTGTTGGCTGGCCCACCACTAGCGCCTTGGCGGCTGCCCCTACTATTTGTATACGATACCCCCTTTTACCTCCTTCTCCTCTTTATATCACAATGTAGTTATTCAGCCTATTAGCATTACAGCACTGTAACAGTTTATGGTATCTCCTCTTGCGCCCTATCGCGATCTTTATTCTCCCTAGTCCACTATCTCTATTTTCCCAGTATAATCGCGACCCGGCGCGACCAATACCACCATACCACAGTCTCAGACAATCTCAGTACAGTCCTAAATAATCTTAGTATTGTCCTAGATAATCTCAGCATCACAGCCAGCCTTATAGATTTTAATTACCCTGCCCAGATCCCCTAAAATGGGTGACTAAAATACCCTATTAGCAAACACACGCGAAGCGATTGCCCGCCTCTTTAATACCTCCTACACCAACATTACCTAGGCAATTAGGAGTGGTCCGGAGTACCCCAAGAACCCTAATATGGTAGGAACATTTCAGCACCTCTTTATATGTACAACCCTTTTAACTAGCGTCAAGAGCGGTCTCCAAACAGTCTATAATAAAGGCCAGACTATAAAGTCCTAACTTAAAGAAGCTCAACACAGAATTAACTCCCTTAAGACACTTAAACTACGTGTAAAGCAATACAAACAGCAAGCTTTGGTATATACTAAAACTATATAAAGCCTAAGCTCTTAGATTACTACACTTACCTAAACCATTGCTAATAAGAATACTGCTACTAGCTTTCCTCCCCTAGCTAAGCCCTATAGAAAAAAGTGTAAAGCAAAAGACCCTACCCTATTTAATGGCAAGGGATCGCCAACTAAAAAGTAAGAAAAATTTAAAATATGGGAAATAAAGATCTAAGGCGTTTTCCGTAAAGATGCAAAGTGCTTTAAGACCCTAATAAACAAAGTCCTCTATATATCAGATATGCTAACAGATAAGGCTTATAACTATGTCAAGCATAGCCTTAATATGCTACGTATATACCCAAACAACCTAAGTAAATAGGCCTTCTCTAACCGAGAGTCTATGTTTGCGTATATAAAGAAGCACTATAAGACTATAGATACAACCTAAGCGGCTAAGAATAAATTAGATACCTTAAACTAAGGTAAGCGTAATTACTAGTCCTAGAAAGCAGAGCTTAATAAGTTAATAATAAAAGCAAACAAGACTAAGGAACAAAAGGTAGATCTGCTTAAAAAGAATATTTCGTCTAAGATAAAGGACTTAGCCCTTACCCTTAGCCGCAAAATCAACAATACTGACTATAAGGGCTAGAGTAAGCAAATAGACGTATTCACTTATAACCTATAGAACCACGCCTACTACACTAAGCTGAATACCGCTAAGCTAAGTACTGCTGGCGGCTATCAACCTATACTACCTAACAACAACACCTTAGTACTAGCACCATAGAATAACCTAATAGACCTTAACGCCGTTAAATTTGGCAGCGGTAGTAGTAGCCTCCCTAATAACGTCCAAAGACATTATATAGATAACAGACTCTACCTAGCATGTGGTTAACCTGGCCACTAAAAAGATGCTTACAACCCTAAAATAAACCTAAATCCCCTTCTAATGCTACCGCGCCAACCCCTTCCTAGCCGCGGCGGATTCTTTAGCAGAGGGATTAGTAACCAAAATAATAACCGCGGATAGGGACGTAGGTTCGGATATAGAGACCCACCCCTATAATTCCCTTCCCCAATACAGCCCTAGCCGATGGTCCTATATATAAACTATGGACAAGTGCTCCATACCGCTACTAACCGTAAGACCGGCTATGTCCTCGGCGAAGTACCCCCTAGCATATATACACCGTCGGAGACCGATACGTTAGGATATACTAGCCAAGACTACAGCTACTAGCTAAGCCCTATAATCTAGTTATTAAAAGACTAACCCTTAGACTAAGTCGCCTCTAAGGGTTAGAACTATATAGGGAGAAGGACAAAAGGATTAGATCTATACTACTAGATTAGTTAGATCTTATTCTAAGTTAGCTACTACTTAACCTTAGAATAGCAAATAATGATAGGAATACTATCCTTATTTAGACCTACCTCTCCTTACTACGCAACCCACTCCTATAAGTTTTTATTAAAACAGTAAGCCTTGTTAACAGTGGTAGTATAGCACTAGCGTTTGCAGACAAAGACTCGCTTATAAAAAAGCATAATATTATAATAAAAAGACTCCTAGTTCTAAAACCACTCCGCCTTACTAATAGACTCCCATCTAGCTTTATTACCCACTACTTTACAGCAAGAATAAAAATCAGCCACTATACAGAATCCATACTCTTCTATGTTATAAAGTTATCACCCTTAACACCAATAATTCTTAAAATGCCCTAGCTTAAAAAGCATAACCTAAAACCAGACTTCCCTACTCTAGAGCTTAAATTTAACTCTAATTACTATGCCTATAACTGTCTCCTATAGTATATTCCTAACTGTAACCAAGTAGCACTACGCGGACGCATTACACGGCCAACGCTCAGATACTATTAGCCGATAGTAGAAGAGGTGCCTAACACTAGTAAGCTAATATACACAGTAAATAAAACAGAGATTCTAGAAGACTGGACTACCACCTTATTCCCAAAAAAATAAACACCGCCAGAACTATAAGTCCCCTATATACACCCGCTTAACCTAGGTCAGCTAATAAGACACCCAACTTTAAGTTATTTACCGTACGTATATATAACCGCACGTATAATAGCTAAGGGCATTATAGCCAAGACCGAAACCAGAGTAATTAAGACCTTCCCCCTATAACGCCTAACCTTATACCCGTCTCCCACGCGTACCGTATAAGGCCGCCGCCTTGTTTCCGCCCCCCTAGGCCAACTAAGCCGTGCCAGCCTAGCCGTAGCACTAGAGAACCAGACACGCCCTAACCTAGACAATATTAAATATACTCATGCCATTAATTTTACCCAGTTCTGTAAATAAAAAGGCGTAAAGGTAATAAGGATCTATATAGTGGAGCTAGTAGAACTAGTTAAACAAGAAGAATACTAATAGCTGCTTAAGGAGCTACCTATAGGCTTAATAGAAGTACCGAACCTATTAGAAAGGTCTTTCCACCGGCTAATAGAAGGCGACTATATAATAGAGGAAGCCTGTAAAGCGCTACCCCCTTATTTCTATAACTTCCTTAAGATAAACCTAAAAACCAAGTCTAAGTTTCTACGCCAGAAGATAGTTAATACTAATATTAAGAAATTCCTAAAAGGCAAACCAGGATTAACCCGTAAGGATATTTTATAACGCTTACTAAAAAAGTTTTATAAATATATTAAACACTTCCTCCCTAAAAATGTAGATAAGCTGCCCCCTTACCAACCATAGGACCACAAAATTGAGATTATACCAGGAAAGTAGGCCCTATACTATAAAAACAGACCACTCTTACCTGCTAAACTTAGCTGTGTAAAGAAGTAGATTAACAAGATACTAGATAAGGGTTTTATCCGCAAATCGACCTTACTAGCCGCTGCACTACTTCTCCTTACAGCGAAACCTGGCGGCGGTGTATAAATCTGCTATAACTACCAAGGCCTAAATATAGTTACTATTAAGAACTAATACCTACTGTCACTAGTCCGCGAGACACTTAACGCACTCTATAGTACTAAGTACTTTACTAAGCTTGACATAATTGCTGCGTTCAACCGGATCCGGATCACGGAAGGCCATAAATAGCTTACAGTATTTATTACCCGGTTTAGACTCTATAAGATACTAGTTACACCATTTAGTCTCTATAACGCGCCCACTATATTCCAAAACTATATTAACTATGTTTTACACAACGCCCTTAACAACTACTGCACTGCGTATCTTAATAATGTCCTTATCTTCTTAAAAACACACACCAAGCACATAAAATACGTAAATAAAATTATCCAGAGACTTAGTAATGCTAGACTCCAGATTAATATTAATAAGTTTAAGTTTTATACTACCAAAATAAAATACCTTGGCTTAATTATTTTAACTAATAGCATAACCATAGACCCTAAAAAGGTGCAGGCCTTACAGAAATAGAAGGACCCGACATTAGTTAAGGAACTATAGCAATTTCTTAGCTTCGCAAACTTCTACCAATAATTTATTTAAGGCTATTCTAAGGTAGTTAAGCCCATGACCAGGCTACTAAAAAAGAGCATTAGCTAGTTATAGGGCCCTAATTAAGCACAGGCATTCCAGACCCTAAAAACAGCGTTTACTAAAGCACCAGTCCTAGCGTATTACAACTACACAAAGAAAACTGTGGTAGAGATAGACACCTCAAACTGGGCTTTAGGTGGAGTGCTCTATTAAGCTAATAAAAGTAACAAGCTTAAGCTAGTCGCATTCTTCTCTACTAAGCACTCAGCCCCTAAATGCAACTATAAAATATACAATAAGGAGCTCCTAGCAATCGTTAAGGCACTAAAAGAATAGTGTCCCAAACTATAAGGAACTAAGCAGCTATTTAAAATTATCACAGACCATAAGAACCTCCAGACCTTTATAACAACAAAACAACTAAACTAGCGCTAAGTCCGCTGGGCTAAGTTCCTTTCCTAATTTAACTTTATTATTACCTATAGGCCCAGCACTAAAGCCACAATCCCAGACGCTCTTAGCCGCCTCCTAGGCGTTATACCTGCTAATACTAATAACAAATATCTATAACACTAAGACCGCGTTGTCTTACCACTAAAGAAAGTCAACCCTACTATCCTAGAAGAACTACTAAGCAAATCCCAAGACTAGAGCATTAAAGACTTTATTACAGTAATAGACCTAGAGCCTAAGAAAAAAACCCTTAAGGAGCTTATTAAGAATACCTATAAAGAGAACGAACTCGCTAGGAATATATTAGCTGCACTATATAAATAGGAAGACCGTAAAGCACGCCATTGGCCTAAGCAGATTAGGAAGCTGCTCCGCTATAACAAATCTAAATGTTTAATTGTTAACGGCCTAATCTACTACAGGAATTAAGTATTTGTCCCTAATTCACATAAACTCCAACTAGAAGTTATACACCGTATGTATAATTTAGGCCCTACGGGTCACCTAGGCCGCGTTAAAACACTAGACCTCCTTAATTAAACATATTAATAGCTAGGTATTTCACAGTTTACAGCTACCTTTATAAAAGACTGCGCTCTCTGCTTCCGTATAAAAACCCTATACTTAGCACCGCCCGGTTTCCTAAAACCACTAGAACTACCAGTCCGCCCATAGACCAATATCTCCATTAACCACATCATCAACCTGCCTAAGTGCCTTCGTAACGGCAAAATATATAAACATATCTTTGTCGTTATTAACCGCCTAATAAAGATAAGACACTTTATTTCTATTACTAGCCTAGATACTAAGGAGCTCGTTAAAGCATTTATCTACACTATCTATAAGTTACACGGCGCTCTAAATACTATTATTTCTAATAGAGGCTCTTTATTTATTTCTAACTTCTAGCGTCACCTAAACTAGCGCCTAAAGGTAACCCTAAGCCCCAGCTCCGCATGGCATCCTAAAACGGATAGTTAAACCAAGATTGTTAATATAGCAATAAATAAGTACCTACGCGCCTTTATAAGCTTCACCTAAAACAACTAGGTAGATTGGCTCCCCCTTACCAAGTTTGCCACAAATAACTAGGTTAATGAGACTATGGAAATCTTACCATTCTTTGCCAACTATGGCTATAACCTACGTCTAGGCGTCGAACCAGCAGGCCCCCAGCCATCAGCCCTATCTATATATACAAAGAAGAAGTACCTATAAGCTAATACTATTACTAACCGCTTTAAGCGCATCTTAACCCAGCTTAAAGCCCTAGCTTATATCTCCTAGCGACAATATAAAGATAACGCTAATATAAAACGAGACAAAGGTATAATATTTAAAAAGGATAACATGGTTATAGTTAGCCTTAAAAACATAAAGACCAACCGGCCTAAGAGGAAGTAGGATAATAACTAGAATGGACCCTAGCCTATTCTAGCTACTTATAGAGGAGTAGTTATAGTTAACCTCCTAGACTATATCCGTATTAATAAGTCTTTCCATACTTTAAAAGTCCGCCTCTGGTTCCCTAAAGAGATCTCTAATCAAGCACGCATTAATAAAGAGGAACGTTGTAATATCATAGGCAGGATAGCTAAAAGGGATAATAACGGCAATATCACGGACAAATAGGAATTTAAAAAGATCCTTAATATACATAATAAACAAATAGACGAGCATGGCTTAATATACTATATTAAATGGAAATACCACAATAAGAAAACCTGGGAACCCAAGAAATCCCTAAAAGGGTGCAAGCGCGCACTACTAAGGTTCCACAAACAACACCCTAAGAAGCTAGGACCCCCAGACTAGGCACAAGATAAGGGAGAGTTACGCCAAGGCCGTAGCCAACCATAAAGGTAATTTATGGTAGTTAAGATCTTATAGAACTTTAACCGCCGGTCAAAGTTGTCTAATTAGTTAGTTTTTTGCCAAGAAGCGCCATGTGGTGGCGGTGTAGAGTTCTACTAATTTTATTCGTTAAGCTGACTAATTAAGATTTTCTATACCCGGCATAGAAAATTGCTATTGGCTCGGTCAAGGGCGGTAAGCAGAAGTGACATCCTTGCAGCAAAAATAGGTTACTTGTTTGGTTTAGGGACCAAACCTTCTAGGGAGGGGAGTACTGTCACGGCACAGTCCTGACGCGTACTGTCTCGTACTATTTCCTACTATTGGCTGGCCCACCACTAGCGCCTTGGCGGCTGCCCCTACTATTTGTGTACAATACCCCCTTTTACCTCCTTCTCCTCTTCATACCACAATGTAGTTATTCAGCCTATTAGCATTATAGCACTGTGACATTTTTGCTTATTATTAGCCAGTAATAAGAACTGCGTATTGTGCGGTTTATATATATTGCGTATAGGGGCTAGGTTTTAAGACTAGGTAGTACTCTTCTAGCCTATTTTTAATTGCTGCCTAAATCCTTTCTAGTCTTTAGTTAATTTCCTTAGGGGTAGCTAATAAGCCTCGCTTATTTAGTATTAGGTGAATTTCTTTTAGGTCTTAAAGTTATTGTTTAATTATACTAAGGAAGCTATCTGTCTTAAGCTTCCTTATTGCGTATCTTTTGCTATTTAGTTACGCCTTAATATCTAGGTCTAGCTGTATTTAGATAGGGATATAGTCTAAGGCAAGTGCCTATTCTTTTTTAGGGTTGTATTTTTTAAGTCTCTAGTATAGGCCTTTGTCCATAAATATAAGGTTAATTATACTTCTAGCGGTGCCTTATTGCCATATAATTACTCCTAGGGAGGTAGCTAGTTTAAGGCCCTAGATGTCTATAGCTCTTAGTAGGCACTCTACCTATTATTTAGCAGCAATATAGATACCCCCCTACTGTGGGTAGTAGAGGTTTATATCTCCTAATAAAATAGACTCTATGCCTTCGGTTTTAAGTAAGCTTATTACTAATATAATATTCTCTATTTATGGGACCTCTTTAACCCTAGGGTTATATATATTAATAATTTATACCAGACCCCTATATGTCTGGATTGTTATAACTATAATATCTAGGTTAGCTGCCTGCTATAACTATAAAGATAGGCTAATAGCCTTGCTGGTTATAAAGTATATATATATAGCTGCTTTTGGTTTATATAGAAGCTGGAATCCTAGGGGCAGTATATTAATTATATATAGGTATTATAATACGGTTCTTATATAGTAAGGATATAGTATTTCTCTAGGTCTAGACTGTCTAGTAGGGGCCTTGTAAGATAGTGGTTTATATTACCACAGTTAGACTATATAATGGATAGGTGGCGGACCCCTAGTAAGGGTTCTTTGTCTCTCCTTTATTCCTTACTTTTTCTATTTTTATTTTTTTTAGAATTTTTAGAGCTTTTATCTCTTGTATTTGCACCCTAGTTACTACTTATTGTATATAGAGCTTTCTATTTCTATATCTTGTGTTCCTACTAGTGCTTTTATATCTAAATCTATTATTATCTTTAGTTCTTCCCCTAATCTTACTAGTTGGCTATATATCCTTTATAGATTGGCTGCGAAAGTTATATTTGCTGTATTAAGTTTAATTCTTAATTATCCTGGTCTTAAGCTTGCTGTAGCTATTTATAGGGGCCTTTCTATAGGGCGTCCTCTCCCTTATATCTCCTGTGACCCTTATATCCCTAATTAGTCTGGTAATATTACGCGGCGTTGCTTCTAGCCTATTAAGGCTAGGGATAGCTAGCCTAGCCCCCTAGTATTAAAGGTAGGAAACGCTAGGAAGGCACCTGCGTCCCCCTAGCTTATTGCCTATTGTTTTTATTTATATAACCTAGCGTGCAGTTATTCCTGTAGCTGTTAAGCCCTTACCTTTTATCTTCTATATTTAATGCAGTTTTCTCTCTCTTACGCCTTATATGTGCTTTAGTAGCAGTTTACATATTTTATTTAGTCTTAATTTAAGCAGTGTTTTATATTATGGAGGCCTGTATAGTGGCCGTAGCACACCTATACTGCGTATATGGATTGGGTGTATCCCTATTATACGTAGTAATAGTATTATTCTAGGCGAAGTCTATAGTTATAGAGCCTTATGTTATATATAAGGCTATTTATAATTATTCCTTTTTAGATAAGGAGTTTTTGCATTTCTGGTATAAGTGTGCTAATAATAAGGGAGCTATATATTTAACTAGTGTCTTCCTAGCAAGTCTTTAGCAACCCTTATATCCTCTTATTATTTTTAATATTTGCTTAGTTTGCATTTTCCTATTAAAGCTATTAGATTTAGGTGATTTTAAGTCCTAGTATAAGGCGTTCCGTTTATCTTACTATCTCCTATATTGTCTACCTAGCGTCCCTTTTCTACCCTAAGGCTTATAGGAACCGCTAGGACTTTAACTAAGTAATCCTCATAGAGTACTTTTATACCAATATATTCTCCTAGCCTATCCCCTACCCTTATAGCTCGTTCCTTTAACTATTAGTCCTTTAGGGTGACTCTAATGTCTCTACTCCTAAGGCGTTAGACTGCAACAGCGTTATAGACCTTTTTATAGATTTTTATAAGGACTTCTGTTTCCAACTATCCCCTAAGCCCTTCTGCTTTTTCTATATTTAGTTATATTATAATTATATACCCGGTTATTATCTTAAGGGGGGTGGGTTTCCTATACTATAAAAGCGCAGCTATGGTAGCCTAGGTATAGTTTGCTAGTAAAAGGGGGTTTTATTTATTTTTAATTTTGTTTAGCTGTTAGAGGATTTAATTAAGGGTTTACTAAAGGGGCGCCTAAGGTTTACTAAACTGGTAGAGCCATTCTGCTAGCTATATTAGTTTATTATAGCTAACGGTTACTCCCCCGCAATTCTAAATACTAGACACGTCTAATAGGCCTTATATTTTGTTAGATGCCTTCTTAATGGAGGTATTTCTGCTTTGTGGTATAGTATTCGCCCATCTTTGTTATAGAGGGCCATTGCTAGGCATGGTTCTAGCGGTCGCGCGCAAGTGCGAACTACTGTTGTTTAGCGTATACCTCCCCTGCAATATATATATCTTAGGGGGATTCTCCAGGTGTTTTTTAGGGATCTTTTGGTTAGTTTTGGTCTTTTGGGCTAGGTGCAGCAAGAGCTCCAGTTCCCCTAATATAAATTTATAAAATATATAAGGGGAGTTTCGCTAGAAATATACTAGGAGAATCTAAGCCACCTTCTAAACCTTAAAATAATTGGTAACCTATAAACGCTAAAAACTAGTTTAACTTATATATTTAGGCTTAATAGGAGCTTAGCAAGATTATTAGCGTCCTACTAAATACTGCTAATATAAAGGAGCTAGATAAGCTAGCTAAGAAGATAGCCAACTTATAGAGTATTATTAATTTAATAAAGCCCTTCTATTACCTCTTTAGTAAAGAGTATAAGTCGTATAGTAAATATATACGCTAAATAAATCTTAACGCCCTAGTTAAGAAGTTACTACCTAATATTAGCAGTACTACTTGCTAGTATTTTAACTAGTAGATCGCCGCAGTTAAAAACTAATTTAAGGTTAATAACGCTTACTACGACTATAAGCAATGCATGTAATAGGCCATTAAAGGTCTTGTAAAAGAGAAGACAATTACCTAACTAGTTTATTACTAGCTAGGCACTAAAGATAAAGATCCCTTACTATAGGATAAGTTTAAGACTATAGTCCAAGACTAGATTTCGAACCCTATAGTAAGACACTTTAATAATACTACTGCTGTAAAGCTATTGCTTAGGTGTATAGTAGGGAGTAGGTAAGCCAAGCATAAGTTATAAGGAGAGTCGATAGAAGAGGACGATATAGTAAAGAGTAGGTATGGCAATACCTTATATAGAGACAAACCGATAAGAAGGGAAGGGCTGTAGGCCTGAGGTACTTATAAGGAGGTGCTAAGGGCTAGCCAAAGGCTAGCCTTGGCAGCTCCTAAAAGCCCCTAGACGTGCACCTAAATAAGGGATAATATATCCCTTATAACTACGTACTATATAGCTATTATAAAAAAGAACTAGAGGTTTAACATCTCCCTAGCCTATATACATAGCTTAAAGGACCACTTCTTATATTACCCTTTTATTAATCCTAAGCAATAAATAGACTTTTAGTTCTTACGCCTTTAAGCCTACTTATAAGCAGAGCTCTTCTGCCAAACCTTTATTAAACAGGTAAAAACCGCTAAGGACCTCTTCGCTAAAATCCGCTATATAGAGTAACTGCCTAGCACTATAAAGCTTATAAAAGATCTAGGGTTGCGGAAAATCAAATTTTCCGCGATACGGATCAACGATCTACGATCGATACGATATCTCGATCATATCGAAGTATTGTAATATTCTTTAGCATTCCCCATTAAATTTTCTCTTATCGAATTTACTACTTTTCTACTGCAATATTGTATAAAACATGGCTTTAAAAGCGGATTTATCTCTTCTTAAAAATACTCCTAGCTTAATTAAGAGCTCTAGCATACAATAGACCCAGCTTCGATCTCTAGTCTATAAATTTACTCACCCACTATATAAAAATAAGCTAATATACAATAAAAAGAACCGAAGGCTTATATACTGCAATTAGTGCGAAAGTTACTTAGTAATATTAATTATAAATATAAAAGGATACCTTGTAAAAGACCATATAATCTCTATTAATTTAAAACAGCCTTATATAAAGGAGCAAGCACTTATAAAGCTTTAGGAACTTTGGCATAAACAGTATTAAAATTTAAAATAGACAAAGTTAATTCTATAATCCTTACAAAGGTTCTAAATAAGGAAGTTATCCAGCAAGCTTTTATTAATTTGGTTATTATATAAAACCTTCTATTTTAAATTATAGAGTGGGAAGAATTCCATATCTTCTATTAGGCTCTTAACCCAAAGTTGTCTAATTTAATAGCAATAGTACACTTAGAAATTTCTTGGATAATTACCTATTCCTTCTAGTTATAGAAAGACATTATATAAAGACAAGTTTAATTAGCGTTAATAAGTATTTATGTCGGAATGTTAGTCATGTGACGTGGTCACGAGACCGCGAAGCGAGGCTAGTTAACCTGACCTTGGAGCAACCCCTTACTTCTAAATAATCAATCATCTAACAATCAACAACGCATATATATCATACAGTGATATTCGTGCCTGTTAATTAAAGTATGTATACTGACACTAATTAGTAGACGTATAGATTAGGAAATACGCAATAGCTAGCGCTTGAGGAGTAGTACTGGAAATAGTTTACCAATCGCCTAGTTCTTGTCTATTTTATTAAAGGAGAAGACTACAACTTCTACTCAAGCTTAAGAGCGTGTATTGGCCTTACAGCTAATACAGCAGATCGCTAAGAGAATAGCAGCCTTGCTAAGAACACTTTACAGATCTAATAGCTGTAGAGAACGTATATACAAACCTTAACCTTAACTACACCCTTACCCTCGACCTTACCCTCGACCTTAACCTTAACCCTTAACCTCAACCTTAACCTCGACCTCTATTTAAGCCTTAACCCTTGAACTCCCAGACTAAGAACACTCTATAGGCCCTAAGGCTATAGAGAACACCCTAAACCTTAAATCTTAAACCTTAAACCTCTTTACCTTTAAACCTCTACTTAAACCTTACGGATACTTAACCCATAACTACAATGGAGTGGTATGAGAAGATATCAAAGCATGGTGATAGAATTACTGCTGCTATAGCTTCTAAAGATGAGCTAGAAGACTATGTAGTAATAAAGGTCTATATACACATATAGGAGAACTTTATAGACTACACATTATGGACAGTATTTAAGGAGGAATTTGAAGGCTTTACTACTAAAGATTTTAGACGTATGCGAATTAATATAAGAGCAAAGTTACGCACTCATCTACTTAAGAGAGGAGTGTATGTAGGAAAGCACAATAGTAGATATTTAATCTTAGAAGCACTATTTAACCTTCTCTAAGAGGAAGAACCTTACAAATGGATAGATAAGGAAATTATAGAAGCTCTTAAGGCAGTTAGCCCTATAATTACAATGGCGCTATGAGAACGGCTTAACTCAACATAAATAGCTCTGATATTAAATTAAGCTATACCCCCGTTAGTTATAGCCTCTTTAGCTCTTACAACCCCCCCTATAGCCCACTACCTTTCTATACGGTGCCGACGCCTGTAAGCTATTAACTACCTTTACTACCTCCAACACCTGCAATCTAGCCTATAGCTATAGCCACAACACCTAGAACGTAAATACCTACCCCTATAACACCCTAACTAGCTGTTGTATTTATACCCTAGCAAACTACACCAACTGCTACCTAATAGTAAGCCGTACCTACCTCTACCTAAGATTAACTACTTACTTTCCTTACTTAACTCCTACAGACGCAGAATCAGCAATTATTGCCTACAGTAACTGCCTCTACCCTCCCTTTAGTAACCGCTTCTACCCTACCTAGTCCTCCTCCTGCCTAGTATCTTCACCCTAGTACTGCTAATACCGACCCTACTATACACCTGCCTATATATAGCAAAGAGGCAGCCACTATTGCCAAGATCTACACAGATGACCAGAAGTACGATAGAGTAAGTAATAGCTTTAACTTTAAGTTAACTATCTTCTATAATATCTGTAAGAGAGCTGGTCTACCTCCTAAAGGCTATATAACCGCACTCCTAACTATGCTAAAGGGACTTGCTTAGGATTACTACTACAATAGTAGCCTTTTAACTAGATTATTTACTGAGGCATATAACCATATATGTTACTTCTTTGAAGGACCAGAGTACTATTGGAGAAACCTTACTAAATGGAACGCTACTGACTTCCAAGGAATTATTAATGAGAACCCTAATAAGCAAATCTATCAAAGTTTCCAACTACTCCTTAATAAGCTCTTAAAACATCGCTATAAATTACACCTAGAGTTTCGTACAGACCTCTTCCTTATGAATAAGCTAGTTACCGCTTGCTAAGGAGTACTAGTATACCGTATTGCCATTTCTAACCCTTCTAAAGACCTCTCCTAGTTGATTAGCAAGTTGCAATCTTCTATAGTTATATAGAAGAAGGAATACCCTTCCTAGGCCTTAATAAGACCATCTTAAGGAACCTACTTTACGGATTGTATATACCGCCGTAATATCCGTAATAACTATAACCGAACCCGCTCCTATAGACAAAACACCGTCAGATCCCTAAAGGCCAAGTGCTACGTTTGCCAAAAGGAGAGCTGCCGCTTATGGAAACATATAGAGGAGGAGCGGAACCATTCTAGAGATAAGTATAAAAGACGTTTTAATAATAATAAGGGCCGTAACGGTAACTTTAAAGAACGCTTCAGACAATACACTATCTACTGTAAAGGAGACGACAATAATGAGTATAATAAGACTTTTAAAGCTCTTGTGCTAAACACAAACACTAATAAAAATACTAATAACAATAATAGCGAGGAAGAATTAGAAGACCCTAACGGCTACTACCTTACATTATTTAGGACTCTTACTATAGACAAAGCAACCTCTACAAGTATAGAACTAGCCAACAAGGCTTACGCTTACTTACTTACTATAATCTCCACGGAACCTACTACGGAAACTGACCCGTTTAACTATAACATAATAACCGCCGCTTCACGCTATACTTCTACGGTATTCATGGGAATTATAATCGATACCGGTACATTAAAGAAGTCTATGGCCGGTTACGGACAATTCCAGGCACTATAGAACGCGGACTAATCTATAAGACTTAATACCTCAACCAAAGGACAAGTCAATATGCAGTTTGGCATTGGAATTGCTACCTCTATTAGAACTGCGGATGTCGTCACCCCTATAGGCAAGATACAGTTTTATGTTGTCTATACGGATACCCCCTTCTTGCTCTACTTAGCGGATATAAACAGACTCCAAATCTACTACAACAACCTTAGAAACGTTGTTATTACTTACACTAAAAAAGTACCAGTAGTGCGACGGTTTGGCTACCCGTTTCTCTTATAGAGCTTATTACTACAGTTATATCTATTTGAATCCTTTAACGCGAACCCCTGCTACTTGATAGATATAGAGCTACGGCGCCTATATCGTCGATTTGGACATCCCTTAGTTAAGAAATTGCAAAAACTACTCTACTATACTAGCCATGAAACGGACAGAATGGCCATTAAGCAACTAACTAAGTTCTGCTACTACTATTAAAAGTTTAGCAAATTACTAGGCAGATTCCGCTTCACCCTATAAGATAATGTTAATTTTAACTATAATATCATTGTTGATATTATGTACATCAGCGGATTACCCCTCCTATATATTGTTAATAAAGGAACGCGATTCTAAGCCGGTAGATAGCTATAAGACATTAGCGCCAAATACATATAGGACGTTCTATGGATATACTAGATTAATATCTACCTAGGGCCACTAGACCTAATTACCCATAACACTAGAAAGAACTTTGTTAGTAAGGAATTTAAGCAATACGCCACCATTATAGGAATTAGTATAAAGGGAGTACTGGTTAAAGCACATAACTCTATTAGAATGGTAGAGCGCTACTACAGTCTATTACGCCAAGCCTATTAGATTATTATAACTGAAATCCCTAAAATTAACAAGGAGATGGGACTCTAAATAGCGTTTAAAGTAATTAACGATTTAGCTAGCCCTAGAGGACTAGTTCCTATACTTCTAGTCTTTAGAGCCTACCCCTAAATGGTTAAATCCGATGCACTATCCCCTACGGTTATATAACGCGCTGCCGCAATTAAAAAGGCTATAGTAGAGATATAGAAGCTATAAGCTAAATAACAGATCGCCAATATGTTAAATATACAAAACGGACCCAATGCTAATGTGATTTATAATCTCCTACTAAATTCGCCCGTTTTGGTCTAGAGAGAAGGAAACACTAGCCAAAGCGGCTATTAGGACGGGCCATTTACCTTACTTACCATTAAGGGTGAAATATACACTATTAAACTGTCTAGCGGACCTATAGCCTTCTAATCTATAGTTATAAAACCCTACCTTTAAGTAACTAAATCGCAGGAGCAAATTGTTGGACTAAAATCGCCACCTAAACCTCTATTTGGGTTAGCCCTTTCTGAGACTGTCTTAGAGAGACCTGCTAAAGCTTAGCAATAACCCCTAAAACAAGGTAGAGGACGCCCTCGCAAATACCCTCTACTTACGGCCATGGCTGACATCACCATCTACCTACAGGATGACAGTCAATTTAGTACTCAATTTAGCGCCTCCTAATAGAAGGAGCTTACTGGTCTACTTAAAAAGGGAGTTTTTAAAATTATAAGACTTACAGACATACCATAAGGCGTATAACTCTTTAATTCGCGATTTATTAACAAGATTAAGAATAAGGGAACTAATAAGGCTTTTAAGAAATCCTAACTAGTTGTATAAGCTTATAACAACTTAGAAAAGGAACTGGTTCTTACCTAATTACTAACTATTTAACAAGTCAGCCAATAACTAATTCTCTATATTGCCGCCATAAAGCTTCCATAGGCACGACTTTACCTCTAAGATATTTCACAGGCCTACATATAATTAACCACCACACTGAATTAAGAATTCTACGTATAACCTCCGCATAAGCTGATTAAGCAACTTGGGATTAATAAGGCCTCTATTTTAAAGGTTGTAAAACCACTTTATGGAGTACCGAAAGCCGGTAACTACTGGTTTAAGATATATTACTTATATCACATCCAATAGTTGCATATGGACCAGTCTATATACGACCCCTATCTCCTACAGAGCAACGAACCCTTCGGCATTGTAGGCCTATAAACCAATAATACTCTATTCCTGGCAGATAAGACCTTTATAAACGCAAAGCAAAACGAGCTGTATAAGGCCAAGTTTATGGCTAAAGAACGGGAATAACTTACCGTTAATACGCCCATCAAGTTCAATAGTGGAGTTATTTAGCTACTAACTAACGGGAGCATTACGCTTACTTAGGAACGACAATGTATAAACCTTAGTACGATTAGCACCAAGCTTGCTATAAGTACAGGATTAAGAGGAGCTATAAGAACCTTAACTCTAAAGGACTAGTACATTACTTAACGCGCTAGAGGTGTATATATTGCTTTAGTTTACCAGCTAGAAGCCTTATTTAATTTATCCTTTGCCGCCTAGGTGATTAACCCTAACGAGGAAGACGCAAAACAGTTAAACAAGCGTCTAAACTAGCAAATTGAGAACGCTAATAGAGGCCTTAAGTTTGTTAAGTTAGATATCAAAACCCTACAGCTCCTAGTGTTTACGGACGCGTTATTTGCTAATAATAAGGACCTCTCTTTATAGATTGGCTACGTTATCGTACTAGCTAATGCTATAAAGAAGGCCAACATTGTCCATTGGAACTTAGTTAAGTGTAAAAGAGTTACTTAGAGTGTACTAGCTTTTAAACTCTACGGTACGGCCCACGGCTTTAATATCGGCGTTGCGATTAAATCTATAGTAGATAAGATCCTATAAATTAACCTTCTACTTATACTTTGCACTGATTCCAAGTCCTTATATAACTGTTTAGTACGACTTGGAACCACCCAAGAAAAGCGCCTAATAATTAATGTAATGTGCCTCCAGCAAGCCTACGAACGGAGACAGATTACGGAGGTGAAATGGATTAACGGAGAGGCCAACCCTACTAACGCTATAACGAAGGGAAAGCCCTACGCGGCTCTTTAATGGCTTATTAATACGAACTAAATTAACCTATAAGTTGTAGGATAGGTTAAACAAACGAACTTAGATTTAGCTTAGCGTTAGGTAACTAATTATAATAATATGGACCCTAAATTCAACTAGCTAATTAGGATTTTCCATCCCCAGGATAGAAAATCGCTATTAGCTCGCTTACTACTAGCGCCTTGGCGGCCCTTGCGATATATTAACCTACTACCCCTAACAATTCTTCTTATAATTACGGACCTGTAAAAGAAGCGTGGAAGCTATTGCGTATTAATTGGATCTCTAGCTATTGCGTATACGCTGCGAATAAGTCTAGAAGTAAACTTAGCTTTAGAATATAGATTAGCCTTCTTTTTAGAGTTGCTCTAGTGTCGGAATGTTAGTTATATAACGTGGTCACAAGACCGCGAAGTAAGGCTAGTTAACCTAACCTTAGAGCAACCCCTTACTTTTAAACAATTAATTATCTAACAATTAACAACGCATACGTATCATACAGTGATATTCGTGCCCGTTGATTAAAGCATGTATACCGACAATTTATATTTCTATTAATATCTAGACGTCCCTAAATAACCACCTTTTTCTTATAGTCTATACCTACTTTATTAATAGCTAAGAAAACCAGATAAAAGCTCTTTTTTCCCTTTATATAGTATTTAGTTATAGTAGAGCTAAATAATAGAATACTCTTCTCCTAGTCTTAAAGAAGTATAGGATCGTATAAAAGCTTAGAGCTGTTATTGCAGATAATTCTACAATAAATAATGCCTTTTGTCGTATAATCTATAAGTATCTTGCCAACAATCCAACACTTTTTTGTTTCAACATTAAATACTTGTACAGGAACACTTGGAAATAAACCAATTTTAGCTTTAGTTTATTCACTTTGTTTACGCACTTTTATTCAAAATAGTTTCTGAAACAATACGAGGACTTTTATTTTGCATTATTTTTTTTATAGGATATTACCTAAGATCCTATTTAATAACATATCCGCTGCTAGGGGCATATTATTAATCTCGCTGTCTAGGCCTTCCTCTTTAAAGATACTCTTAAACTTAAGGCTATTAAGTTATATAAAAGGAATAATATAAGTGGAAAGGAGTAAAGTTATAAGGAAGAGATTAAGTAGAAATAGGCTTTTTAAGCAATTGTTAGAAAAACGGGAGTGTGGTAGGGGCTAGCCCGGGGTTATTTCAGCTGGATCCGCTGATCTGCTTATATATACTTCTTTACGCTAGCCCGGGGCCATATTAGCAACATTAGCAACATTAACACGTTTTATACATTTTATACGTTTTACACATTTTGTAGATTTTATATATTTTATACATTTCGTATATTTTATAGATTTTGTAGATTTTATATAATATTTTCTATAGCTGTAATTGTCGGTATATATTCGTTTTACGTATCACGTGCACAGCACGTAATCTACGCGAGACGCGTATATGTATTATCAAGACGTGTAGATAGAACGAGAAGAATCCAACTACACACTGCACTGCACGTATATTACGTCTATTGCACTGTGTTAAAGCATACCAACACTAATTAGTGAGCGCGCACAGATCAGGAAACACGCAGATAGCTTAGAAGACAGTTATACTGTCTACCTTGCAGCAGATTGGAAGATAGTTGTACTTATCCACCTTTTATATTAGCCTATTTTAGTTGAAGAGAAGAAGAGAAACTACCTAGAGTACTTATCTGGTATCCACAACAACTTCTAGACATCTTATTCTATCTATTTTAGAAGAATTACTGCGTAGAATACCTTACCCCTTAACCAACTTAAACCGCACCCTTAAATAACTTGAACCACCTCCTTAACTACCTTATTAACCACCTTCTTAACCACCTCCTTAACCGCCTCCTTAACCGCTCCCCTACCTCTACCCTATAAACACCCTTACCCTTACCTACCTAAATAACATAAGATGTCGGAAACGGAGCAAGACTGGGAGAAAGAAGTAGTAAAATGGGAAGATGGAATTAACCTAATAGAAGCCTCTAAAGACGACCTGACCAACTATATACAATGCAAGATGTACGTATATACGGAGATACACAACTAGCTAGACTTAATACTCTAGGAATCATTCTAGGGAGATTTTAAGGACTTTACGGTTAATATCTTCACGCAAATCTACTTATACTGGCTTTAAAAACTACGCGATTGTCTAAATACCAGAGGAGTATGGGTTAATTTTAACCATAAACAAGGCATAACGCTTCCTCAGTCTTTATATAATATAGTATAAGAAGAAGACCAAACCGAATGGAATAGAGAGATGATTAAGTTAGCTAAGAATAAGTACGGACCGACGCTATCTAGATTGATTAAGGTATATATAATAGAGGGCACTTTAGAGGAGTAATAATAAGCTGAAGCTACTGTAACCCAACTAACTGGTACACCGACCACTCCCCCCTTATATTATCGACCACCTATCCCTTTACACTAGCACACACTGCTCCTGTATCTGTATATGCTGCCCCTGCACCCGTACAGACTCCGGCAACTATACATGCCCCTGTAAACGCGATATAAGGCCATGGAAAAGAGATCGCGAATATGGCTAAGATATATACGGAGGAGTAGAAATATGGTGGTATAAACAAAAGCCTTGACTACAAACTGATAATATTCTATAATATCTGTAATTAAGCGGACGTACCCTAAGAAGCTTACCTTAAAGCATTCCCTACTATGTTAAAAGGACTAGCTTTAGACCACTTCTACACAAACTAACTGTCCCGCTTACTATTCGCTAAAGCTTGCGAACACCTTCGGAATTTCTTTAAAGGACTAGGATTTCAACGCAAGAACCTAGACAAGTAGAATACCATTACACTTATAATAGTAATGGCAGAAAATACAGATAAGTCTATAAGCGAATGCCTTTAATTACTAATCCATAGACTTTGTTAACTATAGCATAGCCTTATACCTACCTTACAAACCATGGACTTCCTTTACAACAAAATTGTTACTTCTTGCCAGGGAATACCAGTATGTAGATATGCAGTCTCTGACCTATTAGATAACCTCGGAGCCCTTATTAATAAACTTTAATCGTCTATTATAGCATATAAGAAAGAATATATGGAGAAGACATAAGCTTTCTTCACGGACCGATAATTCTATAGAAGAGACAACAACTATAACCATAATAACCATAACAACCGTAACAACCCCTTATATAACCGCAACTGACAGAAATTACGTTGCTTTGTATATAACAAGGAAGGATATTACTTATAGAAATATACTAAGGAGGAGTAAGAAGAGTCCAAGACTAAGTTTAAAAATAAGTTTAAGGACCAATTCTAGGAGCGAATAAAGCAATATATTATGGACTATAAAGGCAATAACAACAAGGACAACGACTTAGATAATAAGATGTCACGGAACGCGGGCAATAGCTACAAAGCGTATGTATTCGGGGAGTCTACAAGACGTTACGCGATCGATCGTAAGGGTCGAGGGCATAAGGAGGTGATATACCCTCGCGTAGCTGACATAAGCTGTACGCGAGGTGTACGCAAGAGCACGGGGTTCTCCTATAGAGGCCCCTACGGTCGGGTTCCGTGACACTACCCCCCCTCCTATTAAGGCGGAGCTCCGGCGACGCTGTGGTTGCTATATACATGTAGGGGGAAATGCTTAGGGTATCTAGAAGAAGGAATATCATTACAGGTGTAACGGGCTCGTATAGGTACTTCTAACTTAAAGCTTGTGAGTTGCTACTATGCGAAGGTACTGGGCTATAGAGAGGAAGGAGGCTGTTGGGGACTTGGTAAGGTGCAAGGGTGTTGCCAAGGCGCTAGTAGTAAGCGAGCCAATAGCGATTTTCTATCCCGGGGATGGAAAATCCTAATTGGTTGGCTTCTCCTTAGCGTCTAGAATCTGACCAATTAGACAACTTTAACTAGCGGTCAAAGTTCCTTAATATCTTATTGGAGTAGTTACATAACGGTAATATACAACGATTTAGCTGTAACGGCTCCTATAGGGGATTAGGTATAAAATCTCTACTTAGGCCTAGTTTCTGTAGGTTTACATAGTGGAAATCGCTAATTAGATCTTTTACATTTTCAAAATCTTCCTATAGTTGCCATTCTGGCTAATCTATGTCAAATCCTGTGTAGGTAGCTTTATAGTAGAGCCGCCGTCCTCTGCCTTTGCTAAAGTATTTAGAGTTAATAATTTATTTAACGGTCCACTCCTTATAGTTCTCGTCTTCGTTCTTATCTCGGATTAGTACTAGTAGGGGTTCAGGCTGTGTTTGTCCTGGTAGAGGGTTAGGCTAGTAAAGGTATAGTAGCTATAGGTGAAACACAGGCCATATCCCACGGGTAGCTAAGGTAGGCAGGAGCTCTAGTTTATATATAGCTCCTCTATTAATGACTTGTTTAATCTAGTAGGGGCCAAGGTTCTTATAATTAAGTGACTTTATAGGTCTCTATATGGAGATATTACGTGTATCTAACCATACCTAGTCGCCAACACGCATCTTAGGTGGTGGTGTTCTGTGGCAGTTAGCAAAATAAGCTTGTTTTACTTAGGCCTAGGCCATCTCTCCTTTACAGTAGTCAAGTAGGTCTTTCATACAGTCTACATATTAATCGGCAAGTAGCATCTTAAGGCGTTTTCCATATAGCAGTTTCTTATTAATAGGCTCTGGTGGCTCTATACTAGATTATAGGTAATATCCTTTATTCGCGAAGAACGGGGTAAGTCCTATAGTAGCTAAGACGTAGTTATTTGCTGCGAATTTACTTAGCGGAAGGTAGTCTACCCAGTCATCCTAACTATAGGCGACTACCTATTGTAAGTACGCCTTTATACTAGCGTTAGCGTTTTCCGGTTATCCCGCAGTTTCGTAGTAAAAGGATATAGACATCTTAACGGAGATACTAAGGCGTTAGCAGATCCGCCTCTATACATTAGAGTCAAATTGCGTGCCTTAGTTAGACATAATAGAGTTAGGTAACCCGTGTAGTCAGTAAACTTCGCGGAGGAAGGCGTCAGCAACATCGCTTACAGCTACGCCTTTAGTTAGGACATAGTGGCGTTCTTTTATAAGTCGGCATATTATTATAAGGATGTTCTTATAGGTTTGGCCATATCGTTTGTAAGGTGGTAGGTTAACAACAAAATCTATGGCGATATCTGCCCATTATTATATAGGTACTGGTAGAGGGTATAGCAGTCCTTAGTACTTTATATAAAATGCTTTAGCACGTTTACAGCCATAGCAGGCGCTTATAAAGCGTTTAACTGAGTCTATCATTTTAGGCCAGAAGTAGTATCGGCTAAGAAGCTTATAGGTTCCTCCTTTACCTAGGTGGCCGCTTAATCGGAGGTTATAGGCTATTTGGATTAGTTACTGTTATAGGTCTTCTAAGTTAGGGATAAATAGACAGCCTCTATAATAGAGCCTATTCTCTTTTACTTTTAAGGCTGCCATATTAATCTGGCCTAGGCTTCAGAGGTTAGTAGGCAGTGTACAGGTACTAGCGATCTTTGCGGCAATCAGTTAATGCAGTAATGGGTTAATAGGGGTGTTATATACTACGGTAATAAGTTTGTTAATTTTAGGGGGTAACTCTAGTTCTATAGTATAAAGCTAAGGGGCAGTTAGTTCTGTCTTAGGTAGTATACCTGGGGCTAAGTTTCGTGCTTTTAGGATTGTTTGTTATTAGAATTAATTATAAAGGTTATCTTCTAACTAAGGAAGGTCTTGCGAATGGCGTATTAGGCTATTAGGCTTAGTACCTTATACTCCTAGCCTATATACGATTTTGAAGTTAAAACCAGAGAGGAACTCGTTCCAACGTGCTTAGCGTTGGTTTAGTTGTTTTATAGTCATAAAGTACTCAAGGTTGCGATGATCCGTAAGGACCTTAGTTGGCTGGTTAGGTTCTACTAAGGAGAGTTCCGGTCGGAATTCCTCAAACGCTTATATAATTACGAGGAGTTCCTTATTATAGATCTTATAGTTACATTCTTATGGTATAAGCTTAGACGAGTAGAATGCAACTAGGTGGAGGAGACCGTTGTTACCTATCTAGAAGAGGACGCCCGCGTTAACATAGTCTGAGGAGTTAGTCTCAAGATAGAGTTATCGTCCTGGTATAAAGTGAGCTAGGATAGGTGCTTTGGTAAACACATCTTTTAAGTCTTAGAACGCCTTTTTGCATTTAGGCGTCCAGATAAAATATAGATATATTTTTCTTCCTTTTATAGAAAAGCCCTTTATTCGCATTATTGCTATAAGTAGTACTATAACACCTAAGAAGTTGTATATAAATTTCTGATAGAAGTTGGCGAAACCAAGGAAGGCTTATACGTCCTTAATATAAGTAGGGGTTTGCTATCCGGTAATTATATATACTTTTTTGGGGTCTATATAGACACCCTTAGTAGTAACAATTAGTCTAAGGTATTTTACTTCTATAACTAAGAATTCGCACTTCTTTAAATTAATATAAAGTCCTACGTCTCTAAGGCGCTATAGGACCTTTCGAACGTGCTCAGTATGCTTAAAAGGGTCGTCGCTATAAATAAGTATATCGTCTAGGTACGCGGAGTAGAAGTCGTCGAGGTAGTCCTATAAGGCATTATTAATGTAGCTTTAGAAGCTGCCTGGGCCGTTACATACGCCAAAAGGCATAATAGTATATTTAAATTGGCCAAAGCGCAATACAAATGCGGTTTTCCATTCGTCACCTTCCTGTATTCAAAGGCGGTTAAAGGCGGCGATAATATTGAGTTTAGTATAGATTTTGACTTAGCTAAGCCATTTAAGGGTCTCGCGTATAAGCGGTACAGGGTATTGGTTCTTGATCATAATAGCGTTAAGTCCTCTATAGTTAACGCAGAATTGAATACCTCCTCCTAGCTTTTTAGCAAGGAGGATAGGAGCGGCTGCTAGGGATATACTAGGACGAATAAACCCTTTATTAAGGTGCTTGTTAATATACTTTTTAATAACTAGGAGTTCGTCTTTTAATATTAGGTAGGGTCTCTTATAGGGCGGCGTTTTTCCTTGTTTAATATTAATAGCATAGTCGTTAGGTTGGTGTGGGGGCAGTATATCTACGCTCTTTTATAAGCATACGTTAATAAAGTTATAGTATCTCTTAGGGAGGAGCTTGCGGAGTTCCTTATTAGTAAGTCCTTTTTTAAGCTTTATAAACTTCTTAAAGTCTAAGGGTAAAAGTCCGTAGAGTTCTACGGGGGCATTATTTTCTAGGAGGTTAACTATATCTATCCTATTACTATAGAGGACGTGGTCCTAATCTTTATTAAGCTTATATAGTTATAATTAGGAGGCTGCGGCAACGGTCCAGCCTTTCCTACGTACTATGCGGTAGAAGGCTGCGGCGCTTATATAGTGGCAGTTGGTTATAGGTAGGATAATAAGGGTTTCCTTAGGTTAATATCCTAGGGAGTAGATAGAGGCGGCTAGGCCGTGCCCTAGGTAAGTCTCTCTGCAGTATTTAGAGTTAAAGGTTACTTCTCTCTTTTGCTAGTTAATAGTGGGGTTATATTATTTAAGCCAGTTTATTCTAAGGATAATAGGGTAGTTTGCAAGTGGTATAATATAGGCCCAGAGCTCCTCCTGGTGTCCGTTTATGTTTAGGTAAAGTTATGCTATATAGGTAATCTTTTATGCAGTATAACTACCGTTAACAAGTTATAGGGCACAGGCTTTGGCAAGGGGTAAGGTAGGTAGGTTATAAGTACGCATAAATTAGGTATCTATAAATTTATTAATAGCTCCGCAGTCAATTATAGAATAGGTTTTATATTGTTTCTTAGCAGTAGTTCCCTCTATAGGTAAGACTATTTGCTTCCATCCTTCTATTCTTACTAAGCTATCTATTAAGCAAGCCGATATATAAATCCCTCTATCATTAGAGTGTCCCAACCTGCGACTTAGGGCTAGGACTTTGCGTTTTCCGCTTCCGCGTCTAATTCTACTACCATTGCTACATCTTTGTCTTGTGCGGTAGCGGCATATAGCAACGTATTTGGTGTCTGGGGCATAGGGTTAGGTGTTTAACGGCAGCTACTAAACCTAGCCATTAGGCAGTTTAGGCTATAGCTATAACAGCCTTTTTAATGGCATCTATAGCAACGCCTTAGCTTCCGGAGTAGCTCGCGCTCTCCGTCTAGTAGCTTCTTTGGGAAGGCTAGTATGGAGAGGTTGATATTAGGACTAGTAGTGTTGCTTAGGGTAGTAGGCGTTAGTGGTTTAGTAGGTCCAGAGGGCTTCTATAAGGAGGTCTTTAGGTAGGGGTTTGCAGTAGTAATCTAGTTTAGCCGTCGTTCAATCTTCCGTAGGGCTGCTACCATATTGTAAATATTGTTATAGTTATGGCTAGCGGCTGCGTGACTAAGGCAATAAGTAACTTTTTTAAGGAGATCTTCCTGGTCTTTAGTATTATCTTAGGCGAGGACTCTAGTATATTCCTAGAATTTAATATAGAACTCGTTAAATAATTTAGTAGGACTTATCTTTAGGGCGCGTAGTTTAGCTTAATTAGTGGCCACTAGGTCATAGTCACGGTATATTTAGTTAAGGTTATTAAGGACTTCCTAGTGGGACTGCCACTTCTAAGGACTACTAGTCTCCTATTAAGCAAAAAGCCTATTAAATGGGATGCCCTTCGTTCGTCCAATGATATAGCTAATCTTGGTATCTTCTATGGGGAAAAGGCAGGCGCTCTAGGTTAGTTTCTTACGGGTTTATATCTTTCAGTGGCTGTATTCCTTACGGTTACCCTTAAAGATTAGGGGATTAGGATAGCGTATATTAGACCCTATAGTAGTAGTTTAGGTTTAATCATTATAGCTTTTATTATTGCCGCTACTATAGTAGGGGTTCCCGTTAGGTAAAGCTACTCGGCGCTAACCTTCCGTTAAGCGTCAAGTAGGTAAGGTTGCCGGGGGCGTAGAGACTTAGGTAGCGTTATATGCAGTAAAGAGGTGTCTAGTATTATTACAAATGTGCTTATTAAGCTGAGATTATAGGCATTTAATTATACCCTCTCTTTCGGTAACTGTAGCAATAAGTGTAATCTCGGCCTTCTTTAATCGTTGGACGTTGTGTTTAGACACGCGGAGGTCATCTTTAATCTCTTAACGTATGTTATTAGCAAGCGCCTTACAAGCTTATAGGTCTTGGATGATATTATAATCTTAAGTAGCACGCATCTTAGCTTGTATAAGCTTTAGATAGTAGTTCTATAGAAGGCGGTAGTATTTATTGGGTTCTTATGCTACTATTTTTATAAACATCTTGGCGTCTTGTATCTCAATCTCAATAGGTGGTAGCCCTTTAGCTTGTTTATCTGTGGTTATATAGTTAATAAAGGATAAAACATTGTTAATGTCCTCCTTATGGTCATTGTAGTCTTTTAAGCCACTAGGCTTCCCTTTAGGGGTTAAGGCTAGGGCTAATAAATTAAATCCTCCTAGGACTAATTAGTGTCGTGGTTTTAATATAGGTATTGGGTTGTTCTTTAAGTTTAACATAATAGCTAGTAAGGAATTTCGTCTTACTATTATTGATTCTTTAGGAGTACAAAGTAAGGTAACTCGTGGACACGCTACTTCTGGCAGCGTCTACGGTATCATGGAGACGTAGAATTGGTCGTAGGCTAAGCGTCGGTAAAGAAAAAGGCGTAACGTAATGTCACAGAACGCGGGCAATAGCTACAAAGCGTATGTATTCGGGGAGTCTACAAGACGTTGCGCAATCGATCGTAAGGGTCGAGGGCGTAAGGAGGTGATATACCCTCGCGTAGCTGACATAAGCTGTACGCGAGGTGTACGCGAGAGCACGGGGTTCTCCTATGGAGGCCCCTACGGTTGGGTTCCGTGACAAAGATCACTAACGCATTTAACGCTTTAGTAGTTAATATGGACCCCGGCACTCTACTAAATAAGGACAACCAGGCCATAGTATACTATACTTTATACGGTAAGATCGAACTAGATAATGCGACCGCTATAGTCTTAGAACTAGCCAACAGAGCATATAGCCACGTAGTTACAACTATTAATACTATAATAGATGTATTCCTTACTAACATAGACCTATTTGCGTATAATACAACCTCACGCTACACCTCCATAAAGTTTATAGGTGTAATGATTAACACTAGAGCCTCTAAACGTTCTATAGTAGGATATGGTCAGTTTATTATACTTTAGAAGATCTATAAAGTACAGTTAAATAAGTCCACGAGAGGTATAGTCAGCGTATAGTTCGGAATAGGTTCTATATCTTCTATTGGTTCTATTAAGGTAGCTACACTAATAGGTATAGTAGAGTTCCATATTATTAAAGTTAACACCCCTTTCCTGCTTTGCCTAGCAGATATGGACAACTTATAAGTATACTTTAACAACCTAAAGAATGTCCTAATAACCCCCTTAAAGACTACACTAGTCGTACGCTAATTCGGACACCTGTTTCTACTATAGGATACCTTGTTATATATATTTATTATAGAGTCTTTTAACTAAAACCCATGCTACTTAACTGATATAGAATTGCGACGCCTATACCAACGCTTTAAACATCCGTTAGTAGAGCGACTTAAGAGAATATTAGACCACGCTAGCCATGAAAATGATGCTAATTAAAAGACCCTTAAGCATATTACCCGCTACTGCTTGTACTGTTAAAAGCATGGAAAGTTACTAGGCAGATTTAGATTTACCTTAAAGGACAATATTAATTTTAACTACTGCATTATTGTTAACATTATATACATTAACAGCAAGCCCGTACTTTATATTGTTAATAAAGGCACCCGATTTTAAACAGGCAGATAGCTATAGAATATTAGTGCTAAGTATATATGGGATATGTTATAAGCGTGCTAGATTAACACATACCTAGGCCCCCCAGATGTAATTGTATACGACGCAGGAAAGAACTTTATTAGTAGAGAGTTTAAGCAATACGTGGTTAACATAGGCACTACTATAAAGAGTATACCGGTCAAAGCTTATAACTTAATTGGCATAGTAGAGCGTTACCACAGCCCCTTATAATGTATATACCATATTATTACTTCTAAGATACTAGGAATTGATAAGAATATGGCACTATAAATGGCCTTTAAAGCAATTAATGACTCCGCAGGACCAGACGGTCTAATACCCACGCCATTAGTATTTAGAGCGTACCCCTAAATAATAGAGTCCGACGCACCTTTACCTACAGTGATATAGCGTGCGATTGCATTTAAGAAAGCTATAGAGAAAGTAAAGAAGATACAAGCGGAGCGCTAGGTTGCAGATGTATTTAATATACGCAATGGCCCCAGCACTACCGCAATTTATAATCTACCCCTTAACTCTTTAGTACTAGTCTAGAGAGAAGGCAATACAGGACAACCTAGATACTAGGCAGGACTATATAACCTACTAAATATTAAAGGAGAAACGTGTGCTGTTAACCTACCTAGCGGCCCTACGAAGTTCCATAGCACTACTGTTAAACCGTACTTAATAGACCCTAGAAATATTTAAGCTGAAGACATTTAAGATAATGGCACCCAAGTTAATAATATTTAAGTTAATGAAACTGTCCGTATATATAAACCGTCTACAGAAACCGTCTCTATATAGAAACCGTCCCTTACTAAAGCCAGAGAAGCACAACTACCTTATTAAGGAAGAGGAAGACCCCGCAAGTATCCCCCTTATATTAATACTGCCGATATTACCGTATTCTTGCAAGAGGACAGCAACCATAAGCAGTTTAAAACGTCCCGTTGAAAGGAAATTACAGGACTAATTAAAAAGGGCGTATTTAAGATAATTAACCCTTAGGACGTACCCATAGGAGTCAGAATCTTTAACTTATGATTTATAGATGAGATTAAGAACCCTGGTACTAATAAAGCCTTTAAGAAATTAAGACTCGTTGTCTAAGCGTATAATAACCTTAAAAAGGGCATTGTACTAACCTAGTTACCTACTATTTAATGAGTCAGCTAACGCCTTATTCTATATATCGCAGCGATACTACGAGGCAACGGCATATAGTTATACCTATGAGATATCTCCTAGGCGTATATTTAGTCCCTTATAAAGCTAAATTAAGACTTCTATATCTGACCACCTTACGAATTAGGAAGCCAACTAGGCATTAGAAAGGACTCTATCCTAAAGGTAATTAAGCCTTTATACAGTGTTCCAGAAGTAGGCAATTACTGGTTTATAACCTACTATAATCATTATATTAAGGAGTTAGATATAAACTTATTAACATATAACCCTTGTCTCTTATGGAGCAACACTACTAACTACTTTAGTATTGTTGGCCTTTAAACTAATAACACTCTCTTCCTGGCTAATACTACCTTTGCGGACGCGGAGCAATAACATCTGGAAAAGGCTTACTTTCTTACAAAAGAGCGCGAGCAACTCACAGTTAAACAGTCACTTAAATTTAACAGATGTATTATTTAACTCTCTTAGGAAGGCAATATCACAATAACCTAAAAATACTAGTGCAAGAACCTAAATACGGTCTACTGTAGTAAAATAGCTATAACTACAAGCTTAAGAGGCATCGTCCGTAATGCACTAACTATAAAGAAATAATACGTTGCGCAACGCGTAAGAGGTGTATATATTGCCTCTATATGTTAACCAGAAGCTTCCTTTAATCTCTCTTTTACCGCCCAGGTAATCAGCCCTAAGAAGGAAGATATTACAGCACTTAATAAATAACTATAATTGCAGATTAATAATCTAATAAGAGGCCTTACGTTTGTTAAATTGGATATTAATATATTACGCCTACTTGCTTTTACTAACGCCTTATTTGCTAACAACAAGGACCTCTCGTTACAAATAGGATATATACTGGTATTGGAGGACACGTTATATAAGGCTAATATCATTTACTAGTTGTTAATTAAGTGTAAAAGAGTTACTAGAAGCGTACTAGCCTTAGAACTCTACGCAATGGCCCACGGATTTAATATTGGCGCCATAATTAAGTCAACCATTGAATAACTCCTACAGATCGAACTCCTACTTATACTTTGCACTAACTTGAAATTACTCTACAAATGTCTTATTAAGCTAGGCACTATATAAGAGAAACGTCTAATGATAGATATTATATATCTTTATCAGTTGTATAAATGTAGAGAAATTATGGAAGTTAAGTGGATTAACGGTAATAGCAACCCTACTAACTTGATAACTAAGAGTAAGGCATCTATGGCTTTTAAGAAGTTAATTAATACCAATTACTTAGAACTGTAGACTATGGAGTAGGTTAAATAAACGAACTTAGATTTGGCTTAGCGTTATAATGGTACTAGGGCACGCCACCTGCCATATTCTATGGACCCTAAATTTAACTAGCTAATCAGGATTTTCTATCCCCAGGATAGAAAATTGCTATTGGCTTGCTTACTACTAGCGCCTTAGCGGCCCTCGCGATATATCCACCTACTTTTACCGACTTAGCAATTAGAGACTAACTATAAGATAGCAATCTAACGGCAATCTAATGGCAATCTACGGCATTCTGCCATATTCTGCTAAGTCCACTAAATTTTGCCATATTCTGCCAGGTCTACTAAATTCTGCTATATTCTGCCAAGTCCACTAAATCCTGCTAAGTTCTACTAGGACTACTACCTAAATCCTATTCTGCTCCGTGCATATATTGACCAAGCAACTAAGTTAATAATATATACCCTTTCTTCCCGTTTTCTTACCCCCCTTTCCTTACGCAACGTCTTAACTTTATTACATAGCTTATTAACCCACAAGCTCCGGTTTAAAGGTATTTATACGAGCTGTTACAAGCGTTATATAACTGGGATAGGATCAAAGGAGAAGCTACTATGTATTATGGACGGAAGAGCTAGTTATTGCGTATACGCTATGAATAACAGGAATAGTACGATTTAGTTTCCTTTAGAGTTGCTCTAGTATCGGTATATATTTGTTTTACGTATCACGTGCACAGCACGTGATCTACGCGAGACGCGTATATGTATTATCAAGACGTGTAGATAGAACGAGAAGAATCCAACTACACACCGCACTGCACGTATATTACGTCTATTGCACTGTGTTAAAGCATACTAATAGTAATATTTATAATTATAAACTAAATAATGAAATTCAAAATTTAAAATTAATGGTAGCTATAAGAGGTATATATTGTAGAAGCCGTATAAGGGCTTAATCTATATTATAATACTACTTCCTTAACTGGCGATGTTCCTAATAATCTGCTGCCTACCTGCCTATCTGCCTACCTACCTACCTACTTGCCTGCCTACCTGTCCGTGCCTATCTATTATGCCTACTTGTCTATACCTACCTGTCTATATCTATAATTTGGGGGAGTGGTCAGCCCAATTAAAGGCTCTGCTTAATTTAATTGCGATTAATTATATTAATTTAAATCATTCTCTATAGGCGTTCGCTAGCTATATATTTAAACAGTAGTTGTCTAAAGTGCCTCCCTAAAAGGCCTCAATTCAATTTAATTTGGTAATAGGGTAATATCAAGGCTCTAGTTCAATTCGATTGATCAATTAAATTAATCATGGTGTTCACTAGCTGGTCGTTCAAACGATTATCGTCTGGCTCTAGCGATGGTCATAGTTCTGGCGACAGTCCTACCTACCTACCACTTGTCTGCTTACCTACCTACCTATCTACCTACCTATCTGCCTGCCTGCCTGCCTGCCTGCGTCAGTGTCTGGTTTAATTTAGGGGAGGAGTCGGCCTAATAGAAGGCTCTAATTAATTTGAATCGTTCTCTATGGCCGTTTGCTGGCTATACATTCAAACTGTAGTCGTCTAGCGTGCCTCCCTAGGAGGCCTTAATTCAATTTGGTAACGGGCTGATATCAAAGCTCTGGTTCAATTCAATTAATTAATTAATTGAGTCGTTCATGGTGTTTACTGGCTGGTCATTCAAACGATCATCGTCTGGTTCTAGCAACGGTCGTCTAGTTCTAGCAACGGTCGTCTGGCTCTAGGACGGTCATCTCATTCTCGCAACGGTCGTCTAGTTCTGGTGACGGTCCTCTGCTGGCTGCCGTTCTAGTGCCTCTTAAGGTAGGGAGGATGTAAGGAAGGATAAAAAATAAGGTGGCTATAAAGGGGTAACTTGGCAGAGGCACGTGTAGGCTATCGGGAATATAGCGGGGACCTGATAGTAGTGTGTGTCATGCGGAGCTTCGTGTAGAGCCTCCGTACGCAGAGCTTCGCGCAGAGCCTCGTGCAGAGCCTTTGTATGTACGTAGAGCTTCGTGTAGAGCCTCGTGTAGAGCTTCGTGCAGAGCCTCGTGCAGAGCCTCTGTACGCAGAGCTTCGTGCAGAGCTTCGTGCAGAGCTTCGTGCAGAGCTTCGTGCAGAGCTTCGTGCAGAGCTTCGTGCAGAGCTTCGTGTAGAGCTTCGTGCAGAGCTTCGTGTAGAGCTTCGTACAGAGCCTCGTGTAGGGCTTCGTGTAGAGCCTCGTGCAGAGCCTTAGTAGTATAGTATTGCGCTCTTTTAGCTGGCGTAGTGCTAGCATATAGCTCTAGGGTTTAGCTAATATGGCGGAAAGCTGGCGTATAGCTCAAGGGTTTGGCTAATATGGCGGAAAGCTAGCCCCTGGCCTAAAAAATACTTTTAGCGAAACTAAATTTCCTGCGCCACTCCCCATTTTCCTAATGAATATGGCGGAAAGCTGGCCCTGGGCTCTAGGGGGTTGGCTAATATGGCTAAAAGCTAGCCCCGGGCCCTAGGGAGTTGGCTAATATGACGGAAAGCTGGCCCCGGGCCCCAAAAACACTTTTAGCGAAACTAAATTTCCTGCGCCACTTCCCGTTTTCCTAACGATAGGCCTACTTAGCAAGCTTTATAATATTATAGTACACTTCTATGCCTTAGCAAGTTGTATAAAGGAGTTTAAGACTTTAGTTAAAAGACGAGTTCCACTTAATAATTATATAAAATGGAATAGCTGGTATTAAATGCTAAGTGTCTTACTTAAGCATAAGTTAGGAATTAATAACTATATTAAGAGTAACTTTAATATACTTAAGGAGGATTATATCTCGCCGTAAGACTAAAAGCTTCTTTATATAATTTATACCTTTCTAAAGCCATTCTACTATATAATATTAGAGATATAAGGGGATCATATAATACTTAATTGAGTACTCTTTATAATGGACATGCTTATTAAATATATAGAGAACTCTCTTATATAACTCTTTAGCTACTTTATTTTAAGCTAAAGCTAATATTATATAATAGGTACTCTTTAAATTAAATAAGGCTCTCTTACTTTGAGTAAAGAATATATAGGCGAAGTTTAATAAGTACTACTAGAGAACAGATAACTCGCCTCTTTACGCCGCTATACTTATTCTTTACCCAAATCATCATATAAAGTATATTAAGATATTTTAGAGGAAGGAGTAGCAGAAAATAATACTTCTAAAGGTCTAATATGTTACGGTACTGATGTGCGTAACCTGGATAGGGCCTAGTCAGTGGGGTTCGCTTACGTCTTGGCTCCATGTATATAGACGTGTCCTTTCCACGACCTTCTTCTGCTCCTTATCTTGATATCCGAGTCCATAGACATTCCAATCATACAGGCTTGCATACGTTCTTCACGGCGCTTATGCCTCGATTGACTAAGTCGCTGTGACATAATGGCTTTAGGAAATATACCAAGAATTAGAGAAGCCTATTACCTCTTTTTAAATAATATTATATAATAAGCTATTATAAGATAAGTATAAGGAACTTAATAAGTAGAATTAGATTATAAATAAGTTAAATAAAAAGGTTACTTAACTAGTAAGCTAGGACAAGTACAAGGACTACTGCTCTGAAGTACTGTACAAAATTAAAGTTTCTCTACTTTAGTAGTGGTCTTAAGAACAATAAATAATGCGTTAGTTGTGGCTTTTACTCTTTATAAGAGAGGTACTTTTAATTCTAGCTATAAGCGATAAACCAGAGAGAGTATTTTTAGGAGGACATTATACAATATTATAGCAAAGGATAAAGCTTAAAATATTAAATATTAAAAGAACAGAGTGTATAAAGAGTTGGCATAGGAGTAAAATTTTAGAAGAGAATAGTTAGATTTTAGATAAAAGGAGAAATAAAAGAAATATAGTAGTTGTATAAGGGAAGGTATATAAGAGATATATTGTATAATACTAAGGGGTAGGGGTATAAGATATATAAATAAAATAATTTTAGGTAAAGGTAACTACTAAAGGCGCATAGGTGGTATATATAAATATATACTAACTTTAAACTTAATAGATTATAAGTTTAAATCCCACTAATATTGTCCTTTATTAAGAATTGGGAAATATAATTATCTAGTATACTTCTCGCCCTATTATATAAGAGATTCTCTAGCAATATTGCTATAATATAAGTAAACTCTCCTCTCTATATAATATACCTATATAACTAACTACTCTTAAAATAAGTAGGAGAGGGTAGAAACTTTACTAGCGATTAATATAGAGGCTTAGGTAGAGGAGTGTAAGGGATATTATTGCGGACACCTTAGGTTGCCCTTAGGACAACCTCCAGACGCCCCTTAAATGGTTACCAGTCACGTGCCAGAGGTATATACCCGTAGTATATAGTCTCCACAATCCCTAAGGCCTCACCTCCTTAAGGATTTGTCTCTCTTACCAATCTATCCTATTCTATAATTATGTCCTTATAGCCCCCTATCTATAAAGTCCCCTTATATTTAAATCCTTCCTACTCTATTTAGAAGGGTAACTGGCTCTAAGGACTAGATTATTTGTTTATATCTTTTATTTACATATACCGTCCTCCCTTAAAATCTCGCGATAACTTAAATGGAAACTCCATAAACACCTTATAGAAAGCCGTTGCGCTAAGGTAGAAAGGTCCCTCTAATAGTAAGAGATTATAATAATATAAACCTCTAGGTAAGATGGCTAAATAAGCCTTAATACCTAGATATACTAAGAGCTTAAAGACTCTTGCATACCTATAGTTACCGGCAACGCTAAGGAAAATGTAGATACCCTCTATAACAGTTATAATACTGCTAAAAAGTAACCGGAACCCCTCTAGCCTTATTTAGGCCAATTAGAAGATTAAGCGCTAGAGGCAACCCTAAAATCTTCCCCTAAATTAGAAATGCTAAAGGAATATACTAACGCGCCTAATTAGGGACCTAATTGGAACCCTTCTAGAAGACTACTGGCCTATAATTAGCATAGTAGCGACGTAGACTGCTTATAAGCTAAGCGGGCCTACCCCTTTAGGTAATCTAACCTAACCACTAACTGAAGACTTAAGCCTTATAGGGAAACCTATATTAGCTACTAGTACTAATACTACCTCTATAGCCAGAGCTTCCCTAAGTCTAAGGTTAAAAAGTTAAAAGCCCCACACTAATTTTCTCTAAAAAGGATATTAGGAAGCTGCCGTAAGGCTCTTAAAAGCTATATAGGAAGAAGCCATTAATAAATATATTAGAAACCTTTAGGGGCAGGTCTAGATCTAGCAGAGCTTAATCTAGGCTAGATAAAATCTTTTATAACCTAGCTAAGGCTAAGGGCCTCCTAGGGGCTACCTAGTACCTACCTAAGGAGATATAGAAGACTTAGAGAGGTATCTACATAGTAAATAGAAAAAGGATATAAACTAACTAGCTAAGGCCTTTAGTAGTCTAGAACTCCGCTATAGACCCAACGCCTAATAGTTGGATAATTGGGTTTATAAAATAGATAACTTCTTTAAAATACTAATAATATAAAATAATACTAAAGAGCGTACTTAATGGATTATTAGTAAGATTAAAGACCGATCCCTAAACTAGATTACACTTAATTAGCTTAATAAAAAGTAAATTACTATATAGCCGCAGCTGCAAACCTTCCTAAAGAAATGGACTTAAGATCCGCATATTATATAATATAATAATGTAGAGCTATTCTAGAATAGGATATAGCTTAACTACCATAATTTCCACCAGTTTATAAAATTTGTAGAAACTTATACTTAATTAATAGATCTAGAGCCCTTTAAAAATGAGGATAGTAGCATCTATAAAAAGAAGAAGATTAGATTTATCTAGGCTAGAATTAAGCTAGTAATTTATAATAAAATAAAGCGCGTGGGAGCCCATTTATGGATTACTATATATACGGATTTTAAACAAGTGGTTCTAAATGCTAAGGATATAATAAGGAACTAGACCTCTTCTAGTAAGAAGCTAGGGGGTAACTAAAAGCGCAGGCACTTTAGTAGTAATATAGGGCAGACCTAAGCTCTAAAGAAGCCGTTCTTAAAGAGAAATCCAGAATGGTTAAAGTTAGGGACCTTAAGTAATGGGAAAGACTTTTAGGGCCAACCTAATACCCATCCGGCACCCTTATAGAAATACTCTAAAAAGTTAAAAGAAAACTTCTCTAGAGGAAAACCAAATTGAAAAAATAAGTAGGGTAATAACTATACTAATAATCTAAAAAAAAAAGCCCTAGTTATGGACCTCTCCTAGCTATAACTAGGGTAAGATATAAAAGGAGAGACTCTCTATATTACTATTAAGCTAGAAATAGTACTCCCTATAGGCGAGGTATATTAGTTCTAAGTACTATATAATAGCGGCGCCAAAATTAATCTTATACAATATAATTTGGTAAAAGAGCATAAGCTTATCCTATCGCTAAGGTAGTAAAAACTAACTATAGGGTTCTTAGATAAGTATTAAATTAAACTATATAGTGCCTATAAGCTTATAGTATTAATAGCTAATATATATAACCGCACTAAGGTAGTTGGCCCGCAACCCTTCTAGGCGGCTGACTTTATAGGCTATAACCTTATTCTTAGATACCCTTAGCTTATAGAAGTAGATCCTAAGATACGCTTTAAAATAGAAGCCTTTAAATAGTAGAACGATAAAGAATTAAAAGGGCGTGTTTTATTAATAAGCTTAAAAGATATCCTAAAAGATATAGCTCTAGGAGAAATAGTATACACTTTATATCTAAAGAAGTATTAGATCTAACCCCTATTTTATAGCAAGATAGGTATAGAGCCTAGTACAGGTAATAACCCTTCCGTAACGGATACCTTATAGGGAACTGCCGGACAGGTCGCAGAGACACTATAGGGAGGCGGCGATCTTAAAGATCTTATAAAATACTTCTACCACTATAGGCTACTCTGGCTTAAGCAATATACAAAGAGTATACTATAATACCTTAAACGCTGTATTAAAGAGATCCCTACCCTCTACTAGCTACCGCATGAAACTATTTAATGTATAGTGGCAACTATGTATAAACAACTACTATAGCGCGCAATGCTGCCCGCGAGCGTCCTAAGGGACCTCTAGAACCTACCTAACAATAATGCAGAGGACAAACGCGACCCTAATTTATTAAATATCCTAGTAGGCCTAAGGGACTTACTAAGGGTATTTTTAGGCAGGTAAGTAAAAGTCCTTTAGCGGAACTCGGAATATAATTATGTAATTAATCTAAAAGAAGATAAATAACTACTAAATCTTTCTATTTATAACCTCTCTTGTAAAGAGCTTAAGATTTTATAGGAGTACCTTAATAGCTTACTAAAAAAGGGATAGATACGGCCTAGTAAGTCGCTAGTAGGTATGCTAATCCTCTTTATTTTAAAACTAGATGGAACTATAAGGCTATGCATAGACTATTACGGTCTTAATAAGATCATAATTAAAAACTATTACCCACTACTATTAGTTAGTGAAATGCTAAATTAACTATCTAGGGCTAAGATCTTTATAAAGCTAGATTTATAAGACGCCTATTATAGGCTCTATATTAAAGAAGGGGATAAGTAGAAGACCGCTTTTAAAACCTAATATAGCCACTTTAAGTATCTGGTGATGCCCTTTAGACTAGCTAACGCGCCTGCGATATTCTAATTATATTTACAAAGCCTTAGGGGGACTAGTTAACCGCATATATATTATCTATTTAGATAATATTCTGATTTACTTAGAAGATAAGGATTAGTATAAGTAACACGTCCGTAAAGTACTGGAACGTTTGGATAATTAGGGCCTCTACGCTAAGGCGTTAAAGTGTATCTTTAATACTAAGCAGGTCGAGTTCCTGGGGTATATTATAACGCCTATAGGTGTAGTTATGGACCTAGTATAGGTATAGATAATCCAAGAGTAGCCAGAGCTAAAGAGCTACTAGGATGTTTAAGTGTTCCTAGGCTTTGCCAATTTCTATAGACACTTTATTTATAACTACTTAGATGTTGCCTAATACCTATTTAACTACGTTGCTAAAGCTTCCTAAGACCTGGCCTAAGGAGTAAAAAGCTTAAAGGCGGGAAGAAAGAAAACTAAGAAAGGACTAACTAAATAGTATAAACCATAGATATGGCCTAGAAAGGTATAGGAAGCCTTTTAGAAACTATATATTATTATTCATTGCTTAACATCCAATTCGGATCCCTGTTGGGCCCACGCGGACTACTCCTTATATATATATGGGGAGAAAACTCTATTTAAGAAAACCCCGTAATCCGTCTCCCCGCCTTTTGGGGCTCGCTTATAAGTTGCCTGCGAGTCACTAGTGGTGCTCTACTACCTTACTTTTTGACCTTCTTAGGAACCACTGCTGCCGTAACAAACCTACAGACGCGCTAGTATTATACACTGTACTCTACTCCTGTAGAGTTATTAGGGGGCGCCTGTTACTCACCCTTTTACCTTCTATTACTATTTCCTTTGCAACCCAGAACTGGTCTAGCATATTTTGGCCAATAAGCTACTAGGTAGCCGCCTTAAGGCCTTTCTATATTAAGAGCAGTGTATTATAGTTTTCTATGCTAGCTGCTAAGAGCATTGCTTCTCAGCTGGTGCGTAAGGGGCATAACAGTATTATATGTTTTAGTGTCTGTCTTAGCTAGCTATATTCATACCTTAGGCTATCTACTAGGATACCTACCCAGTGAAGCTAATCTTTTAGTCCTATTATTCCTGTCCTTAAGAGTGTTACCATTGTATTTCCCGCCTTTGTTAGGCCCTTTTAGAGCCCTTAAGTATTTACCCCCTATAGCGTTACCTATGCTATAGCTTGGGTTCCCCTTGCCTAAGTCTGCCTCTATACCTTTAACTCCCATTTATCTCTCCAGCGTCAGTCCAACTAGTATTATATTACGGTAGATAGTTTTCCAGTACTCTTTTATACTTTACTTTGGCTTCTTTCTCTCCCTTACTATTATCTTTACTGGCCTCTTACGCGTCTCCTTTTCTCCTCTATATAGGCCTAGGCCCTAGCGCCGCACTATTCTTCTTTTACTTTCTCTACCTATTTTCCTAATATATCTTCCCTACTTTAGGGTTGTTGGTTTCTTCTCCTATAGGGCACCCTAGGGTCCCTCTATAGTTTATTTAGGCGTGTCTTAATATACTTTATAACATTAAAGTTACATTCCTTTTGCATCCTTTGCATTGTATTAGCTTTAATATATAGTTATAGGGGGGGAATATTGGCTTCCTTCTTGAGCAGTGCTGTGGCCGTTCGCTTATACCCGCCTATTATACTCCTAAGGCAGGCTATTTAGACCTTTTGGAGTGGTTTAAGGAGTGATTTAGGGGGGCTTTTCTCGGTTTCTCTAGTGGCCCAAATACTAGATCTATATGTCATGGTTAGCCAGACAACTACTGTATATAGTAGGCGTGACCTCTGGAAGTATAAACCCTATATAAAATTAACAATCCTGGATATAGCGATATACTATACTTAGCCCTTATAGGCCGCTTACGCTGTATATACACTCTACTAGAGCTTGCTGTCTACCCATACTCCTAATACCCTTAGGCCTTAAACCAGTTAACCCCTAAAGCCTTAGATATAGATTATATGCTAAAGATCTACAGATTAGTTACGTTTTCTTATAAAATAGATTAGCTGGTATTTCTCTGGTAAGAATTAGACTCTATATTATCTTACCTATTCTATATAGGTGTTATAGGCTTTCTTTAGTGTCCTACAGTTCTCTGCGGCTGTTGGCCTATATATAATTAGGTTTATGTTATTAATAAAGCCTATCCCCTAGGTTACCCCTTCCTTAAAGGTGTTAAGCAGGTTGCTTATAAAAAAGAGGAAGAGTATAGGTGATAGAGGTGATTTTTGTAATATTCCTATTATAACTGTAATAGGGGGGCTCTAGTATCTGCTAAAGACTAGTAATGTTTCTTTCTAGCCTATAAATCCTTAAATAAATTAAATAATCTATTCTAGGAAGCCCTTTGCCCTAAGAATGTATAGGAGACGCTTATAGGGTATATTATTATAGGCGCCACTAATATCTAGGCTAAGCATTGATATTATAAAGTCCTTTTATATAGCCTATGCAGTTTTAATGGTAGTAGCGAGTAGTGTAAGTGCTAATAGTATTAAGCAATTCTTTCTTGCCCCTATTTAGCTTTGTAGTAGTAGGGCGTGTTCCTCTGCCATATCTGCTATATAGTCCGCTATAACCTTTTCTAAGATCTTGCTTAGGGTGTTTTCTAAGGTAATAGGGCGGTAGCTTCCTGGGATTAAATAGTCTGCTTTACCTTCTTTTTATAAGATAACCGTTGTTATAGATCTTTTAAGTCGTGGGTAGTAGCCTATTATAAAGTATACTCTAGCTACGTCTGTAAGCTAAGGTGCTATAAGTAGTCTATAGGTCTTTAGGGCTTTGTTTAGGATCCCATCTAGTTCTAGTACTATATTATTTAAGAGGCGGCTAATAGTTCTAGCCATTTCTTTAGTTGTTATGTCGCTATTAACCCTTAGGCGAGTTACTGGTATTTTACTAGTAATATTACTAAGGTCTACTAAAGCCGGTTAAGGGAAAAATCTTTCTATAAGGATCTTTACCTTCTTATTATTATTGCTTATGGCCTATGGTTTGCCTGCTCTTTATAGGGGTAGTAGGTATAGATCTTCTACTAGGTGTCCCGCCTTTTTCTTTACCTATTTCGCTATAGTCTAAAGGCCCTTGTTATAGGGGAGACTTAGGTTAGTAGTATATTTATTTATAAACTATCTCCAGTTATTCCTTGCTTCTTTTCTTAGGGTATTCTTTAGCTAGTTTCTTGTGTCTTTATATTATCTCTTATCTTTAAAATTGTGGCTACTTATATATTTCCTCCTTGCTCGTCATTAGCCGGCTATAAGGGCCGCGCACTATATGGACCATATGTGTTACGTATAGGGGCCTAGTTTTAAAACTAGGCAGTGCTTTTTTAGCCCGCTTTTAATTGCTGCCTAGATCCTTTCTAGTCTTTAATTAATTTCCTTAGGGGTAGCCAATAAGCCTTGCTTATTTAGTATTGGGTGGATTTCTTCTAGGTCTTAAAGTTATTATTTAATTATATTAAGGAAGCTATCTACATTAAGCTTCCTTATTACATATCTTTTACCATTTAGTTGCGCCTTAATGTCCAGATCTAGTTATATCTGGATAGGGATATGGTCTAAGGTAAGTGCCTATTTTTCTTTAGGGGAGCACCTTTTGAGTCTCTGGTATAGATTTTCGTCCATAATTATAAGGTTAATTATACTTTTAGTAGTGCCCTATTGCTATATAATTACACCTAAGGGGGTAGCTAGCTTAAGGCCCCCATTATCTATAGCTCTTAGTAGGCACTCTGCCTATTAATTAGCAGCAACATGGATACCCCCCTATTATAGGTAGTAGAGGTTTATATCTCCTAGTAGAATAGACTCCACGTATTTAGTTTCTAGTAAGCTTATTACAGATATAATATTCTCTGTCTATGCTACCCCTTTAACCCTAGGGTTATAGACATTAATAATTTGTACTAGTCCCCTATATATCTGGATAGTTATAACTGTAATATCTGGGTTAACTGCCTGCTATAACTATAAGGCAAGGCTGATATTTTTACTAATTATAAAGTATACGCGTATAGCTGCTTTTAGTTTATACAGGAGCTAAAATCCTTAGGGGCAGTATGTTGATTATATATAGGTATTATAATATGGCTTTTATATAGTAAGAATATAGTGTTTCTCTAGGTCTAGACTATCTAGTAGGGGCCTTACTAGACGGTGGTTCATATTGCCGCAGTTGTACTATATAATGGTTAAGTAGCGGACCCCTAGTGGGGGTCCTTTGCCTTTCCTTTACTCCTCGCTTCTTCTATTTCCACTTTCTCTAAAATGTTTAAAACTTCTATCTCCTGTATTTACTCCCTAGCTACTACTTATTTTATATAGAGCTTTCTATTCCTGTATCTTGTGTTCCTACTAGCCTTTCTAAATCTAAGTTTATTATTGCCTCTAGTTCTTCCCCCATTCTTGTCGGTTAGCTATATGCCCCTTATAAGCCAGCTGCGTGTGTTATGTTTACCGCGTTAAATCTAATTCTTAATTATCCCGGCCTTGAACTTACTGTAGCCGTATATAGGGGTCTTCCTACTAGGCGTTCTCTCCCTTATGTCCTATATGTCCCTTGTATCCCTGTTTGGTCTAGTAATGTCACGCGGCATCGCTTTTGGCCCATTAAGGCTTGGGATAGCTGGCTTAGCCCCCCAGTATTAAAGGTAGGAAATGTTAGGAAAATACCTATGTCCCCCTAGCTTATCGCCTGTTGTTTCCATTTGTATAACCTAGCGTGTAGTTATTCCCGTAGTTATTAAGCCCTTTCCTTCCGTCTTCTATATTTAATGCAGTCTTCTCTCTCCTACGCCTTATATGTACTTCGGTGACAGTTTACGCATTTTATTTGGTCTTAATTTGTATATTGTCTTATATTGTAGGGGCCTACACAGTGGCCGTAGCACACCTGTGCTGTGTATGTGGATTGGGTGTGTCCCTATTATATACAGTGATAATATCGTTCTAGGTGTAGTCTGTGGTTGTAGAGCCTTGTGTTGTATATAAGGCCATTTATAATTATTCCTTTTTAGATAAGGAGTTTTTGCATTCCTAGTGTATGTACGCTAACGATAAGGGAGCTATGCGTTCGTCTATTGTTTCCCTAGCAAGTCTCTGGTGCCCCTTATATCCTCTTATTGTTCTTATTATATGCTTGGTTTGTATTTTCCTATCGAAGCTATTGGATCCGGGTAATTACGAGTCCTAGTATAAGGCGTTCCGTTTGTTTTACTATCTCCTGTATAGTTGCTGTATTGTCCGCCTGGCGTCCCCTTTCTACCCTAAGGCTTATGGGAACCGACAGGACTTTAACTGGGTGATCTTTACGAAGC
>Ga0307507_10001436_pt1 | contig 53300 bp, 21 predicted proteins | sample 7_EM_MG_FD_207223 | JGI IMG/M metagenome (GOLD analysis project Ga0307507, IMG submission 207223) | Populus trichocarpa ectomycorrhiza microbial communities from riparian zone in the Pacific Northwest, United States - 7_EM | ecosystem: Host-associated > Plants > Roots > Unclassified | place... | reverse complement strand
TACTATGTAACTTTAATAGAAGCTGTAAAGTGTATATAAAAGTCCAAATATAAATCATTGGAATTTATTATTAAGTGGTTGTTAAGATATTAAGGTATAAATTTCTCAATTTTTAGTGCGTTTTGACATCGGACACTCAGTGGTGTCAGACACTCGGTAATAAAACACGTTATATTTTATATATACTTTATTAATAAATATTAAAGTTACTACCCCTATAAAAATCTCACTAAGGCTCTAGCGTATTACGAAAAAATTTACTAGCATCTTAAGTTAGGTTTATGCTAATCTAGCAATTTTGGCATTTAGCCGCATCTAGTTACATTTTACGGCCATATGCTACACCGCCAATAATAATGCTGTAATTTGCGGCTAAACGCTACCTTAATAATAATAGTGCTGCAAGCTATAGCTTGTTATAGTATAAGCCAACTATTATAGTACAAGCTGACTGTTAAGGTACAAGGCGAAAGTATATAATTAATATCGCGTGAAGATCTAGGTAGGAGGTAAGGTAGTATATATACATATTACTTAGGGGTTAGGTCTGTGCTTATATATACGCGTACGCTTATAAGCCAAATTATAACAACGCGTCTTAGTCCCGTGACACAGCTTAATACTCTCTTAGAAATAATAATCCTAGAAACATTTTGGTTAACTAAGTTTACTATATATACTATACTACTACTTGCAAGTTACTTGAAGACACGTCCCTTAGCCCGCGTATATGCCACTATACAATAGTAACAGGTTTCGCTATATGGCAACTATATATAGTGTTCGGAACTATCTATAGTTGCATTATACTCTTACAATCGTTACTATTATTAGATAGTCTTGGTGTCTTCCTTCTTACCTTGGCCTGATTTTAAGCTTAAATCGGCCTTCTCCTCGTATACTAACTTCTGTAGTAATAACGTGAATTTAGTTGACTTTAATATCCTCTGCTCGATACTCGACTTCTAATTGGCTATAATAGTACTATAGTAAACGGGTTTAGTTTATCCTTATTAATCTATCTAAGCGAATAGTTGCTTTACCTCCGAGAGCTTATGGCTTGGCTCAACCATAATAGTATAATTTACACGCTATAGGTTAATGGACAGCCCAATTAATATAAAGGTGCAAAGTAGGATCCACTTAGAGTTATTAGTGTTAAAGGTTTACCTAGCCTCAGCCTTCTTAATATTAGATATACTAGCTGCATAGTGGAGCACCTTATCTTTACCATATTCTTTATATAGCCTATTAAACTAACAAGCTAGTGTAAGAGGTAAGCGAGTGGTAATAATAATCTTATACACTAAACCGTCCGTCCGTTTTTTAATATAAACGCGATTACAGTTTTTTTTAGCTTTAAAGAACTTTATATTCTGTTAAAAATGGCGGTTAAGTATATTAGTGAACTCCTTACTAAGCGGGTTAGTAGTCCACTTAGCAACAATTGGGTCCTTTAGTGTGCAACTCTAAGTTTTTAGGTGTTTATTATCGGACTTAATTATGATAGGGGCTTGCTGGTCCCAGTATTGGATAATTTAAGCTACGCTCGCTGCCGTTTTCGCGTTGGTGTATAACTCGGCTTAGGTAAGTTTTGGTATCTTGGGTTTAGTATTTAGATCGCTGCTATCTTCCTCCTATATAGCCAGAAGTTCCTTATGTCGGCGCCTCTGCTCTGTACTTACTTGGTCCTCTATAGCTATAATTATAGCCGCCTTGGTGTTATTAGGGTTGGCCTATAATATAACTAATTTAAGATAGCTGTTCTTTGGGATAAGCTTTTACTGGTTAAACCAGAGTATTAACTCCCCTCTACATATCTAAAACGTTGGAATAACTATATAAAAAAATGTAGCTAGTTCGCCGAATTTCTTATCTACTATTGCTCTGGTTGGGTTAGTCTTTATATCCTTATAGAGACGGTTAAATTCCTTTTTCTTTAACTGGATGGTTTCTTCTTTAAGCTTAAGTAGTACTTCGAACTCTGTTCCCTTTAGCCTATCTACTTCTTCCCACTTAGGCCTCTTTAATCCTGCCATAATAAACCGTATTGGTTGCATTGGGTTTCTATTATTAGGCGTGCCAGACGCACCCTATATAGCAGGGCTGCAATTATACGCTATACGGTACTCCTTAACCATATCCTAAATAAACAATATTAAGACTCTACTAGTTACGTTTAAGTGGCATTTATCCTAGAGGATACGCCTAACCTATATTACACTTTTTAATTTCTAATGCGATCTGGTAGTTTGGCTATTTAAGTATTTCTATATACTGGTTTATATGGTAATAAACTCGCGTATTAGTTGTATGGCAATATAATTTCGCGTAGTAATTAGAAGGAATTAGGTTGAGTATCTTAGCGCTAATAGTTCTATTGTATTAGGGGTAGAGTAATAATTGTTCTTAAACCTAGCTTTACCCTATGGGTATAATAGGGAAGTCTTACCAACTGGATATATATTGTTATTATTCTCCTATTGTTTCTTATTAATCTACTTAAGAGCCTTGTGGATTTGCTACTATTTGTCCCTTTTTAGTTTACTAAATATCTTAACTTTTTCGTAGCTAGGGGCGAGAATTGTAATCTAGGGTGGGTTGGGGCGCTTCATAATTGTGCTATCTTATAATATTGCATTTGCGTCCTTTAGGAATCCTAGTAGGCCTAGGGTCGGCATAAGGATAATTAAGCAGCCTTGCTATAGGTCTATAGGGTATAGCTTTTTAGAGTTGTCTTTACAGTAGTATATAATTGGCTGCTTTGCTGCCTATAGGCATTTTATATCTAGCGGATGCATTTTAGGTAGGTGGTGGGTTATATCCCCAGCGGCTTAGGCCTCTTAAACGTCTATTACGTTCTAATAATAAAAGTAGTTTATTAGCTATTAAGTGATTATTTATACAGTCTTGCCTACGCTAGGTTTGTCTGTATAGATACCGCCTTATTTAATTGTCCTCTCTTGCTTAAATGCCCAAGCCACATATACCACTTGGTATGGGCTGAATTTAAAGCCTAATATAAGGCCCCAATTAGGGAGTTCAATTAGGGCGGTCTTAGAGAGTGCTTTTAATAAGACGAGTAGGAAATACTTTAGAGTAAGTAGAAGATCCGCCTCTATTATATACACTAGTGCGCTATCTAGGTTGTCCTTCCCGGCCTTATAGAGCTGGGCTAAGAAATTTTGCTAGTTAAGTTTTTTCTCTGCGTCTATGTCTTAGTTGTTATTATTAACCAAATTCTTATCTTAGTTGTTATTATTAACTAAATCCTTATTTTAGTTGTTATTATTAACTAAATTCTTATCTTTGTCTCTACTCTCCGTATTCTTGGAGTTAGTGTAATATAGAAACTAATTATTGTGTCTACTAGCACGTTGCAGCAATTTGCTATCCTCTGCAGTAACATCTTAAGGGGTATTAATGGTTGGTAATATAGTAGTAGGGTCGTCTATTATATTATTAAACTGGTGTATACCTTTAGGTTCGGTAATAGGTTGCGGCAATATGCCGTTATCTATAGCGATTTCTCTGGTACCGCTGTTACTTACTAATGTAGGCTTATAGGTAGATGGGTTATGTCTTCCCTTTACTAATTACCTTTTGCGCATAACTGGCTTGCTATTGCTGTTTCCCTTAAGGGTGCCTGCCGCTAATTCTGGCTGAGGGCACTTCCTGCGTCTATTTAGGTTGGCCTTGTAACTATTTAACTTCCTAGGCGCGGCTAGCTTGCTTTTGTTATCCTCTACTAAGGCACTTATTACCAATCTTAGTTAAGGCCACTTATTATATCTGCCTAATTTGGTCTTTCTATTGTCTAATTTCTTATGTCTAATAGGCTTACCCTTGCTATCTTCCTTAGAGCTATATGCTGCTAATCCTAAATAACTCCGCTTCTTGCCTTCTCCCAGTTTACTCTTGCCGCTAGCCTTATATAGTGTTAGGACTTACTGGCTATTTTTTACGCTGTGTCCGTCGCGTCCAGGCGCCTTGGATTTAATGGCTAACGGTATATTATTAGTAGCAGCAACTTAGGAGTTTGAGTTAGAAGGTAAGAATAATGCTATAAGCATGGCCTCCTTTGTGCTATTTTTTACCATTTTACTAAGAGCTGTAATAAGTGTGCCCTCTAACCGTATTGCGAGGTTTTTATGTCTCTATGGCGATATATAGATGTTCTTTTTAGGCGGACTATTAATGTTAAGCTCTATATAGGCTTATAGTTCCTCCCGTAGCTTGCCTAGAGCTATATATAGGTTTCCGCTTATTAGATATAAGACTTAAACCACCCTAACTATTAACTTACCTATTAAGCCTATGGATTGGATTTTAATCTTAATATCTCCTATATTAATTGCATTGCTCGCCACTAGGGTTACTGGCTAAGGCGAAGGGATACTATATAGTAGGTTTGCGGTAATGTCTATAGGCTATATTATATGTAGTAGCTAAGGTAGCGTCGTCTCGTCTTATACTTCGGTCTTTGGGGGTAATATATATTTATATAGAGGTAGGTTTTTTGATTTCTTAGAGGTACTTAATACCCTCCTTATACAATTAAAATAAGCACTTTTTATAATTTTTAGGATTACCTGCAGTTTTTAATCTAGTAGAGCATTAGTAAATTGTAGGAGTTGCTTATAAAACTCCTTAACATATCCTTCTTTTATTATCATAGAGTTGCCGCGATATGTTACGTGCTTAGGCTTAACTTTAATTACAACATCTTTAACCATCTCTTTTAGTCTATTATAGTTTTCGATACTTATTCTGAAGCCTTGGGCAATGTCCGTATTTTTAGTTAGCTTTAGGTTTGCCTTATACTACGTATCTAGCTTTGCCTATAGTTGCATTATTATTAAGTTGCTTATCCGGTTAGGTATATACAATATTGCGGCATATATTAAGTAGAAGGTGACTATTAAAGTAGGGGGGCTTTATGCTGTAGCTGGCTAGCGCTACACTAGTATAACTCTAGTATTAGATATAGTTAGAGGTTAGTTATTAGAGAGATAAAAGGTGGGATAAGTAAGATAAATAAAGGAGAGGTAAAGTGGTAAATCTTACAATTGCCCGCACGTGCCCGCATAAAGGTAAAATTGGCTGTTGTTTGCTGCTACTAGTTAAGGTAAATGCGGCTAGACTTAGTGCTGTGCAGTTAAATAAGGGCATAATTATATAACTTATAGGGACTACCCTACCTAGCCTATTTAGGGCTAGGTGGCGGTCTAGTACCGCTAAACTTTTACAGTTTTTAATATAAGCGATTTGTTAAGTGCCTATGGAGGGGTAACTAGTTATTACGGCATAGTAGAATATAGGAGGTTGTGGGCGTTACTATATTTCTTATTATTATATAAAGTTGGTATATATGCGCGCCGTTAGAGTTAGAGGGCTGGCCTATATTTATATATACGGGCTCCATTACTGCGAAGTATTTGCTATATAATAGGTAGTATTTCTGGTAGACGGCAACGTATTGCACTTATTATAGGCGTTACTATACTTCTTATTGTTATACAAAGTCGGTGGATATACGTGCTACCAGAGTTAGAGAGCTAGCCTATGTCTATACATACGGACTCCATCGCTGCGAAGTACTTAGTATATAATAGGTAGTACTTCTAGTAGATAGTAATATATTACACTTACTTTATAATTGCTAGTATTATTATTATACTACTATATAGCACTTAAGGCCCTACTAGGTAACTCTTTCCGGAATAATAATTATCTAGTATATGGGTTACTTTTATGTCTGTGCTTAAATATCTAGTGCTTATTTAAACACATGTCTACAGTAAAAGGTAGCAAGAGGTTTTGTATCTTATATTGTAAGTTTATGCAATTAATGGCATTTTGGGGCATTTTAGGATAGTAGATATATTATATATACCTAGCATCTAGCCGCTTAGTAATATTAACTTATCTCACTATTTATCTATTTGGTATTATATAAGAGGTTAGTGTTCTACTATAGTATTTATTATGTTGGAGTCTCTTATATTTAATATCTTTATTTTAGATCTATCTAGAACTATATATGGTTTTATAATATCCCGCTCCCCACCTAGTACTCCTGCAAGAGATTATTTAGCTAATAATACCTTGTCTCTTATTAATTAAGGAAGGAAAAGACTTGTACTTTCTAGCAGTGGCAGGCTGTGCTTATTAGTGATATTTTTAATAAATTACGGTGTTTAAGTTTCTGTTTACCTATAACATAATTAGCCTGCCTATGGTAAAGTACTTTTACTTTACTGCTTGCTTCTCTTTTTCTTTACCCTTCTACACGTCTATATGCTCGCATTATAAACTATAAAAGCTTAATAGTGCTGGACTATTACCTAGCCTATATTAAGAGATAGGCTAGGTAGGGTAGTCCCTATAACTTATACTATACTATATCTTCCTCTACAGGTTAGTCTTGTTACTATAGATTTGCCCTTATACGCGTTTAACCTACAGAGTGTATAACTATATGCTTTGCCGCTAAGGCCTTACTTATATAATTTTATTAGGGCGCGCCTTATCTCCTTACCTTTACTAATTAACCTAACTCTACTAACTACCCTTTCTTACCCCTACCCTACTGGCATCTACCTCTATAACTAGTGCCTCCGTAGATCTATCTAGGCTGTAGAGCCTTATAATGTAGTAAGTTAGCTGCCTTATCTTTAACCTTAGCTATATAATAGAGAATCTATATTTACTAATATATTTACACAGACTACCACTTAATACAGCCTGCTACTAAAATGGACCTACCTACTAATTATTTTATAACTTACGACGTTAACTACATCTGTGACCACAAAAAGTTCGCTAAGGGCGTTATAGTTTTTAAAATTGCCTTAACTATAGCGGCCACGGGCTCCAGTATTTTATAAGGCAACGGCAAGGGCCCTATACTTAATAAGCCTCTTCTTCTAGAGCTTGGCAGTCTATACCTCTTAGCTAATAATGCTCTAAAATACCATCTCTGTCTGTCCACCGGCCATATACGCGCTAATTGTCCTCTTAAGAAAGCTTCTTAACTTTGTCGCGGCTATAGTAAGGCTGGTTATCTTAAAGCCAACTGCCCTAACCCTATATATAATAATTATGGGGAAGCTGGTTATCTTAAGAGTAACTATCCTCGTGTAATATGTAACCAATATAGTGCTATAGGCCATAGAAAGCGAGACTGTCCCCAGCTATTAGATAAGAAGAAGCAGACTTGCCTAAACTATAACTCCCTAGACCATTAAACTGTCTTCTATAGTCACATATACAAGAACTGCGGAGTTGTAGGGTATAATATTAATAATTATATAAGTGGGCCTACTTTGATTCGGGCAATAGACGCCGCAACCGCTTTGGGTAAGGTAGATGCACCAAGTGCTACCGCTTTAAGTATAGCTGCTACCTCTCTGTTGTCTAAACCTCTTAATACAGCCGGCTTCTATCTAGTGGCAGATAGCCCAATGGATAACCCAGACACTTATATAGAGGATAGCAATTCTGTAATAGCTAAACCTTTAGATGCACTCTAGCTTCCAAATAATAACCACCTTATAGTTTAGTTTGTTACGCAAATTATTAAAGAGTATATTATAGTATGTAGCATTACATTCTAGGTATCTTATAAGACCAATAAAATGCCTACTTATTATTTATATAAGACGGCGTCTATCCGATTTACAGATGTTAATATTACTAGCAATATTAAAGTTGGCACTGCTGATACTACTTCTCTAGTTACTTAATAACTGTTATATCTAACCACGCTTAAGCATCTTACTTATATTCTCCTGCAAGATGCCACAACCCTGCGACTTTACTATATTAGGTTCGTTGTCGCCTCTAATAAACTCGCACTAGGTACGCGCATATTGCTTAATAAGTACTTCTTCATTAATAGGGACTTCGGCCCATTTACGCCATAAATCTACAAAGCTTAGGATATGCTTTTAAATAGTCCTATAGTCGTTATTAACTTCTTTACGCTAGGCACTAAATAGCTTAATGGCTATATCGCGAGCCTAAACGCGAGCCTATAATAGCAGAGCGTTGACAATCCTTTAGGTCGCTAGTGGAAGAACTATAACATAAATATCCAGCTTGGCATATAGCTCTTACTAAAGGACCAACCATTGTACAAAATCCCCGCGAGGTATTAGTTTAATAGCGTTCTTAAGTATTTTACGGTCTAGTTCTATACCGTAGTTATAAGCCTTAAGGCCGTTAACCAGAACCCCTAGGTACCCACTATTATTTATATTATTACCTTCCTAGGCGGTGCGGACTGAGTCTACTACGCTGCCATTTAGATGGTTAATAGCCTTACCCTTTATACTAACTCTATTATCGATATCTTATTTCTAGGTGAAGACGCAGATAGCCAGGCCAGCTAAAAAGGAGTTATTATTAATACTACTCCCTTTAGCTCCGGCTATAACTACTATACTTTTGTTTTTTAACCACGGGTAGGTTATAAGTTTACACTAAACCTTATATTTGCTCCGGAGTATGTCCTAAGCAGCGACAACTTTATAATAGTTAATAACCTAAGCAAGGCCCTAATTACGGCATAGGGCATTAATTGTCTCGTAACTAAGCGTATCCCTAAGGTTGGAATCTCCCAAGAGATTAACACTCTACGCCACCTATAGTAAGGAGGTGACAGCTTTTATATTAAGCGCCAAATTGCGCTGTCTAATAACTTTATAGATCTCCCGCGTATTAATTACTTCAACTACAATATCGCTAAGTATGGGAAGAACTTGGTTAATAATGCCCTTAGGGCCGTCTTGCCGCTACTTAATAAAGAGCAAACAGGTGCCTATACTGCGCTTAAATATATAATAGGCGGTATTTTGCTAATCTAAGGCCCTAGTGGTATTGGGAAATTAACCTTTCTAACTATCTTAGTATAATACTAGTATTGACTTAGGTCGCCCTAGTATAATCCTACTAGAATCTAGGTCTTGTCGCCGCTTAATCACCAACTGGATATGCTAGCCAAGACAATTAACAATGCGCTTATAGAGGACTACAAGGCACTAATTACGTAAGGCCATCCCGCTAAATTTCTTATTGTCCTTTGCCGCTATATGCGCTTAACGGAAACTAAGGTCTACATATAGGATGCCATTATATAGCGAACAGCGGCAGGCATTAACACTTGTTCTAAGTATTTTGAGAAATAGGATAACTATGCTATAATTAATAAGGACGTATCTATGTTAAATATAGCATTCCTGCTCTACCGTACGTTTAAGGCTAGTAATGCCACCGGCTTTAACAAGTAGTTATAGGTTATAGATTTGTCTAAAGGTTAGTAGTTATTACGCCTTATAGGTGTTCTAGACAGCGACGGAAACCTACATCCCATTATAGACCCTGATACGACTAAATACGCCAAATTCCGCCAATACTTGTACTAATTTGCGCTTGGTAACAACATAACGCAAGATAATAAAATGGGATTAATACTTACGGCTAATATAGTTATCGCGGACCTGGCTAAGAAGGCTAATGTCATTCTTATAATACCCGATATAGTCTTGCAGACTTATGCATATTCTATTAGTGCCATATATATAGTTTTCTACAATAAGGCCAGGAAGGCGTCTAAGCTAGGCAGTCTTGCTAGATTTGCTTAGAGCAGACCATATTTAATTAAGGAAGGTCTATAAATTTAGGCTAATAACCCTATGCCTTAGGTTCTTCTTAGTAATATATACTAACTAAAACCAATCTTTGGTCCCAATTTCGATAATCTGTTCTACTATTAGAAATCCGTCTCCCTCTATATACGTCTCCTTGCGGCTAGTGCGGATACGGTATAGTTCTCGCTGCAATATTAATTTATTAAAGATATTGTATGTCTTATAAATGCCGTCCTGCTATATAGCTAGCTTTAGACAAGCCTAATAGTTAAGGATCGAGAGCAGTTAAAGCTAGTAGCAAGCTTTTTTAAGGATATGCTGCGCTGTAACTACCCTGTCGCCTTCCTCGCCGTTAATGGTACTATATAGGTAAACGAGTTTAGCTAATTAATATACAACCTAGTCTACGCTTAACGCGTATTCTGGGTAGCTATAGCGCTAATAGACTTTAGATTTAAGCCATTAGAGGTTAGCCTTACCGTTCTATATATAGCCTAACTTGCCGTCTACTCCGCAGCGCTGTATGCGCTTAAAGAATGGTGCTATACCTAGCAAGATAGTAGCAAGTGGCGGGAATTTGCGCCAGTAGTCAGCGAGATTAAGGTCTTCACTGTTAACGGCATCTAGGGCGGCCAGGTAGAGTTATTAGTGTATAATATAATAGTTACTAGTCTACTAAAATTTATCTAGGATATAGCGAGGAACCTTCTTATAATTACTAGACTATAAGCGGGCCTTATTATTATTAGTAGTCCCTAGGTAGTCCATAATTATTATACTAGCAATAAGACCTTCACGAATACCGCGTACTATAAAATTAAGAAGTGGTGTAAAGATAATAAGGTATTTATTAACCTTAAGAATCCTAAGTAGAAAGAGTACTTCTAGTAACTTATTGCCCTGTTTAACGTTAATAAAACTATATAGCGTGTCTACCGCTAGCGTACAGCCGATTACACGCCCATTTTATACAGTATGGATGTTAACTTTAATATTACTATCCCTAACTTCGCGGGTGGAGCAAATATTAGTAGCGCCGGTAATTATACTAAAGCATAAAACAAGGCCAATAGAGAGGGCGCCAACAATAATGGCTAGGACGGTGCCGGTAATAACAGCAAGGATAACAACAATAGAGAGAATGTTAGTGGCGTCAGAATATAAGAAGGGTAGTAAGGATAGATATTACAGACTTTACTAGCAGCGAGACCCTTAACTAGGGACACTAGATAGAAGTTAAAAGCGGCAGTAGCTACAGGCCTTTAGCATTTACAATTTTGCTACAGCACTAGATAAAATGCGGCATATTGCGATATTATATATTATAGCTAAATAAAATAGACTCTTACTAATTATAATCTCCAAAACAGACAAGTGTATTATGGTAAAGATAGCCCAATTTATTAAGTCTAGTGATCCTAATTTCCATCCCTTATAGGCTAGCGGTTAATTAATGCTGATTTATAATCCTAATTTTAAGTACTTAACTAGTTAGATTATAGTCTAGATATCTTACTAATAACCGCAACTATTATTAATTACTCTCCGTATAGTATGGGCCGCCTCTATTTTTGCTAAACTATAATAACCCTAAATAGTATTGTCTATATCACTTCCGGTAATACGTATTGCTATTGCAATAGTATAGGGGGTAACTGATTTTGATTAATGCTTATTAATTCTCCTATTCTATAGGTGGAATTTGGTGGATTTCCTAAGCTCGCTTAGCTTATATAATTAACCCCTTTTAACTCGTGTTCGTAGTTAAATTGCCACAAATTACCCTAGATTGCCGTTACGTAACGGCAAGTTGCGGTTATATAACTATAAAGACGTAACCTTAATTAGATAAGTATTTAATCCTTTTCTTACCATAGCTGCCGCCAAGGCAACGCAACTTAACGCCCTCTCCTACTTATATTGGGCAGTTCCCTAACCTAGGCTATACTATTCCTGGTATTAGCACGCCCTTACTATATCTTAAGACACTTATTGCTAAGGCTATAGGTCCTTAGAATGATATTTATCCCACCCTACTAGCTACTAGCTGGCAAAATATAGGATAAATATAATGTCTATGTAATTGCCCCTAATAGAAGAGCCTGTAGTAAAGGCGATTTACTATACCACGCCTAGATAACCTAAGATTATGCATATAGGCAATAATCTTAGGGCTTCCTAGTGTGATAGGAGGTCTTACTATAAGGTAAACTTAACTAAAGTTACTATCTCTACGTAGATTAGATTAACCGTAATTAATTAATACCTTCTAGCCCACTTAGCGAAACGTGTCGCGCTAGTAATAGGGCTAGATAAACGTTAGCGATATATTATAATTATAATGGATACCTACATACTATCTCTATAGATAGCTGTAAATATAGCCTGGCCTACCCTATAATGAACTGCCCTTAATAGAGCAGCCCTTAAGGCCCTATTGTTTCGGATAGACATAGTCTCTATATAGGCGGCCTATATCTATTCCTTATCACAATCTACCCCAGCCTTTAAAAACATCTTAACTAGCAGCTGATATTTAACTGTGCGTAGGCCTTAAGGTATATTAGGCAGCGACACCAGACTTAAGGCCATATCCATACTTAGGACTAAGTTCGTATCATCTAGTTGCCGCCTATAAAGTAGTATAATAAGTTATTTGAGATTGCAGCCGCAGTTCTGTATATGGCTAAGCGGGGACAAGTTCTACGAGTTTGTAGCAGCTATATGCCCCCTTTCCGCATCTACTATATAGTTTATGCCAGGCCGCCCTGGCACCTTTATCTTTTTGCGTATATTTAACTATGCGTAGGCTAGTATGTTCTATATAGCCTTATATACCTATGGCGCTGGTGCCTTCTTATATTCTACTACCTAACGGATAACTTTCTGGATCACCTACTTGCGTAGCAAATTATTTAGTTATCCGTGAAATAAAATATATAGGATATCGTCCTTGATAATAACCTGCTCGAAAGTCCGCTTAATAGTATTAAGTCTTTCCGCAGTAATACCCAAGCTGGTGGTAAGCTGTATGTCTTTTCGCGGGTTTATAGCGCTCGCAGAGTTATACTATGCCACATTTGCGGTATACCGCTGTTGTATATTATGTCCTATTATAAAAGACAGTCTAGTATCCTAAGTAGGGAATAGTGGTGTTTAGAATCCTGTGCTTAGTATAGTAGAGAGGCGGCGTAATATTGGCAATAAGTAGAGCCCTTTAACCTAACGTGACGCGATCTGGCGTAAATTAGTATAAAATGCATTGGGTTGTGTTACGGCGCTAGTAGAAAACGGTAGATTATGGTAGACGTTATGGTAGACGCCTAGTCACATAAGTCCACGTGACTAGAGGACCGCATAAAACTTCGCACGGCGCTGCTATTCTTCTCCCTTCCTTTCTCTAGCTTTAGATCCTCGTTTATAGACTACCAATTGTATAGGCTTGCGCGTCCCTTATGCCGTGCTTATGCCTTGATTGATTGAGTCGCTAACATTATCTAAAGCTTAACTACTCTTTCTCCCTGAGAAGGAACTCAAATATATCTATAAAGGACATAGAATAGGACCCTAAGGACATTACTAGGACCACAAGGACAGGACAGACCCCTAAGAACCAAAAGAATACGAACAGAACGCGAAACCTAAGAATAGGACACGCACGGACTAGAACCCCTAGAAAATAAACAAACACCAGAAATTACCCTAATACCCCTACCACTATGCCAAGAAATACAGCAGCCGGCAAAGCCGCTGCAGGACCCGCAAATACCTCCAATAGTGAAATAGTCGCCGTCTTAACCCCCTAGGAAGAGCTCGCAGCAGCTAATACTAAAATTAAATGGCTTTAAGAGCTGCTTAAAACCAGAGACACCCCTATACCTAATGAGGAGTTATCAGACACCTAGAGACTTGCTACAGTCCTTAAGACCCTAGCCCAACGTATAGCATCAGCATTGTCGCGGTCCGCGAAGGTTGCGGACCCCCTATTGCTTACAGACAGAACTAACCCTACATTTAACAATTAGAAGCTATAACTGCAAGACAAGCTTAAAGTTAATGCGGACCACTTCCCTACTACCTAAGCTAAAATGGCTTACGTTTTCGGCCGTACTGGTAGGGACGCATAGACGCATTTACGTCCGTAATACGCCTAGGACTTAGCAGACCCCTTCCTCTCTAAAGAAGAGATGGTTAATTACCTGTCTTCTATTTATGAGGACCCCTTTAAGACATAGAACGCCCGCCTTGATTACAAAGCTCTTAACATAAAGATAACGGAGACCTTTTTAGCCTTTTAGACCTGCTTTCTGCACCTAGCCGGCTAAGCCCAAATTCCCTATAAAGACCTAATGCCAGATCTCTTTAACAAGCTTACCCTAGACTTACAGCGCGCCGTACTACTAGTTTTTACTACTGTATAGACGCTAAAGGTACTTACGGACCACTACCTAGCTATTAACTAAGGCCTCTATTAAATTAAGGCATGATCTGAGTGGTATAAAGCTAGAAACTCTCTAAACTAAACTATAAGCACTTTATAAACGGCCCGTAACACCCTAGCACGATCTATAACTCCTACGGCACTAGCTATACAGCCTGCTATTAATTTAGCAGCTAGCCGTGCAGCTAGTCCTACTGCGGGTTCGGCGTATACTTAGCCCACGTACAACGACCCCTGTAAATAGGCCCTTAGTAATTAAGGAGCTTGCTTCTTATACGGCCAGAAAGACCACTTTATAAAGGATTGCCAGATAAAGGCAAAAACAGGCAAGGTTCTATTAATTTAGGAGGACAGTGCGGAGTTAGAAAAAGAGGAACCTTAGAGGAAGACTCCTCTCTAGGGTTAAAAGGGATTGATATGTTATATATTAATCTAGGTTGGCTAGTTAGTAGAAGAAGCTGCACTATCCCTTATACCTTATTCCGTAATGGATATTAAGTTTTAACCTCTGCTTTAGCTAACTCTAGAGCAAATGCCTTTACCTTAATAGATACCCAGTGTGCCGTAAAGCTGGCTAACTTTTTAAATGTACCCCTTAAAGAACTGCCTAAACTAATTCCTATTCGCGGGTACAACGGACGAATAGGGCCACCTATTATGACTATCTTGCGGATTCACCTCCGTATTAACGGATAAAGGTAGTATAACGTCCCCTTTCTTATTACAGACCTTGGGAGCCACGATATGATTATAGGGAGAAAATAGCTAGCCTATTTAGGCTTATAGCTTAATGTATGGAATAGATGGCTTATCTGGCCTAAAACCCTACCCCTAACCCCTTCCTTTATAAAAGAAATTAGTATTACAATGGAAAACCTTATACGGCCCTAGATTAATACTATTTACTAGGCCAATGCTATGCGCAGAGACTAGGCCTTTAAGAAGGATATATGTCTTAATCCTTAATGGATCCGTATACTACGCCGCCCCCAGACTGTGTATGTTACGCTATCCGCACCAGAGACTTAGGAAGTTAGTAGTGACCTAGCTAAGCCCCCTACGGAGAACCTAGGCCCTATGCAGCCCCAAAGGAAAACTAGGGATATTGGACGCCATACTAAGCTAATAGACAGGAAGGATAACTTACGGAAAATAGAACATAAGCTAAGGAAGACTATACACCCTATACCGCAAGATACGGCCTAATAAGCGTCCGTAAAGAAACCTATGGACCTTTCACCAGTTGATATCTGCTGCATTGGCGCTATAGGATTCTACCAGAACTTGGTTTAGCCTAATACTATTACCTTTACAACTAGCCTATATAAAATTGATTAAATACTTAAGGAAAAGAAAAGCGAGCTTAGCGGACAGGAAAGCAAGCTTATGGATAAGGAACTAGTAGAACAAAAACTGCCTAATCAACACTGGAAATTCAAGGACGTATTCTCTAAGGTAGTGTTAGATATACTTCCGCCTCACTAACCATATAACCACAAGATTAAGATTAATTAAGGCAAGGGAAGCACCCTTAGCTTTAGCCCTCTCTACCCGTAGTCTATTACTGAATTGTAGACTATAAAGCAGTACCTTATCGACAACCTTAATAAGGGCTTTATTAAGCCTAGCCAAGCCCCTTTTAACTTGCCTATTTTCTTTACCAAAAAACCAAATGGAGGACTACGCTTCTGCATTAACTACTATAAGCTAAATAATATAACCCGCAAGGACCGCTATCTACTACCCTTACTTAATAAGACTCTTGCTCGAATAAGTAGAGCTAGGGTCTTTATAAAGCTTAATATCTGCTAGGCCTTCTACCGAATTAGGATAGACCCTGGGTCTGAGGAGCTTACTATATTTCAAACCCGTTACGGAATGTATAAATGCAAGGTACTCCCTTTTGGACTAACTAACGGACCAGCTACGTACCAGCGGTATATAAATAATGTACTCTTTAACTACCTTAACAACTTCTATACGGCCTACCTAGATAACATTATGATTTACTCTAAGAATGAGCTAGAATATAAGGAGCACGTCCATAAAGTCTTATAATAGCTCCGCGAGGCTGGTCTCTAGGCCAATATTAAAAAGTCAGAATTTAGTGTTAAGCATATAAAGTACCTAGGTTTTATTATTAGTATAGACGGAATTAAGGCCAACCCAGAGAAAACGGCCGCAATTGACCAGTGGACACCCCCACGGACCGTAAAGGGGGTATAATTATTTTTAGGTTTCTGTAACTTCTACTAACGCTTTATTAAGAACTACAGCAGGATTGCCTAGTCTCTTAACCGCCTTACTAGGAAAGACTAGCCATTTTACTTTAATGCCATATATATGCAGGCCTTTAATAAGCTTAAAAAGCGGCTGGTATTAGCTCCCTTACTTACCCACTTTAACCTAGAATGGCCCTTAATACTAGAAACTGATGCTTTAGACGGTGTAATAGCCGGTATTTTTTCCTAGAAGTAACTAGACGGAGAATATCACCCTATTACATACTATTTAAAGACTATAATAGATGCCGAGCTGAACTACTATATCCATGATAAAGAAATGCTGGCTATTATCTCTAGCTTTTAGCACTGGCGTATATAGCTAAAGGGGACCCCTAAGCCTATTAAGGTAGTTTCAGATTATAAGGCCCTAGAATACTTTATGACAACTAAGGCCCTTACGGCCCGCTAGGTACACTGGGCGGATATTCTATCTTAGTTTAACTTCTTAATTATGTATAGACTAGGCGCTATGAACCGTGCGGATACTTTTATAAGGCGTAAACAGGACCTAAGTAACTAGGCGGCTGTAAAGATCTTATTATAGACCTAGGTACTACTATAACCAGAGCACCTCAACCCCTAGATACAGGCAGAACTAAATATGGACCCTTTAGACGCTAAAATATGCCCTGTTAACTCCATAGAACTTAACCTTATTAATAAACTGCTGCAGGCAAACCGTACGGCCCCTTCTCTATAGGAGTGCCGTGAAAAGGTAAAGGATGCTACTAGCCCATGGTCCCTTAAAAACGGACTACTTAAGCACTAGGAACGGCTGGTAGTAGCAGAGGAACAGAATTTACGGACTTAGCTTATCGCCGAAGCACATACTTAGGTCTCTACGGCCTACCCTAGAAAAAATAAAACCTATAGAATTATTGGCAACCGCTACTACTGGCCCAGAATGGTTATGGATATTAACCGCTATGTACAGAACTGCAACAACTGCCATAGGTCTATAATTCCACAAGATAAAACCCTAGGGCTATTAAAGCCACTCCCGATACCAGAACGCCCCTAGCAGCATATCTCTATAGACTTCCACGAGTTACCTACAGACCACGACGGATATAATATAGTTATAATCCTAGTTAACCACTTTAGCAAGCGCCCGTTCTCAATCCCCTATTATAAGAATATTAATGCTAAAGAGGCGGCCTGACTGTATATCCACTATGTCTACTAAATTTACGGACTACCAGATACTATCGTATCCAACTATAGGCCGCAGTTTATATTGGCCTTCTGGAACAAGTTCACCTAGATCCTAGGTATTAGGCTAAAGCTCTCTACAGCATACCACCCCTAGACAGACAGTTAGACGGAGATTATAAATTAGTACTTAGACCAGAGACTCTGGCCCTTTATTAACTACTTTTAGGACAACTGGAGTGGACTACTACCTATAATAGACTATACCCAGGCAACCCTACCCTATAACTCTATAGGGTTTGCACCTATTCAGCTAGAAATAGGATACTTACCCCATATAAGCTTTAACTGGAAGAGACCGGAAGGACCATAGACCGTGCGCAAAAAACTATCTTATGAGGAAGCACAGCAGTATACTAGACGCTTAGAAGAAGCATAGACAGTAGCCTGTAAAAACCTAGAGAAGGCCCAGAAATCAATAGAACAGCAGGCAAATAAGCACAGGCACGAGCCCGACTTTACCGTAAGCGATAAGGTCTAGGTTATAACAAAGAACTAGAAGACAGAACGGCCTAGCTATAAGCTAGACTATAAAATAGCAGGACCGTATAAGATCCTTAATAAAGAAGGCAACTTATATAAGGTTAAACTCCCAGACTTAATTAAAGTCCACCCTGTTTTCTTACCAGATAAGCTACGGAAAGCTATAAATAACCCACTACCTAGACAAAAGAATAAGCCTCCACTACTAATTTAAGTTAATGGCGACAATAAATGGGAAGTTAATAAAATACTAGCCTGTAAACTAGTATAAGGAACGCTAAAATACCGTGTCTAATGGAAAGGTTACGATTTAGACCCAACCTATTACCCCGCCTAGAACTTTATAGGTTGCCCCCAGAAGCTTAAAGAATTCTATAACTAATACCCTAACAAGCCAGGACCCCCAAAGTATCTAGACAAGTAGATGGAGTGCTAGTATAGCAAAGATAATAAGCTACCTATTAAGCATATAGATAAGAACACCCTACGGACATAATACGGACATACAAAGCCTAAGGGCAGGCTTTTTCGGAGGGGGGGGTAATGTTACGGCGCTAGTAGAAAACGGTGGATTATAGTAGACGTTATGGTAGACGCTGAGTCACGTAAGTCTACGTGACTAGAGGACCGCATAAAACTTCACACGGCGCTACTATTCTTCTCCCTTCCTTTCTCTAGCTTTGGATCCTCGTTTATAGACTACCAATTATACAGGCTTGCGCGTCCCTCATGCCGTGCTCGTGCCTCGATTGACTAAGTCGCTAACAGGTTGCGCCATCTAGCGTGTTAGTGTCTATAGATATTACTATGCTCTTACTTGTAACATAGCATAAGCCACAAACACTACTTTAAATATACGGTTTTATACGGATGTTGTATTCGGCCCCCTTTTAACCAAACTATAGCAAGTTGTAGCTTAATGCGGTAATTTACAAATGAGCTCTATCTAACAGCAATGTGGAAAGTACGGGACTAAAGTAAAAAGCATAGGCGGTTTAACCTATTATAAATAATATTGTCTAAGAAAACAGAAACGGAAGAAGGATAGACACAAGGCTGTTAATATTAAAGAGATAAATGGTAATGTACCCTTACGCTATTAAAGCTTAGAGGAGCATTAGATAGCCTATTATAGGGCTAAGCTAGAGCAAGATAATAAGTAGTCACTTACACAATATATAGATAACGATGCACCATGCTATTAAACCTCAGAAGGGCATTAAACAACCAATTATAAGGCCGAATCGGAGTAAGATAATAAGTGGCCACCCGTATAAGCTCTAGGCGATGATATTATTAATAAGCTAAATAATAGGGCTGCGGATATGCACTATAACAATAATTCCATAATATTTAATAGGGTGTATAACCTGGCGATAGTTAAGACCAATTAGTAAACTTTAACTGGAACATCTACGGACGTCTTTTAGACTAAAATATTTAAAGAGGCCACTGGCTGTACCGTAAAAAAGCCTCTGGAATGGAACTAAGGAAATCCGCAAACTGCGGACAATACTACGGCAGTATGCGATATTATGCCGCGTATTAAACGTACTAGTAGTGTACTAGATAAGATACCTCCCCTATTTTATCTATTTAATAGTAAGGCAGAATACGTATAGGTCTTATAGTGGGTAAGCTACAGGACTTCTAACCGCGCTATTAATAAGTGGTTTAACGATATTAGGCTTTAGGGAATATTTACTAACCATTTTTCTTACTGGAGTGCTAAAGATGTTAAAGCAAAACTACTTTTAAAACGGATGCAATCCGAGAGCAAGTAACTGCAGTAGATTAAAATAATTGTAATTATAGGGGACTAGTAACTGCTGGTACGTTACTAAAATGCTCTAGAGATTGTGTCCCTCCTTATTAGTTACGGCCCTTTTTAAGAAGACATGACTTTTTTGCTAGTAAGGCAGTACTTATTAGCAGGAATAAGAATATATAATAAGCTTAATACGGCAGACTGGTGGTAGGAGACGCAAGAGCAGCTACCGCTTGGTATAACCATAGTGCCAATTATATTAGCTAGCGACAAGACCCAACTAATATAACACGCTAGCGGCAAGAAAGTATAGCCGCTCTATATTTTAATTGGAAATATTAAACTGCGCGTTTAATAATCCGTAAATTAACCAGCCCTATTACTACTTATATACCTCCTGGTCTATATACCTGGCAACCAAACAATATAACTAGCGGTGCAATATAAGGCCCTTATGGCCATCCTTAAACGTATGCTTTAGCGACAACCTTACTGCTTATATGGTTATGCTAATAATGCCTACAGCGTTAAAGAAAGCTGGTAAAGAAGAAGTACATCTCCTATACGCAGATGGCTAGGATTGACACTACTTTCTACTTCTGGCTGTATTTATGGCTAATTACGAAGAATAGGTTACGCTTATAGGTATTAAGAGTGGCTATAAATGTTCGATTTGTTATATATATATGAATAAATAGCATAATCTAACGACTGCCATCTAGCGACTGTGGCCGTTCTATATATACCAATTAATAAAAGACCAAATACAAATGCAGCAGGAAGGTTGCGATACTAATAAAAAAGATAACTTGGATTATATTTAGCCGTTCCGCAACTTTATATAGGGCCATAATCTATCTAATATCCACAAGATAATAGCGCCTAATTTCCTATACTAGGTGCTTAAAGGCCTTACTAGTAAACACCTTATGCACTAGATTAAGGGGCTTATATAAAGCGAAATATAGGCTGGAAAATATTAGGGCCTTAACATCCTGCGCATAGATAGTTACGGCCAGGAGATATTAAATGTTAATATACTTATTACTACCCGCTTCGCACAGGTGGAGCGATTTACTAATATAATAGTGTGGGATAGCTGGGCAAATGTCGGCCAATAGATAGAAAAGATGTATAAATCTCTGTTATAACAATTGGTCCCCGCTATAGCACCCTTGCTAAAACAGAATAAAGGCGCTATGCTATTTATCCAGGCGTTTGTAGACTTTACTATACTATCTTAATATGTATCACACGACGAATTAACTATTAGGTACCTAGCATTAGCTATTTATAGAATAGATAAGATAAAGGATATATTCCTTCCATTTCAACCAAGCAAGGCAGGACTACTATACTTTAATATTCCTAAGCTATATACTATTACCTACTATCCAGAGAGCATTTAGCGACTAGGGGCAATTGGAGGTATAGATATAGAGTATTTAGAGCAAGCATATAAGCTACAGAAGGTATTCTACCGTAGGACCAACAAACGGAACAACTACGAAGAGTAGATGCTATAATATAACACTATGCATCTTAATATAATGCTTCGGAACGAACTCAAGCTATAGGCGTTGACTAATATAATCAACACGGTAGACCTAATAAGCGCAATATAGACAATACAACTAGGTCCTACAGTTAATGTATATGCACATCGCTTGTATATATGGAACTTCGACGACTATATAGCTTAAACACTTTAAGATTAGAGAATCAACATATCTATCTAGCGTACGGTTAAGGAGGTATAGTACTGGATAGAGATTACCAACCTTATATCTAAACTGGCCCCCTTTGTAAGGGAATGCTGTAAGTAGATTAACGGAATCTAGCAAACAGACTAAGACGTTAACCGACTAGAGGCCAATAACAATTGGGTGTTAAAGATACCCCTAAGTATCTATTACAGCGTTATATGCTATATTCGCCTTGGGAAGGATGCTACTAACACTAATAAGCTTAATAAGGTGTTTGCTTAATGTACCCCATTATAGGCTAATACTGGAGCCCCCCGCTATAATGCTGTAATGGTGCAAGAATATAAGTAGGTAAATAACAGCCTCCATAGCAATAAAGTGGGGAGGCTTTATCTGCTACTTACAATCCAGGATACTAGGCGATTGGATAGCGAGGGTAAATACCTAAAATACGTTAGTGCGTTAGTAGAGACCCTCTAAGTTTATAACGGTGGTAAGATTAATATAAGAACCGGAATGCTTAGAGTACAGAGCATAAAGCTGTCTAATAGCAGGACGAAACGCACGCTAGATGCCCTCTAGATATATAATATTAACTATATTACAAGGCCCATCTTACTCGTGCTAACGGACATTAACGTCATAGACTGTTTATAATAAACTAAAATATAACACCACTACGTATCGCCCTCCACGCGCTAGCTACCCTTTATATCCTATATACTGTACCCTCTACCTTAAGAGTAGGTAAATATTGCGAGGAACTAGGCTTCTGCATAGCATAGAAAAAATATCACGTAAAGTAGGACCCTATACTATAGCAAGGCAATCTAATCGCCCCGTTACAAAGCCTAATAAATAGTTAGGCCGCCCTCCCAACTCATTATTACAAGTTAGTTAAGGCACTTTTCCATCTATACTTGGCGAGAAAAACCTAATTTATACCATAAAAGTTAAACAGGTTGTTATTTAAAGCACATTAGGTATAAGACTCCAAACTATTTAGCGTCTCCTAGGGAAGTAAGGTGCGTGCAAAAGCTAAATAGTTCTACTAGACTAGTATACTTATCCTCTACCCATCCTATAAAAAAGTAAACAAAGACGCTGTAAGTTAAGTAGTAGCTCCTAAAATAATCTGGATCTTAAAGGGGATAATATCAAGCTCTATACCGTAATTGTCTCCGTTAAAAGGCAAGGCTGTTATTAATATTATTATATACCACAGTACAACCCATTATTATTAATTTTAATAACGTTATCCTAACAGACAGTCCCGTTCTTGTTAAATAAAAGCCTGCGAACCCTAAGTAACCCCAAGACATCTAAAACCTATACTTAAAAGAAATGTATACATTACTTAGACAAACAACCGCTATAGAATAACTTTAGACGACGTATAAAGCAGCCACTTAGCCCGGTTAATATAAAGATATATAGTATCGCTTAGACACGTCTTGTTACATAAGTAATAATAGGCTCTATGCCTAAAGAGCTCTATCTCTCTCCCTAGCTGAAAATAAACACAAGCGGTCTAAATACACTAATAAAGCAGACATGGAAAGAGGCGATTGCTATTATAAACCGTCACAAAGGCCCAACAAATGGAGCATTAAGTATGCCCCTGGGGCTAGCGGCACGCAAGGTTCGTAGTCCTTAGATTTAGTAGCACTGTGCTAACCAATTTTCTAGTTATACGACCAGCTCAGCGTGTTTTAGTGTACTATAATAAATATAGTGCGTAATACTGTTGTTGGGAGCTATAACTGCCTTAAACTAGATACTGAGGCCGTGATAAAGGAAGTAGAGAAACTACTTAAGGATAACTGCTTTACGCTTAGTGGCCCAGTTAGTACTCTGCCTTTTACTATACCTAACTAACTAAGGCTAGGATGGAGAGACAAGATTTAGGGCGCCAATTATTGCACGCTATATTAAGCGCGTGTTCTTTAATACTAGGCTAAGGTTACTTGTCCTTACTAAAAATAGTACTGACCTCTTCTCGCCTATTACAGCTAATACGATATGGCTTATATGCGTAGTAATTTGACATGCGCTTAAGGACTACAGAAGCGGAATATAGGTAATTTATAAGTTTAAAGCCAACGCTATAGTTATAGGTAAAACTATAGGAAGCCTCTTACTATACTTACTAAAGCGTATTATAGATAGTTGGGAGCAACTATAGAATACCTAAAAGAGCTACTAACCCAAGCGTAATAAAAGGCTATATAGGCTACTTCTATAACATATTAATAAGATGCGGAATATAACCAGAGACAAGATGCCATAGACTTAGCAGGTAATTAGCGATCCTTTTAAGAATACTACAGAAGATCTAGAGGAACTGGATTCTAAGTATAATAACGGGTTTACTTAATAACCGCATACTATAAGTGTAAATATATAATATTACATTAATCGCATTGCAACGTCATATTGCAATACTCGCTGTATGCTGTAGCACTTCGCCGCTATTTCCTATGTCACAATATCCCGCCATTTTAATTGTTCTACGCGGCTAACAAAGATAATATAATAGGACAATGGTAGCCCAGCGCATTTGTTGCTAAGAATGAGCCCTAAAACTATATATAAGGTCTCCTTCTCGCAGTATACTAATAAGACGATTTTAATGCTATATAACTATAATATTAATGCTATCCAAGTGCGCCTTAAACAAATTTAAGGTAACAATAAACAGGAAATAGGAATTAATCACCATATCTTATAGTGTACTTTCGCCGGCGAGTCCGAGGTTATAGATATTACGGATAGTGCTATACTAGAGGATATAAAGGCCCGCCTATAGAGTGGAGATAGATAGGTAACACTGGAATTTGCTAATAAAGAGGATAAGAGTAGAGAAGGCAGCGGAATTAATAAGGAAAACGACGGCGAGAATAAAGACAATTAGGGGTTTAGTGGTGCAGTAGTACTGTTACAGCGGAACTAATATAAATATTAAACTTAAAATAGCAGATTAACTAAAGGGCGTTATTAGGCGTATTAAGGTTATACTATACTACTATTGGGTCGAAATGTGTTCTTTATATAGTGTATACCAGGCGCGTAGAATAAGCAGAGAATACCAACTATATAGAATAAGTAAAGAGTACTAACTGCGTAGACTAAGCAAAGTATACCAATTACGCGGAATGGGTAAATACTACCAACCATACAGACTAAGTAAATACTATTAAATACGTAGGATAAACACTTAATAACAACCGTATAGGAAGAGTAACGCTTATCTATTGCTTAAAGTAAGTAAAGTATACTAATTGCGTGGAATAGGTAAATACTACTAACTGCGCAGACTGAGCAAATACTATTAAGTGCACGGGATAAGCACTTAATAATAACCGCGTGGGAAGAGCAACGCTTATCTATTACTTAGAGTAAGCAAGATATACAGAATACACAAGAAGGGCATTATATGTTAATTACGCATTAAGTGCAAAAAAAGCTTAATAGAATAAAGGCACTACTTGCCTAGGTGGCTGCAAATGCGCAATTAGCTGCACCGCGTTGTTGGTTTCTGTTAAATGCGGCAATGTGCCGCTCCTTAGTCGATACCATACGCTACACGTTGTAATGCGCGAAATGCGCATTTGGCTGCCAAATGCTGCTAAATGCTGCAAAAATGCTGGTAAATTTTTTCCTGACGTATAGGCTGTGTTAGGCTCGTCCTTAGTAGGATCCTCTTATTACATTTAGCGTAGAGTCCGTTATTGGCAGCTACGTAGCCGCTTATTGTAGGTTTTTGGTGTTGTAAGTTGGTTAAATGTCTAACAACCTTTTAACGCCCATACGGTGATATTGTGATAGCAATTATTGTGAACAATAAAGCAATTAGGTTTAGCTTGTTAGGCGTAAACCCAGGCTCATAACCTATTAAAATAAGGTTATTGGGGCTAAAACTCTATGCATTGCTTATTTCTATATAGGTGGTTGAAGAGATTTTAAGGAACTTTAACTGGCAGTTAAAGTTCTCTAATTGGTTAGATTCCTGCCAAGAGGTTCTCCTAAGTCTTATTACGTGATATCGTTGCGGGCTTGTTTTCCAACAGTTTTTGTATGTGGTGATGAACTAAATAATATTGTAATGAATGAATGAATCTATTGAATCTAACTATGAGGAATATAGGCCTTAATATAGGCCTATATCTATGGATACTAAAGTGACTACTACGGAGACCGACTAAAAGTTGGAATAAATGAAGTCTGCTTATGTAAGCAGGAAACGCGTGTGGAGGACTTTTCTGGTACCCTTATTACACCCCCTAGTACTCTACTAAAATAGAAGCAGATCCTTCCTAAATTAGTGTTAAACTTATTAATAGATAAAAGAAATACCTTGTAATCCTCTAAGTGTACTATGGGTCCTATTTAACCTCTCCCTAAGCTGTAATTAATCGTCTATTATAAGCTCTCCGTTGTTTGTATCCCCCCTTTAAAAGCTGTTAGCATTGGTTGGAATTGTTAAATGGCGTGCCCTCTGAGGATTTGCTGGCCTGTGTACGATTTCCTACTTGGGTTTAGTGTCTGTGTTGCATTAAATTAAGTCTAATTGCGTGGCTCTAAAGGTAGTCCTTTAATCGTCCTTGTCTACTAATACTTTGATAGTGATGATGGTTCTGGAAGAGTCCTCTATATGCGTTTTCCTGCTTATATAAGCAGGTTCCCTTTGCTTCCATTTTGGTCAGTATCCTTAGCAATCACTTTGCCACCGTGGACATAGGCCTATATAAGGACCTATGTGCGTCGTAGATAGAACTAGATAATTACATTCATTCGTTTCAATATCATCAAGTTCATCAGATAGAGCATTTATAAATGCATAGGCGAACGCAGGGGTAAGGTAGATGGCTTTTACGGCTAGCTCCTTCCTTCCCATCCTATAGAGTATGGTATAATTAAGCCGTGGCTTTGATCGCGTGCGCGTGTTCGCTATATTGCGTGTACTAACTCTTCTGCTTATATCGCGAGAGACTTGGGTTGGCCTAGGTGTGGCCTTCTCCTTAGTTAGAATCTGCTCTAGATCCTCCTAATAGATGTCTATTGGGTAGATGTCCCTTGGCGGAGTCTCTTCCTGACCTAGGTGTCCTCCTAGATTAGGTAGCTCTTGCTGGTTAAGGCCTGCCCGTATGTTGTCAGTGGGAGGAGGTTGATTGGGTTGCGGTGCAATATTATAATTGTTAAAGGCACCCCCCGACTGCGAGGCTTGAGAGACCTAGTCTGCCTCCTGCAGTAACTGAGAAGGCTTACTTCCTTCCTGCGGTGACTAAGAGACCTCTTCTGTCTCCTGCAATCTTCTAATAATATCTGTGACTGGCTCACTACTTAGTTCGCCGTTAGTAAGTGGAGGTTAATTAGGCTGTAGTGTAATATTGTGATTGCTAGAGTCACCCCCTAACTGGGAGTTACCCCCCGACAGCGAGGCCCTAGAGACCTTATCTGCCTCCTATAAGGCCCGAGAGGCCTTGTCTTGTTCCTACAGTGACTAAGTAGCCTCTTCCTGCAGTAACCGAGTAGCCTCTTTCTGCAGTGACCGAGAAGCCTCTTTTGTCTCCTATAAGGCCTAAGAGACCTCTAGTACAGTGTCCTTAGTAGGAAGTTCCTAATAGAGATGCAGTCGTTTAGGGTTATCCAATAGGATAAATGAATTAAGACTGTTAATATATGGAACGTAGGCTATTTCTGTCCTATCTTTAACAAAGTTGATTATATTATAGAGACCATTAAAGAAGGTGCCCTTCCCCCGTAGAATACTAAGCGAGATAATATTTGTAAAGAAGTTAGGACAGTAATATACTTTGGTAAATATAATTATATCCCTTGCAACGGTGGAATGTATCCTACGGTTATTGATAAGAGCTAGCTAATAGAATCAATAGGATTAAGGGTGCGTGACTATACGCGTACTTTTGATTCTGGTGTTCACGCACGGTCCAACTCTTGTAGGACTTCACCGTTGCAAGGGATAGGTTAAGTGGTTAGTTTAGGCGACTATAAGCTTAACTAATTTAATGCCAATGGCCTGTATTAAGCCACCTCCTATCTAGATCTGGAAAGGCTGAATTTCCTTATACTATATAAACTTCTTAATATTGTTCCCTATGTAAATATTTAAGCAACTATTGGCTATTTAGGAGTCCTTAATATTTATTTCTAAAGCTATAGAAGCTGGCTTAATAGCCTATATAGCAAAGATTAATATAATTGCCGAATTGGTGGCCTAAGAGGATTAGTTGGATATTATTAAGGTTGCTCCATTTTAATTACCTAGTGGCTACTTCTCTCTAGGCCTCTACTATTTAGGCCTTAGGTGGGTGTGCTTTATCTAGCAGCAGTCCTTGCTACTAGGATGACTTCTCTTACACCATTTATACCTGTCTGGAGCATCCTTGGCAGGGCTCCAATTGCCTAATAAGGCACTGTGGTTGTTAGGGTGGCCGGCTCCTTTGCCTCCTTTGCCATGACCATTACTATGTCCTTGGTATGAGTTACCTAATGTCTTATTATATAAGGCGAAGCTCTTAGCTAGGTCCTTCTATTAAGCCTTATTAGTAAGGTCAGCAATTAATTAAAGTAGTAAATTTGTATAGCTGTCGCGGATCTTATTATATTAGATCTGAGCCTATATAGGGAAGTGTTCGTCAACAGCGCTAATAAATTGGTAGTTAATAATCTTATTATCTAGGGCAAGCTTTACCTACTTAACCCCTTAAACCGCTTCTTGGTAACGGCTTAAGAAAGTAGTAATTGCTTGGTCTGGTTAAAAGCGAAGCTTAATAAAAGTTTTCTATATATTAGCCTTATGGATTAAGCCACGGGCCTTAAATAATTGCTTAAGGTGTTTAATATAGTCCTTTACCGTCTACTTATGCTCTAGGGCAGTAATAATCTCTTTGTTAATTATACTAAGGATAACTAAATAGACTTTGCCGTCGTCCTTATTATACTATTTAAGCTCCTTATTATACTTATTACAGAGCACCTTATTAGTTAAGCAAATTAAATTATTAGTATCCGCAATAACTTAGAACCTCTTAAGGATTTTATCTCGCTCCTCCTTATTGGCGTCTTTTAGTACTTAATTAATAGATATTATAGGTTTTTCTTCCTAAAGCTTTAGGTAGAGGGGTAGGCCTGTATCTTTTTAAATAATATGCAGAAGGCCTTACTATGTAGGTGTGAGGGGAACTTGTAGACAGGGGGCTATAAGGACACGATTGTGGAATAAGATAGATTGGTGAGAGAGACGAATCCTTGAGGAGGTAAGGCCTTGAGGATTGTGGAGACTATATACTACGGGCACGTGCCGGAGGCACGTGACCGACGGCCATCTGAGGGGTGTCTGGGGGTTGTCCTAAGGGCAACCTAAGGTGACCTGCAATAATATCCCTTACATTGCCCCCCCCTTTCTTGCGGTCGGCCCCCGATTGCCATTACCTTGCAGTAAAGGGAGATTATGAGGGCTCGTCCTAGAAGTGGTTCGGAGAGATATTGGCATGCCGCTGTATATTATCTATCTATTTAACCCCTGCTTTGAACTCCTGAAAACCTTAATAAGAAAAAACATAACTGGAGAAAAGATATAAGGATTGCTAGGAGACCTATTAGAAGCCTGCCGGAAGCATGCTAGTAACTACCTAGGCTGACCTAAGGATTTTTATGCAACTCTACTTCCAAGCCTTTATGCCGGTCTGCAATTAATCGTAAGTGTTATAGGCAATTTGGTGTTCCTAATGTAGTTCCATAGAACCTTTTAGTATAGGATTTAATGTATAGGGCCTTAGCTTACCATTATCTTTAACTATTAAGATATAATCTATAATCCTTTCTCCTAATCCCCTGCGTTACTAACGTATTGCTCCCGCATTTGCCCTTAGGCTGCTATATACAGTTAGGTAATTAATTAGTCAATTAAAAAGACTTATCTCTTAAGATTTGGTGTATATGGTTTTAAATCTAGTGGTCCTGTACTATATAATTGGCGTAGCTTTACTGCCTAGCAAATAGGAGACACTTTGTAATAGCGCCTATAGCTATTATACGACTATTAAGAACGTTTGTAACGTTGTTCTTTTAATATTATAGTATCGTTTAGGTATAATTTAACCTATATACATCTTTAATTAACGTCTTAATTGCCTTCCCTGGCCGCGTGATCAGTTTTTATAAGGAAGTGATAGTTAAATAACTTATATATATGTTTCCTTTCTTCTGAATAACGCTATTATAACAGAGTTATATCGGCAAGGTTGCGGCTATTTACCGGAAGGGTATTAGATGGTAAAGTATAAGGACACCTTACTTATTAAGCTATTCCTTTTCCTTAATACCTTACTTCCCATTATTAACCTTCGTCCAATTTTGGACGTATCTTTAATATATTATTAAGATTTTCTTCTTTTCTATTATTATTTTAGTATGCCTCTTTATTCTCCTGCTAACTGCTCTTCTAAGCTAATTCCTCAGCGTATTCTAGCCCTGCCGCTGTATATAGAACCTTAACCTCCGCTAACCCGTAACTAGTGCTGGTCCTACCTAAATGATTTTGCCTATACGTCCTTAAAAGACCAGAAGTCTAATAAGAGGATTCTAGAGGCTTGTAATAAGACGCACTGTATTAGATCCAATACCTTTAGTTCTTGTAATTAATGCATACGTACTAAGAGCGGCAGTTATATTAAGGTAAGTTTTTCTATTTTTAATAGATTTCTATTACTAACTTTAAGCTTTAATAGCCTGGGCCTAAGTGGCGACGTTCCTTTAATGTCCTTGACTACTATATCGCCCAGGCTCTCTCTTATTCCAGTGTAAACGCTAAACAACTTGGTTAAATTTAAGACTATGCTACGGCTATCTATACTGCCTATAATTCCTAGCAAGCCAGCCAGCAACGCCTTATACAAGAGCAAGGTTGGTACACTGAGGATAGGGTAAGGGATAGGGGTGATAAGAAGAAGGTTGCCGTCTACTATAAGAAGGAGTTTGTGTATACGCGTTAAGTTTTAAAAGAGTATAATATAATGCGGTATTAGGTAGGTTACCCTTCGGGTACCTAACGGATAGGTAACTAATAGTTGCTATAGTAAGGTCTTGGTAGTTCTAGACTATACCAGCCAGCCAACGTCTCTGTTTATTCTGGGCTTAAGCGTGTCTTTATTAACTATAAGCTAACACCATAAGAGCTTTGTTAGTATTGGTTTGGACCTAATATTGGTATTAAGCGTTTAAGGATCTCTGCCCTAGCTATACCTTATCGTCCTGCCCCTGTTTTTATGCCTACTTATACCCCTACTAAGGGGTCTGGATCCTATTCTTGTTAGCCATTACTTAGTGGCCTAATGGATACTAATCCTGCTCCTAAGGATAAGGCATAGTGGCTTTTTAGATTAGGCATTTGGGATTTATTCTTATATATAGTAGCAATTAAGAGCCTTAATTAGGTACTTAGGAAGGCCTTAGAGGGCTTTTAGGAAGGGCTTAGAAGCCCTAGGAATAATATTCCTAATATAAATTAATAAATGGGAATGCAATTCTAGCAAAATGCCCTATTAACTCTATGCTATGTACGTAAAAAGGCTGAGGACCTGTCCTGCCTTGGGCCGTAGCCCTAATCCTTATGGTTTCCGGAGCCTGTCTATTCTATATCCAATTTAACCTATTTACTCTTTAGGGCCTTTTGCGGTCTACCACAAGCTTTCTTTATAGGTTGCGATAACACCGTAGTATTAGAGCGCTTTCTATGATTTATAGATTGTGGACCTTGGTCCCAATATTCTTTTAGAATATCTTTGTAATATTTAAGGTGATCCTCTGGTTCCTATATAGAGTCCTTAGTAGGCTAGCCTAGCTATTTAACTTTATATTAAAGCTTGCTCTTAATAGACTTATAGCGTAGTATAGCTTTAACCTTGTACCGCTTGCCCACTACCTTAGGGTGTTCAATTGGGCCTAGATAGAAGTTCTTTTCTAGTAGTAGTCTATGCCATAGCTCTAGTAGGTTTATGTAAAACACTAGATATATATAGGCCATAGATAGGGGTAGCTAGAGATAGTAGGCTAGCTTGCCAATTCGTTCCTTAACTTAAAAGGGACTTAGGTATCTTGTATTAAGCTTCTTTAATAGTTAATGGGTTTTGATATTTGTTAAATATAATAGAACCTTATCGCCTACTCCAAAATACTTGTCCTGGTGTTTGTGGTTGTACTAGAGTCTCTACTACTCTTAGGTATCTTGTAGGCTCTGCTTTATATACTTCTATTACTCCTCCCATTCCTGGAGGTATCCTTATACTCTTTGGTAGATGTCCTTTAACTTCCTAGTGGGATCCTATAATTGATTATACGGCCTTAGCTAGTGATCGCTAGGTACACCATTAAACCTAGATGGTTGGACGCTATAGGCAATCTGGATTAATATATACTTATGCGATGCATATTGCTTTGAATTATAAGCGTACTCCGTGTATGGAAGTAGCTCGCACCAGTTGTCTTACTGGTAGTTTAAATATATTTGTAGGTAAGACTCCAGTTCCTAGTTCTGACATTCTGTTTGCCTATCCGTTTATAGATAGAAAGCTGTACTATAATAGTGGTCTATCTTTAGATGAAAGCATAGATCCGACTAGTACTGGCTTATAAAGACACTGCCCCTATTAGTAATAATGGAGTGCGGCTAGTCTACTTTAAAAAAGCATTTCTCCTTAATTAGGCTGGTAAGTGCTTATATATTAATTGTCTTATTAATGGGAAGGTATTGGACGTACTTTAAAAACCTATTAATAAGTATAAGGACCGAATTATATGTTCGTCCTTGGCTATCTTTGGATAGCGGGAGATCCGTAATAAAGTCTATGGCGTAATATTGCTATGGCTTATTAGCGGGGGGAACTGATTTAAGTAGACCCTATAGCTTATGCCTACGGATCTTGTATACTTAACACTTCTTGCAATAGCTAATATACTCCTTTACTTCCTGCTTAAGCTTTAGCCAATAGTATTTGCGCTAAAGTAATTCTACTGTTTTAGCTTAACTATAGTGGCCGCCTAGAGGATTGTTGTGATTCCTTATAAGGATCTTCTGTTATAGATTTGCTTTATGTGGCACCCAAACCTTGCTATTTTTACGTAGTAGGCCCATTGGGTCTAGTTTCTAATTTTGGCGCCTTGTAGCTTCCTTTCTATTATATTTCCGGTCTACTTCCGCATTAAAGATGGTATAGGAAGCGTCCCTCTATTGTACCTTATAGATAAGATCTGTTAACCTTTTGGATAGTTCCTAGGTAAAAGCTGTTTTGTCTTATACTGCTCTAAGTATAAGACTTAATGGTACTATGGATCTTGTAACTCTTTAATGCGCGTACGTCAGGAAGGCCGCTACGAGGTTAAAGTTCTTTGGTTATTGTAGGGCTCTGAGTTCTAATTGCTTTATGGCTTTGCTTTTAGCTTAAGGGGATAGCTTAGTAATTAGAGGTGGCGTATTGCCAGGTTCTAAAGTTGTGTTAGGGACGTCCTGTCTAGGTATATTTGGACCCTTATTGGCCACAAACCGGGTACTAGCTAGAACGTCAATAGAAGCCAATAGGGTTTATACCGCCTAAGATTTAATATATAAAGCTATAGGTACTTAAGTATCCCATACCTAAAGCTTATTCTGTAATATAGGGAGTAAGATGTCTATTATCTATTTTCCTTCTCCCGTTTTGAAGCCTTTGGTATAGTCTGGCCGTTGTGATGGTCTATTAGTAGGGTTATTCTCCCCTAGCTTGTATTTAATCTTAAAATTAAATCGCGCAAGCTCCTCTGCCCATTTAGCTTGTTAAGGTATAAGCTCCTTTATAGTTATAAAGTAGCGTAGATTGTAATGATCTGAGAGTATATAAGTGGTATGGCTTGCGTGCTTAAGGTAATGTCGCCACTGTTTAAAGCAGTTAACTATAGCCAGCAGTTTCTTATTATGGGTATAATACCTAACTTTAGGCCTCTGGAATTTTCTGCTATAGAATGCTACTGGTCTCTAGTGGAGCTAGGTAGTGTCCGGATCCCTATTAGGTTGCAGTAGGATACTAGTAAGGGCGAAATTTAATATATTAGTGATTATTATTAATAGCTGATCTAGGTTGAAATGCCATAGTAATAGAGCTTCTATAAACTTTGCTTATAGTTCTCAGAAGGCATCCTAAACCTTTCTAGGCCATAACCATAGTTTATACCATTTAGTTGGTCCCTTCTTGGTTTTCTTTCTTCCCGCCTTTAAGCTTTTTGCTTTTTAGGCCGGGTCTTAGGAAGCTTCTATAATATAGTTAAATAGGTATTAGGCGATGTCCGAGTAGTTATAAATAAAGCGCCTATAAAAATTGGCAAAGCCTAGGAACACTTAAATATCCTAGTAGCTCTCTGGCTCCGGCTACTCTTAGATCGTTTATACCCGTACTAGGTCCATAACTACGCCTATAAGCGTTATAATGTAACCCAGGAACTCGGCCTGCTTAGTATTAAAGGTATACTTTAATGCCTTGGCGTAGAGGCCCCAATTATCTAAACATTCTAGTACTTGGCGGATGTGTTGCTTATACTAATTCTTGTCTTTTAAGTAGATTAGGATGTTATCTAAATAGATAATATATATATGGTCGACTAGTCCCCCTAAGGCTCTGTAAATATACAATTGGAATATTATAGGCGCATTGGCTAGCCTAAAAGGCATTACTATATACTTAAAGTGGCCGTATTAGGTCTTAAAAGCGGTCTTCTACTTATCCCCTTCTTTAATACGGAGCCTATAATAAGCGTCTTATAGATCTAGCTTTATAAAGATCTTCGCCCTAGATAGTTAATCTAGTATTTTACTAACTAGTAGTAGTGGGTAACGGTTCTTAATTGTAACTTTATTAAGACTGTAATAGTCTATATATAGCCTTATAGTTCCATCTAGTTTTGGGATAAAGAGGATTAGTACGCCTACTAGTGACTTACTAAGCTAGATCCATCCCTTTTCCTATACACTATTAAGGTATTCCTATAGGATCTCAAGCTGTTTGCGAGAGAGGTTATAAATAGGAAGGTTTAGGGGTTATTTACCCTCTTCTAAATTAATTACATGATTGTATTCTAAGTTCTACACTATAATTTTGGCTCACCTACCTAAGAATACCCTTAATAAGTCCCTTAGGCCTAATGGAATATTTAATAAATTAGGGTTGCGTTTATCCTCTATATTGTCATTAGGTAGGTCCCAGAGCTCCCTTAGGACGCTTACGGGTAGCATTGCGCGCTATAGTGGTTATTTATACATAGTTGCTACCGTACGTTAAACCGTTTCATATAGTAGCTAGTAGAGGGTAGGGAACTCTTTAACGCAGCGTTTAAGGTGCCGTAGCATATTCTCTGTATATTGCTTAAGCTAGAGTAACCTGTGGCAGTAGAAGTATCTTATAAGATCTTCAAGATCGCCGCCTCCCTATAGTGTCTCCGCGACCTGTCTAGCAGCTCCCCATTAGGTTTCCGTTATAAAGGGGTTATTACCTATGCTAGGCTCTATACCTATCTTGCTATAGAATAGGGGTTCGATCTAATACTCCTTTAGGTATAGAGCGTATACTGTTTTACCTAGAGCTATATCTTCTAGGATGTCTTTTAAGCTTGCTAGTAATATACGCCCTTCCGATTCTTTATTATTCCACCATTTAAAGGCTCCTATTTTAAAGCGTATTTTAGGGTCTGCTTCCACAAGCCAAGGGTATCCAAGAATAAGGTTATAGCCTTTAAAGTTAGCCGCCTAGAAGGGTTGCGGGCTGACCACCTTAGTGCAGTTATGTATATTAGCCACTAATACTATAAGCTTATAGGTACTATATAGTTTAATTTAATGCTTATCTAGGAACCCTGTAATAGGTTTCCGCCACCTTAGTAATAGGATAAGCTTATACTCTTTTACTAAATTATATTGTATAAGATTGATTTCGGCGCCGTTATTATATAGTGCTTGGAACTAATATACCTCGCCTATAGGGAGTACTATTTCTAGCTTAATAGTAATATAGAGAGTCTTTCCTTCCGTATCTTGCCCTAGTTATAGCCAGAAGAGGTCTGCAACTAGGGCTTTTCTTTTTTTAGATTATTAGTGCGGTTATTACCCTACTTATTTTTCTAATTAGGTTTACCTTTAGAGAAGTTTTCTCTTAACCTTTTAGAGTGTTCCCATAAGGGTGCTAGATGGGTATTAGGTTAGCCCTAGGAGTCTTTCCCATTACTTAAGATCCCTAACTTTAACCCTTCTAAATTTCTCTTTAAGAATGGCTTCTTTAAAGTTTGGGTCTGCCCTATATTGCTGCTAGAGTGCCTGCGCTTCTAGTGACCCCCTGGCTTTCTACTAGAAGAGGTCTGGTTCCTTACTATATCCTTAGTGTTTAGAACTGCTCGTTCAAAATCCATATATGTGGTAATCCACAGTAGGGCTCCTACGCGCTTTATTTCGTCACAAATTGCTAGCTTAATTTTAGCCTAGATAAATCCAATTTTCTCCTTCTTATAGACGCTACCGTCCTTATTTTTAAAGGGCTCTGGATCTATTAGTTAAGTATAAGTTTCCACAAAGTTTATAAACTAGTGGAAATTATAGCAGTTGAGCTATATCCCATTCCAGAATAGTTCTGTATAATTGTATTATATAATATGCGGATCTTAAGTCTACTTCTTTAGGAAGGTTTGTAGCTATAGCTATAAGGTAATTTGCTCTTTATTAAGCTGATTAAGTGCAATCTGGTTTAGTAATTAGTCTTTAATCTTACTAATAATCTAGCATATACACTCTTTGGTATTATCTTATATTATTAGCATCTTAAAGAAGTTATCTACCTTATAAACCCAATTGTCTAGCTATTAGGCGTTAGGTCTATAACAGAGTTCTAGGCTATTAGAGGCCTTAGCTAATCAGTCTATATCCTTTTTCTATTTATGGCGTAGATAACTCTCTAAGTCTTCTATACTTCCTTAGGTAGATACTGGGTAGCCCCTAGGAAGCCCTTAGCCTTAGCTAGGTTATAAAAGAGTTTATCTAGCCTAGATTAATCCCTACCAGATCTAGATTTGCCCTTAAAGGGTTCTAATATGTTTACTAGTAGCCTCCTCCCACATGGCTTTTAAGAGCCTTATAATAGCTTCCCAATATCTATCTTAAAGGATATTAGTATGGGGCTCTTGACTTTCTAAACTTGGGCCTAGGGAAGCTCCAGCTATAGAAGTAGTATTGGCACTAGTAACTAGTATAGGCTTCCTAACAAGGCTTGGGTTTTAAGTTAGTGTTTAGGTTAGGTTACTAAAAGGGGTAGGCCCACTTAGCTTATAAGCAGTCTATACGCCGCCATTATGCCAATTATAGGCTGATGGTCTTTTAGGAGGGTTCTAGTTGGATCCCTAATTAGACGCGTTAGTGTATTCCTCTGGCATTTTTAGCTTAGGGGAAGATCTTAAAGTTGCTTCTGGCGCTTAATCTTCTAATTAGCCTAGGTAGGGCCGGAGGGGTTCTAGTTGCTTTCCGGCAGCGTTGTGACCGTTATAGAGGGTGTCTGCGTTTTCCTCCACATTGTTAGTAACTGTAGGTATATAAGAGTCTTTAAGCTCCTGGCGCATCTAGGTGTTAGGGCTTATTCGGCCGTCTTACCTAGAGGTTTATATTATCGCAATCTCTTACTATTAGAGGGACCTTCCTGCCTTAGCGTAATAGCTTTCTATAAGGTATTTATAGAGTTTCCGTTTAGGTTATCGCGAGATTTTTAAGGGAGGATAGTAGGTATAAACAAAAATATAAATAATCTGGTTTTTAAAGCCAGCTGCCCTTCTAAAAAGAGTAGGAAGGATTTAAATGTGAGGGGAACTTATAGACAGGGGGCTATAAGGACACGATTATAGAACAAGATAAATTAGTAAGAGAGACGAATCCTTAAGGAGGTAAGGCCTTGAGGATCGTGGAGACTATATACTACGGGCACGTGCCTCCGGCACGTGACCGACGGCTATCCGAGGGGTGTCCGGGGGTTGTCCTGAGGGCAACCCGAGGTGACCTGCAATAATATCCCTTACAGTAGGTACGCGCTAAGCTGCGTCCAATATTAATGCTAATTTAAACCATTGTTCTTAAGGCGTTAAATGCCTAGATAGTCTTTACCCATAGCAACGCGTAAACACACAAATTTAACGCATAAACAAACGAATTTAACGCGTATAAAAAAAACGAATTTAACGCGTAATTTTAATAATAAGAAATGACTTTGTACGCAGGTGTGGTAACCTTTAATGCGGCCTATAGTAAGGCGTTAAATGTAGAACAGTAAGATATAACTTAGCACGGGTGTGGTAACCCTTAATATAACCTGTGGTAAGGTGTTAATCTTCTAAACGGTTAAACAGCTGGACCGTGGCGCTTGGTAGCAGCCCGGTACTCATAACCTAATAAACTGAATGATATTATAATAAATAAATAAATCTATTGAATCTAACTATAAGGAATATAGGCCTTAATATAGGCCTATATCTACGGATACCGAAGTGACTGCTACGGAGACCGACCAAAAGTCGGAACAAAGGAAGTCTGCTTATGTAAGCAGGAAACGCGTGTGGAGGACTCTTCCGGTACCCTCGTCATGTGGAATGCAGTGTTAGCAACACGAGGCAGTGAAAAACACAGGATGAGATTTAGCACGGGAAGTTATCTAGCGACGTCCTCAGGCGCGCCTATTCCACCAAATGGATGCGCAGCGTTGATGGTTCGCAGTGCTGCTAGGTCGCATTGAAGATTTTGCGTCATGGCCGTCTTAAGGACTGCGCGAGCTCCGTCAGGGAAGGATGAAGAGTAGAAGTCATTAGAATTGCGGACAACGGGATGGTTCCTAGAAATGTCAGTAGAACAAACGACCGTTTAACTTATAGCCTGGGCAAAGGGCGTTGCAGTGAATGCGGTCAGGACCATAATCAAGGGCAATCTGCCGTGTTAGCATGACAACGGCTCCTTTTGATGCACAATGAGGCTGGTTGTAGGAATAAATTAGCATCAATTGGCCATAGTATGTTGGACGCAGAATTCGTAGATTAAGGGCATGTTCGGTTGCCATCTGGAGCTTTTCAATTTGACGTTGATCCGTGCTTTCACCGGCGTCAATTAGTAGATAGTTAGTGGCGCTTAATCCGGTAGTCGTACACAATCTGAAATCAAGCCGACTGTTCGGTTGATCGTTTTAAAAGGCTTTAGATAAAGCTCAAAATTAGCGAGGTCTTCTGCCCATATTGATCAATCCTCTGCCAAAACGCACCTCGTCAAATTGTAGAGCCTCTGTGGGCCGTAGAGCAACTATGTCATCCACGACGTCCTCCACCATAGCGGTTGGATCCGAACGGCGATAGTAAGGATCATCCCTTCCGCTGGTGTACTTCTTCCTACTGTTATCCATAAGAGCTAGCCAATAGAATCAACAGGATCAAGGCTCCGTGACCATACGCGTACTTTTGATTCTGGTATTCGCGCATGGTCCGCCTCGTAGGGCACCACCAGCGGAAGGGATAGGGCCTGCAGCTGCAGCAGTAATACTGTAGTTGGTAAGGGCGGTGGTCATGGTGGGCAATCGGACGGGCGCACGAGCAGAGCTCCAGATTCGACTTGACGATTGATCTGGAAAAAAAGCTCCGGATTGATCTGACCCCAAGAGCTCAAGTTCAACTACCACAGCGTCTCTTCAATTCCGGTGGTTAGCGCTCACAATTAAGCCACCAACTAACCCGAATTCAGTGTATCCGTCTTGGCAGCTGAATATCAAAAAGAGACCGCCGAACAACCTCACCTGACAGTTAATTTGAAGCTTTTCGACGCCTCTGCCAGCCGCATCATAATTAGGTGTATTGGTGAACTCCACGCGGTGAGGAACCTGACTCAGGAAGTCTCTACTAATCAATAACACGCCTTTTAGTTTCCTACCCTTCTAAGCCGCCAACGCGTTATTTGTGACAATCCTTAACTTTCTTAAGCCTCTATCATGACCTTTGCCTTTGTAAGGGATCTTTTGGCGGCTGCCAAGGCTAGCCTTCGGCTAGCCCTTGGCACTTACCTCAGCAAGCTCAGACCATAGAATCAATTAGCGGACTTACGTATATCCGCAAGCGGATATCGCTAACCTTTTTTGTCAAAAAGTTGATTCTATGGTCTGAGAGACTTTCACAAGGTTTCTTAGGCGATCCGACTTGTTTTGTATGTAGAGCAGTCACCTTCTTTAACGAAATTGTTAAAGCTACCCATGTAAGGTCTGGGGCTGCATATAAGCTTAAAATAATCGCAAGAACCAGCTCTATAATCGATCAACTTTTGGGCCTTATATATGCGACGTCCGTTGCGGCGTTCGTTGCGACGTCCGTTGCGACATCCGTTGCGACGTCCGTTGCCTAAATTTGTATAGGGATATATATAATCTTTAACAAAGTTAATAAAGCCACCTATATAAGGTCTAGGCCTGTATATAGGCTTAAAATAATCGCAAGAGCTAGATCTATTAGTAATAGATTTTTGGCTTTTATATATACACTTATTATAATATTATAGGCAATGTTGGGATTCCTAATAACGGGGGGTTTTTTTTGGCGAAAATGATCTTTACTTTGGGTAGTTATGGGCTAATTTAGACCTAATATTCATGAAATATCGGGTCGTCTCTCTAATTGATGAACTTTTAGTAGTATTTTAAGCTATTGTGGCTGAGCGATTCAGCTGCGAGTGTAGGGGGAATTATAAAAAAAGTCGGATTTCTTAATAAACGTTATGAAACCCTCTTAGACTTACCTCAGCAAGCTTAGACCATAGAATTAGTTAGCGGACATACGTATATCCGCAAGCGGATATCGCTAACCTTTTTTGTTAAAAAGCTGATTCTATGGTCTGAGAGACTTTTCTAACGTTTCTTAAGCGATCCGACTTTGTTTATATGTAGAGCAGTTACCTTCTTGAACAAAATTGATCTACCCCCCCCACAACAGCTATTATCTTAGAAATACCGTTAAATTAATCCGTAGAAGCAGCTCTATAATTAATTAATATATCTACCCTATCAGCCCCTGCGATGTTAAATAGAAAGCGCCGCCAAATGGGTAATGTGTTAATAATTAAATTGCCTACCCCCTCTATAAACACAACATTAGTTAACCAGCGGACGCCTATTTAAATACCAACTGGAGCATCTGCCGAGCGGATATCGCGCCCGGTAACAAAGGAAGAGAAGGTTAGAGTTATTTCAGAGTATTTACGGGACTGGCGATGTTCCTTTGGTGACCTTTCTTTAGCATAGCTACAGTTTAATACTAATAAAAGAAAAGGCGTAATAACAGATAAGGTGCAAAAAAAGAAGGTAAAAAAGAAGAAGGTAAAGAGGCTTATTGCTACCCTTCTAGGAGACGAAGAAATCCGTAATGCGATTATGGAGACTGCGGATATCCATTCGGAACTAGTTAATGCGATTATAAATATCCTTTATAAAGAGCTTTGTGATCTTTAGCAAAAGACGGTTATCTTTAGCCTATAGAAGTCAGATCTAGAGTTTAAAGACATTTAACTCTCACAGGGCTATAAGGTAGTTAGTTAATATGCCCCTCTACTCTGTTAACTAATAGAAGGATTATCGGCACAGTTAAAAACTAATAAATTACGAAATCCGCACCTAGGGCGGGTTGTTCTTCTTATGTCTATTCTTTTATTAGGCTGCGCTCGAAGCTCCACTAACTGTTTTACTTGGCTCCTTGGTCTTCATCTTTAAGGTATAGGTATAAAGCGTTAGATTCTATCACTGCTTTATAGACTATGACTTATTAACGGATATATAATACTTAACTGCTAAAAGATGGAATTGGCCGAACGCTCTAAGGAAGGTTATAATACCAGCGGTAGATATACTGGTGCTAATGTTATTAAAGACTCACCTCTAATTAATATCCGCTCTTGATAATATCTATATTATATATAATAATTTTAACTACCTTAAGCGAACGCGATATTAGTTAATTAGAGATACTAGTGTTTTCTATTTCTATACTACTAGAAAGCTTGTCTACGGATCTTGTATTCCCCCTAGTGGCCTTCTTTAAAGTATGCTGCATAACTGGGTGTAGCTTTAGATTAAGGATATTGCCAAGGCGCCAGGTAATATATATAATAGCATTTAAAATCGGATATTTATTTTTATAATTATAGATGCTCTCCGAAGCACGTATCCGACTGCTATAAATGGTATTTTTGAATCTAACACCAAGCTTAAATATCCGCGTATGCTAGAGATTGATATTCTGCCATCTATAAAGATAATATATGTAAACCTAGGCCCTATTATAGAGAGCGAGGCTTCTATAAATGGCAACTACTGCGTACTTAAGACGATCTTCCTGGAGCAACTATAGCTTAATCGCAATAACGATTTCCAGGACCAATTATATCTGGTATATAGTAACTAGAAAACCGCAAAGCTTATCTATACCTATAAGCGGGAGCGGGCGGAGGCTGCGCTCTTATATAATAGCTATTGTTGGGTACTACCTGTTCTAGGTCTCTAGCACCTCTAGTTAAACTTCCTATATACAATTATAAGGACTTTCTTTAGTGGTAAGCAATATGCGCAGCAATACTCTACGCTCTATACTTATATAAACCACCTTGGGCGACGAAATATTTCTATAGAGCGTCCTTTATTCTACTATCTTGAAGAGCTAGTACTGCATAGTTTTAATACGTGTATTGTTGCGCTCTTCTTAACATATATCTACAATAGGCTTAACATCCACGAAGAAGGCGCGGTTAAAAGATATATTGGGTTCTTAACGCCTAAGCAGTTTTTATAGCATATTGAGGATATCCGCGCAGCGGGTTTTAGCTCTAAAGTTGGCCGCAAGGCTAATAAATTGGTTCCTCTATAGACCTCCGCCCATAGAGGTTTTTGGATTATAGATTAATTACTTACAGAACCTAGCTCCGCCACTATAAGCCAGCCCGCTTAGATTGTTAACATGGAGTTCTTTAATCATATTCGGTATCTACAGGTGGTTAAAACATATAAAGTGTTAAAATACGCTATTAAGTATGTGGATATCGGCCTTCTAAAGCGTGCAATTGCCCGCCTTTGCCTTTACTTTGCTGGATTGAGGAGTAATAACTATGTATCTGAAATGATGTACTTCTAAAGGTTAATTGCAACGGAGGCGTGTGATCCAGTACTTTAGCGGGCCATACTTATGAACAGGTTAATTAATAATCGCGGAGAGCTGAATAGCTTTTTTAAAGCCGATTAACTTAATGAACTACTAAATCTTTAGCTAAAGGAGCTACTCCAATTATATGGAAACTTAACCTTTGGAATAGACTCTCTATTTAGGTGGAGTGTTTTTACTATAAGCTATACTGGACCTCTTCGTACTAAGTTTAAGAGTGTATTTAGTAAGCGGATGATATCTAATTATATAATCAAGTCTCCTGCAGTTAATATCTAGTCCCTTACGGATATAATTGCTAAGGACTTAATTATACGTTAGCGTATACAGGACGTTAGGTTTAAGGCACCTGCTATTCTTTAACTTAGATTAAAGCGGCTCTTATAGGGCGGTATTGCTAATTTTAATATACAGATGTCTTATATTAGCGGTTTACTGTATGACCCTTATAAGGACGGATTTAATGAGGCTATAGATAATATGCCAGAGGACTTTTAAATGCTTAGGCTTATAGTACGTTTCTGTCTTTATATTAAGCGAGTTCTTTTATTAATATTAATTTTAGCCAGCGTATAATCTTCTTGGTGCGTAGTATACAACGTAGCAGTTAGCTGTTTTGTGGTGCGGATATATAAATATCTTTATCTTAGCTTATATGGATATCTTTTATCTTAGCTTATACGGATATCTTCACCTTAGCTTATGCGGATATTATAATATTAATTAAGTATATCTATTAAATGTAAAGCGGAGACTTGATTCCTACGTATATAGTAGTAAAAAGGTAAGGGCTACTATTTTATTATTATAAACCCGCAATAACAGCTAACCTATAGCAACAGCTAACTTATATCCACTTATTTAATATCTGATAGCCTAGTATTATGTATAAGTGCAGTAATACTACGCCTTAGGAACTCAAGCTTATCCTTTATCTCGCTTAAAGAATCTCTAAACTTATTTAACCAGCGGTCTATAGCTTGAATATCTTTCGCTATATCAGTTACCTATTTATAAACTATATTAACGCGCGTAGAAATAGCAATTACCGAATACACCCTAACAGATTCCGTGCCAGTGGAAGCGGTAGCAGTAACAGCAGCACCCAGCGTGCTAGCAATTGGTAAAAGAGTTAAAGGAGCAGCGGCAGAGCGGGTGCCTCTACGGCCGCGCGTACTACTGCGAGTAGGAGTCTTAATAGGGGGGGGAGGTCTTAGTGGGGGGGGGAGGCGTAGTAGCGCGGGTAGGGATGGTACGAGAATAAAGCTATACGGATATTAGCTATATCCGTATTATTAACACGTGGATACTATACCTTCTTAGTAGGCGTTTTAGCTGGATTATTAGTAGAAGTTGATTTTACATATTTTCTGCCCTAAGGTGTAACCAGCTCTGGATTTAGTAAACTTTCTTATACGCGTGTTAGCTGACAGAATAATAGTATACTATTAGCATATACCTTTCCGCACGACCTGCCACCTACATAATATCTTAAGCACGTACCCCTAAAATAAGGCCTAGAGTCTTTCTTATAAACGCGACATTTGTAGCTATGCTTCTTGCATAGAGTATATAGCGGATTGCGTAGCTTACTAAAGCTACCCTTAATATTCTAGACGTGTATTAATATCCGCTAGCAACTTTTCTTTATGTTCTCCCAAACACTAGCTTTTAGAGTGTACCATTTATTTGCTAACGGCACTTGGATAGGAAGGCGCTTATTTATATTTGTAATACTGCGGAGATTACAAAGGCTGCGGAGATTATAAGAGGATAGAGAAGGGCTTTTAGGAGAGTTGGCGTTATTAAGATTACTCTCTTTATTGTTATCTAAAATCTCTAACATTTCTGTTGGATTACTACAAGAGGTAAATTAGTAAACAAGATATTAAAATAGTATAACTAACACATACGATTTAATGGCTATTTTAGCCTTTAGATTTATATTAGCAGCCTTTTCAGCCTACTTTCTAAGAAAAGAAGATAAACGGGCCTTATTAAGCCTCTTTTTAGAAGCATTAGGTGGCGGCAGCAGAGAGGTAGATAGCGAAGAAGTGGACGGCAAAGTGGTCTACGGCAAAGATATAGGCAACGGAAAGGCAGGCAGCGAAGAGGTACGCGGATTTTTAGTAGATTTTACTCTATTTATATTTTTATCGTCTACTAAATCCTATAAAGAGCGCTTTGGTATATATTTTCTAAAATCACATTAGTTATAGGTATAATTTAGTATTAGAAAGCTTACTCTTTAGAAACAGAGTCTAAAGGCTTAATAAGAGCAGCCATAGCGTACTTAACAGCATCCTCGTTTATTTCGCGCATATTAAGTTCCTTAACTGCCTAGCTGCTATTATTCGCATTAACATTGTTTATAGGTATAAATAAAGGAATTATAGACAGTAGAATGCTAAGGGACGGTGGATAAAATAACAATGATAAAGTTTGCGGTGCGGTGTTATAAGGTAGAAGGTTAGTGGAGGAAGAAGACGTGTGGAGGTTAATTTAAGGTAAATATCTAATCTATAAATTTTATTAAAATAGCGCACTAATAAATAATCGCTGCTATAGTAACTTACCTTAGTAAATATCAGCAGTGCGAATATATAAATACCTTTATCTTAGCTTGTGTGGATATCTTTATCCTAGCTTATACAGACATCTTTATCCTAGCTTATACGGATATTATAATATTAATTAAATATATCTATTAAATGCAAGGCAGAGACTTAATTCATATATAGTAGTAGAGAGATAAGAACTATTATTTTATTGCTCTAAATCTGTAATAATAGCTAACCTGTAGTAATAGCTAACCTATATCTACTTAAATTCTATATCTGGTAACCTAGCGTTGCATATAAGTGCAGTAACACCACGCCTTAGGAATGCAAGCTTATCCTTTACCTTACTTAGAGAATCTCCAAACTCATTTAACTAGCGGTCTATAGCTCGAATATCTTTCGCTATATTAGTTACCTGTTTACCAACCATATTAACGCGCGTGGAAACAGCAATTGCTAAATACACCCTAACAGATTCTGTGCGAGTAGGAGTACTAGAAGCAGCACTAGATGTGCTAGGAATTAGTAAAAGAGTAGGAGTTTTTAAGGGAGGGGAGGTCTCTAGAGGGGGGATAGTGCGGGTATAAAGCTATACGGATATTAGCAATATCCGTATTATTAAAATGCGGATATTATACCTTCTTACTAGGTGTTTTAGCCGGATTACTAGCAGAAGCTAATTACGCACGTTTTTTATACTAAGGTATAACCGGCTTTGGTCTTAACGAACTATCCTATATGCGTATTAGCTGATAGAATAATAGTATACTATTAGTATATACAGCATATACCTTTTTGTACAACCTGCCACCTAAGCGATATCTTAAGTATATACCTCCAAAGTGAGGTCTAGAGTCCTGCTTATAAACGCGACATTTATAGTCTTGCTTAACGTATAGAGCGTATAGCGGATCGCGCAGTATACTAGAGCTACCCTTAATATTTTAGACGTAGGTATATATCCGCTGGCAAGCTTCCTTTATATTCTCCTAAGCACCAGCTTTTAGGGTGTACCATTTATTTGCTAATAGCACTTAAATAGGAAGGCGCTTGTTTGTGTTAATATTAAACGTTACAGCTTGGGCTATCTACGTACTATAGAGCTTGTGAGGGCTGTGGGGATTATAAGAGGATAGAGGAGGGCTTTTAGGAAAGTCAGCGTTATTAAGATTGCTCTCTTTATTGTTATTTAAAATCTCCAATATTTCTATTAGGTTACTATAAGAGGTAAATTAGTAGATAAGACACTAAAATAGTATAGTTAATATATACAATTTAAAGGCTATCTTATACTGAATATTTTGCGCAGCAATTCTATTAGCCTGCCTCTTAAGAGAAGTAGAAGCACAACAATGATTAAACTTTTTAGAAGCAGTAGGCGGCGAAGAGGTAGGCGGTAAAGAAGTAGGCGGCAAAGAGCCAGGTAGTGAAGAGGTAAGTAGATTTCTAGCGGTTTTTGCAATAGCCTTATTATGGTACTCTGCTAGATCCGATAAAGAGTGTTTTGGTATATATTTCCTAAAATTATATTAGCTATAGGCATAATTTGGTATTAGAAAGCTAACTCTCTAGGTAAAAACCCTAAAGGATTAGTAAAAGAAAGGGCGTCCTTAAAAGCATCCTTAATTATTTTATTATTAACATTGCATATATTAAGTTTGTTAACTAAATAGCTATTAGACGTGTTTAGAGGTGTAAAAGAAGGTATTATAGATAGTAGTATGCTAATGGACAGTAGATAAAATAATAATAATAAAGTTTACGGTACGATCCTGTGAGGTGGAAGGTGCGGAGGTTAATTAAAGGTAAATATCCGCGCTGCTAATTTTATCAAATTAGCTTACTAACAAGTAATTACTATGGTAACTTACCTTAGTAAATATTAACCGCCTTATAAACGCTTATTTATAGCGCGCAAATCCTTTATAGTTAAGTTACTACTAATTAAGGTAAGTGGGCGCCGTTTAGTTAACTTGTAAAGTAACATTGATATAGAATTACCACTTAATTGAGGTGCTGAAGAATGGTTGTAAGCGGGTATTAGGTTTACTTGGTAAGCGGATTTCTTACTTTTAAAGTATATAGACATGTCCTTTCGTTTTCTCTTGCCGCGAGGCGGATTTGATATTGGCTAAGAGTCTTAAGGCATAGTAGCCTAAGAAGAATGGATGATATCTAGTTATAAGAATTATAAGACACTTAAACTAAATGGCTAATATAATATAGGTTCTGTAGGTTTTAGGAGCTTTGGGTATAAACCTTAGTGTCTCTCTAGATAAGAATTTAATGGACTATTTAAATGCACATGCGGAGATTGACACTTAACACTTAGATATTAATTAGAGCTCTGCCCCAGTCCTAGTTAAGTTGATAAATAAGTGAAACACTAAGGAATATTAAATACCAACCTGCTAAAGCTGCGTTATATCTAAAACTGAGGGCGGAGATTAAGTACTAGGCTATAGGTTCTAAGCTGCGCTCAGTTTAGAGAGCGGAGATTGAACATTAGACTATAAATTCTGAGCTACACCTAATTTAGAAGGCGGGGATCGAGCATTAGTATATAAATTCTGAACTGCGCCTAGTTTAGAGGGCGGAGATTAAGTATTAGCCTATAAACCCTAAGCCTTAGAGTTTCCTAGGAGCGGAGATCTAGTATTATAACTTAAATCCTAAGCCTTAGGATTTTCTAGAAGTGGAGATCTAATACTGTATTATAAACTCTAAATTTCTAGATTTCCTACTACCTGGGAACTGGTGCTACGTTACGGATCTTAAACTTTGGAATTTTTTATAATTAGAGATCTAGTGCTGTGTTGCAAATATTAAACCTTAGGCTTATCTAAAAGTTAAGACTTAGTATTGCACTGTAAGCTCTAATACTTAGACTGCCCTAAAGATTTAGATTTAATGCTCTGCTATAAACTCTAATATCTAGATTGCTCTAAGGGCTAAGACTTAATACTGCGCTATAAGCTTTAATATCTAGATTGTTTTAAGGGTTAAGATACGGAGCTGCCTTATAAGCTATAATACCGAGCCTGCCCCAGAGACTGGTTTCTAATGCTATAGTATAGACTTGGATATCCTAGAGCTATAGGGAGTTAATGTTTATTATTATAGTATAGACCCTAATATCCGAGAGGCCAATACTTAATACTGGATAATAACTAATGCTGATTATTGCCCTAGGGCTCTTAATACCTAGCCTAACTTTAAGATCCTAGATATCTGCCCTACGTTAAAAACTAGACCCAACTATTACATTGCCAGGACTAATATCCATTGTGGGGCTTTAGTGTACTTGGCCTAGAGGTGTTCTACTAGCTGGAATTTAGGCTGGCTAGCTGCGCGTTCCTACTAGATATGGGCTAAGAAGGTAATGGTGTTGGTAGCCCTATATACGGATTTTCGGCGGATATTGATTAAGGTAGCTGGGCTACTTATATTTGCAGACTTTAAGCTGCTAATACTGTACGCCTCTCTACTACCCTAGACCGTGGTAATATCCGCTTTATACTATCTTTTAATTTGCTTGCTAATGCTAATAGCTAGCTCTCTGCCTAATTTACCTTTTCTACCTTCTTTTAAATAAAGGTAATAAATTTATCTAAATTATTACCAAGCTAACTATAATTCTAATTAGGTAGGTTTTTCTTAAGTACCTTATAGCTGGTTATATACTAGGCGCAGCTATAAAGAGCGGCAATTTGCTTATCGGATATAATATAGCTTAAGGTTGGATTCCAAATAGCGTGCTAATATTTCTTCTCCATCTAGTTACAGAACCAGTTTTTTATGCTTACGGCAAAGGCCTTTTGTTATATCTTCCTTGGAATCCCCTCTATATATAGCTTACGGATATTAAACTCTTTAAAAGCCCGTAAAGTAGGATTATAGTTAGAGCAATAACCCTGGCTACTAGTGGACGGAGACTGCTCCTTATAGTTCTCTAATATAATCTTTTATAAGCAGCCCTTTTCCTTATTTATAAGAGCATATATATAATGGGAGAGAGCTGCTCTTTTCTTAGCTTTAGTCTTTGGGCGCCACGCTGGCTTCTTTAGTAGAATATCTATAGGTAGGACTACGGATGTTTTACCTGGACTGAGCTCTCGTCCTACGTTAGATGCGGACGTATTAGAATTAGCATTGCTATATACGGACACTCTTAAAGATATATCGCTAGTAAAATTAGTAGCCCCGTCCTCTTATAACACCTGTCGCTCGACACGATATTTGCGGCTAAGTTAACTTAGCTAAGATTGGAAGGCTCTACTAGTACAACCGCGATTTTTGGCTGGCCTAGTAATATTCTTACGCGGACCTTTATACCAATCCTTAATTAGAAATATCGCCTTACCTTTTTAACTACTACCACGAGCACCGCGTCTAAGTCGTTGCTATATTATGTTAATGGACTTGTCTCTATATATACAATACTGCGCGATATAGTCAAAATCAGGAATATTAGCGCTATAAGTAAGCGCGTTAAAGGAGAGCAGAATGTGGATTTCGGAGTTAGGTTTTCTTAACTTCTTATATAGTCTATCTTTATCCGCAATAGCTAACGATATATAATAAAGCTAAATAGCTCTTCTAGCCTGCGCTTCCTGGTACCTATAATGTATTAACTATAAACAAATTGTGTCCCTCCCTAGTAATATTAGGTCCTTTAAATTAAGAAAGATAATTGTCTTTGGGATCTGGTGGGGAGTTGGCGTATATTAGATTCCCTGCTTGGCGGATATAGCGGTATACGCGCGGTCTATAATAAAGTATAAGCTCTTAAAGGACTTCTTGCTTTCTTACTTAACGTATTCTCTAATAATTAATAGATCTGGCCGGTTAATTAATATCCGCACTATGTTAATATTATTTTGAAAGCCCGCTAACTCTTTAATAATCTTAAACATTGTATTGTTAAGCGTTGTAGTATAAGCAAACTAAGGCCTCCGCCCTAATAATAACCGCACTTTCTATAGCTGTGTATATAAACTCCGGAACAAACCCCCTTAATTGGCCATAAGGTATACCTTATTAATTACTACCAAGCTAATATGCGCATGAAAGGCAGGGTTGGTAAGAGTCTTATAGAACCTTTTACCAACTAACAGTTCTGGCGATATTAAAATATAGGTGTATACTCTAATGCGGATTTCCTATAAAAGACATATAGATATTATCTTGGCGTATATATAAACCGGCCTTGTTCTAGGAAGCTCCTTAATCTTTACCTTCTGCTTCACACTAATTGTATTAAGTAGCAAGATAATAATTACCACTGAGGCCTAAAGAAGATATGGTATTGCTTGTATTATTATACTCTTGCTAAATAAGGTTCTTATAATAAGTATTATATCTTTTTTCTTAAACAGTAGCCACCTAAGGGCTTTAAGCTGCTCCGCACGTCCGCGATATAGATATAAAAAAGTAATAGCCTTATTAACCTTGCTTAGCTACCAGGCCTTGCTCTCTCCGTAAAGCGCAAGAAGCTAATTTTGAAGGTCCTATAGCCGTTACTTCTAGTCTGTTCTATAACTCCTTTAAGTCCAATTATCTAATACCTAATGCGGTTGCGGCTGTTCTAGTACCTTATTTAACTTCCTCCCTCTCTGCCTAGTGGGTTTTGGTGCTGGTATACAGTAGATTTGCCTAGATATCTGTGGCTTAGTGGTTGGCGTGTAATGAGGTTTTAGTAGGTGTTATACGCTATAATGCTGACGCTATATATTCGCTAGGCTATAATAGGTTCTTTAGGGTGGCTATTATGGATCTATAGGGGTTTAATATATATTAGCTAGCGTTTAATAAAGTTATATATAGTTACAGAATTGCTAATAACGCGTTTTTTTTTTTAATAAAAATGATTATAAGACCTAAAAATACCTAAGTAATAAAAATAATATATTCTAAAAGCCTACGTTCTGTTGTATAATTGATTAACTTTAGGGAATGATATAAAGTCCTAGTGTTAAGTTATTTCAATATCTGTAATCTCTGCAACGCGGATTTCGTCGGAAATCTAAGAAACTTTAGAAATGTGGCTTAGACGTGATTCTAGTGGTTTCGCACAAATGTAGTTAGTTAGCTTGCGGACCGATTGAAAATCCGCACCAACAGAATTATGTCTAAGCTTGCTGAGGTAACTCTCAGACCACATTTTCGATTTTACGTGGAGCGGATATAAAATTATTCCGAATATGTGGTCTGAGCTTGCTGAGGTAACCTTGGCACCTCCTCCCTTGGGCTTGTAGCCCTTCCCTCCTTATTGGTTCGTCTCTCTCTGTACGAGGTATTGCCATACCTACTCTTTACCATATTGTCCTCTTCTATCGACTCTCTTTGTGACCCATGCTCGGCTTGCCTGCTCCCTACCGTACACCTGGGCAATAGCCTTATAGCCTTATTCTTCTGTTCTAGCGTCCAAATAACCTTTTTAGTAGTAACAAAGTTTAAAATGGCTTGCTTTTATCCTAGGTAACTTTATAGAAGTTAGAAATAGGCCCTTAGATGTATTAATTACGCTATTAAGACGGATATTAATGGTGGTGGTTATAGATGATGTTTCTAAGTTTGGATAAATATTAAGTCTTAGCACGATTATAAGGAACTTTAGATAGCTCTACAGATTTAAGTATAAAGATATTTATCTGCGCCTGTTATAAGTTAATACTATCCTTACTACTTTTTATACTAAATTTATATATTCCTATAATAAGGTCTAACTAAAATCTTTTAGATTCTCTCCTTAAAGGTATCCACTATGCCTTTTCCTGGGTATAATCCTTTCTGTACGGAAGGAACTCCAAAACCTACTTTACCTGATTCTCCTAGAGTTCCACTGCGCCTTTCTAGCTTTAGAAGCTTCTTTGGCTTCTTTGGCTTCTTTGGTAATACAACTATGCCAAATACCCCCTCTGCTTGCTCCACCGCATCTAGTCCTACTCTAACGCCTACCACCCTAAACCGTCGCATTTGTTAAGTAATTGCTCGTCTTAATTAACGGGAAAGACACGAGGAATAGAAATGGGAGGAGCGAACTGTAGAACGTATTTAACGTTGCCGACGGCTTAAGGAAAGTAACGCTTGAGTGCTTATTTCTTACTCCCTAAGATGTACAATTAAAGGCCTCTATCGCTACCTTTAAGAACCTATCTCTTGCGTTGCTGCATTGGTTAAGTAACTATATTTTACTGTCTACCGCATTATTAACAAAGCGTATACCCTAACGCGTGGAGGCTACCATAACGCTCTTATATACGGCTCGCCAATTTAACGTCATCTAGTTGATTTCCTGGAGTTAAATACCTGGGTATGTTGTCTTACCTACTTAGAGCTTTCCTTCCACGCGGGAGTACCTTATTTTAATTCTATAGTTGCTTAATATCTTAAAAAGGAAGGCTTCCGACGATGTATTGCCTAAGCTAAGCCCTAGCTTACTATAGCTTACTGCCGCGCCCGATTAGCGTTTGTATTAGCTTACCGTCACTTTTAAGTTAAGGATTAGTGGAGAGTTGTATTGTCGATTGGATGTCCGTGCACCCATTATAAGAAAAGAATGAGGACTCTGTCTATTGAGTGTGGTTCTAAGACCTCTATATATATATGAGAAAGGCGTAGGAAATAGGAAAGACAAGGGGGTAGGGGGTGGCAATGGAAACTTGGGGTAGGTGACCGAGTCAAGACGGGGTAGGTACCGAGTCGGTGACCGAGTTAATGAGTAAGTAGCAGAGTCGGGGTAAGATAACCTGATTCAGGTCGACATATATGGACAGATAAGGCAGCTATGCACCGCGGGGGCTACTAGCGACTCTATACAAGGGGGCAACCTGAGCGGGCCAACCGCCCTCCCTGCTAGTTTTAGTGGTATTATAATGATATCCTATAAAATAGTGTACACACGGCTATAACGCCACTAAAACTAGCAGGGAGGGCGGTTGGCCCG
>Ga0307507_10001435_pt1 | contig 53404 bp, 34 predicted proteins | sample 7_EM_MG_FD_207223 | JGI IMG/M metagenome (GOLD analysis project Ga0307507, IMG submission 207223) | Populus trichocarpa ectomycorrhiza microbial communities from riparian zone in the Pacific Northwest, United States - 7_EM | ecosystem: Host-associated > Plants > Roots > Unclassified | place... | reverse complement strand
ATGGATACACTTCAAAAATTTCCTCCAGCTAGAGAATCATAATCTATTCAAACCTCTAGAAGTAGAAGTGCAAGGAATCAAAGCTGCTTCTATTGTTGATGATTGCATCAGCCTGTGTGAAAGTGACTTAGATTTTTGTATGGGGCCCCATACAAAAAGGTACATGGCAACCAATTCCTGCTACTTAAACAACCATTTCTCCATCCCTTTGTGATATTTAAGAGTTTTTTAACTTCTATTATACTATCTACGGATTTTCTAATACACAGCAAAATTTTTGTGGATTCTTATAAAGATTGTGGCCAAGGGGAGGGTGGCGAAGTCGGCTACTTTTGGTGTAAAATGGGCATCGGACGAATCTTTTTGTCCTAGTACTAGTACTGTAGATCCCACAGCAACACAAATACCAATTTAAGAACCTCTCCGGTTTTTTTTTTTTGTGATGAGTATTATGATATACTCCCGGTAGGCTTGGATATATGTATGTAGTTCTTGTGGGTTTATGTAAGGAATAGTATTATGAATTAGGTTCGTGGGGTTGTACGATGGGGGTGGGGGTTTCGGGGTCGCTGGCTGTGCTGTGCTACGATTATGGGGGTGGTGGGAAGGTGTTTATGTTTTGATATCCTGAGTATAGTATGATACTTTTGTTTTATTTTCGTTCTTATCCTTTGTAACTTGGAGTATGATATGAAATACTACTCTACTCTTATTATACTCTGCTAGTCCTTTGTGTAGAAGGTTCGAATAGATAGTGATAAAGAAGCAGATTGGCCACAGGTGTTAGATACTTACTATAGGAAAACCCTCCAATTAAAGAAAGAAAGAAAGAAAGAAAGAAAGGGAGGAAGAGATAAAGCCCATAATCAGAAAACGTACACGGTAAATTTCATATCCCATCGCGATTCATCACACCGATGAATCCAATGGCTTCCTTCCAACCAAGTTATACCGGAGGGTATAGAATAGATTCCTATTATCCCGGAATTCCTCGCAGACCTGGTCGAAAAACCTGGCTGCATCAGATGGTGCCCATCCGAGGACACGAGTGAACAGGGCCGAGCCGTAGGACGACACGCCCTCAAGATGCGCGACTTGAGTGTACGTGCCGATTTCCGAAAGCCGTTTCTACCCCACATCAACACCCTACTCCCAAGGAATTATGAAATAACCTGAGAAATAGCTTACGTCCTTTGGCCATGTTCCGACCGGGAGTTGGTCAATCCTCTAGTCTACGCTTAGCTAATGCCGGGTTTCAAAATTAGGGGAGCATTTCAATGCATATATACCTCTTCGACATCCTGGAACCCAGCGGCTTCCATCTTTGCTTTGAAACCTTCGACCCCAGTCATTGGTCTCCCAGACCTGCTCCCGGATTCTTGAAGCAATTCGAAAAACTTGGCTGAATTCCCTGGGCATGGTCCACGCTGAGAATCTGGAAACTCGCTCAGGTCAGATATCATTCCTCAGTCACGAGCCGAGGGCTCATAACGTTAGTATTCGGTAACTAGAAATTACTTCTAGAACACCGGCAGTCAGGGGCACGCACAAATCTCCAAGACCGCCTCCTTAACTTCCAGGTATCCGCCGGGCTTGATATGCCTGCTATCGTGTTAAAATCATCCATAGCCAGCACCGTTGATGGGCAAGATTACCGGAACACCCGCGAAAAATGCTCATCCCAGTCCTTAATTGAGCCCAGCATAAATCGGTTGTGAACCAGGTCAAAGGTGTTTTCAGGGTAAACCCACTCGCTTTCGACATCCTAGGGTTCGAGATTAGAAAGAAGAGAAAAAAAGCCCCTCGACCACAAAGCTTAGGGATGTTACATCGACCTCAAATTGGCAATTAGGAGGAGCCCATGCAGGCTGTATGGGGGTGAGATCATTCCCAATAACCTACCCTCATTAGCACTCCAAGACCACTTAATTTAATTGGTAAGTCTTACGAGTGCCGTAGGATAACGGCTATTGCACGAAAAGCCATCAGCCATCTGTTTTGAAAATTCCTCATTCAGGCCATCTTACTCGGCAGCGTCAATAGCCCAGATACCTAGTTGTTTCCACGTGAAAAATCCATAAGTATAGTAAGAGAAAACCGTAAAGGTAAAGATAGGGGCGGGCAAGAAACACACCGGTTCCAGTCCCCACATCAAGGATTTTCTGTGGCTCTTTTAGAGGCGCCATAGTGAGCTCTCCTCCTAAAACTAAGCTGTCGATCTGCAAGGAAAATAGGTTCGGTTAGCGATCCTCCGCACTATGACATGTGTGCAAGTGTTTGAGTTGATTCTCACATGATGCCAAAGGTCCAATCTACATTGTATCGTCAAATTAGGTTCTACCCATACAAATTTAAAAGCGATTAACAACACGCACCTCTCTTGTTCCATGGCATCGTTCGGAAATACCTGTCAAAAAATTGTGAACCGTTAGACTTGTCTACGAACTTAGGAATAAGCTTTGGCGGAACCCTAAAACTGACATTGGATCCCTGAATTTAAAATGAGTTGGGTTAGCTATCCCCTCGCCCCACACTACTGAAGGCTAGATCCTTACCTCTTGGGACGAGTGATAACGCCTCCCGTTCTCGTATCTAGTGCCCTAAGGGTTGGGTTATCATTGGTCAAAAACCAATTAAGAATAGAGTAAACAAAAAAGACAGAACGCGTTTGGTCCCTATTATGTATCACGGGGGACTTGGCAACATCTCCTCTTTGACGGGGGTAAGCCGAGGGGGACTCCTGCACCAAAACAAAAAAAGGAGGAAGAAGGGAGAGGTGAAATAATCATAGAAACTCACTCGTAATTCAAAATCCCGGACGAGAGACTACTAACTTCTGACCCTGTTGAGGACCCGAAAGTCGAACCATCACCACCGGGTAGCTGCACACAATGTCACACTGTCCTCAGCACTCGAGCAACCCAACTTGAATTCGGCTCCCCCGTAACTCTAGAAGCCAAGTATGGTCTAGTACTCACTGCAATCTCAATACTAGTACTCCCACGGGGATGATCCCCAGCGAACATCAAGCTCGGGTTGGAGTCCAGACTCTTGCCATCCAGCACCAGGCGAGGGCGGGCCGGAGGAACATCGATACCGGAGGATGGCAATCCAGTGGCCATACCTAATTAAACTTTACCGTGAGTATATATGCCTAGGATATAATTGATATAGTCTCCTTCGAAAAGGTTAGTTGTGGCATTGCAAGAGACGAAGGCATGGAGAAGTGAGAGGAGGCTAGCTTAACTTAAGAGCAACATTGTAGGAGACAGATGATGGTGCCGATAGATGCATAGAATCATACCCCCTTCCAACCTCGAGATGGCCGACTCTGGCCCCGCGGTTGCATCGTCACCTACTCGAGCATTATGCACCGCTTAACGCGCCAGCTATTTCAATAATTTTATTATCCTTGTTTGCCGACCTGATTTTTGGGCACGGCATTAACCACAGAGCAATAGTTATCTACGCCATCCACATGCCCAACATTCCTAACCCCGCTTTTCGCACCCTCCCCATCCAGTAAGGTCGGAAAAGAGGACCGGCACCAGAAACATACACAAAAATCCTACTATCCTACCGGTACTGTGCTCGGCATACTAACTTGGAGCCACGAGTGCGCCGGAACGGCCCTGCTTGCGGGACAAGACAAACAAGACCCGCCGGATGCGCAAGCGAGCATCATTGTCAAATGTACAAGCGCAATCGCCGAGCACTCGGCCCCGGCCAAAGTACCCGAAAACAAGGATAAATGGTAAAATACCTGAGATATCCCGCCTGTTTTCGGGTACTTCTTGCCTGGAACGAGTGCTCGAGTAGTGCAGTAGGAGATACAACTAAAGGTCTGATGTTATTTGAGATCGGATATGCATGGAAGTTTCAATTGCAACGTGAGCTCACTTTGATGATAGCTCATTTTGGGCGTCACAAGTGGAAGTGTGGATGTTTTGCTTTCTTTTGTTGATGTCTTTTTTGGGGGGGCTTTGACCGGTATCTGCCGGGGGTTCTTCCTGCATGCAACGGTTGCGCGGTGCCCTCCGGCAGGGAGTGCTTCACATGTGCCTAAAATCAAACCACGGATATGATAAAAAAGAAGGCTATTTACGACATCGAAGAAGCCTTCATAATTTTATGCACCGGTAGGTGCCAGGGTGTCATTGAGACACTTCGTCAGCAACAACAAGCACTTTAGCGAGGGCACGGCTTCGATTAGGCTTCGAGCGCGAAGCCTCTCGGTTTTAGTTAGTTTCGGGGTGGTTGCAAAAACTGTAGGATGGTGAGTTAGTTTCTTTGCCTTGTCATGGGGGTACGGCGCCCGAGGTTGCGAGGCGGCTACTGGTGCTGTACCTGTACCAGAGCAGAAGCAACCGTCGCCAAGCTCTCAAAACGTTGACTAACTACAAGTACCACTTGCCCATTGCATAAGTGCTGTGCTCGAGTACCGGCACATGCCACTGCCCGGGGCTGCCAAGGCAAAAAAGAAACCTAAATAACATCGTCAGTGAAAGAGCCAATATGACCCTGTGGCAGTACTGTGAGCTGCACGTAGGAGCATGATACCGCACGATAATGTCGAGCACATAATTGGCCACGGAATAGATTACGACCAAAGTGTGCGGGACCACTTATGAAAGGCGCACAATGGGTTTTGAGCATGCACGCTAAGCCATTCTTTTCCCAAGCTCTTGTCAAAAGCAAGGTTCCTCTCGGCACCTATCTGCTTAGATGCAGGTCTGGTGCTAGCAATTGATTAGGTAATATAGTTTTCCTTTGGACATCAAGACCACGACCTTGCTTCTCGTTCCCGGCGAGGCGAACCCACTCCATGCCGGTGTGGAGAACCGTACTCGAGCACCAGTGCGAGGGTACGACGTTAGTGATGGGATGGACAAGGGTTTGAAGTCCCCGTGCTCATTCCTGTCAGAGGTAAAAATCATTTAATTAAATTTTGGCAGTTATTGCTGGGAAGGGTACGATATCTCGAACCCCTATCCCATCACTACTGTAACGTCCATACCCGAGCATGCTACCGAACTTGATTTATGTTAGTCTTCTTGCCGTTGTTACGGGTACATCTCAGGCTCCTCGGTTGCATTTGCCTAACTAGGTATGTTATGACAAACCCAAATGTCGAGGCTTGTGTAACGACCTCACCGAGGAATCTTGGGAATCGGGATGATCCTGCTTATCATACCGTGCTCGGGTGGATGGCTCAAGAGCGTTCGCAAAGTCGGATCCTCGCTAGGTGGACTATCCTTGCTTAGACTCAGGAACGTACCAGTACATGGAGGTAACGCAAGGCTAAAACCTGGCGAGCGCATGAGCGCCGTGAAGGGAGGATACCGGTTGACGACTGGCAGCAGTCCATTAATGTTTTGCTGTTCATTGCCACGCGAAACTCTTGTATCGTGGCCAAGAATGCACAAGAACGGACGGCACTAAAAAGAGTTTCTCCAATACCGGTACTTTCTGGGCAAAGTAGCTTTCCGGTATCAGATCCGCCCAAATCCGAGCCCTGACAAGGTTGCCTGGTATTGCATGTGCGGCCCGTCCGCCCTCTTGTTGTGCACGGCAAGGCGGACTAGTGTAAAACCTCGTGAAATCCACTACCGTACTTGAGTACCGTATTGGATTACTTGTATCAACGGGAATCAGCCTGTTAGCCTAGGATAGATTTAGGTTGGCGAGTTAGCAGAATTGCGAATGCCCAGTCAATGAGACTCAACACCCCTTGAGAGCTGGCCTATAAGAATTCTATGGGGGTTCTCGCGTTACCGTGTTCTCACCTCGCCGTGAGCTACTGCAGAGCTTATTCCCAGATGGAGCATCTCCGAAGAAACCTAATCCTGCCGTCGGCAAAGCGCTGATTGAACCAACAGCCAGCCCTTCAACACGGGAGCCGGCTTACCCAATACCGGTGGGTCAATCCGGCATGGCGGCTAACTACTACAAGTTACAGGCATAAAGAACCCGAACACAGGGATAAAATTTTTGTATGGCAAATTGTCTGTGCGTATCCGACCGCCCATACAAAATTCGGACTCAAATGTTCGGGTTCTTTATGCCTGTAACTTGTATACCGGTATTGGCTGCGCTCCAGTCTGTGTTCAAAAGCTTAATCAAGTGTGGTCGGGAAATTTCGTCTCCTCAGACCCTGACTTAGCCAAATGCTCCCCCCCAACCGAGCGCCATACAAGCAGTCATCTCAACAGCCCCTCAGATTTGTGATACCGTAATTGGATACCTGTACCGGTATATGTCCGAGTCCCGGGGTGTTTCCCAAACCCCCTACCGGTAGGTTGATTGCCAGAGAAACTAGGGATCTGCGTGTCCCTCCTATTCTGGTCAGGGGAGCTGATGGTAGGGGATCCCGGGGCAGCAGATAGAAGCTTTGTGAGATACCAAGAGCCTTAGCGAATGCTTCAAAGTTTGGCAAATGAAAAGAGATGATTTTGTCCCAGGTTAATATACCGGTAGTCCAGGATTCCCTAGAATGTCTCTCCCTTCCGCTAGATATTAGTCTTAAGGCTCAGAGTGTCCCCTAAACTTCCTGCACCCGAAAGGGAATGCTGCACCCGTAGGAAAATCCTTCTGAGGAAGCAGGCATATAAATCTCTCCTTTTGGCGACCCCTGACATGAAGAGGCTCGTTCGGTGAAAGGTTGCATTGCCCCGGACCAATGGATACTGGTGCCTACGTGAGTGATGATGTCCATATTGACAGGAACTGAGAGCTCTTTCATCACCGGAAATGCCACTTGTCTGAGTAAATCTCAACATAAAGGTTTTGGTTTTTCCGAAATGTACTGTATCATAGGAATACAGATACGTGCTAGGTTCTCCTGTTCAGGGCCTGTTCGGTAACTTAGACTACTGCCGTGGGTCTCAAAGAAGAAAAAGGGCAAGCCTCCCAGAAATTGTGATCGAAGATAAATTAAACCTTGGTGCTAGTTCATAGGACCGGAAAATCCGCAGACATATTTTTTCCACCTCCCCGGCGGGAGTGATCCCATGTAATTCTATTAAGATACCACGAAAAAGAGAAGGGGTTCCAATGGCCGAATTAGAGAGGTAACTTGGGGCGAGTGTTTCTATCCCAGCTCGCGGTCTAGATGTCAATTACTTACCATGGTATAGATAGATACGCTAGCCAGGTTGTGCGAGTACAGCAATGGGCCAGAAAAAACTAAACATGCTCCTATAATCTTTCATCACATATTTCATGGCTCCTCCCAAGTCCTAAATTCATCATTTATGATTGGGCTACCCTATCCAAAATGCCCTATATATCAGTGAAATCATCCGGTTTCTTCCGGGCGTCCGCCTTCTTAGAATCGAGAATATGATAACCTAAGATATAATCAGTAGAGCCACTACAAACGGGGTGTAAAAATCCTACCATTTACCCCTTAGGGTAATGACGGCCCACTCGACTCCCTTGTCATCAGTTTCCTTCTCCACCTTTGTTGAGAAAGCGATGGCGCTCATAATTCCGTCACCAAATTTCTCATTCAGAACCGCTTTGTACGCCAATCCGTAGTTTTGAATGATTTCGTAGAGGCGGTAGATCAATGGCTCCCTCGCTAGACATCAAACCCCCATTAGCGTTAAGATATGCCCCGCCTGGAGGTTACTGTGCATACGAGGCATGTCGAGTGTCCTCCCCCGATCAGGAAATCCTCCCAAATCATTTGCAACCACCGCCTCGTTCAATTCCAACACTTCAGCGAGCTTCTTGATGTCATCGGGGGAGGCATGGGCTTGCCCGTAGAAGATTGCAGCAACAGCAACCTCATCGCGCCCCAGGAGTCCTCCGAGTTTTTCAAAGCTCAGTCCCTTGACCTTTTTCTGCTTGAAGAGGATATCGGTTACCGGTGGGAGGTTCTGATTGGTCTCCTATCCAATTATTAGCATATCCGCTCATCGCATAAAAAGAAAAGCATCGCCGAGCCCTTACGGTAAAAGACATGGCACCTGTCTGTCTGGTCTCAGGGCTCTGTGAGTTTAACGGAAGCGATAAAAAAATTTGTTTTCAGGATGATTGCGGAGAAAGATATTGTTTATACCTTCATACAAGCAACAAACCGTGGGGAAATTTTCCGGGACAGCAGAAAGGTGACGACAGGAAAGCCAAAAGCGGGGCGGGTAAGGATGGAAAATCCCACGGATGACGTCATCGGGCCCACGGTAGAATGGAGCTTTAGGCATTCATCAACACAATTGATTGTTTTGGCTCTCATAAAGACAATATTTATCGAAATAGGGCAAAATATCGCGAACCTTATGGCAATGACCTCGCAGGAATAGAATAGGAGGATCGTGTGTAAATATCGTTGTGATAGCCATTGGCTATATGGTCTGTAAATTAGTCGAGGTGAAATGTATCGGATGGAACTGTAATATCGGAAGGGGATTTCAATCTGAAAATCCTCAAAGTAAGCAATCTCTCCGCTCCCCGGATACATCAAACCATCTACTTGCCCGCGGGAACTCACATCTGAACCATGTTCACGACTCTCGTGAGACGCACCAGGTGCTCGGTTCACTCCAAGGTTCTAACTACTGTAGATACTCTTGAGCCTTTCCTATCTCTAGCTGCATCCTACTTGGGAACACTGCGGAAGCTCTTTTCTCCCTGGGGGACTTAATGAGCTGTTTATCGAGTTGCCATCACCAATAATCACTCGGCCTTCAGTCGGGAGCCCACACGACCAAGCGATTCAATACCCATTTTGGTCCCTTATAGGCTTTTAGTCTAGGTTCTTTCCTCTAGATTGTGTCCTGCTATAGTCAGGAGCGGATCTCAAGTGGGGAAAAATGGCACTTGTGCTTAACTCAGCGTGCGTCATATCCTATTACTAGTAGCTGTCATCCCCGTCATGATAGCAAACAATAATCCCATTGGATCTGCAGTGCAAGTATTATATAACACACGCGCCTCACACAAACAGCTGCTAACTTACCTCAATCTGTAACTTGACACCTCTTTCATAACCCAGCCCCAGACCCCAATCTCTACCGCCAACACCATCACCGCCGAACCTTCTCACCACCCTTGGAATCACTGACTGTCCTGACTGACAAACCCCCTCACACAATCTTCTCAGGGCCACTCGTAGCTACCGGAGCCCCTCGCCCAAACTTGGTATGGCAAGCCGGCCATACTGTTTGGTCTCCTAGACCTGCTTAGCGAAGGCTCCGCAACACCAAGGGTTGGTTTAATACGAGCTCTCACTAGCCTCAATCGAAGCAGCAGCCGATGGATCAGGAGACGCAAAAGTAGCAGTCGGATGGGCGGGACTCGGAGGAAGCCTATCCATCCAGACGCGAAGTGGGATCTTTGGGTTCTGGGATTTGGGTGCTTTAGGGTGGTATTTGGGAGCGGATAACGACTATCGTGGTGTATTTCACATCATGAAACCCTCTCTGAAGGTAGGCTTCTCCCGAAGTGTGGGATGGATTCGGGGATTGTATCCTTGGAATCCAGGGGCAATCAGTTCTAGTAGGTGCTAACTCCTTCCCAAGGAAAGAACTAGAAATAGATTACCAAATCAGCAATTTACTTAGTTATGAATCGCTCGGCGCTCGTGCTCGTGTCCGCTCCTGGCTACTCGTCCCAGACAAGAAGTGCCCAGACATCTAGGGGGGGAAACAGGGATATTTCAGGAATCCTTCAGGGATATTTCGCCCTTCCAATGTGGCGCTTGCCCCCCTTTGTGTCCGGGACTTCTTGCCTAGGACGAGTATGGGAACATTTAGGTGTCGAATTGTATCTTCGCCGAACCACAGTTCTTTTATTAGCCAGACAAACTAACTTCACCCAAGGCTATAATATCTTGTTGGCTCTTGGCAATTTGCCTAGGAGAAGTATGGTGCCATTATGGATAGGTATTGACACAGATATATATATTTCATTCTGCGGCTGTGCAACGAGCAGGCACCCAAGCAATTCCCCCTCTTATCTTTTTCAACAATATTCTTTTTTCCTTACCATACCTTTTATCTTTCACGGAGAAGAAAAATAAAATAAAAGTGACCAAAAAGAAAAGCGTGAAAGTCTAGTTAGTTAAGGGCTGCAGCTGGGATTTCGACACCACCCTTCGATGCTGGGCGCTTGCAGCCAAACACCTTCCTCACCGTTCGGATAGGGTACCGAAGCTGTGCCAGTGTGCTCGAGTATGGGTCATGGGCTACAACGCACCCAGTGGTGTTCTATCGTATCTCTCCCACCACCATAACCCGCAAGCGGGGTGAAAACTGGTGACTGGAAGCAGATTTTTTAGAGTTACGCAAGTGCTAGCTGAGAAAATACCGGTAGAGTTTTCCCTATTTCCTTTTTTTTCTTCTGCTTTCCTATTTCCTACACAGCACTACTCAGCTACCGCAATTCTAAATAGATGCCTATTAGGGTTGAAAAATTAGCCACGAAAACAACTTCCACGAGAATATTTCACTGCGGTGCCTTTTGTCTCATCACTCCCCCTTAATAGCACTAGCGCTAGTGTAAATCCGATATAGAGGACTTATGGGGGCGGGGCGATTGTGCAGGATGCACAATTCATTATTCATTACCATACCATAACGAGCTTGGGTTAGGAGCTTCGACCACCGCCGATATCACCTGATTTAGTTCGGGGATGGCACGGGAAAAAAAGAAAAAGAGGGGAAAAAGAAACCTCGCGCCGGCTGTGACACAAGCCCACAGGCCAAAACAGGGCGCTTCAGTCTCCAGTGCAATCCATCAGCTTCACATGATATCACTCGCCAACGGCCACAAACACGTACCTCGTAGCATAGCTTCGAAGATTTCTTACTTATTCACTTTTAGAATAGGTATTAGCGGTGGGGGATTCCACTGGCTAAACTCTCAAGGGCTCACTGTGCCATAATCTAGTTTACTCAGCACTAAGGCACATCCGCATGCAAATATGATATCTCCAGGAGCATCTACCCGACATTTACATCCGTATGGCCTTCCAACAACGGCTAGAAAACACTTCTTGCGGGAATTAGATATCAGTCGAGACGCGCCACGGATAGGCTTACCCCGGTGCTTGTCGGCTTCTCGACGCCCTACTGTACAGAGCACTAGTAAGCATTCGGGGAGACGGGATCTCAGCATTAGCTACACAGTCACATTTAAAGGTGGTGTGGGTGATTAAGTATTACTACGCGATGGTAAAATTCCTTGAAATGCCAACGCGAGGAGCGATTCATCTTCTTTGGACAGCGGGGTCCGCCAATTTTATGATGTCTAGCATTATGGCAATTTCTTTTAAGTTATCAACGGAGATACTCTTATCACATATGGTAATCTAGCTCTGTCCGCTAAACTCAGGCTCTTACCGGGGACACTCCCTCGCTGACAGATCATCCTAACTGTTTCTTGGTCGGAGCAGCCGACGTACCGATATGCATTTACTAGAAGTCAATCCTGTGTCTCAAAACTCAGTTATGAGAGAAGGGGTCCCGACTGTCACGCTGTCTCAGTGCACTGGATATTTATCACAACATCAAACCCTTAGTTTATCGGATTTCGGACTTTCATTGTAGCCTAGTGCTATTGCTCAACGCAAGCGGCGTTCGTATTGCTTACCGGTAGGCTGCTCGATATCTCCGGCTCTATCCGACCGATCCAGCGTACTTTCATTCAGGTCCAATATATCGATGCATCGCCATTTCTCCACTCGGGTGACCCCCGAGAACACATAATCTACTTCGCACATCGGCATTGCATAGTGGGGACAGTGAGCTACCCTTTGGAAAGCCGGGGAATTTCCAAAGCCTAACACGAGGGAAAATGGTTGGTCGCCTGTCGGCTCACTCTATGGGCGAGAGCTAGCTAGAGCAAACTATTCGACGTGATTGTGATTTGCTAATCGATCGCAGCGAACCACCAGCTACAGGGTTAAGAAATCCCACCGCGACCCCATTTCTTCGGCTAAGCCCTAAGTTAGGAGATTGGTGGAATGTACGAGAGGTTCTTAGTCTCTAAAATGGCCCCGCTTATGATGCCTAGTGCCGTAGCATGACCAATAAACCTCTAGCTGACAAAGTAGCCATTGATTAAGTCAGTGCGGGGCCATATACAGTCACGCCCTGCTATCCCAAATCTCGATAAACTAGATACCTAGCTGTGCCCTGTGATCCTCTGTAAGTTCTAGGCTTTTTTTATACCAAAGCCTAGCCTAGTGTCCGGATCGCCTGCTCTGCTAGTACCGGTTAGATTCTTTGAGTTTTGGCCGTCTGGGATAGGGGGCGACTGTATGAGGATTCCATTTGCCCGTCTGGACAATTCTAAGAGCAATGATAATGACACTTAAAAGTAGTTCAACGCAGCAAATCTAGAAAGTCTAACCGGATGTCACTTAGGCGCCGGGATCTTTCTGAGATGTATCGGGCTAGCGCCGGAGGGCCAGTGACCACTGAAAACCATTATTTTCATATGGACTTGCTGCACTGGAGTAAAGGGGCAACGTTTTTTCAAGTCTATTCTCCCCCTCGCTTGCGGGAGTGAATTACTATGAAAATTCCTGAAATCCATTATTAGATCAGCTGTAACCAAGGTTAGCAGAATTGCGAATACTGGTTAATGAGATCCAACACGCCCAGTGGGCAAATCTTATAGCGTGTCGCCAAAACGCTATTCCTTCTCAGGAGCTTTTCGTCTCTAAATCCGGAGGTTACAGAGCTGGCAGAGACAGTGGATTTGAAGAGTTTTTACCGTATTAGGCGCTCCAAAAACTATACCGTCCATTATGAAGGATTCCCTTTTAGGAATATGAGAGGTAATTTATGGTTGTGTGGGATCGCACCAGGCCCCGCCAATACCTCCGAAACACTCTAATTTTCAAGAACATCAAGACTGAGTTTGATGGAGTGCTAATCTAGGTAGGAAAGCCTCATGCCAAGGAATTCGGTTGCCGCGCAGGCCCCTGTCTTGCCCCCTGCCCCCCTGCCCCCCCGCCCCTCCCACCTGGAAAACCCCTCTGAGTTCGATGCGGCGTTGCCGTTGACAGTGTTTAATACAAATGTCTGGGATTGGGGGCGAACCTGAGCAACCTCCCTGCGAGGGCCGTCTGGGTACGACAGTTTCCGAGTTGCTGGTACTAGTACTGTGCCGGTGAGCTCAATTTGGTCGAGCTAGGTCAGATATGACGCGGTGTTATGGATACCGGTACCGCTCCGCTAGTGCAAGTTAACGGCCAACGATTAGGAGGGCCCGACGCTCTTGAGTTGAAAACACTGTCCCTTGGGTGGTGTGAAACAGTGAGATTCGTTATCAGAGAAGCTAGAACAAACATGAAATGAATTGGATTTCGTGATTCGTTGAGAATTCAGCGGTGGTGGAGGCGCTGGGTCTGTGGTCTGAAGGAGACGGATTTTTCCTCCAACGATAGCTGTTTGATAACTACTAAGCTTTTGGCGCGCCTAGTAACGAATTTTACCGTTTCACGCAGCCTAATGGATAGATAACGTTGGCATATACAAATATATTCCTCGCGAGTGGGCTAGGAGCACAAATCAGAGGTCGGCAGTGTTTTGGGGTATGAGGACGATGAATTGTGTGCGGGGTCAGAGGGTGATGAGCGTGGTGGTTCACGATCGCCCTGTGAGACTAATTTCACAGTTCTATGACCGGATACCTGGTTCCCTGGATGTGCGGTAATCTTGTGTGGTAATGTACGGTATTCGAGCACGAGTACGAGTGATAAGGCAGCGATATTCTGCGTATCAGATTGTATGATGTGCAGTGAAGCCTGTGGAACCCTTGCTATTTCAAAGACCAAAAGCAAGGAACTGTGCCACAAGAAGTGCCTTCTGTGCTACATACGCAGGGACCTCGTGCGCCGCCCCATTATGGTGGAATCGGGGGGATTTTGACCGCATTTGCCCGATATGAGGGTATTTTTTTTTCTAGAGGAAGACTCGAATTTCATAGGGAATTTGGGGGATCGGTTATGCCCGTGGGATTATGCTTCCATGGAGAGAAAGCACAGTGCAAGTAGGGGGGGGAGGAGTAGGCTGCTATTGTGCCAATTGTTTACCGCACAAAACTTATGAGCCGTCATTATTCTCGGCAACGTGGCCATGTGAATACGCCTGCCCGATCCTGTCTCTGATCCAAAGCTGCTTCTGCATGTAACATGGCTTGACTGACTGACTCCAACCACAATTAAGCTTACTGCGATTGGCAGTGTGTTCCACCTCACCGGCGAGCCTAAGTCAATTAATGTATACCACTGTAGGCGCATCTATGATAAATATATTGAATTAACACGGCAGAGCGAGCTATAAACTCGAATACTAGCCACTATTGCAATTTTGACTGAAGCTCAACAACCCATTGTATTGCTCAAACCCGCATATGGCTTGCTGGGACGGGCGCTCGCTCTGCGTTGAAATAGGTTAGTCTACTCGAGTAGTTCAACCTGATTGCCAATGATACCAACCACCGGTACCGGGCGGCACCGGCGACCCTTTGGATTCCTCTTGAGAAAGCGGGTAAAAAACAAAAACTAAGCACCCTGTGGGGAATGTCACACTGCTCGAGCCAATGCAAGTCATGCTGTTTGGAGAAACCGCAACTCTGGCAACACTCTAGGGAAAGTGTAGTTACTTGTCATGGTAAGCTTGAATGTAGGGGACCACGGGGAAGGCCGAAGGAATGGGTTCTCAAACAATCTGGGAAAACTCGCCTAGGGCCTGCTTGGTTGCTTCCGGCTCGATGGGCTGGACACGGCTTTCTCCGAGCACGGGAGGGCTTTATTATTATTGTTATTATTATTCGCTCTGAGTGGTGTGGAGTTAGGAGGATGATGGCGAGGCTCAGCGGTTTCTGTTTCTCGGAGGATGGAGCGCCTAAGCCAACACAGCTGGTGGATTATTGAGGGCCCCTCTGTAATCTGCATCATTATGCATCCTTTGGTGGTGGTGGTTGTGGGGGAAAAATGCGACTGTGGTTGTGGACGCTTTTTGTGTGTGCCGTATGTAGGAATAACATCTCTCATCCCGTTACATTTTGGCCTCGGGTACTGCCCTTTCCCTAGTGAGAGTGTGATACAGGGGTTTTTGGGTGTGCTCATGTGCGGAAGAGAAAAGGTGGAGGGAGGGGAGGGAGGGGGGGGAGATGTGAGAGGAAAAGGTGCTTCCCGATTTCTAGGCAAAGTGATATACATATATCCCCGCCAGTATTGTAAATTTACTCTCACTCTCGCTTCCACTACCTCAATCTCATCAGCAAGCCCCGGCCGCACACATACCCAAATACTCAGCACTTTTACACTTGTCTGCAGTAATCAACCCCCTCCTAGACAGCCACCTGTTCGTAGGCTGGCCGATTCTCTTACCGAAGAGTCGAAGACTCCCGGAGAGAGATAGATAATCCATATTTCCAGGGTTTTAAGGCACAAAATTGCCGGTGATCGAGTCAGTGATCAGTGAAAACAGCTGTGGGAAGTCGATCCTATCGGCTAGGTTTCGCTCTTAGGCCAAGTTAGCATTATATCACTACCCCCTTCCACTGCCACTACCGGAATCTGTGGCCAGGTTATCACCCCCTACTCGTCGCATAAAGAATCAAAGAGCCCCATCCTGTGGTTTATTCCGCACGCCCGAGAATTGATTACCGGTAAGTTCAGGCTTTTTCGTTCATGTCGCATATCTATTGCATTTCTTTCTCCTCAGATACGGGAAGATGCCCGCGCCCAGTTCATGCTTGCCTTACAAAGACTGTATGTACTGGTATGTGGACGCGGACGTGTTGAAAACGAGGGAAGGGGCCAATTACCGCTTTGCGGATGGGGGGACACCGTATAAGAGCGGTCGCTATGTTAGGTGTGGTGTTTTCTGCGCCGTGGTCATCAAGATTGTTGGGGGCGGAGAGGGGGGGATGTGGTGGTGGTAGTGGTGGTGGTCGGCGTTCTGAAATGTGGATTTCCGGGATATGCCCCATCGGCGTTATCGGTATCCCTGTCGAAACGCGGCTCCCAGGGCAATGGGTCCCGAGAATATTCCTCCTCTCCATCCTTCCTCCTCCTTCCCCTTCTTCAGCTCTGGCACAGCTTGTCAGAGCTGAGGAGCGACGTTTCTTCTTCCAATCGCATCACCCCCTTTTCTGCATTTTCTACTCTTCTCCATAACTGTCCCCCCATTCGCCCCACCATACATCTAGCCTCTATCCAATCAATTGTTGCCCGGAAGCACTCCGGTCATTCAAGGATGCTCGAATAGTTGCAGGAGCATACAGCTGGATGATTGGAATCACGTGTTTTCTAATGGACCGGTGGAGCGGAATTTAAGCTATCTAGCCAACCGCTCCCCCCCATGGGATTTCTTAAATCATTATCTTCTATCGTTGTCTGCGCAATTACATGACCTGTGTTTGCTATCGTATTAGGGAACATCCTCGGTTACTGACTATCCTCTCACATCAGAGCCGCAGCACTCAGCAGTTTCCCTCCAAGCTCTACAACCGCCTCGAACACGATGACAATAAATACCACCGAAGCTCCGAAGGACCGGAAAATTCCTAAGATCTCGGTGGCCAACTTTGCCGAGCGTAAAGCTGAAATTGCGAGGCAGATCCTGGACGCGGCGGAGAATAGTGGGTTCTTTATCCTCGAGAATCAGGAGTCTCCTTCCGTTGCTGAGATAGAGGAGATGTTTACTATCTCGTGAGTCGCGCCTGCCAATCCCCATGATAAAAGACCCTTTCTAATTGGGTGGAACAGTGAACGTTTTTTCAATCTGCCAACGGCAAAAAAGGCGGAGACGCCCCACATCAAAGCGGAGAACACCGGTTGGGAAACTCGTTCCCAAATACGCCCGTCCACCGGACTACCCGATCAGAAGGAATCGATCCAATTGCAATTCCACCGCCGGGGGGACAGGTCGTGGCCACAAGACCCATCGATCCCGGAATTCAATAAAACGGTGGCCTCGTTCATGGCCAAGACTCACTCGCTTTCTATGGACATCCTCAGCATTTTCGCTGTCGCCTTAGGATTTCCAGAAGATTTCTTCACCAGAGCTCACGATGTTAATCGCACTAATGCTCAGTCGACCATGCGTCTTCTCCATTATCACGATATTACCGGAACCCAATTCCCGCCGAGCTATTGGCGTGCGGGGCCCCACACGGATTACGACTGTGTGACAATGCTCTTCCAAAAGACCGGTGAGGACGGACTGGAGATTTGCCCCGGGAGGGAGGCCCACACAAGTTTTGGAATGGGAGATCACTGGACCCCGGTTAAAGCTAAGACGGGCGAGATCGTGTGTAACATTGGGGACATGTTGATGGCTTGGAGCGATGACAGGTTCAAGAGCCTGTTTCACAGGGTTAGGTGTCCTAGCGTTGGTGAGCGGCAAACGTCGCGATACAGTATTGCGTTAGACCCCCTCTCTGTATTCACCGAGGTAGTGACTAACATTGCAGCGTAGGTACTTCAACCAAGCCAACAAGGACGTAGAGATTAAAGGCCCGTTGGGGAAATACCCGGTTATGACGGCTGAAAAGTACCTTCAGGTTGCCATTCAGCGCAATTACGGCGGCCTTGGTGCGACGAACGCCCCCACCGCAACCTAAACTTATCATTATTCTTTCCATTATTTCTTTCCTTGAACTCAATTCGCTTTTCGCTCTTGGTTACTGGGTATTCTTATAATCGGTGTCGTGGACGGGTTACTTCCATTCATGGTATGGCTTGGCAAAATACGGTATGTCAAGGGATCGGGGGTGTTGCTCGGATTGTCATTTTTCTTTTTTTCCATTTTTTTCCGTCATCGTTTGCTTGTTTTTCCTCTTGTCCGCTCGCTGCATGTTGGACTGGGACCGAAGTTATCCTTTTGTAGCGGGCATTCTCGGAGCCTGGTGGGATGGTACGCAGAGGGTTCATGCGTAGCTTATCTTAAATTATCCGGGCGGGAACGAATGATTTCTAATTGGAGTGACTGGCTGCTAGGCTTTAGCGAGTGAGGGGTTGTGATTTTATTGATTACATGGTTGGGTGTTTTTACATGGTTTTTTTAAGAATAAATTATCGATTATCAATTAGCCAGAGAATTCGAGTTTGTATTGTGCAGGGTCCGGTAAGAAGTGACTGAACAGTTATTCAGGGTTAACCAACCAAATGTATCCCTATCTGTTCCGGTTAATAGTGCCTACCCTTGTACAAGTACAGTACCGTCTGGAAAGTTAGTGAACAGTTAACCTAGATTAACCCACGAAATAATCCCTGCCTTGAACGAAATCATCTCTCCCGGCACTTGTAAGAGGGGGTTGAACATAATCGGGACCCGGCCAGCCTGGGGGACCAAGGCATTGGCGGTTAGTTATTTGGCACTGCACGTCATCCACGATGGGTAGGAGTGTACTGGTACCCTACATACTGTACATGCCGTTTTAGAAAATGCGCTCATCAAGTGATATCCGGGTGGACCGAACCCTCCACACTATAAATATAATAAGGTACGGTATCTATTTGTAGCTTAATGCAGATGGTTCTGCTCGCCATTGGCTGAAGTTTGTAATCACGGGCGAATACGATAATCGGCCGTTTTATACTTTTGTGAATGGCATCCGATTGTCTGACTATGGTTTGGAAGCGCGCCTAAGTGAGGTTTAAACCGGTTTTTTATTTTTATTTTTATCAATCTTGGGTTGTTTTCTATAGAGCCTGTGTCCTGGTCATTTTTGGCGGAGGTGGCACGATTTGGTGTAGGTGGTGTTGACGGGAGGAGATGTCGAGGTGTAATTTATATATGTGCTTTTCTATTGGAGGTTGCTATTTAGCTAACAGCTACTTAAGTAGCGAAAGCTCTGCTAGTACTGTACATAGCCTTAATCACCCGTTCATGTCCTAGTGCTCCTACTCGTCCACACTTCTATGCTCCTCCATCCCTTAACTTGTTTTTAAGCACAGATACCGATATTGTTCCACCTCCCAACTCTAAAAGGGATAAACGGTGGTTTATCTTTAACTAGAGCAAGGTCAAGATCTTTGATTGGCCACTAGGTTAGCTTTCTGTGATTGAGCCTATTTCCTTTAATAGGTGATATTAGAACAAATTAGGGCGATGATCTTGCCTATCACTACGCCAAAAGTGAGTGAAATTCGGTACAAACGAAAGGATACTATTCCGCTTCCTGTTACTTGCGCTCTTCGATATTGTTAATACGATGTTCTATTATACTATTGGGATTATTATACAATCAATTTTTACATTTTTTTTTCCTTTTTCTAAAATTTAATGCTCCTATCATCATCGGCTTTTATCTTAACATAGTATAGTCTACCCTATCCTTCCATAGAGCCTAACCCACTACACGAGAGGTAGCTTGCCATAAATTGCCCAATACAGTAGTAGATGAACAAGGGCAGCGATACACAAACAACCCCGCACAAGCTCAAAAAACGAAATCAACCTATCATACCAAATTATAAGTGCGTCCGTGTCACCGTATCACACCCAAAGCCCTCCTCGAGAGGCTCAAAATTTTTTCCAGCAGTACCCGTATGTCTAGAGCTACCGGTACTGTACCGTACCCCAGCTCAATATAACCACCACTACTCAATGCTGAAATAAGTATAAAAAAAATTATGGCATTGCCGAGAGCGCGACATCACGTTGCAAACTCCCGAGTCATGCGTTCTTCTCGCGATAAAACAGACAAGATCTGCGATGAGAAAATACTCAACGAACGAACTAGTCAAATTAAAAGGAATTTATCTCTTTTTCTTTCCCATGGAGGCAGTATCGTGCTGAGAAGCAAGTGCACAGTACTCTACAGTGTAAGGTTATCCAAGTAAAAATATATATATATATTAAATTTTGATATTAAACTGTAGTATGATTGGTTATATGAGGTTTCGGTGTCTTGCTTTGGTATATACTTGGTTCTTGTTGGAGATGGGTAGACTCCCGGGATTTGGGGAGTGGTCGGTACTTTTTATGCACATATTATGTAGTTTTTAGTCCCTTGGATACTTGGATAAGGATAGTAATAAAAGGGTGAAATTGTTAAATCCCAATGAGGGGGTAATTTAGCACAGCACCTAGTTATCAATAAGTAGGCCTCCATGTAGACAGAAGAGTTATGCTAATACAATATCGGTAGGTCGTCAATTTTTTTACATCATTAAGTTATCTTGCACTTACTCCTACCGCCACTACTACCCCTGTCTCTTCCGACGCAATATGAACTCTTAAGAGAAAACGTGAGCTGCAAACGCGAGATAAAACGAACCTTCGTTCCAACTCATCCCGCGGAAAGGTTTCTTCACAGACTCCATAAACTTGTTCATTTTCGTCTTGAATAGGCCTCCGCGAAGATACTTGACTTCTTCCCGAAGGGCTACAATATCCTAAAGAAATATCAGCACTTGACCTATCTCTAGCAGAATTACAGCATAGACCGTGCGCATCTTCAAAATCTCCTTAGAAACACCGGACTGATCAACACTGGACCTGGCAGCGTGGCCCTGAGTCGAAAGGGCCTGCCCATAGGCTGACGGCTTCTAGGCCAGGAGTTAGTACTTGTATTACATGCTAGGGAGGTGAAGCTTACTAGACTGTTCAAGCAATAAGCGCGGATCCCAGGGCGCAGGGCCAGTCTGTAAGCGGGTCGGATAAATATCGGAATCATTATAAGAATAGAATCAATTGCTCTTTGCGAACTGTCTAGCAATCCAGAAATTGGGCGGGGTAGTAAACTTAAGTACTCGTGCACAAAACCAAAACGTGGCAAAGAGGTATTGCACTCGTAACATTGATGTCACCCAGCCAAGAATTCGCCATTATGTTATAGGGAATGGTGTTTAGAATGAGAGGAGAGAGGTAAGGGAAGAAAAATCAAAGGACGAATTAAGGAGAAAGAAAAACAAACGCCGTTATTATTTCTCACACTCAAGCAGTTACCCCCCTAACACACATGAAAAACAGCCAAGTATAGTACCACATAATACAGGTACAACTCGATAAGCTTTTAGGCACGTTGAACCTTATTTGGCTTGCCTTCCACGAAAGCTAGAGAAAAAAATGTGGTTGCTGGAGGTAAGGAATGGTAGTTTCCATTCTCCTATGTTCCGTATGTTTTCCTCCAATAGCTTCTCTTGAGCCGGGTTACGTCTTAACTTGTGCTTCCGCCGTTAAAAGGTCTAAAATCCTGCAGTCTTCACTAGTACCATCGATGTCTGCCTTCTGTATTGTACTTGCCCTTGCCACGTTACTTATATCGTATCGTTAGCAATAATATCCATAGGAATGGACTTCTACATGTAGTGTCTTTACCGTGGTTAACATATTCTTGAGCAGGAGTTTTTCGGAATGTGGGTCCGATTAATATGACTATATGTTCTTGGGTTCCTCTGATCGCGTAGGGGGAAGCTCCGTAGATTGCTACCAGCTGGAGGTTTAATCACACAGTTTGGGAATGATTAAAATGGGAGGGAGTAGTGGTGAGGTTACTCGTGGGATGGCATTGCGGTAGCGATAGGCCAAGCGCATTCATAGGGCTTCGACGAGTTGTGCTGATAATGGATATGTAAAGCAGAGGCAATGTTAGAAGGCTTAAGGAAGGGATAAAATGCATGAGTAGAGAAAAAGAAAAGTAAACAATTTAACGCTGGGATTATGGTGGTAAGATAAGAGTTGCAACTCTTGATATTACTATCAGAATTCTTTTTCAGATTTCCTGTTTAGGGAAGACCATGCTTAAAATTCGAAAGGGAGAGATTATTTTCGACCAGTTCCGATGGTCTAACGGCTAAGGAACTGGTCCGCATCGATCCGAAACGGCAACCAACGCGAGTTCGAACCCCCCGGTGAGAACGGTGGATGTAGTCGAGCATTGAAAAATGCTCGGCGAACCATTTTTGTTGTAGGTGAGGGTAGAGGGTAGTAAATGCTCTAACGTCTATGAGTAGTAGATTGAGCGGATTCACTTAGGGCTTAGAGGTAGGAAAGGTGGGAAAGCTATTGTCATCGACTTCGTTACCTTTTTCTGTACACTACTGCTAATCGTAAAAGCAAAAAGCGTAACAAACGCACCATTATCCCACCATAGTTCGCCCAGATATCTCCATTCCTCCACACTTCCATCGTGGAGAGGAAAGAACGTAGCTATAGAACTTCCTCTGTATAGGCCATAACTGGGGAACAAACGGAAATCCCTAGAGCACTCCCAAAAGCCTAAGGAAACTTCTAGCGTACCATAAATGTCAGCATGCTAGTACCTTCTCCTGGCTTCAATAAAATAGGCTTGATAACTTGCATGCAAATTTCATCCTGGGGTAGGTCACTACGTATCTTTCACTCTATCTACCATTGATTTATGGGCTCTATCGTCCCCCATACCGGTCCCCGGCCGGAAACTGCTCTAGACATGGTTTCTGGTTTGATTTGTCAGGGAGTGAAATATCGGAGGCTTTTAGGGATGAGCAAGCTGGGGGGGCAAAGGCTCATCCGGCTTTGGTGTAAAACGGCCATCGGCTAGGTTTTTTTTGTCCTATGTTGTGCCTCTAGGAAACAATAACTTCAACGATTACTATCCCTTATGCTCTTTATTTTTACATCAGATCATTTCAATTAGTTATTCACCGGTGACATCGATTGAGATACATAATATTTAGGAATGGGTTCGGAATATTAAAATCGAGATGAAGGGCTTTTTTAATTTTCTTCTCCCGTCATTTTATAATATGAGTCTTTGTTCGTCCAGCGAGTGAAAGGCTATGACGGGTGGAAGCGCAGCTTTTTGCACATTACAGGCAGGTTTACCAACTTTTAGTGTGCCGGTTATGTGAGTGAGAATTTGAGATACCATAGCCCCTAGATAAGTGATACACTGCGGAAGTGTCACCATTCACAAATGTAATAGTAAGACAGAGGGGGTGTCCCACGGCGCAAATAGGAAACCCCAGTACTGACTCTCATTCATCCAGCCTCAAGCGACAGTAAACTACGGTCCTAAAAAGTCTCATAAATTACCACAAACTTACAATAAAGGATTTTCCTATACCCATATAATCACCGCCTCAAGAAAAAGGAAAGTAGATTTAGTAACTTGGGGAGTTAATACCGATAGTTTTTTTCCGGGAAATAAAATTCGAGTACATACTTCTAGTGCCAGCAGTTTTCTCTTTTCCGGTCAAGCTCCTCTAACTTTAGCTAGGGCCTTGGCCGTGTTGGAAGTCATTAGATGCTGCTCGGTATGCTTAGGTTATTGATAAAGGTGTCGGATATGCCCTTTGGATTGATGTACTACCGGAACAAATACGAGTGAGTCGAAAGAACTATGTGGAGGCTATGATCAATGTGGGCCTTTATAATACATGTCTTTCCTATTATTACGGCGGGAGTACGCTAGAGAAGGGGGATATGCATAGAGGAAAACCGATATCTGCGGTGATCTATGGAAGGACTTGGAGGGTTTCATTCCGTTTCATATATACTCTTTCCTTGACCGTTTAGATAGCTGAATAAGTTGAGAGACAGCGAAGAGCGAGCGAGCTTCTCCACTCGTCCTAAAGTCGTGCGATCCGAGCCATATTTTGTTGCATTGTTTCTAACAGACCGCCGTTGCCGGCATTCATTATGGCCATGATATGATATCATACCTTTAAGGACCACTTGAATTCATTATCGGTTTATCAGCGGAAATCGCCCTGTCAGCCGGCGAGAGGCTTAGTTTAACAAGTTTGACGGAATTGCGAATACTAGTTGACGAGATTCACTGGCAAACCTCTAGACTCCCGAGGACTCAGGTTTAACCATGTCAGGAAAACACTAATTCCTTGTCGCCATATTGGGAGATCACAGGCCTTCCGGAGATAGTGAATCGCAAAGCATACGCCTCGAGCTTTTGGTTCTATTTAAGCAATCTTTTTCCAGATTTGACTACCATCCTGCTGTCTTCGGTGGACTTTCTTTCGGTTTGAGGAGGAGGAACATTTCTAAGAGAAAATTGTTGACGACTTAACCAATCAGGCTGGTAGTGATGTTCCAGAGGAACGAGTTGCTGCTCAAGATATTAGTGGTAATGCGGGGGGGGTTTTTTTTTGAACCCCATTGAGCAGGTTATTGTTGATACATACTATTTTCAGTCTTTAACTAAACCTTACCTTCCCGTACCCGGCAGGTATTTCTTTTTTCTCCAACACTTTTAAACACTTGGTATCTCTAAGTTATTTATCACATTTACTAACTTAGTTTCCCTAGGTATTCGGTGAGGAGTTACAGTAGTCTCAGAATTGGAGGCCAATACAACATTACGAGGGATATCTTATAGTGGCACTAGTTTGACTAGAATCTCTTCCTAGAAAGCACTTAATTGCTAAACCCCTTTTTTTCTCTTTTCATTTTTGCATTTTTTCAACTCTTTTAGTACTTTTATATTATAGTCTTCATTTCTGCCCTTGCTCGTTTACACTTACTATTAAATTTTATTTTGGGGATTATTAAATTCTCCTCTCCCAAACCTGACTTTTAAGCCCCAACCCCCAATTCCTCTGACCCCTGTTGTGATCCGTCCTAGCCACCGGTTATGGCATGGGGATGGCCAGTGACATTGTACCCAATTCTACTTATGGGTAACCATTGGTTAATGCCAATACTTTTTTCTTCCACGATGAAAAATAGAGCCATCCTTATGGTTATACACAGTGTTCGGCTTGCTCGTTTCTCTACCGTATTAAATTTTCGTGCTTTACTCAGCACTGTCGATCTACGATACTCATAGATCATTCGCGCACACACCTCGAGACCCCTAAGCCGTCAAAACTAAAAATCCAACCACAATCCACAAACCCCATAGCCCTAAGGCCTACAGTACCATCTATCCCTTGAGGTGTTAAAAACAGTAAAATTCGCGACCAGCATGCTAATCCTCTTTTGAAATCATTCGAGTGCTGTGATTCGTTGGCGATTCAAAGATAGCGATGATTCTGAGTTACCTTGGCATTGAGATGCCCGAATTCATAACCTTAAACAGCTAGCTTCTGCCTGATCTGAGCCTGATCTGAATCTAGCGTCCTGGTCACGAATTTTACAGTTTCAGACACTCCGAGGGATACTCCAATCTATCCTCGCCACCTTTTCATCTCCTTGACACTTGCAATGGGTGTCAACTCCGCTTCCAGGGTAGAGGAATTCATAAAATACGTATTTTATATTTTCTGACCGTATTTTACATGTATTGTAAGTTATAGTACGAATAATACCAAACATACGAGCCCGTGATAAGGTTAGGGCTAGGGATGGAAAAATAGAAAATGCGGAGTAAAAAGGTAGACAGGCAAGTGCAATCAGCCATCAGGGGGCTGGAAGGGGAAAGGGAGCCAGGGCAGGCAAGAGAAAGTGAAAGGGAAAGTGAAAGGGAAATAAATTGGCAGAGGCCGATGAGGGAGCAAGTAATGCTGGGAATTGGATTGTTTCTTTCTCATGTTTCACAGTAAAATACTGTAAGATACCAACCGGTAACCAACCCTATTCCAGGGCCCTCCTCTCCTCCATCCTCCTCCTCCATCCTCCCCCTCCATCCTCCTCCTCTTCTTCGCTCTCTTCCTCGCCCCCTCCAAAATCTCCCTTCCCCTGTTCACTCCTTGTGTCCACCCGCTAGTACGAGTGAAGTATGCCGGTAATATGGCTAACCAACCGGAAGATCAAAAGGGCCCATCAAAAGCCGGCCTAATCCATTTTAGCTGAAGTCTTAGCACAGAAAACACATTTGCACGAAGAGCTGCAGGCTTTGTGCAAAAGACATGGGGGTGGCCATCCAGTCACTGTGCCAGGCGGTGCCCGGTAATGTGTCGGGAGCAACCGTCACTTTATGTGAAGCGGGACGCAAAAAATGAGCAATACCGGTAGCGGATTTCACACTAAGATATTAAACTAGAGAAATTCGCAAAAATCCAAACTATCCATAGAACCACTGAGAACGGTAGAGACATCATTTTCTATATACAAATACCCACTCAATCCCCAACACCTCAAGAGTAGCAATTTATGTAGTTGAACTTTCGCCAAGACGCAGTTTTCCCACTAAAAATAATGATCTTGGCGTGATTTTGCGGAAAGTTGTTCCCAAAGGTCAAGTGCTAGCACGGCCGAGTTAGGGTAGCAATTCTCACACAAAGTCTCCGGCTTCAATTCGGTTGCGCGAGCAGTCTACGATACATCTTGTTTGAACATTCTATCGACTTACCCTATTTTTAATTCAAGTATTGGTGCTGGAACAATGGTGCAAAATTGGCCATTTTTAGTGTAAAGGAAAAAGCCCGGGGGAAGGAGTACTAGAACAGGGCAGAATCTTGCGAGAAGCGTCACACGAGCACTAGATACCGTCCAAAGTATTTTATGAGGCTAATATCTCTCTTCTTTCTCCATCCTAGTTTAAACGGGTTGGAAATTATATGTGGATGATGCGCCTTGGTGTGCGACTTATCCGGATACTTTTGTGTTTCTTTCGCTTAAAACCAGCCCCCGCGTTCTCTCTACGATCTTTGGTTGCCATGGTACGTTTTGCTAAGGTTACATGCTATGGCATGAGACATAAGTGAACAGTACTAGTAGTGGGCTTGGGTGCCAGGGTTAGTCCGTGAACACTTCCAATAACTGGCCGTAGTTTGGATGCAGGCAAGCCCCTAACTTGCGAAAGACAAGAAATTCCGTGAACGCTGTGCGATTTTTTATTCGCTCGGAGGGGTGATTATGACAACTTGACCAATACAGCAATGTTCACGTACCAACCCTGATACCCGAGTACCAGGGCGTGAGCTTTAGTCTGTCGAATTTGGCTTGGGAAAAGGATGGTGGGTGGAGTTGGGTTACACGAACGCTTTAGAGTACGAGTATCATAACTTACCGGTATATGTGCGAAATTGAAAAAGGTTTAAATAAAATAAGAAAAATAGTCTGTCGAACTTTGGCTATTACTGTGTGTGTAACTCTTTTTTCAGTTTTTTTTTCAGCAGATACTCACCCAATCTACACTAATTTTTGGTGAGTGAAAAAAGTCTGTCGACATCTCTCCCAGTGGCTACCGGTAGAAGGAATACCCGTAAAAACTCAAATAGAAGAGAAATGTGCAAGGACGTTGGAATTTCCCTTCTCAGCTACGCGAGGGGAAAACACCGCAAACTCAGCCCCCAGTTGAGACAAAACAAAAGGAATATAAGAGGCACCTTACTAGGAGAGGCAACTCCAACGTCCTAGCACATTTCTCTTCTATTTGAGTTCTTACGGTACCGTCTCTAAGTGGACGAAAGGGGAACTGGGCCAACCAGGTCCACAGACTTACCCTTGATACCCGGGGCTGACAAAAAGGCACCATAAATGATCTACGGCAGGCCAACCAGCGATAAACTTGCCAAATCCCCCGACAGTCAGTTGAAAAAATAGAAAAAAGCAATTCTTGGAGGTGGAAAAGAGCAACGTCTGCCACAGGCGCGCTTTTGCGGCATACGATTGGTTGTGCGGAGCCTCCCAGATCGACCCATCATGCTACCTGAAAAACACCTACCAGCGCGGCCGAATCGAAGCTAGACATCCCAACTTTCTATGGGGATCGTGGACTAAAAACGTCAAGTTTTGTGACGCTTTAAAACGGGCTGCTATTGCATACCACCAAAATCCTAAGGCTTTGGCCAATTTTTGACTGTATGCAATAGCAGTCCGTTTTAAAAACATCACAACAACGCAACATACAGTACGTACAGTACAAGAAGGAGCAAACAACTTACACAGCTGGTTTTTGTCATGACCTGGCAAACATCCTATCTATATAACCTGGTATCTTGCCCTCGAAATTATCGATTCCATGAGGTATCGATATACCCTTGGAAGTTTCTCATGAATATTTAACACTTTTGGTGAAGCGCAGCCTGGGGAAGAGTTTCCCAAGTCCTCGCAAATGCCTGTTTGGCTACAAGCTATTTTCTACGATATATTATAGAAACACATTGCTTGGCTTGGCGCTTTGGAGACGCCAGTTTATTGGTTCAGCGATCACTACTATATGCCGGTGTCCGACCTCGATTCGGCCGCGCGAGTAGTGAAAGCGCAATTGGTCTTTAAATACAAGCGAGTTCTCCCTTTGCACTTTCGAGATGGATTCTGTGTAAGTTTTTTTTTTTGCTAACTCCCCAGAAAATACAATTACAAACAACAGTGAAGTGCTCACGCCTTCTCCATTTCAGCTAGTATCGAGAGATGCTAACGGCATTGCACTGCCACTTCCTGCGGGACCACTTCCCCTTTATCCCCAGAGTGATGGGTTCTACTCCGTTCTTGGCCCAATTACTCACGTGATCCATGAGGCTGAGGTCAACGGATCAACTGATGATCCACACACCCTCGCTTACAATCCCACCCTAACGCCTTCTAGGGACAATGTCTTTTGCGGATCGTCCAACTGTTCTGGAAACAGGTTCGCACCCACTCCCCTTCCGCCCTTCCGCACGTCTATCCTTCGTTCACACCGACTAACTTAACCCGGAGAAGCGGTCCACACACTTGCTCCCGTGGCTCCTACACTTGTAACGCACCTGCTTGTGGCCGGTCAAGGTCGTTCAAAACGAGACATGGGCTCAACCGACACTATAATTCGATACACCTTATCCAGCGAATTGACTGTCCGGTTCCTGGATGCGAGAATGTTGGCGGGAAGGGGATCAAGAGATATGATAACCTAGTTGTCCATATGAGGAATAAGCATGGGGTGTCGCCAACTGATGGATTACGCGGGGAATAAGTTGGTTGGTTGATCTGTAGAGAGTGTCATTCGAGACGCTCGCTCACTTGAAGATCATCCCATGTGAGCATGGCTCTATGGCGGTTGTTTGTTTTGGTAGTTTTGGTGTACTGTACCGGTAGTATGGCGTATCATGAGTCTATGAATTATGTGTCAATTGTTTTTTTTAATTGAATTGATTTGGGTATTTGCACGACTTTACCCGCGCTTGTTTTTGTGGGGGAGCCGTCATTCCTATTGTTGCCCAATAAGTAAAATAAAAGGGAGGCCGAACTGGAATAAAGAAAAGGGAGGCTGATGTACGATCCTACCAACAAAATCCGTCTGCACCCCCCCCCCCCCCCTATTTAACATCAAAAAATGGGTGATTTTAAGCACTCACGACCCGTCCGAGAGCAATATAAAATAAACAAAACCAGTGCTATTACTTGTCAAATTCAAAAGTATTAGGAGACCTGGCGCCAAGAAATCATGACTGCTAGGGAAGTAAATGACGGAGTGATATGCGGAGACAGAAGAACATGCCTAATCGAAGCACAAGACTGATAGAAATGAAAGAGAAGCAAACTATTAAACATCCAAATAATCCGTGCCTAAAATTTACTTCCCCCATTGGTGGCAATGTACTCGAGTAGTGTACCCTCCCTGCTCCCACACCACTCCAAGCCTTGCACCCACACACCTACTCGAGTACTCGAGTACCTGCCCTTGCCCTTCCCTCCCCTCCCTCACCTCACGACCATGGTATTTGGTAACTTGGCGCCAAGACCCATCATGAATCGTTGTCTACCAACCGAATTTCCCAATACTTTTGAATTTGACAAGTAGAGTAGATTGGCCTTTCAGCTGCAGAAAAAAAACAAAAAAGCGGTTACACACATAGTAATTTCAGCCAATGAGCCACACTTCGATAGACTTATGCTCACACCCTAGTACAAAGCCCCAGGCGTATGCCTGCCACAGGCGCTCTTTTGCCGCAAATGATTGGTTGTGCTGAGGCTCTGCAGATGGACCGATTAATGCTCACGAGGGGAAACGCTGGGAGAAAAGGGCAATCCACCTTTTAAATACAAGTGATTTCTCCCATCTCCGCTGCTTCAATATTTCTCAAATCCTGGTCAATCGCCCACCCTTCACACCCTCAAGATGGATTCTGCGTAAGTTTTTTTTTTTTCGCTAACATCCTAGAAAGTTTCATCACCAACAGGCGTGGTGTGCTCACGCCTTCCCTATTCCAGCTAGTATCGACTGATGATCACGGGATTGCACTGCCATTTCCTGCGGAGTTGGGACCACTCCCTCTTTATCCCCAGAGCGATGGGTTCTACTCCGTTCTTGGCCCGCCAATTAGTCACGTGATATATGAGGCTGAGGTCAACGGACCAACTAATGATCCGCACACCCTCGCTTACTCGGACAACCCCATCCTAGCACCTCCCAGGGGCAATATCTTTTGCGGATCGCCCAAATGTTCTGGAAACAGGTTCGCACCCACTCCCCTTCCGCCCTTCCGCACGTCTATCCCTCCTTCACACCGACTAACTTAACCCGGAAAAGTGGTCCACACACTTGCTCCCATGACTCCTACACTTGCACCGCACCGGCTTGTGGCCGGTCAAGGTCGTTCAAAACGAGACATGGGCTCAACCGACACTATAATTCGATACATCTTATCCAGCGGATTGACTGTCCAGTTCCTGGATGCGAGAATATCGGCGGAAAGGGGATCAAGAGATATGATAATCTAGTTGCCCATATGAGGAATAAGCATGGGGTATCGCCAGCTGGTGGATTACGCGGGGAATAAATTAGTTGGTTGATCTGTAGAGAGTGTCATTAGACGGCGCTTGAAGATCATCCCATGCGAACATGGTTCTGTGGCGGTTTTTTGTTTTGATGGTTTTTGTGTACCGTACTGTACCGGCAGTAGACTATGGCGTATCCTGAGTCTATGAGTTTTGTGCGTATCAATTGTTTTTTTGATTTGAATTGATTTGAATGTTTGCACAATGACTTTCACCCGCGTTTGTTTTTGTTTTTTGTGAGTCGGTATTCCCGTTGCCCAAACAAATAAAAGGAAAGCAGAACTGGAATATATAAATGTTCAAAGTGGTGTACGCCCACCGCAGTTGAACTAGAATAGCAGCGGAGAAATTATCGAAAAGCATGATTTGTCGGATGCGTTGATCGCCATGTCGAAGATTACGACCAAAGGACGCGCTCTCCCGGCATATTGGAGGCCTGGAAGTGGGATCTTCGCCATGTACGAGTATTTAAGCCTATTGTTTTTCTATATGTTAGCTCTTATCGAGGATAGCCCCCCCTCTCCCCAGCTTACGCGAGAGGCTTCCTACGGTTTTGTACAATATCGCAGAGTATTATAAGTTATATAAACTTACCATCTCAGTCCTAAACACTAGCAGTAGCGGGCGACGTCCTATGACCCGTTCTAGCCTTAGAAATTGCTCGTATGACACCCAATATTATCTTGTGTCCGCCCGCCACTTTGTTGTTCTTTTCTTTCTTTTTTGGTCTCAACTGAGGACTAAGTTTGGATGATTCCTTTGCACTGTTCCCAAATATGGAATCTCAACGACCTTGCACTCTTTCTTGTTTATCATACCATCATAACCAACCACAGCAAAAAATTCCCACACCCTCCCTTCGCACTATAGTACGCCCCTTTCTAGGCTTGACAATAGAATACCCGGTAATGTTAAGCCGAGGCGAAATTACCCCACCCACAAAGCTCCAGCACATCCAAAAATCCAAATTTCACACCAAATTGATAAACAATCCACTCTAAATCTCACCATTACTCTTCTCGGGATCCCCAACAGCCTTCCTCTCCACCAGCCCATGCTCAGTCCTCAACTCTCGATCAAGACTCAACCCCTCCGTAGCAAAACTCGTCACCAGCCCCACGGCACCAAACCCAATCATAGCCTTCCAAACCGCCCTGAGCGCCGCAACATAACTAATCAACAACTCCTCCCTCCCCTCCATTCCCCTAGGCATCATCCTGATTACCTGCACCAGGGCAACCGCATCCTCAGTGTATTGCCCCGCCATCCCTCTGAGCACCGCGTGCTTCGCGACCTCTGTCTTGAGAGCGTTCTGGAATATCACGCCGCCGATGGCGACCCCGAAAGCTTGGCCGAAGGTGCGGAAAAAGGAGAACATGCAGACGGCGTAGGCCATGTCTTCGTCTGTAGCTGCTGCTTGGATCCCCGTGGCCATGCCAGGTATGAGAATACCCGCGCCGAGGCCGCCGGCCATGGTTATGAATATCCAGCTTACCGTTGGAGTGTCCAGGTCCAGGAGGATGAGCACACCCATTCCTAAGATTGTCAGGGCCCAGCCGAGCCATAGGGCCCAGCGGAAGCGACCGGTTATTGAGACTAGGAAGCCAGCTACCACACATGCTGGCATCACGGTGCTGTGAGAAAAAAGGGAAAAAAGTCAGCTTGACGAGTGATATTCTGTGAACAAAGCTACATACAATGTCATTGGGAAAGCGGCTACACCAGTCATGATCGGGCCGAACCCTTTGACAGCTTCGAAGTATAGAGGGCGATAGTATAGTAAACTCCAAAGCTGCGATTAAAATAATTAGCAACCAACCACTAACTATCATCAACTTCCAAACGTACAATCAACCCATGCATAACGGTCCCTAAATAATTCACCACAGCAGTCCGAGTCGAAAAAACCCCCAAGCGGATCAACGGCTCCCTAGCCAAAAACCTCTCATAAAGCACAAACCCGGCCAACCCCACAACACCTAGCACTAATGGGACCAAAGTCCTCCAATGATCCCAAGGATACATGACACCCCCCCAAGTGATAGGAATCAACACACTCATCGTAGACCCCACAAAAATCACAGACCCAATCCAATCCACCCTCCCCAGCTTCTCTAACAACGAGTTGGTCCTATGATTAAGATTCAAAAATAGAGGAATTAACACGAACCCGATGGCGCAGAAGGGAAGATTAACCCAAAAGATCCACCTCCACGACACCTCCTGCACGAACACGCCCCCGATGAGGGGACCGCCGACGGAGCCTATTGCCCACATTGTCGATAAGAAGCTGAAGTACTTCCCTCGCTCGCGGAGAGGGACGATGTCTGTTACCGTGATCTCCGCGAGCGAGATTATCCCACCGCCACCTACGCCCTGGATCGAGCGGCCGACGAGGATTACCGTAAAATTGTTTGCTATGGCTGCAACTATGGCCCCGACGGTGAAAAAGACGAGTGCTACTAGGATCATGCTCCGACGACCGAAGATGTCGGAGAGGGAAGCAAAGTTTGGTTGGAAGACTGTGGAGGTTATTAGGAAGGAGGTGCCGGACCAGAAAGCTTCTATTGCCGTGCCGTGGAGTTCCTTGGAAATTGTCTGGGGGATCGGAGGGGGAATGTTAATATCGTGTTTGTGTCGTGAAAGAGGAGGAAAAGGGAGCGTACGGGTAAAGCCACCGAGAGAGAGGTAGCATCCAACGCAGCAGCCAACGTGATAATGCACATCGTGGAGAGGACGACGTATGTTTGATTGCTCGGTCGCCATGTCTTAACCTCGACATCTGTATCCGGGGATGCTCGGCTACCCTCCATCTCCCCAGTGGAAGTCGCAGTCGTTATATTATCCACGTCAATCATATTGGAGCACTCGAGGCATTGCCTCTTCGTGACAGAAAACCAAAGTCGAATTCCCCACCCCAAAACAAGAGATAACTTTCCCTGCGAGCCGCCACCCTCCCATCTTATACTCCCTGCGAACCCCCCCCTCTCTTTTCTCTTCAAGAACAACCTACAAAGTCGCCCACTACTTAAAAGATCATCCCGCTCTTCAAACTCAATCTTGCACCAACCCCCGAAAAATTACCCCCCGGGCAAAACACAAATCATCCTTCCATCCGCCTACCACAGTGGATAGACCTCACCCGAAACCCCCGGAGCGCAATAGATTTTCTTCTTCTTCCCATCTAGGGGAGAAAAATACCCCGCCTAGGAAAGAAAAGGGTAGTGAAAAAAATTAAATAATCCCTACGCGAAATGCTCCGATTGGGAGTCGGAACAACCATCGCCTTTGAGTTAGGCACAGGTACGGGATTGACTTGAATCAGAGAAATATGTCTTAGGACGTGGAGGTTTCTCCTTCATGTGGCGCCAAGTTCCGCTTTGCTGGTATTTTCTCGGGCCTCTTTCAAAATGGGAAACTCCGGCGTCCTGAGATATTGAATCGTCTCGGGTCGCTTCGGCAAGTTGTGCCAAGAGGGTTGGTAGGCAGATGGTGATGGTGTATGTTCAAAAAATACCTATCAACACCGCATGAGTGGATTTTGAAGAAGACATTCACAATTACTCGCTGAGAATTTTATCACTCAAAACAAAGGGGTGTTGCTATCTGCTTGAGGCAGAGATAGTATTTCACAGGAAATGCGCCCATCATGGAGAAGGCAATACCCAAAATGTGCGTGAAATGATTAAAATTAAAATTGACAGAAGAGAAAGGCACCTCATCGGAGATACCTTGGGAAGTATCATACCGGTATAGTTCTTGCGATCTAAAAGGTGCGCCAAAATCTTAAGGCGCAAAGTAGTTATGCAACTTTAACCTGTCGAAAACAAATGAAAAAACCTCTACCAGATAGAAAGAGTAACGGAGAATGATGTAGAGGGCTTTTGAAACTAATAGAGATGCTTGTCAATGCGGTATTGAAACTCTAAAAGAGGTACTTCTGGTGTATCATTAAGTGCGAAAAGGGAGGTTATATCCGCCGTACTTTCTTTATCGTTTTTATTACCGAACCACGGTTACTACTGTAAGCACTTAATTTTCAACGGGAAATGGGAATTAAGCTATTATGTAACTTGGGGTTATGAAGCAGAAGGTAATGACACTTGCCACAGAGTATAAGGATTCTGATAGCTTTATATATAGGAGTATCCTTAACCCAAGTATTAAAGCAGTTACTGAGATATAGCTTCATGTAAATTACCTTTTTCCAAACCAGTAACTTAACTGCTATAAGGTTTCAATCAACATGCTGCACTGCTCAGCTAAGGGTGGGATTCAACCCTTCCAACGCATTCAACCCTACACAAAGCCATTTTGTTTGCGTCCACGGTAGGATTAGAAAAGCTTCCAGGAAGACAATATAAACCATAGGTCACGCTCAAGGCAGGTGCCCTATTTACACCAGAGCTCACGATCGCCGAACGCGCTGCGGGAGATTTTTCCCCCCGTCACACTCCAATGTATCCTCGCATCCTTTGAAATACCGGCTGCGATAACCTACTCAGGCCAAGCCTTATCTGCTCAGACATTCCGGGCAATTTATTTTACCCCCAAGTCACCAGCCAATAGGGTACCGGCAGATGTTCATGGCGAAATGTCGAATACAAGTACTGTTGCACCTCGCGCTCTCCCGGATGACCATTTTTCACGGATTTCACCCGGGACAACGGGGTATCCGGAACAACAGGGCATCCTAGATAACAGAGAGACTTAGATATATCAAGGTATTTGGGGGAAATAAAGAGCGTCTGGACTTATAGGCATTATTGGGGCCAAGTGGGCGAAAGATAACTTCTTCCCAACAACTAGAATTATCTACAGTACAAGCAGCCTACGATACCATCTATAGCAGTCTACCAAATATACAAGCGAAGCTTCCTCCCCGCACTCAATCATCTTTCCTATCCTCTGGTACAGCCTCTCCTCACGCCTCCTACTTGTATCCTTTTCTTTATTTTCACACCCCGGATTTCTGACCCTAGGTTCTTTCCCCTTTTGGTATAGTCTTTCTGGCAGTTGAGGAGGAATCCGGCTCAGCAGATGAACTCTCTAAGGCACCAGAGGGGCATTTCCCACAATATCATACGAATCCGAAACCTCCCCTTTTTCCAGCTCAACGAGTGAAATCGTATGATTACCCCTAGCTGTCGGAGGTTTTTTCCGGCTCAACGGAGTATTAGGTTCAGCGCGATCCAGGATACCGGTAGCGAGGTGCGACTGTAACTTACCGTATGTGGTAGAGGTTAGTAGTTAGAAAGCTTACTTCCAATATTTCCCAACGACGCACCTCAGGCTGTCTTCACTAGCGGTATTCAAAGCGATACGGTACGTAATTTAGGTTTACTACCATTAAATTTAGACCCCCCCAGGGATTTTTCGAGGTATTATCAACCGCATCGCCGAGAACCGAGCGAGGACGTCTAGAATTCCCCCCTTTGGATTGAAGGAAGAAAAAAAAAAGAAGTGTTAGCGAAAAACTGCGTTTCAGCCCCTCCCTCGCTAACCTAAATGAAAAAGAAAATATACCACAATCGCTATTAAGGGAGAGGTGATTTCATAAATCTAGCCACATTCCCAGGTTTTCAAGGTTTTTAAGGTTCGTGTGCATGCATGTGTATCGATGATGCACATTCCTTCTTGGGTTCTCATGAGCAAGGAGTTCACACGCGACTATTTGTGGCTGAGGCGATTGTGGCTCAAGGGCAAAATTCACCTCCCAGTCCGAACAGGGTGGGGTCTTTAGACTTTAGACTTTTGACAAACGGGGGAACTAGTGTTTAGCCCATTTCTCTCCCCCACACAGCAGGAACCGAGAAATAAATAAAAAATCGACACTACGGAGGTACAGCGTGTAAGTTTTGTAGGTTACACAGGGGGTGAGGGTGGCAGTCTTCGTTTGTGGAACCTACAAAATTTACACGCTGTACCTTCGTACACCGATCGGGCGAAGTATCGGAAACCCTTTAACTTGGTAATGGCCATGGGGTAATTGTGCCCCACCGCGGAGGCGGGTCGCTATCGTTTCTGAATGCAATTAAACTCGAGACTCTTCTACCGGGGGTAAAGGTAGCTACTATGTACAAGCTGCATACACTTTGCGGGATTTCTCTACTCGTATGCCAACTCATGAGCACTGATACAGCTCACTTGAGGGCTCGTAGAATGAGGAGCCTCGTGCTCTCTTGGCCTAGAACCCGATAGCCTGGTGGTGTGCGTGGGATGTCCAAGACACTGGGCATCACTCGTGCATATGGGTTAGGGTTTGAATCGGGTTGGTTGGAAGTTAATTGGTTGTAGGGAAGGGAAGACTCGTCGGATACCAGCCGTCGGGAGCCTAATATGTACTACTCGAGTAGATAATTTATTTCAGCCAAGGAGGGAATTGGAGGTGTTGGCGGGTGCTCTTCCGGGTACCACCCCGCACAAGAGGCCGACGTCAGGAGTGGGGGTACCTGTACAGTACTTACTAAACAACAGCGTGTGTGACCTCACGATACCGTTGGAACTCCTTTTTGTTCTTTTTTTTTGTTCTTTTTTTTTGTTCTTTTTCTTTTATTCTTTTTTTCTTCCCTTCCACTTCTTGAACCCCGGCATCACGATTCTTCATATTACCTCATGAGCTCGGATCTTTCCAATTGCCCGACGATATCCTTTCTTAACCATTGTCAGCTTTTCGTGGGGTTCTGTGTTGGGGGTTGGATGACGATGACGATGGTTTGTCAGACACACGATGGAGTGGGGGTGCAAGTGGGGGACGACCTGCGGAATGTGGGAAGGGAGGAAGGATGAGAGTTTGCCAAGTTTTCGGACAAGTTAGGTTTTTGTACTGGAGCAGGGCCTTTTCGACGATCCGATCTGAGATGAGAACCTGATAGTGTTTGATATGATGAGCATTATTGAGGGGCCCGTGCCTGCGATGTTTGCTGAATCGGATGTGTTCCCCAGTTTTGGTTTTGTGATACGTTAAACCGGGGGTTTAGACTAAGGTGCGATCGAACTTAGGTTTTTACTTGTATTGGGAAGTAGGAGACGGTCGCATTATAGGTACGAATACAAATGCTCCCCGAAAAGTTAGTGAATACCGGTACCGGTACTGTAGTTTACTTAGGTTGACCTGCAACAAATCCCTGTTTCCTTCTCTAGAGTAGTACAAAATCGTCTGCCCTAGCGTGTGTTACCAGTTGAAAGGGTTGGTCCGCCACGTATCTGATTCACTTGTTGAAGATAGAGTGGTGCTTCGTCGAATTAAGGCACTCGAGAGTACCCGACTGAACCTGACTGGCGGTATTCTCCATCTTTGATGTTTCTCAACCATCGGTACCGGTATGCTGTACTAGTACAACGACTGGGTCACAACCACAGGGAACTTTATTCCTGATTAGAAGAATCGAGGTGCATTTGTGCCTTTAGGCACAGTCCCATTCCGGGTCGGTGATCCGACCATCAATACACTTGGAAACCAACCCCTCCATCCTCGGCAACAGCACCGTGATTCTTCAACAAGCTACCCTTCTGAAATCAGTTATTCTGAGCTGAAGAGACTCATGCCTACAACCTTAGGAGCAGTCTAGCACTCCACAAAAACCACATTTTCTCATGCTCTTAGGCGAAAAATAAGATTAAAACCAAAATAAACAGGATATGTTGGAACGCGCACATTGAAACGACATTTTTCTTTTTCTTTTTCTTTTTCTTTCTTTCTTTCTTTCGCCCTCCATTCCAACTCATATTCCTCCCATCCGGCCCACAGCCAACCGGCAAGGGTGAAAACATAGATTCCTGGCTCGGGAGACGGTGACCAAACTGGGGTTCCGCCTGCTTTCGGTGATGATAGGGGATGGAAGGGACAAACACCCCGTGGGAAAAACGATACCGTACTAGCCGATTCATAAAGTAGCAGGACACCTTAGCACTAATTTGTATCAGCCTAGGCGCCAAGGTGTCCGGATATGATACTAAAATAATAAAAAAACAGCAAGTGGAAACGATCGTTTGCAGGATGGAAGGGAAAAAAGGAAAGAAAGAAACCTTCAATTAGAGCTTCCCCTCAGAATTGAGAGGAATTGATGCTTTAACATTCTCTGCCGCTGATCACTGCCAGTATGTTAGAGGCACAAAATGTAGAAAGGGGTAAAGGCTGTTGTGCTCGAGTATCGTAAAATCTGTTGAGATCCGCCTTCTCCCTCAGCCCTGTGATCTCCGGATCCTGAGTCGCCAAAAGCTTCTAAGAAGGATTAACGTTTTCTTTAACACGGTACAAAATCAGCCCACCGAGTGTTAGACCCCATTAACCGGTATTCGCAATTCTGTTAATTCCTCAAACTAAACCAATCCCGGGCTAACGGAGATAGGTGGGAATCAAGAGATTTTACGGTAACGTACCCCACGGCGAGTCGAGGCACACGGTGACACGAAGCAAACATAGAGTGGTACAGTATTCAGAAAACCGGTTTATGCTCAATACTCGAGTACTAGTACTGGTAGACCGGTAACTTAACCGGTTGTTTCGTGTCACCGTGAGTCTCGACTCGCCGTGGGGTACTGTAGTCTCCGTTATCCACACTAGATCTTGCCACGGCAAGCTAGGAGATCGACAACACCTTGGCTGCCCTACAGTACAGAACCGTTCCAGCCACTCTTTTTCTTACAAGCCACGCGTGGTTGGCCCGCCGCAGACAACATCTGCTCTTCTCTGCCGAGACGACGAAACTGGACGAGTAACGAACAAGTCGTACCTATTTAATAGGGTAGAAAGTGAATTCATTAAAGTAGGGCAATGAAAAATTACTCCCCGCTGATCCCATATTGGCCGCCAGGTCAGTTTCGCGGGAGACGTTGAACAGAAGTGGGGCTTTCGAGGTTAACCCAAAAGGAGCTTTTGGCATAGATTTCTTTTTTTTTTTTCTTTTTCTTTTTCTTTAGGCAACTGGATATCCTTCCGCGGTGCGCCAAACATACTTTCAAGATTTACTTGAGCGTCCGGTCAAGGGCCTCCGAACAGGCTTGCTTTATCAGTAGCCTGTTATTATAATATTATTATTGAGGTTAGCTACCAAGGTGGTTTTTTGCATGAAACAGGGCTTAGGTTGGTGTTCGATCATTTGCTCAACAGGGAAAGCTTTGCTATTTTGAGCATGAGAAGAATGCCCAGAGCGAGCCTAGAATTATTTATGGCCAATGGCAGTTTTTTCTTGGCGCTCTTTCACCAATGAACGCACTCTGGCGCTTCGTCTCGATGCCAGAACCGTGAGGCTCACAGCCCCACCTCACCCCGCGAGGGACGAACAGGGATTAGAAACAAGTAATTTTTGCTTACCCTGCTGAATTCATTCTATGTCCGCCGGAAGAGCTCCCTAGAAAGACTGCCCGGACTATTATTACCAGTAAACAAAAGAAACGAGAAGGAAAAGAAAGAAAGAAGGGCTTTGTTACATATCATTAACCCCAAGACAATTCGTCAAAATGTTTATCCAGGCCAAGGCTCACACCTGACCAATCCCACAATTTTCCCAAACACACATCAGCGGATGGAAATTTCGCTAGTCATGGAAAGAAGCTCCAACTACCGTATGCCCTGCCGCAAGCCTCCCGGTGAATCAAGAGCGCGTCATGACCAGTCATGAAACCACGACATCCAATCCTCGCCCCCCCCCCCGGCCTTGCTTGGCATTCCTTCCTCCAACCGGCCGGATGGCTAGAGCTTGACAAAGCCATTTCCTCGTGCCGACCAGGCCTAATATCGGAAGGCACCAGTTATCAATTGCCGAGATGAGAGGGTGGGCAATGCCGTTCTCCGATGCCTGAATAATATCCCGACGCCGAAGCTATCATAGCTCTGCAAGAGGCCCTGCTCTGGGCTCGGGTCGAGAGGCCATATTTGCCTTCCTAGAGGCACAATTCAAAGTAAAAAAACCAAGCGCCTGATCGTAAGCGCTCGAAACTTAATAACATGTTGAAATAAGATATAAATAAACCTTCCACCTCAAGGTCCCGTAACCTCCCAATTTAAAGAGCGACAAAGCAACATCTTCCTGCCTGACAGGACTGATATTTTCACAATGCTAGGCTACCATCGCGACATCCATAAAAAGCAATTATCAAGATCTCCCCGAATCGAGCGAATCACGGTGGAGAATAGCTAGATACATAGAGAGCGCTCCGAGTTTCGGCGAGCAATCTGCAGGGAGTTCCCAAAGGGCAGAACAAACGACTCTCGCAACTCCATTCAAACGGTACGCGGCGTATTCCGTGCACGAAGTTCTCACTCGGCAGTTCTTGCCAAGATTCCGCTCTCTCGGGTGGATCCTGCGATGCGCAAACTGGAGCACCCGGGAGGAAACAATACCATGAGATGTAGGGCGGTAGCTGCGCGACGCAGTACGCAAGATGATACGGTATACCAATGCATCATATCTGAGCACATGACACTATATTGCTTGAGGTCGAGGCTCTCGCGGGCAAGGGGTCTTGTTGGAACAAGCCAATGAGAAGTGATACCCCCCCCTTCCGCCTCACTACAGATTAATGTAAGACACGAGCAAAGTGTATCGTGGAGGTCCTAGAGCTGACACTGCTGAATGCTAGGAAAATTCTTCGATACGAAGTAGGACTATTAGTGGCGCCCTGTCACAAGCACGGAGGTGTGAGAATTCCGCAGGGGCCCCGATAGTAGGTTAGTTCTGCTCGTAGTATAGGGCAGAAGAGGAAACGGGCAGAAGGGGAAACGAGCATCAGCGATGGAATCAAGGCATAGTACAAGTATAACAGATCGGAGACCATCGCTCGTCGTGCTGCTGCTGACACTGGCGTGTTGCTAATGTGTGCGCGAGAAATCAGATAATTCCGACTGAGCGGGCCGGACGGCATAGTTCAGTCCACGCAATTCCCAGACTGCTGAAGGCCCCGAGTGATTGGCCGTGTAGACGGGAGTTGCGATTAGCTGCGAGAGTACTGTGCAGCACAGGATTTAGCACATTCGGAGGGTGCTACGGAGGAGCAGGGGTGGTTGTTGGCAACGGCTTTCCGCCACTAACGTCAACCAGACACAAGCCACAAGGCACACAGTAGAAGGTAACCCTTCCCCTGTATGTTGCTAGAGGGCCCGTTTAGTCTTTCTGCGTCTTAGACCCCCCCTCGTGCCTAGTAGTGCATGCGGTTTGCGCAACCGATTCCCAAGGCCCAAGAAAAACCCTCGCAGAAATGCTGCATAGACTAGGTATGTTTCGAGCGCAGAGTAGTACGACGAGATGAGCCCGTTTAACTCAGCATGCCTGCTGGCTGGGGAGAATCTTGCCAGCCTTGCTGGAGGAGTGTTAAAAAGGGGAAAGCCTCAAAGCGCAAGCTGCGCGCATGCCCGGTGGAGGAGGAAAAACGTTTCCTTTGGAACATATTAGTATCGTCGCGGTGTTTTCAAAATGGACCGCTATTGCATACAGCCAAGAATTGGCCAGAGCCTCAGAATTTTGCTGGTATGCAATAGCAGTCCGTTTGTAAACCTCACGACATCAAGAGTAGTGCATTATGGCGCACAATGTTTAGTCGCTGGGGGTTGAAGCCTACTTCCGCTTCCGAGCGTCGGGGGGGGGGGGGGAGTATGGTGATTATAGCATGTACACCAGGCACAGCAAAGTGACAATTAAATGCTATTAAAAATGCTACCGAGTTCAGCTAGGGCGCCAAGTCAGAACTCACGCCCGACACCAACGGGTTAGATTGATGATACACCCGGGCACGTGCTTAATGGGAAACTCATTTACACCATGGGCAAACGACCAGCCGGGGCATACGCCTAGAAACCAGCCTGCCCCACGAGTGAGATTCCGTGCTTAGTTTAGCTATACCATCCAATTCGGCACTAAAGGTAAGCCGCAGGCTGCCAAAAGCATGCCGGAGTATCATACATAACCATCAGCCCCCACTATTGACGCGTTGGCCATTGTGAAACCTCATTACTTAGATCTGTGGGATTCAAGGTGGCACATGCCATTCATCCATCCACATAATATTATATTTTCTTTTTTTTCTCCCCTCAAAGAAGCGGGCGAGAACCAAATCGAAACGCCAATAAGAACGCACGGGGAATCCGCAAGTACCGTAACCCAAAGGCCCGGATTTCAGCCGCATCATGTGACGAGGCTGTTCGTTTTGTCGGGCTTCCCAACAAGTATCGGGATTGCTGTTACGATACGATTCTTAGATCACAATCGTAAACAGGTAGGTGAGTCCCGCCAACTTTTGTCAAGAGTACTTAACTAAATAATTCCACGCCATACAGAAGTTTAAGGGAGGCGATAACGCGAGCTTGGGTTAAAGCTGTGCCGTAGGCTAGTCATTGGATATGGCTAGCCAAGCTACAGGAATATATAGCTTCCCAGCTTTCTTCGTAATCGTAGGAATAATCGGGTGCCCAAAGATGTCAGCATAAACAGTAGGAGGCGGTGAAAATTCAAGCCTCATCTCTCGGTCACTTTACCTCATGTGCCTATCCAACCAAGAATAAAAACTCAAGCTGCTCCTTCCAAGATTTCGCATTGCAGAGCATTTTGCAGTGAAATAAGGCCAAGAGATTACCGGCATTTTTTACTTGTACACAACAGCTTCCGATAACCCCATACGAACGAGCTGGAAAAGAAAAGACAAAGATGATGCGGGAAAATAGAACGAAAACGAAACAAAATGAAAACCTTCTCGGCCAGTACAGCGAAGTCAAGAAAAGTCACTTGCAATAGTCCGAGATATCTAACGGTGCACAAGCACTATGAATCCCATAAGGGCCATAGCCTTTTTCACCGCACGGCTTCCCCGTGACCGGACAGGCTCGTTGCCTTTTCCCATTGGCATCATTCTGGAGACTGTCCCGGGTGGGAGTGAGCGCAGTGATCTGGCGTATACCCTCCGCGATCCTCCTCTGCCGTCCAACACTAACCTCAGGGTTAACCACGGCAAACGACCACTGCCTGACACGTTCGAAATCGGCCGGAGATTGCGCTTCTTTGGTGGAAAGCGACGGTAACTGTTAGCCCGCACGACATTTACGCTAGGAGACAATAATTGTGGGGGGGAAAGGATATGTACGGCTAACCTTGTATTGGCTCTTGCCCTCCAAAAGTGGTACTGTTGGCGGTGGCACCGATATTTACCGCCTGAGCGGTGGATCGGGGGGTGACAGGAACAGCCGCTGACTGGTAATGGGCTTTTGTCATCTTGAAGACCCCGGCGTTTCGGTACTGAACTAAGGGCGGGCGCGGGAGAGCAGCTGTCCGGTATTCTCTGTGGGAAGGAATACACAGGCGGTTATCTGATTATGGGTGATGGAATAAGATATCATTAAGATATCAAAAAAGTAACCAAGAAAGCAAGAGGAGTAGAAGAAAAAAGGGAGTAGTTGAAAGATGGTTCCCAACTCGTTTAAACTAGGATGGAGAAAGAGAGATATTAGCCCCATTAAGTACTTGGACGGCTTCCAGCGCTCGTGTGACGCCTCTCGCAAGATTCTGCCCTGTACTACTTGAAGCCCACACTCGACTTAGCTGCCCTCCAAAGGTGAGTAAAACTAATGAGGATGAAAGAGATCTGGAAGTCTTGGCTTGCAAGATGGAGCTCCAACTGAATGATTAAGCAACTCTGCGGAATAATCAGCTGAGGGTAGCAAACTACTGGAAGAAAATCCCTGTTATCCAACGTACCCAAGAATCACGAAAATCCCAATTCTTGCCTGAATCAGGCCGGCACGCGGACAGAAGCGTGAGACAGAACCCCGGACCACCGCCCTGGGCCATTGATGTTGCAGGATCAATCAATTCCATCTGGCCCACACATTTTGCCTGCCCATGGTTGAATAAACCACTGCCAATAATGAAACTATCAAGTCGATTCCCCCCACGCCTCAGTACGCCGATTTCAGGGCAAAGTGTCCAAATTCCCAGCCGAGCAACCACTAGTAATTCTCGGGAATCACCATAGTGCCGCTCTCGGGCCATGTGCCATGTAAATTAAGAGACGTAACAGCAGACGGCCGCTGCGAACCGATCATTGAGTGTGCACTTGAGAAGCTTCATCCCAGTCACTGCCGTCCATTGTCACTCCCGGCAATGGATCATCTGGAGGAGCAATCAACCCGTTACCCCCAAAAACGTAGAATGCCAAGACATCTATCCTCTCTATTTTTTTTTGGCTTCCTATGCTTGCCCCAATTCCCAGACATTCCGAAGGTGTTCCATCCCAAGGCTGGTAATGTAATGTAGGAGTATAACACGAGAAAATTTCCTTCCTTATACGACGACAAAAAAGGAGAATTTTGGTTATCGAATCTTGAGCATTACACCTTGTGTCACTTCACAAGCCCAGATCTCCTGTATTTCGCTCCTTCTCTATTCACCGCCACAAAGACTAGAAAGAAAAGAAACATTCTGGTAACAGGCGCGGTACCGGTACACTAGAAAAACAGAAAAGAAAAAAAAGATTTTGTTTTTTCTTTCAGTTTGTTTTTTTATTCTTTCATTTCCCTTTCTTCCCCTTGGGATCAATAGTGGAGGGGAAATGTGAAATGTAATGAAAAAATAAATAAAAAGACTCATGATCTAAATCTCCGACCTAGGAATCTGTATATGATGGAACAACATAAACTAGGTTACTCAGGTCTGATTTAGAGTGAATTCTCTTTTTCCCGAACGTGCGGTATCGCTATTGGAGGGGCTTCATCATTTCAGCCCTATCAACTCTCACGACTTTCGACACAATGCCCAAGATGTGTGGGGGGCAGTGGGGGTACAACTGAAGAGAAAAGGAGAAAAAAGAAAGGAAGAACGAAACTCACATCTGCCTATCCGAGGGTGTTACTTCGTGAATCAAATAGAAGGATTTGGTAGAATGAAGACCAAACCCAAACACTAGTTATTCAATGGTGCAGGAAAAAGCCGTGCGCTACAAGTCTCGTGCGGGATTACTGCTTTAAATTCCCTTTTTCAATTGGTGAAAAACACCTCCACCTCCCCCACATTTGTACCGGGTAACCTCACATTCCACAAACAAGGTCGACAGCACAAGCCTATCTTAACAATGTGCAAAGTGTCCACCGAAAACCAACCCACGGCTGCACATCCCCAATCAACAAAACCCCACACACTTCACCCCACAACAATCCCGTGGCGGGTCTGAAGTGGGGTGTCAGTTGTAACTCATACTGCATGAAGCACTCCGGCGGCGCGGTTTTCGGTGCGGGGCAAGCTTCCAATGGCATTGGTACCTGTTTGAGGGATCCGGTTCCTGAATCCGGGAGATTCCCGAGCGTTGGGAGTTCCTGGTACTTTCAGCATTGTGTGACATTTACCGTAATCGGTGCAGGCCAACTCACAGCTTCCCTGCACCTGGCTCGCCCCAGCACCCTTCCCATCCAACACAACAGTCCTGCTAGAATATCATTAGTGGTAGGAAATTACCGCGCACTAAGATACCAAAAGCATATGAATGGAGTCCCGTCGATGACCACCTACAAGGCTGACAAAAACGTGGACCACCTAGATCGCTCGTGACACACAAGGAAAGGGACCGATCGCAGCCACCAGAGGATAACCTAAAGATGTCGGCACCAGCAAATGTCCGGACATCTTCAAGCGACTGCCATCTCGAAAATTTCCCAAGTGCATATGATAATTTTCCTTCTCCCTCTCATCTCTTTGCAAAAAACCATCGCGCCAAAGAGCGGGGAAAACGCCGCGCCCATGAATGAGGGAGAGAGGATAGTGCAGAAAAAACGACGGGAGCTAAATTATTTTCGGCGTTCGTCTGAATAACGAGAAAATCTAAGGGGACTGGTCGCGCTGTCTGTTCAGGATAACACCAATCCAATCCATGTGAGAAGGAGATCGGGTCCATTCCTTTCTCAAGGACTTTTTTTTCCAGGCTTCGGAAATCGTTTCTGCTTGCACAGCAAGGCCAAGGCTAGGATTTCTAAACCAATCGTTAGCCACCAACTCTTCCCGATTGATCTATAGCTCAATTGCTGAGTGGGAAGCTCGCCGGAAGACAATCTTTGTATAAATGTAAGTCGTTCTCCGCTTTTTTCCACAACTAGGCTCGCCAACTAGGAATATGTGGGGAGAGAGAGAGAGAGCGAGAGAGAGAGAAGAAAACCGACGGCTTCCGGTCGGAACTCGCGCTGCGCATGCCGTCGCCTCATGGTCACTCCGGCAGGGGCGTAGGTTCGTACGTTCGAGAAAATTGTTGGAAAGGAGTGAAAAAACATCTCGAATCGCAAAATGCTCGAAGCGCCTTGGGAAGGAAGTCATTGCCTCTTGTTTTTTGTTTTTTTTTTCGTTTTTTTCTTTCATTTTTTCATTTTTTTCATTTTCATTTTTTTCCACTCATTGCAAAGCTGCTTTCCCCCGATTACATTACCAACCAAGTAATCCGCCAGGGATCGAGAGACTTGGTTTTCCTTGTCATCCCACAATTAACCTAGGGAGAAAGGAGGGGGGATGGGTTTTTGCGGTGCGTGTGTGCGCGTGTCGAAGTCCATTCTAGTTTTAATAAGATTACCCAGACCTCGTGTGCTCGTCCTTCGTCGGCCCTCCTAGGCTTAGACAGCTTGGATACCTTCGTGGAAAAGGTATCTAGCTAGCCGGTTACCGCCAATCGACCTCGTCCTATCTCGCCGTGTTGCAGACAGCCTCTAGTGGAAACCACCATGAGAACCGCCAGATGTTTGCGTAGGTCGGCAATCAATCGTTGTAGTGGTCAGAGGTTAATTAGAAGGTTTGCAGTAACATTCTATCTATTGAGGCTAATGGGTTAGAATTGGGGACCCGGATAAAAAAAGGGGGAAAAAAATCACTTACTGAGCCTAAGGGTTGAGTGAGGCATTGTGCTCAACCAATTTAATCCCATCCAAACGAGGAAACTTTTCTTTGAATGAGGATTTCCCGGCAGCAATTCAGCAACATGGGTTATCGTTTGATAGTTCCTGTCAGTGGTTGCTGGAACCATCCTGTTCGACTTCATTAGACTGGCTTCCTTAAGCACTCCCGGGCAGAAAAGTAGTACCTACACTACTGTGAAGTAAACACACCACCACCTCTCCTTGTTGTCCACATCTCTCTCTCTCTCTCTTTCCCTCCCCCCTTCTCCCGCCCTCCCTTCGAATTGAGCACGCCCCCAAACAACTCGCGGATCCCAAGCGGACAAGGACTGAAAGGCAGACCCCCGTGGATACTTGGAAGTAATCAGTTGGTTAAGAAAGTACTGTTGGACAGTCACGGGTGGGACAGGGTGTGTGCGTTCTAGGGCTTTGGCTGGTTGCTGCCACCATTTATGAAAAAGTTAACGCTGTCAGTTATTGCGAACACGGCCACTGTATCTGAACTTTCACCAAACCGCAAATCGAGCGAAAGGAAAAAAGAAAAACAGAACAGAATAAACAAACAAAAAAAAAAACTAACACAGGAAAGGGAATAATTTATAGCCATGGAGGAACGGAATGGGAACTCTGATGGCAATGGAGGGAATAAAAAATTTGATCACCACGTGTCGCTGGTGAACTGTCTCTTGTTGGCAGTGCAGGAACGGAAAACGTTTGAAAATTTTCACACCTGCGCACTTTGCAAGTTGTTGAGTGTATGTTGGTTTCGGAAAATCTGAGGTGTCATGCATCCCACAGGCCAGCGAGCAAGGTGCGGGTGTTGCCGGGGGCAACAGCAAGGGTAAAATTGCCGATGCTCAAACACAAGGAATTGAAAATTTGCAGGACGAATTATCTGCACATCCGAGCCCACATAATACCAAACTCAAGCTCCAATATTCAGGAACTTCGTACATACCACAATACTTATGCTGTACGTGTAGAGCACTGCAGAGGCAGGGTTCCTTTTTTTCTTCTTCGAAAAACTGATGAGATGCCCGCCAAAGTGTAGCCAGTGGGGCAGGGTGATTGACCTGTTTGATAAAATGCTGGTCAGAAGAGAAGTTAAAGAATTGCAAGTGACGTTGAGTGACTTCTTCGGCCCACAAGTGAACATCTCCGGGTGAAGAAATAAGTGCTCGCCTTTCCCCCACTCCTTAGATAAGCATACAGACATTACCTTATAAGTTAGTACAAACCCTAGGCCTTAGCCACAGAAAAACATATTTTAACCTTATCGTGGAAGTATCATAATATTATACAAGGTGATTGTTTGTGGCCTGGCAGAACTTCAACTGAATAATTCGGGACTGTGATGATAATTAAATTCTATCCAATTGGTTTTGTGAGTCGTATGAACTCAATCCACCAAGCAGATGGAGATGTGTAGCGTTTAAAAAGCAATATAACTTGGAATGGTAAGATCGTAGACTTGGGAAAATAAATGTCTCGACCCACAGCAGACATTTATTGAGACATCCACTACGGTATATAGGAGGGAGGCTATTGAAAACATCAATTGCTGGCTCTCTGTGGGCTTGAGCAGGGGGGGTTAATTCTCCCCGTTCATGTTTCAGCCAGTATCAATTTTCTGGGTTATTACCCCCTTCCCGGAAACTGCTCGAGTCTAGCAAAAACTCTGGTACAGTAATTCGCTATCTCTCCAGCGCGTCCCCAATCTCCGAGTTCAGAGACAAAAGATCTTAAGAAGCATTAGTGCTTTCCTGTCACGGTAGAACATCAGCCTTTAGGATATATTGGATCTCATGAACTGGTACTCGAGTATACGCAATTATGTTAACTTGTCAGACTAGACCTAAAGTTATCCCGGGCTGGCGGAGATAGCGGATCGCAAGAGTTTTTATTATTGTGCTGTGCCTGAAAGTGGGGACTGAAAAAGGCACTTGAACTGTGGCTTTTGCTTTTTACCGAGAGTCAACAGGGGCATCCCGGCCTGCTGTCCAGCCACAACCAACCTCAGCCCTCTCTTGATCTGCCACTTCTCAAGTTCACCTACCGGTACCTCTTAGACAAGTACTTCGTGTACCGACATGTCCTTGAGCATGTAGAGGATGCCCTGCTTTCTGCACAGCCCTACTAAGAGGGTTTATTACTTAGTAGGCCCCTAATGCAGTGGTTAGTGTGAACACCGTTCCTTGAGTGAAGAAGTCTCTTGGGCTAACCATCGGAAGTTCGATAGACTTACCCTTCATGCTCGGCATGATACAGCACTGGCACCCTGCTCGAACAGAACCTCCCTTGAGCCTCACGTCAAATCAAGAACTCTAGTCCTAATATGGAGGTAGACTCTCCCTAATTAGGAAGCTCCTTGGCTAATTATCCGGCAAAAACTCTTTTCCCGAGACAAGCCCCACTGTGCCTCTTCCCGCACAAGTTTCGAAGGCTTCTACACCCGTCTAGAAGACTCAAGGAGATAGCCCTGTCCCAACCACCACTTAGGAAAACTTTGTAGAAGGAATTTTGGGAATTCTATTTGCTGGCGTTGCCGCAAGTTCAAGTATTGCCTAACGTTGGGTGCCATGAGGGTAGATTTTAAGCACAAGCAAAAATGTTCCTTCCGAAAAGGCGGTTTCGGCGGCTTCTGTAATCAGCGAGCTTCTTGCATCGCTTCCACTTGAGGGACAAGCCGTCATTAGTATACAAAGACAACTTGGTATTGTTCTGCTGCAGGGCGGTTTAAGGGGAAAACCACGGTCAAGTTTCGCTCCGGTATCATACCGGGAGTTGGGGATAACTGCGGTGAGCGTTTTTTGGGGTAGAAAGGTACCCCCACAGGTGCGCCACAACCCTAGAAACCTTTCGAGAATCTGTAGCTCTAGTACGCTGATTGGCTGATGCTCGTTCTTCATACATTAGAGGGGCCTACCGTACCGTACTTGCAGTACTAGTACCGTACTGGTACTACTTGTCCTACCGGTAGAGAAGATGCACGGGGAATAAAACAGGGGTCATGAATTTCCACGGGCACTGTTTTCTGGCACACTTTGCCTACAACGAGTACTGTATATGGCGAAAAACGCGCTTATCTGGAAGCCAATACAAAGCACGTCCCCCCTGTTCCCGGACACTCTACCGGTAGTACCGTACGGTACTTCTTCTCGAGTTGCTGGGGGCCTTGCATCCCGTAAAATCTCGTATAATTCACCCTCGGATTATCAGCGGAAATTGCGGCATCGGCCGACGATAGGTTTAGTTTGATAGGTTACTCGGGTATGGAGGTAAGTGATGAGACGGACAGGGGGGTCAAGATGTCAAAGCTTCTTACCCTTCCTGGCACTATTCCTACCAAATTAAATCATTTTTTACCTCTACGGTATCGAGCGCCCGGACTCGAAAACCCCTGTCCGTCTCATCATTTACCCCCTTACCCGAGTACATGTTCCCGGAATGAAGAACCTGAAGACAGGGTCAAAAATTTGTGAATTGCGAGCACCAGCTAATACTCGGGTAAGATCTCTGGACTCTCAGGCTTTGCCGTGTGAGGAAGACGCTAATCCTTCTTTGGGGTTCTTGTCTCTGAGTGTCCTGGTTAGATATCGGCGGAAAGAGTAGAGCATTAATAAGGAGATTTTACAGTACCCATTTAGTCCCTATTTTCGTGCATTCGTACTTTCCCGGTGCAAGTACCCGGATGCAGGGTCTCGGCTATCTTCCTTGCTACTTGTAGGGCCTTGGGAAAAGTTACCCCTCACTGAGTGAATAGTTATCGATATGTCGGTGGCGTGCTGCCCTCGTAATCAATTCCATGCTTATATCACCACGGCAAATTAGCTGCCCCACGTGCGTGGGGGAATTCATCAACCTACTCGACCAGACTGGAAAACTTCAACTCCAGCAATCCGTCGAAAAGGGGGGGAGATTACGATCGATTTCCAAAGCTCCCCCGTGGTAACGCACAGAGTGTTACCGGAATTCTCAGACGGACAAATAGGGAATACGCGGGCGGCCTCCGTCAACAGACGGGGGATCTGGTGGGTGGCGAGAGAAGATGAGGGATACCAAGTGGCACCGAAGGTCTTCAGGGCTTCGAAAGCAGCAGTTGAGTAGAACCCATACTTAGACCTGCAGCATTCAAGACAGCACCTACCTTGTTGTAGCCGGGGTTTCCTTTTCATTATAGCGGGTTGTGTTTGTCTGGGGACAGGGGGTTGGAATCCGAAAATTCTTTCTAGGTCCGTTATAGAGGGGGAATTTGTATGGGGTATTCGAGTCCCTAAGCGATTCCTTCTCCATTACCGTATAGCGACGCGGGTACTGTCTAGGTTGAATCATGAATTATCACATCCTCGACCTTAATTCGTCTCTTTTATCCATCAAAATCAAATAAATTGGAGGACCTGGTTCCCGGGTGGAATCGTGAGACCGTACTAATTGCGTCGGCTACCGCGCAAGTCTAGTCAAATAGGCAATTGGCCTGGATAAGCGAAGTTACTCTACCGAGTTTTTCCGGCATGCTGAAACGCCTTGGAACCTTGTACTACTAGTAGTACTAGTACTCGTGGCATGCAAGTACTCGAGTACAAGTAGCATCCGAAAACAGGGGCCGTGAATTTGTGTGGGCTCTCAACTACGGTAGGCACTGATTTTTGCCATGTAGTTTGTGGTGTCGGATACATCTTGTTTGGCGAGTGCTATAGAAACTCTTGAAATCCGCTGTCATGTACGTGTACTCGGTAGAAGTCAGCCCATCAGTTCACGACAGGTTCGGTTCGATAGATTAAGAAAATTGCGAATACCAGTTGCTGAGATCCGACACATCCATTGGGGTGATGTGCCGTGCCAGGAAAACGCTAACCTTTCCCAGGAGCTGTTGTCGGTGAATCTGGGGATTGTGGGGCCGGCGGGGGCGGTGGATTTTAGGGGATCCTGTGGCATTCGTTTGAGTAACATGCCTGTGGTCTAAGTTACAGCCGCTCCCGCCAAAACTGGTGCTATGAGGCCCTAAATTATACCGCGAGTGAATCACTTATTTATTTCCCATCCTGGAGACTTTAAAAAATGTCGAGTACTGGTACCGGTAGTACTGTGCTTGATCAGCGTGTCGTCAGTTGAGTGCTCTCCGTACAGTACGTGATCGACAAAGGCAGATACAGAGCTAAGAACAATGCTATATCAGATTTCTAGGGCTTCGTGTATTAGAACCTTACCGTATGGTATCCCTCTTTATCTACTGGCTATATTTGCCCTGGCTCATTTTCGTCCGTTCTGCTCTGGTATCTGCTTGCTGCACTTTGCTCGAGCACTACATAGTTCTTGCGATCATTGACCACCATCGCAAATGACGCTTCGTGCCCACCTTCGACCTTGACTCGCACGGCGTATTCACGAGGCATTAGGCTTTTCATCACTCGTGGAACGTATGGCCATGTGTTCATTAGCGCTTTTGGATCCGTAGAAGCGGCGCCTTGTTGTTTTATAATAATTTTGGGTGCGCAGATATCTTCTTTCTGATTCTTTTTTTAATCTCGAAGGTCCCTGCAATTGGATTCACCACCACTCCCGAGCACTCGGGCGCGATCGGCTGAGATAACTATCACCGCCTAGTGCGCAACAAAGTTTTGCTACCTCGGCTCCGCAGAAGACAAGCATTGAGGGTGCTATCAATAATGCGCAGTCCCAGAGGAACTCAAATTCCGGGGAATGAACAGTGTGCCATGTCGTTTTTTCCCTTTCAGAGGGCTAGCGCCTCACCTTTTGCTGTGCTTCCCCCCACCCACTTCCAGAGAAGGAAATTTTGGACTACCGGTGCCTAGCACACGGTTGGATTACGGGTATTTGAGGCTCTATGCACCGGTGTGCTAGGACAGTACAACCACCGGGTGGAAGGTCTTGGCACCCCCACCCAAATCTTCACCAGAATGACAGGGACCTCAACAGCACCACAACTCATAACTTACCATGCCCCCGTCACGCCTTCCTAAAAAGTACCTCA
>Ga0307507_10001434_pt1 | contig 53422 bp, 10 predicted proteins | sample 7_EM_MG_FD_207223 | JGI IMG/M metagenome (GOLD analysis project Ga0307507, IMG submission 207223) | Populus trichocarpa ectomycorrhiza microbial communities from riparian zone in the Pacific Northwest, United States - 7_EM | ecosystem: Host-associated > Plants > Roots > Unclassified | place... | reverse complement strand
AAGCTAGGAGGAGGCTTAAGATTCTATATTAATTATTAAGCTCTAAATATAATTATAATTTAAAACTAATATCTAATTCCCCTAATTTAAGAGACGCTTAACTATTTAGTAAAGGTATAGTACTTTACAAAGCTTAATATAGTTACCGCCTTTAATAAAATCTATATACGTAAAGGAGATAAGAAGTATATAGCTTTTTATATATAATAGGGACTCTTTAAATACCTAGTAATGCTATTTAGCGTAAAGAACGGTCCCGGTACGTTTTAGTAATATATTAACAATACGCTTTATAAGTTCCTTAATATATTTATTACTATATATATTAATAATATATTAATCTACTTATTCTTGCTTTCTAAATATTAAAAACATATTAGAATGGTCCTTAAATAACTATAAGATACGGGCTTATAATGCGATATTAAGAAATACAAGTTCTACGCGTTAGAGGTTACGTACTTAGGCTTAATTATATCTTGTAACGGAATTAAAATAGACTCTAAGAAAGTTACTGCAATTATAAACTGGAAAAGCCCTAGTAATATATAAGATATTTAAGGATTTCTAGGATTTGTAAACTTCTATCAATAATTTATTAACTACTTTTTAGAAATTGCTTAGCCGTTAATAAACCTAATAAAGAAGAATATAAAATTTAAATAGACCGCTAAATATAAATAAGGTTTTAATGACTTAAAATATTACTTTATAACTACTCTAATTCTTACTTACTTCGACCCTAACCTTAAATATATTATTAAAACAGACTTGTTATGACGGCGCTAGAGCGCGTCGCCTGCTACTTTACCGTTTCCTAGGCAATCTAAGGCAATTTGCGGCAATTTGCCGTTCCTTAGGCAAATTGCTAAACCCTGCTATATTCTGCCAAGTTACTATTAGCTCGCTTACTACTAGCGCCTTAACGACCTTTTATATCTTGCCAGTCTCTACCAGTCTTCTTCTCCTTAGCTTAGTATTTTTATATAGTAGCAATCTATAAGCTTTGGTTTAAAAGCATTTATATAAGCCTATTACATTATACTAAGCTCTTTCTATATCGCCTAGGAAGGCCTTAATAATATCTTACCCTAAAAAAGAAGACCTTCGTCTGTAATAACGCGTTAACGTATTATACTCAGACATTAAAAAAAACTCACACTACTATTACCTAAAAAGGCCCTAACAATATCCCAATTCATAGGCCAGACTGTATTTAACCTATACACCTAAAAGAACCCCGGAATTGAAACCAAATTATATAATTTTAACGCACATTAGGAAGTCGACAATGGCACCTAAAGTGAGCTTATCTAAAAGACCTGCCTCTACCTAAGAGGAATACGAGATCTAGTTAGGATTAGAAATTAAAGATAATAACAATATTATAAATATGCATAAGCAGATTCGTGCCCTTGTAGTTAATTAAAAGGTTAATCGTCTCTAAGCCTAAAGTATATAAGGGACTCTAAAGGAGATCCTGGAAAGCCTTACTACCTTATAAAATAGCCCAGCCTCCCCTTTATAAAGCCTTAGTTAACCTATTTACTTAACCAAATATAATATACTAGAGAGTATAGACATAATAATAAAGTAATTAAAGTCCGTTAAGCTCCCTAACCCTCTACTATTATTAAACAGTATAGACTTAACCTTTAAGAACTAGAGAATCTAGGTGCAAGAAAAGCTTTATATTAACTATAACTATTTTCCCTCTAAAGAAGCTAAAATGCTCTACCTCTTCGGTCAAACTATTAGGGACGCCAAGTAATACCTTTAGGCTAAGTTTAAGGATAAGTTACCTGTTTGGTTTATATCTATTAATAAGATAATATAGCACCTAGCTACTATCTATGTTAATTTAAATAAAGTATAAGATGCCTGTTATAACTATAATCGCCTAATAATAAAACTAAACTAATCCTTTACTAAGTTCTAGACTTAATTCTTATACCTAGTAGGTAAAGGCCAGGTTCCCCCTAAAAACTACTATTTAGACCTATATAACAAGCTAACGGTCCAACTATAGGAGAAGATTGTAGTAGCCTTAGACGACCTATTAACCTACTAAAGACTTGCAGCCTAATGTTCGTCGCTGGGTTTAAAACTAAAATAAATTAATACTCGTTTTAACCAACTAAAGAAGTCCTATAGTAATTGGAACCTATCCGCCACGCTAATAGGAGCTGGCGTTAGAAGATAAACTATGACCGCCCTTATACCAAAAGCAGTTATAACTACCTACTTGCAAGCCTTATCTGAATCGCTATGTACTATGCCTTTAGCCAATGCTTGTTGCTATACCTTAATTAACTCCGCTATGGTCATGTGCTTTAATTATAGAAAAGATAGTTACTTTGCTATATCCTACCTAGAGCCAAAGGATATAGGTAATATTAAGGAGATAAAGGAAGAAGAAATGTCTAATAAGTTAGAAAAAGAAGAAAATATAACGGGCTTATATAAATGCTTCTGAACCAAAGCTTGTAGATTGCTACTATATAAGAATACTAAGCTAAGGAGAAGAAGAAGTCTGTTAGAGACAGGCAAGATATAAAGGGGTCGCCAAGGCGCTAGTAGTAAGCGAGCTAATAGCGATTTTCTATACTGGGCATGGGAAATCCTAATTGGTCGGCTCTATAAGTAGTGTTAGCAGAATATGGCAGAATTTGGCAGAATGCCCAGAAAGTAGCAGGTGACGCGCTTTAGCACCGTCACATCACCCCCCCCCTCCTAAAAAAGCCTGCCCTTAGGCTTTGTCTAAGTTCCTTATTGTTATCTAGATTGTTATAGTTATCTAACCCTTCCTCCTAGCATTTAATCCAGCTGTCTAGTTTATGTGGTGGTCTAGGGAGGTCTAGGTGGGCTAGGTGGAAATCTTGTAGCTTATAGGGAGAGTACTTAGTAAATGCTTGGGCCTCTTTATGGCTAAGGTGTTTGCGGGCTGTTATGGGCCCTATAGGTCTATTCCAATTAAAGGATATTTATAGTTTATATCTATAGAGTAGCTTAAATGGCGACATTTCTATACTATTATAAGGGAGCGTAAGCTGTGCGTAGTCTATTATAGGCAGTAGTTCTAACCAGTTATCCTAGTAGTAGCTAATAAAGGGGCGGAGTTGCTGGTCGAGATACTAGTTTATAATCTTGGTTTGGCCGTTAGTCTAAGGGTAGAATATAGTAGAAAGCTTAATCTAGATTCTAAGAATGCGGTAGAATTCGTCCTAGAAGTCTAATATAAACTAGGGTTTATAGTTAGAGACAATTAACTTAGGAGCGCCATAGATCTGGTAGATATTGTTAACGTATATGCGGGCCATATCCTTTATAGTCGTAATCTTAAAGCAAGGGAGGGAAATAGCTTACTTACTTAGTTGGTTAACTACTATAAAGGCCATGTTATAGCCGTGTTTGTCCTTTAGGAATAATTTAAAGTCCATTATAATATGTTACTAAGGGCGTTTGGGAACTGGTAGTAGTTGCAGCTATTTAGGAGTTTAGTCCCTAGGGGTATTCACATGTTTATAAGCATAATAATTTCTAATAAATTGTTCTATATTGGACAGGAGTTCTCGCTAATAGTAATAAGGTAATAGTAGTTAGTAGGTCTTATCTCTACTAGGGTGCGCCATAGAGACTTAATAGTAGGCTTTATGGATTAGCTCTGTTTATAGGTTGTTAATATCTAGAATTATAAGCCGTTCTTAATATAGGAGCAGTCCGTCTTCCATTTCTAAATTAGGGTTACCTCCTATAGCTTAATTACGGAGGGCTTTTAGGAATTTAGCTGTGCGGTTTGTGGTTAGGATGCAATTAATTAGTCCTATTAGTTTATCTAGGGCCTTTTCTTCTATAGGTGCTACCTTATTCTATTTAGAGCTTAGTTTTTTAAGGATATATAGGTTAAGCTGTTTGGTACGGAGGAGGGCACGTGTTTAGTACTAGGCTTTTAGCTTATCTTATAGCCCCACGTCCTATTCTCTCTAGGTTAGGGCGTTAGCTTTAGTATTTTGCCTGCTAGGGCGGTATATAATTGTAAAGAAGAATTAGGAGAGTATTTTAGCCTACCGGGCCTATTAACTAGTAAGTTGTTTTGTTATTATAAAATACTTAAGGGCTTTGTAATTGGTATAGACCTTAATCTAAGAGTCTAAGCTTCTAAGCTCTGCGCGCCACTAAGACAATAATTGTATTATAGCCAATATTTCCTTATTGTGCACTTTGTAGTTATACTTAGCTAGGGCCATTATTTTTAAGAAAAACATAATAGGGTACTATTTGCCATCTAGGTGTGGCTATAAGAGGACTCCCGCTACTACCCTATTAGAGGCGTCCGTTTCTAGTATTAATTTAAGGTCTGGGTTATAGTGATAAAGGATTAAAGAGGAGATAAGCCGGTCCTTTAACTCCTTAAAGGCTTTTATACAGTTATTATTAAAGATAAAAGACATGTTGTTCTTAGTTAGTTATATAAGAGGCTTAGCTATAACTCTATAGTTACGGATAAACTAATAGTAGAAATTATAAAAGCTAAGAAAGGACTAGATCTCCTTTATAGTGCGAGGGGGTTTCTAGTTATAGATTGCTTTAACCTTCTTTAGGTTAACTTTAATCCCTTTTATACTAATAATGAACCTAAGGTACTTTATACGTTTTACTCCAAATATATATTTTTTAATATTAACTTATAGGCCTGCATTTTATAGTCTTTCTAGGACCTTCTTAATATAAACTTAGTGCTTAAGTTCGTTATCTAAGTATATAAGAATGTTATCTAGGTATACCGTACAGAATTCATTAAGGTAATTAAAAAGAACATTATTTATGTACCGTTAATAAGTGGCTAGCCCATTTATTAGTCTAAAAGGAAGGACTTTATATTTATAAAACCCATAATAGGTACGGAATGTTATTAGATCTTCCAATATAGGGTCTATCCTAATTTAGTAAAAAGCTTGGCGGACATTAAGCTTAGTAAAGATTTTGGCTTGGCTTAGGCGTATAAAGGTCTTATTAATTAGGGGGAGAGGGTAGCGATCTTTTTAAGTAATAGAGTTTAGTTTCTAATAGTTGATGCAGAAATAAAGGCCTTTATTAGGTTTCTTTATAAATAAAATAGGGGAAGTAAAAGGGGCCTAACTTAGCTTAATAAACTCCTTATAGAGGTTATCAATTAAGTACTGCTTAGTTGCTTTTAGTTCCTCTATAGTTTATTAGTAAAGGGGGCTATAGCCTAAAGAGTTATCGGCGTCTAGTTAAATCTTATAATTATAGGTTTAGTAGGGGGGTAGTATATTTAAGGCTGCTTTTAAGAACGCGTCTCTATAGTTTAAAAGGTATATAGGGAGGAGGCGCTTAACTAGCTCCTTGTTAGTTTCCTCTATTAGCCCTTCTTCCTTTTTATTAATAATCCAGTTAATTTTATATAAGCTAGTTATAAAGACCTTATTATCCTTCTGATATATATTAAAGTAAAAACCTATAGCGCTAATTGCCGCAATATCTACTATAGGGGGGTTATATAATAGTAGGGGTGTCCGCGGCTATAGGGGCCTTTAGTGTATTAGCGTTATCTTTACTTCTTTTAGCTCTTATTATATCTTCTAAAGGTTGTCCTCTATGTCCTATTAGTACGTCCTCTTCCCCATTAGCTAGATCTCCGCAATTTGGAATTTGTCTATATTACTATCCATTCCACTTTTATAAGTAGAGTCCTCCTTAACAACAGTCCTTTAGGGGAGTATCCTTATTAGTATAGAGTTCCTACCAGCTTTATAGCGGGTATCTTCTTAAGCAAAGGCTAGGTCGCAGTCCCTAATATCCTACTAGTAGATAGGGTTAGTCTTTATAGCTAATATCTTATAGTTAGTACGTATTTCTCTAACAAAAGAGGGTAACTTTAGTCTATTCTCTGGCTAGATAAACTGTCTTTATTAAACGTTTAGCTAAATATTAAAGTAAAACATCTATTTTTGGCTAAGGATTATGTTATATAACCCTAGGTCTAGGATATAGAAGGGGATACTAAATTAGCGCCGTCCATTAATAGCAATATATAGCTTTAAGACATAGGTAACCGGCTTACCGGCTTGGCTATTGTAGCCTTTTACTTAAACAGGCTTCTCTAGTTAGGTAGCGTTTATATTTAAGAACTTAGCAACATTATTTATATAAGTAGTGTTTATAAAGGCAAAGCTATTTACTCTAGTGTTAATAAGGGTAGTTATATTAACTCTATATCTATTTTAAGATACTATACATAGAACCGTAAAGTGTTTTCCACCTATTAGCTAACTTAGATTAATTTCTTTAAGATTAATAGGATACCCTAAGGGGGAGTCTTTTTCTAGGGTTCTTTTTTTTCTAACTTATTAGACATTTCTTCTTCCTTTATCTCCTTAATATTACTTATATCCTTTGGCTTTAGGTAGGATAAGGTAAAGTAGCTATCCTTTCCGTAATTAAAGCACGTAACCATAGTAGGGTTAATTAGGGTATTGAAACAAGCATTAACTAAAGGTGTAGTATATAGCGGGTTAGGCAAGGCTTGCGGATAGGCAGTTATAACCGCTTTTAGTATAAGGGCGGTTGTGGTTTATCTTCCAGCGCTAGCTTCCATTAGCGTAGCAGATAGGTTCTAGTTACTATAGGACTTCTTTAGTTAGTTAAAACAAGCATTAATTTATTTTAGTTCTAAATCTAACGATAAATATTAGGCTGTAAGTCTTTAGTAGGTTAGTAGGTTGTCTAAGGCTACTACAATCTTCTTTTATAGTTGGACCATTAGCTTGTTGTATAGGTCTAAATAGTAATTCTTTAGGGAAACCTAGCCTTCGCCTACTAGGTATAAGAATTAAGTCTAGAACTTAGTAAAGGATTAGTTTAGTTTTATTATTAGGCGATTATAGTTATAATAGGCATCCCATACTTTATTTGGATTAATATAAATAGCAGCCAGATGCTGTATTATTTTATTAATAGATATAAACTAAATAGGTAACTTATCCTTAAACTTAGCCCAAAGGTATTACTAGGTATCCCTAATGGTTTAACTAAAGAGATAGAGCATTTTAGCTTCTTTAGAGGGAAAATAGTTATAGTTAATATAAAGCTTTCCTCTTACCTAGATTCTCTAGTTCTTAAAGGTTGGATCTATGCCATTTAATAATAGTAGGGAGTTAGGGAGCTTAATGGACTTTAATTGTTTTATTATTATATCTATACTCTTTAGTATATTGCATTTAGTTAAGCAAATGGGTTAACTAAGGCTTTATAAAGAGGAGGCTGGGCTGTTTTATAAGGCAGTAAGGCTTTCTAGAATCTCCTTTAGAGTCTTTTATATGCTTTAGGCTTAAAGACAATTAACCTTTTAATTTGCTGTAAGGGCACAAATCTGCCCGTATACATCTGTAATATTATTATTATCTTTAATTTCTAATCCTAACTAGATCTTATGTTCCTCTTAGGTAGAGGCAGGTCTTTTAGATAAGCTTACTTTAGGTACCATTGTTAGCTTCCTAAGGTTTATCAGAATTATATAATTTAGTTTTAATTCTGGGGTTCTTTTGGGGGTATAGGTTAAGTATAGTCTGGCCTATAAAGTAGGATATTGTCAGGGCCTTCTTAGGCGTGGTAGTATAAGTTTTTTAATATCTAAGTATAATATGTTAACGTATTATTATAGATAAAGGTCTTCTTTTAGGGTAGAATATTATTAAGGCCTTCTTAGGCAATATAGGGAGAGCTTAGTATAATGTAACGGGCTTGTATAAATGCTTCTAAACCGAAGCTTATAGATTGCTACTATATAAAAATACTAAGCTAAGGAGAAGAAGAAGTCTATTAGAGACTGGCAAGATATAAAGGGGTTGCTAAGGCGCTAGTAATAAGCAAGCCAATAGCGATTTTCCATACCAGGCATGGAAAATCCTAATTGGTCGGCTCTATAAGTAGTGTTAGCAGAATATGGCGGAATTTGGCAAAATGCCCAGAAAGTAGCAGGTGACGCGTTCTAGCACCATTATAAAACCCTAGGGAAAGACTCCCCCCTAGGGTATTTTATTAATCTTAAAGAGATTAATCTAAGTTAGCTAATAGGTGGCAAATACTTTATAGTTCTATATATAGTATCTTAAAATAGATATAGAGTTAATATAACTAACACTGGAGTAAATAGCTTTACCTTTATAAATACTACTTATATAAATAATATTGCTAAGTTCTTAAATATAAATGCTACCTGACTAGAGAAGCCTGTTTAAGTAAAAGGCTATAATAGCTAAGCTGGTAAGCTAGTTACCTATATCTTAAAGCTATATATCGCCATTAATAGACAACGCTAGTTTAATATCCCTTTTATATCCTAGACCTAGGGTCCCATAATATAATCCTTAGCCAAAAATAGATGTTCTACTTTAATATTTAGCTAAACGTTTAATAAAGACAGTTTATCTAGCTAGAGAATAGACTAAAGTTATCCTCCTTTATTAGAGAAATCTATACTAACTGCAAGATATTAGCTATAAAGGCCGACCCTATTTACTAGTAGGATATTGGGGACCGCGACCTAATATTTACTTAAAAAGATGCCCGCTATAAGGCCGGTAAAAACCCTATACTAATAAAGATACTCCCCTAAAGGACTATAGTTAAGGAGGACTCTACTTATAGAAGTAAAACGGATAGTAATATAGATAACTTCTAAATTGCAAAGATCTGGCTAATAGGGAAGAGGACATACTAATAGGATATAGAGGATAATCTTTAGAAGATGTAACGAGAGCTAAAAGGAGTAAAGATAACACTAATACGCTAAAGGCCCCTAAGGCCGCGGATGTCCCTACTGTTAGTAACTTGGTTAATTAAGGCATAAGCACAGCAAGAGGATCGCGTAAGCCTATACAATTGGATTGTCTATAAATGAGGATCTAAAGCTAAAGAAAGGAAATAAGAAGAATGGAAGCACCGCTTAAAGTTATATACAATCTTCTGGCCACATAATGGCAATCTAACGGCAATTTGCTAGTGCCGTAACATTACCCCCCCTCCTCTAAAAAAGCCTGCCCTTAGGCTTTGTATATCTATATTACCCCCGCGGGGCATTCTTATCTTTATACTCTACTAGTAATTTATTATTTTCGCTATGATAGCACTCTATCTACTTATCTAAGTACTTTGGCGGTCTATGTTTATTAGAATAACAGCTATAGAACTCTTATAACTTATAGGGGCTACCTATAAAATTCTATATGGGGTACTAGGTAGGGTTTAGATTATATTCTTTCCAACTTATACGGTACCTTAGTGTTTCTTATATAAGTTTATAGGCCAATATTTCTTTAATTTCCTATTCGTCGTCGCCATTAACTTAAATTGGCAGGGGCGGTTTATTCTTTTATTTAGGTAATAGGTCGTTTACAGCTTTCTATAGCTTATCTAGTAAGAATTTAGGGTGGACCTTAATTGAATCTAGGAGCTTTACTTTATATAAGTTGCCTCTTTTTTTAAGAACTTTGTATAGTTCTACTATTTAATAGTCTAGCTTATAGCTAGGCCGCTCTATCTTCTAGTTCTTTATTATAACCTAAACCTTATTACCTATAGTAAAGTTAGGCTTACGCCTATGCTTATTTGTTTACTATTCCATTAATTTCTAGGCCTTTTTTAAGTTTATATAAGCTACCGTCCAGGCTTCTTTTAAGCGCTTAGCATACTGCTAGGCTTCCTTATAAAATAGTTTTTCATATATAGTCTAGGGTCCCTCTAGTCTTTTCTAGTTAAAGCTTATATAGGGTAAGTAGCCTATTTCTAGCTAGATAGGTATAAACCCTATAAAGTTATAGGGTAGGGTTGCCTAAGCATAGTTTATTAGGGGTAGCAGTTTAGCCTAGTTATCCTAGAAGTAGTTAATAAAGGGCCGAAGTCTTTGGTCTAAATATTAATTTACAATTTCTGTCTAACTATTTATCTAGGGGTAGTAAGCTATAGAAAGTTTTAGCTTAATACCTAAGATCTAGGTAAACTTATTCCAGAAAGCTAATATAAATTGCGGCCTATAATTAGATATAATAGTATCTGGTAGTCCGTAAATTTAGTAGATATAGTAGATATACAGTTGGGCCGCCTCTTTAGCATTAATATTTTTATAATAAGGGATTAAGAACGGGCGCTTGCTAAAGCGGTTAACTATAACTATAGCTATATCGTATCCGCTACGGTCTGTAGGTAGCTTATAGAAATCTATAGAGATATACTACTAGGGGCGCTCTAGTATTAGGAGTGGTTTTAATAGTCCTGGGGTTTTATCTTATAGGATTATAGATCTACGGCAGCTGTCGTAGTTCCGTATATAACGGTTAATATCTATAACCATTCTGGGCTAGTAGTAGCGGTCGCTAATAATCCTATAGGTCTTATTTTTTTAGGATAGGCTGTAGAGACCTAGGTATATGCTTCGGCAATAAGCTAAGTCCATAAATTCTGTTTCTCTGCTACTACTAGCCGTTTCTAATACTTAAGTAATCTATTTTTAATAGACCATAGGCTAGTAACGTCCTTTGCCTTTTTATAGTACTCCTATAAAGAAGGGGCTGTACAATTCGCTTACAGTAGCTTATTAATAAGGTTAAGTTCCGTAAAGTTAATAGGACATATCTTAGCGTCTAAAGGGTCTATATTTAGTTTTAACTATATCTAGGGGTTAAGATGCTCTAGTTATAGTAATATCTAGGTCCGTAATAAGATCTTTACAGCTATCTAGTTATCTAGGTCTTGTTTATATAACGGTGCTAGAGCGCGTCACCTACTACTTTACCGTTTCCTAAGCAATTTGCGGCAACTTACAGCAATTTGCCGTTTCCTAGGCAATCTACTAAGTTCTACCAAATCCTACCATATTCTGCCAAGTTGCTATTAACTCGCTTACTATTAGCGCTTTAACGACCCTTTATATCTTACTAGTCTCTACCAGTCTCCTTCTTCTCCTTAGCTTAGTATTCTTATATAGTAGCAATCTATAAGCTTTAGTTTAGAAGCATTTATATAAGCCCGTTACATTATACTAAGCTCTCCCTATATTGCCTAGAAAGGCCTTAATAATATCCCACCCTAAAAAAAGACCTTCGTCTGCAATAACGCGTTAACATATTATACTTAGATATTAAGAAACTTATACTACTATGCCTAAGAAGGCCCTAATAATATCCCAATTTATAGGCTAGACTATATTTAACCTATATACCTAAAAGAACCCCAAAATTAAAACCAAATTATATAATTCTAATAAACCTTAGGAAGCTAATAATAGTACCTAAAGCAAGCTTATCTAAAAGACCTGCCTCTACTTAAGAGGAATATAAAATCTAGTTAGGATTAGAAATTAAAGATAATAATAATATTACAGATATATACGGGCAGATTTGTGCCCTTACAGCAAATTAAAAGGTTAATTGTCTTTAAGCCTAAAGCATATAAAAGACTCTAAAGGAGATTCTAGAAAGCCTTACTGCCTTATAAAACAGCCCAGCCTCCTCTTTATAAAGCCTTAGTTAACCCATTTGCTTAACTAAATGCAATATACTAGAGAGTACAGATATAATAATAAAGTAATTAAAGTCCATTAAGCTCCCTAACCCCCTACTATTATTAGATAGTATAGATTTAGCCTTTAAGAACTAAAGAATTTAGGTGCAAGGAAAGCTTTATATTAACTATAACCATTTCCCCTCTAAAGAAGCTAAAATACTCTACCTCTTTAGTTAAACTATTAGGGATGTCTAGCGACACCTTTAGGCCAAGTTTAAAGACAAGTTACCTATTTAGTTTATATCTATTAATAAAATAATACAGCATCTGGCTGCTATTTATATTAATCTAAATAAAGTATAGGATGCCTATTATAACTATAACCGTCTAATAATAAAATTAAATTAATCCTTTACTAAGTTCTAGACCTAGTTCTTATACCTAGTAGGCAAAGGCCAGGTTCCCCCTATAAACTACCATTTAGACCTATACAATAAGCTAACAGTCTAACTATAAGAGAAGATTATAGTAGCCTTAGATAACCTACTAACCTACTAAAGACTTATAGCCTAATATTTATTGCTAGATTTAGAACTAAAATAAATTAATGCTTATTCTAACTAATTAAAGAAGTCCTATAGCAACTAGAACCTATCCACTACACTAATAGGAGCTAGCGTTAGAAGACAAACTATAACCGCCCTTATACTAAAAGCGGTTATAACTACCTACTTATAAGCCTTATCCAAATCACTACGTACTATACCTTTAGCCAATACTTGTCGCCATACCCTAATTAACCCTACTACGGTTATGTGCTTTAATTGTAAAAAGGATAATTACTTTACTACATCCTACCCAGAGCTAAAGAATATAGGTAATATTAAGGAAATAAAGAAAAAGGAAAAAGAAACGTCTAATAAGTTAAAAAAAGAAGAACCCTAGGGAAAGACTCTCCCCTAGGGTATCCTATTAATCTTAAAGAGATTAATTTAAGTTAGCTAATAGGTGGAAAATACTTTACAGTTCTATATATAGTATCTTAAAATAGATATAGAGTTAATATAAATGCCCTTATTAATACTAGAGCAAATAGCTTTACCTTTATAAATACTACTTATATAAATAACGTTACTAAGTTCTTAAATATAAATGCTACCTAACTAGAGAAGCCTGTTTAAGTAAAAGGCTATAATAGTTAAGCTAGTAAGCCGGTTACCTATATCTTAAAACTATACATCGCTATAGATAAACAACGCCAGTTTAGTATCCCCTTTTATATCCTAAACCTAGGGCCCTACAATATAATTCTTAGCCGAAAATAGATATCCTACTTTAATATTTAGTTAAACGCGCAATAAAAACAGTTTGTTTGGCCAGAGAATAGACCAAAACTACCCTCCTTTATTAGAGAAATTCGGACTAACTGCAAAATATTAGCTATAAAGGCTAACCCTATTTACTAATAGGATATTAGAGACCGCAACCTAGCCTTTACCTAAAAAGATACCCGCTACAAGGCCGATAAAAATTCTATACCAATAATAATACTCCTCTAAAGCACTATAGTTAAGGAGAATACTACTTATAGAAGTAAAATGGATAGTAATATAGACAACTTCTAAATTGCGGAGATCCGGCTAATGTAAAAGAGGACGTACTAATAGGATATAAAAGACAACCTTTAGAAGATGCAGCAAGAGCTAAAAAAAAGTAAGGACAACGCTAATATACTAAAAGCCCCTAAGGCCACAGATACCCCTACTACTATATAATACCCCTATAGTAAACATCGCGGCAATTAGTACTATAGGGTTTTACTTTAATATATATTAGAAGGACAATAAAGTTTTTATAACTAGCTTATACAAAATTAACCGGATTATTAATAAGAAGGAAAAAGGGCTAGTAGAGAAAACTAATAAAGAACTAGTTAAGCGCCTTCTCCCTACTTACCTCTTAAACTATAGAGACGCGTTCTTAAAAGTAGCTTTAGATATACTACCCCCTTACTAAACCTATAATTATAAGATTTAGTTAGAGGCCAATAACTCTTTAGGTTATAGCCCCCTTTACTAGCAAACTATAGAGGAACTAAAAGCTATAAAATAGTACTTAATTAACAACCTATATAAAGGGTTTATTGAACTAAGTTAGGCCCCCTTTACTTCCCCTATTTTATTTATAAAGAAACCTAATAAAGGCCTCCGCTTCTATATTAACTATTAGAAACTAAACGCTATTACTTAGAAAGATTATTACCTTTTTCCCCTAATTAATAAGACCCTTATATATCTAAGCCAAGCCAAAATCTTTATAAAGCTTAATATCCGCTAAGCTTTCTACTAAATTAGGATAAACCCTGCATTAGAGAATCTAATAACATTCTATACCCACTATGGTTCTTATAAATATAAAGTCCTTTTTTTTAGACTAATAAATAGGCCAGCTACGTACTAACGGTATATAAATAATATTCTTTTTAACTACCTTAATAAATTCTACACGGCATATCTAGACAACATTCTTATATACTTAGACAATAAACTTAAGTACTAAGTTTACGTTAAAAAGGTCCTAGAGAGGCTACGGAATATAAGCCTATAAGTTAATATTAAGAAATATAAATTTAGAGTAAAATAAATAAAGTACCTTAAATTTATTATTAGTATGGAAGAAATTAAAGTTAACCCTAAGAAGGTTAAGGCAATATATAACTAGAAACTCCCTTATATAGTAAAAGGCATCTAGTCCTTTCTTAGCTTCTATAACTTCTACCATTAGTTTATCTATAACTATAGGGCTGTAGCTAAGCCTTTTATATAACTAACTAAAAATAACACGCCTTTTATTTTTAATAATAATTGTATAGAAGCTTTTAAGAAGTTAAAGGACTAACTTACCTTCTTTCTAGTTCTCCGTTACTATAACCCGGACCTTAAATTAATACTAGAAACGGACGCCTCCGACAAAGTAGTAGTAGGGGTTCTTTTACAGTTACACCTAAATATTAAGTAGTACTCTATTACGTTTTTCTTAAAGATAATAGCCCTAGCTAAGTATAACTACGAGGTATATAATAAGGAAATACTAGCTATTATATAATTATTATCCTAGTAGCGCGCAGAGCTTAGAAGCACAGACTCTTAGATTAAAGTCTATACTAATTATAAAGCCCTTAAGTATTGTCGGAATGTATGGACAGAGGTTATGTGTCTTTGATTAGTCATCCTTATGGTAACTTATTAGCCCTCTACTTAGGTACTGTGATCCTTACGATCCTTTGCTTTAGACATGAATAAATCAAGAACTAGAACCAACTATATTGCAATTGCAGTATTACCCGGAGTGATACCAACAAGTATTTTATAATAATAAAGCAGCTTACTAATTAATAGGCTAGGTAGGCTAAAATACTCTCCTAATTCTTTTTTATAATTATATACCGCCTTAGTAGGCAAAATTCTAAAGCTAATACCCTTACCTAGAGAGAACAGGACGTAGAACTACAGGATAAGCTAAAGGCTTAGTACTAGACACGTACCCTCCTCCATCCCAAACAGCTTAACCTATATATCCTTAAGGAACTAAGCTCTAAATAGAGTAAGCTAGCGCCTATAGAAGGAGAGATTCTAGATAAACTAATAGGACTAATTAACCACATCCTAATCGCGAACCGCTTAGCTAAATCCCTAAAAGCCCTTTGTAACTAAGCTATAAAAGGCAACCCTAATTTAAAAATAAAAGACGGACTACTTTTATACTAAGAACGGCTTATAGTTCTAAACGTTAACTGTTAGATAATTCAGATAGAGCTACTTATTGATAAAATGGGTTAATTGATGTCTTAATAATTAGCCTAGGGCCCCTGGGGCTCTGAGGCGATTTACAATATACGTGCCCTGTGCACGTAACTCGTGCACGTGTCCCACGCCTTAGAGAATACAGATTATCTAACATTTAACAACCTATAAACGGAACTAATCCGTAAAGCCTACTATTAAGTCTCTACGGCGCACCCTAGTTAAGACAAGACCCACTAACTACTAGCGCCTCGCTACTACTAGCAAGGACTCCTATCTAACATAGAACGGTTTATTAGGAATTATTATACTTATAAACTGGTAGATACCCCTAGGGATTAAACCCCTAGATAGTTATAACTACTACTAATTTCTAAACGCCCTTAGCAGTATATTATAATAGACTTTAAATTATTCTTAAAGAACAAATATGGCTACAATATGGCCTTTATAGTAGTTAACCAACTAAATAAGCAAGCTATTTCCCTCCTCTACTTTAAGACTATAACTGCAAAAGATATAGCCCGTATATATATTAATAACATTTACTAGATCTATGGCGCTCCTAAGTTAATTATCTCTAACTATAGACCCTAATTTATATTAGACTTCTAGGACAAATTCTACTACATTCTTAAGATTAAGATTAAGCTCTCTACTACATTTCACCCTTAAACTAACAGCTAAACCGAGATTATAAACCAATACCTTAACCAGTAACTTCGCCCCTTTATTAATTATTACTAGAATAACTAGTTAGAACTACTACCTATAATAGACTACGCATAGCTTACGCTCCCTTATAATAGCATAGGAATGTTGCCATTTAAATTACTCTATAAATACAAGCCATGAACATCCTTTAATTAGGATAGACTTATAAAACCTATAACGGCCCACAAACGCCTCAGCTATAAAGAGGCCCAGATATTCGCTAAGAGAATACACGGAGCCTAAGAGACTACTTAAGCAATTATAAAAAAGGTATAAGAGAAGAAAGAGGCCAATATAAACCAATATCGTTACAAGGTAGACTTCCACATAGGAAATAAGGTATAAGTATTAATAAAGAACTGGAAGACCCAAAGGCCGAGCTATAAGCTAGACCACTAAATAGCTGGCCCCTATAAGATCCCTAAGAAGGTAGGGCACTCTTTTAAGGTTAAGCTACTAGAGTTAATAAAGATCCACCCTATCTTCTCTCTAAACCAACTACGGAAGGCCGCGGACGACCTATTACCTAAATAGTATAACAACCCCCCACTACCAATTCAGATTGCAAAGGACGAAGAATAGGAAGTTAAAAAGATCTTAGCAGTTAAGAAGGACCGTAGTACCTTAAAATACCGTGCGAGCTAGGTAAGTTATAACAAAGACCTAGAATGGTACCCCGTATCCAATTTTAAGTACTCTCTCCGTAAGCTACGAGATTTCCACCTAGCCTACCTAAACCTCCCTAGACTACCACGTAAATTAGACAGCTGGATTAAATGCTAGGAAGAGGGGTTAGACAACTATAATAATATAGATAATAACAAAGAACTTAGACAAAGCCTAAGGGCAGGCTTTTTTAGGAGGTGGGGGTGATGTAACGGTGCTAGAGCGCGTTATTTACTACTTTACCGTTTCCTAAGCAATTTATAGCAACTTGCGGCAATTTACTGTTTCCTAGGCAATCTGCTAAGTTCTGCCAAATTCTGCTATATTCTGCCAAGTTACTATTAGCTCGCTTACTGTTAGCGCTTTAACGACCCTTTATATCTTGCCAGTCTCAACCAGTCTCCTTCTTCTCCTTAGCTTAGTATTCTTGTATAGTAGCAATCTACAAGCTTTGGTTCAAAAGTATTTATATAAGCCTATTATAGTTCACGCCTTATAAGGGCATCTATATAGTTAGTTACACCTAGCCTATATATAATTAGGAAGTGGAACTAAGATAGAATATCCGCCTAGTATGCCTGCTAGGCCGTAAGGGCCTTTGTTATTATAAAATATTCTAAGGCCTTGTAATCCAAAACCACCTTAATAGGCTTAGGGGTCCCTTCTAGCTATATACGCTAGTACTAAAAGCTAGAGATAATAGCCAGCATTTCTTTATTATAGATGTGGTAGTTTAGCTTAGCATCTATTATAGTCTTTAAATAGTATATAATAGGGTGCCATTCTCCGTCTGGTTGCTTCTAGGAAAAGATACTAGCTATCGCGCCATTTAAGACATCAGTTTCTAGTATTAAGGGCCGTTCTAGGTCAAAGTAGGCAAGTAGGGGGGCCAATACTAGCCGTTTTTTAAGCTTATTAAAGGCCTGCCTATATATAACGTCAAAGTAGAAGGGCTGGTCTTTTCTAGTAAGACGGTTAAGGGGCCAGGCAATCCTACTATAGTTCTTAATAAAGCGTTAGTAGAAGTTACAGAAACCTAAAAATAATTATACCCCCTTTACGGTCCGTGGGGGTGTCCACTAGTTAATTACAGCTATTTTTTCTAGGTCTACCTTAATTCCGTCCGTACTAATAATAAACCCTAGGTACTTAGTGCGCTTAACACTAAATTTTAACTTCCTAATATTGGCCTAGAGGCCAGCTTTATAGAGCCGTTATAGGACTTTACAGATATACTCCTTATATTCCAGTTCATTCTCTAAGTAAATTATTAGGTAGGCTATATAGAAGTTATCAAGGTAGTTAAAGAGTACGTTATTTATATACCGTTGGTATATAGCTAGTCCGTTAATTAGTCTAAAAGGTAGTACTTTGCATTTATATAATCCGTAGCGGGTCTAAAATATAGTAAGATCCTTAAATCTAGGGTCTATTCTAATTCGGTAAAAGGCCTAGCGGATATTAAGCTTTATAAAAATCTTAGCCTTACTTATATGGGCCAGTGTTTCTTTAAGTAAGGGCAGCGGATATTGGTCTTTATGGGTTATATAGTTTAGTTTACGGTAGTTAATATAGAAACGGAGTCCGCTGTTTGGCTTTTTAGTAAAGAGAATAGGTAAGGCAAAGGGGACTTAGCTAGGCTCAATAAAGCCCTTATTAAGGTTATTAATAATATACTACTTAGTAGCCCATAACTTATTAGTAGATTACTAGCGGAGGGGGCTATAACTAAGGGTGTTTTCTTTATCGGGCCTAATCTTAATCTTATGGTTGTACGGTTGGTAAGGTAGGAGTATATTGGATACTGCCTTAGAGAACACGTCCTTAAATTCCCGGTATTGTTAGGGTAGTTTTTATTCCACTAGCTCCTTATCTATAAGCTTACTTTCCCCACTAAGCTAGTTATGGGCTAGGGCTTCCTTATCTTTAATTATCCAGTTAATTTCGTATAAGCTAGTTATAAAGGTAACGGTATTAGGCCGTTTTAAGTTCTAGTAGAACCCTATAGCACTAATACAGCAGATATTAACTAGTAGAAGGTGTATAGATTTCTTTACGGACATTCTATGGACTGTATTTTATAGTGGAGGGTTTACAACCCTCTTTAGCTCCTATTCCATTTTCTATAAGTTATCCTTTTAGTCTATACGTTTAGTATAGCGTCCAATATTCCTTACTATTCTTTGTAGCTATATAGGGCCTAAGCCAGCTAGCTTATTACTAACTTCCTAGGTTTCTAGTGCTAGTAGTATAATATTAGTAGTCTAGGGGCGGCGTAGTATACGGACCCATTACAAATTAAGCTATATATCTTTCTCAAAGGCCTAATCCCTATGTATAGCATCAGCCTGGTAAACGGTGTCTATCTATAGCCGTATAAGATTTTCTATTGTAATGCTAATTTCCTTTATAAAAGAAGGTGTTAGGGGTAGGGTTTTAGGCCAGATAAGCTGTCTACTCCGTATATTAAGCTGTAAGCCTAGATAGGCTAGCCATTTTCTTTCTAAAATTATATTGTGGCTTCCTAGGTCCGTAATAAGAAGGGGGATATTATACTATCTTTATCCGTCTACACGGAGGTAAATCCGTAAGATAGTTGTAATAAGTAGTCCTATCCGTCCGTTATATCCATAAATAGGAATTGGTTTAGGCAGTTCCTTAAGGGGTGCATTTAAAAAATTAGCCAGCTTTATAGCATACTATATATCTATTAAGGTAAAGGTATTTGCTCCAGAGTTAGCCAAAGTAGAGGTTAAAACTTAATATCTATTACGGAATAAAGTATAAGGGATAGTGCAGCTTCTTCCACTAACTAGCTAACCTAGATTAATATATAACATATTAATTCCTTTTAACCCTAGAGAGGAGTCTTACTCTAAAGTTCCTCTTTTTCCAACTCTATACTATCCTTCTAAATTAACAGGACCTTATTTATCTTTGCCACTATTAGGCAGTCTTTTATAAAGTAGTTTTTCTGGCCATATAAAAAGCAGGCTCCTTAATTACTAAGGGCCTATATACGGGGGTTGCTATATATAGGTTAAGTATTCGCCGGACCCGTAGTAGGGCTAGCTGCACGGCTAGCTGCTAAGTTAACGGCAGGCGGTATAGTTAGTGCCATAGGGGTTATAGATCTTACTAGGGCGCTGTGGCCTATTCTTATAATACTTATATTCTAATTAGCAGAGCTTCTAGTCTTATACCGCTTAGTATGTACCTTAATTCGGCGGAGGCCCTAGTTAATAGCTAGGCACTAGTCCATAAGTTCCTTTAGTATCTATACGGTAGTATAAACTGGTAGTATAGCGCGCTATAGGTTTAGGGTAAGCTTATTAAAGAGGTCTGGCATTAAATCTTCCTAGGGGATTTGAGCCTATCTAGCTAGGTATAAAAAGCGGGTCTAGAAGGCCGAGAAGGTCTCTGTCGTTTTTATATTAAGGGCTTTATAGTTAAGGCGGGCGTTCTATATCTTAAAGGGGTCCTTATAAATGGAAGATAGGTAATTAATTATCTCTTCTCTAGAGAGGAAGGGGTCTGCCAAGTCCTAGGCGTATTACGGACGTAGATGCGTCTATACGTCCCCACCAGTATAGCTAAAGACATAGGCTATTTTAGCTTGGGTAGTAGGGAAGTAGTCCGCATTAACTTTAAGCTTGTCTTTTAATTAAAGCTTTTAATTGTTAAATATAGGGTTAGATCCATCTGTAAGCAACAGAGGGTCCGCAACCTTCGCGGACCACAACAATACTAATACTATATATTAGGCTAGGGCCTTAAGGACCGTAGCAAGTCTCTAGGTGTCTAATAACTTCTCGCTAGGTGTAGGGGTGTCTCTGGTTTTAAGCAGCTCTTAAAGCTATTTAATTTTAGTATTAGCTGCTGCAAGCTCTTCCTAGGGGGTCAAGACGGTGACTATTTTACTATTGGAGGTATTTATAGGTCCTACAGCGGCTTTGCCAGCTACTATATTTCTTAGCATAGTAGTAGGGGTATTAAGTAATTTCTGGTATTTATTTATTTCCTAGGGGTTCTAGTCTATGCGTATCCTATTCTTAGGTTTTGCGTTCTATTTATATTCTTTTAGTTCTTAGGGGTCTGTCCTCCTTATAGTCCTAGTAATGTCCTTAAGGTCCTATTTTATATCCTTATCCTATTCATGGCCTTATAAATATATTTAAGTTCCTCTTTAGGAAAGAAGAGTGGTAACGAGCTTTGGATAATATTAGCGACTTAGTTAATTAAGGCATGAGCACGGCAAGAGGGTCGCGTAAGCCTATACGATTGGATTGTCTATAAATAAGGATCTAAAGCTAAAGAAAGGAAATAAGAAGAACGGAAGCACCGCTTGAAGTTATATACAATCTTCTGGTCACGTAATGGCAACTTGCCGCAACTTGCCATTACGTAATGGCAGTTTGCGGCAATCTGACGGCAATTTGCCAGTGCTGTAACACCTACTACCATATAACCCCCCTATAGTAGACATTGCGGCAATTAGCGCTATAGGTTTCCACTTTAATATATATTAGAAGGACAATAAGGTCTTTATAACTAGCTTATATAAAATTAACTAAATTATTAATAAGAAGAAAGAAGGGCTAGTAGAGGAAACTAATAAGGAGCTAGTTAAGCGCCTCCTTCCTATATACCTCTTAGACTATAAAGACGCGTTCTTAAAAGCAGCCTTAGATATACTGCCCCTATACTAAACCTATAATTATAAGACTTAACTAGAGGCCGATAACTCTCTAAGCTATAGCCCCCTTTACTAGCAAACTATAGAAGAACTAAAAGTAACTAAGTAGTACTTAATTAATAACCTCTATAAGGAGTTTATTAAGCTAAATTAGGCCCCTTTTACTTTCCCTATTTTATTTATAAAGAAACCTAATAAAGGCCTCCGCTTCTACATTAACTATTAAAAACTAAACGCTATTACTTAGAAAGATTATTACCCTCTCCCCTTAATTAACAAGACCCTTATATGTCTAAGCTAAGCTAAAATCTTTACTAAGCTTAATATCCGCTAAGCTTTCTACTAAATTAGAATAGACCCTGTATTAGAGGATCTAACGACGTTCTATACCTGCTATGGTTCTTATAAATATAAAGTTCTTCCTTTTGGACTAATAAATAGGCTAGCCACGTATCAACGGTATATAAATAATGTTCTTTTTAACTACCTTAATAAATTCTACATAGTATACCTAGACGACATTCTTATATACTTAGATAATGAACTTAAGCACCAAATTTACGTTAAAAAGGTCCTAGAGAGACTGCGGAATATAGGCCTATAAGTCAATATTAAGAAATGCGAATTTAGAGTAAAAAGAACAAAGTACCTTAGGTTTATTATTAGTATAAAAGGAATTAAAGTTAACCCTAAGAAGGTAGAGGTAATACATAACTAGAAACCCCCTTATACTGTAAAAGGTATCTAGTCCTTTCTTAGCTTCTATAATTTCTACTATTAGTTTATCTATAATTATAGGGTTATGGCTAAGCCTCTTATACAACTAACTAAGAACGACACGCCTTTTGTTTTTAACGATAGCTATATAGAAGCCTTTAAGTAGTTAAAGAACCGACTTATTTCCTCCCTAATTCTCTATTACTATGATCCAGACCTAGAATTAATGCTGGAAAAAGACGCATCTAATAGAGTAGTAGTAAGTGGTACCCTATTACGTTCTTCTTAAAGATAATAGCCCTAGCTAAGTATAACTATAAGGTGCATAATAAGGAAATACTAGCTATTATATAATTATTATCCTAGTGGCGCGCAGAGCTTAGAAGCATAAACTCTTGGATTAAAGTCTATACTAATTATAAAGCCCTTAAGTATTTTATAATAATAAAGCAGCTTACTAGTTAATAGGCTAGGTGGGCTAAAATACTCTCCTAATTTTTCTTTACAATTATATACTACCCTGGTAGGTAAAATTCTAAAGCTAATGCCCTTCCCCGGGGAGAACAGGACGTGGAACTATAGGATAAGCTAAAGGCTTAGTACCAAACATATACCCTCCTCTACCCTAAATAGCTTAACTTATATATCCTTAAGGAACTAAGCTCTAAATAGAATAAGCTAGCGCCTATAGAAGGAGAGATCCTAGATAAACTAATAGAACCAATTAACCGCATCTTAATCGCGAACCGCATAGCTAAATTATTAAAAGCCCTCTGTGACTAAGCTATAAAAGGCAACCCTAATTTGGAAATAGAAGATGGACTGCTCTTATACTAAGAACGGCTTATAGTTCTAGATGTTAATAACCTATAAACAAAGCTGATCTATAAAGCCCACTATTAAGTCTCTATAGCGCACTCTAGTTAAGACAAGACCTACCAACTACTAGCGCCTTGCTACTACTAGTAAGGACTTCTATCTAACATAAAACGATTTATTAGGAATTATTATCTTTATAAATAGGTAGATACCCTTAGGGATTAAACCCCTAAATAGTTATAACCACTACTAGTTCCCAAACGCCCTTAGCAGTATGTTATAATGGACTTTAAATTATTCCTAAAGAATAAATATGGCTATAATATAGCCTTTATAGTAGTTAACTAACTAAGTAAGTAAGCTATTTCTCTTCTCTGCTTTAAGACTATAACCGCAAAGGATATAGCCTGTATGTATATTAATAATATTTACTAGATCCATGGCACTCCTAAGTTAATTATCTCTAACCATAAACCCTAATTTATATTGGACTTCTAGGATAAATTCTGCCGTATTCTTAGGATTAAGATTAAGCTCTCTACCATATTCTACCCTTAGACTAATAGCTAAACCAAGATTATAAACTAATACCTTAACTAGTAACTTCGCCCCTTTATTAATTACTACTAGGATAACTAGTTGGAACTACTGCCTATAATAGACTACGCACAGCTTACGCTCCCTTATAATAGTATAGGAATGTTACTATTTAAGTTACTCTATAGATACAAGCCACGAACATCCTTTAATTAGGATAGACCTATAGGACCTATAATAGCCCGCAAACGCCTTAGCTATAAAGAGGCCTAGATATTTGCTAAGAGAATATATAGAGCCTAGGAGACTGCCTAAGCAATTATAAAAAAGGTATAAGAGAAGAAAGAGGCCAATATAAACCAATACTATTATAAGGTAGACTTCCATGTAGGAGATAAGATATAGGTGTTAACAAAAAACTAGAAAACCTAAAGGCTAAGCTATAAGCTAAACCACTAAATAGCTGGCCCCTATAAGATCCCTAAGAAAGTAGGGCACTCTTTTAAGGTTAAGCTACTAGAGTTAATAAAGATCCACCCTGTCTTCTCTCTAGACTAACTGCGGAAGGCCGCGGACGACCTATTGCCTAGATAGTATAACAACCCCCCACTACTAATTTAGATTGCAGAGGACAAGGAATAGGAAGTCAAAGAGATCTTAGTAGTTAAGAAGGACCATAGTACCTTAAAATACTATGCGAGCTAGGTAGGTTATAACAAAGATCTAGAATGGTACCCCGCATCTAATTTTAAGCACTCTCCCTATAAGCTATAAGATTTTCACCTAGCCCACCTAGACCTCCCTAGACCACCACGCAAATTAAACAGCTAGATTAAATGCTAGGAAGAGGGGCTAGATAACTATAATAATTTAGATAATAATAAAGAACTTAGACAAAGCCTAAGGGCAGGCTTTTTTCGGGAGGGGGGGGGGGGGGGGTAATATAACGGTGCTAAAGCGCGTTACCTGCTACTTTACCGTTTCCTAGGCAATCTGAGGCAATCTACGGCAATTTGCCGTTCCTTAGGCAATTTGCCAAACCCTGCTATATTCTGCCAAGTTGCTATTAGCTTGCTTGCTACTAGCGCCTTAACGACCTTTTATATCTTACCAGTCTCTACCAGTCTTCTTCTCCTTAGCTTAGTATTTTTATATAGTAGCAATCTACAAGCTTCGGTTTAGAAGCATTTGTATAAGCCCGTCACACTTGTCCAATTATGCGCTAGGGTGAGTATTATCACAATATAATAAAAACGGCGAGCTATATCTAGTAGCCTTTCTCTCTTAGAAACTCGCCCCTACTAAATCAAACTATAAAATATATAATAAGGAACTGCTTGCAATTATTAAATACTTTAAATAATGGCGTCCTAAACTTAAAGGATTGTTGTTCCTAATATGCATATTAACGGACTATAAGAACCTATAGTACTTTATAACTATAAAGCAATTAACACAGTGCCAAATTTGTTAGGCCGAATATTTATTATAATTTAACTTTAAGATTATATACTAACCGGGTAAACTTAATTAGAAGCCTAATATATTAATATAATAATTATAGAACCTACCTATAAACGCTTTAGATAACCAGATTATAAATTAATTATAGATCTTATTACCCCCTAAGCGTTTTAAAAAACTATATCCTATATTCCTAGACACAGAACTTAATAGTAATAAATTAAAAGTTAATAAATGGGAAATAGAAATTAATAAGCTAATAGAATACAAATATAAGAACAATATATAGATAATAAATATAGTAAAAGCAATTTAAATAGGAAAATAATAGTATAAGGATATTACACTTACTAAATATAAGATTTGAAACAACCAATTATACTATTAATAGAAGATAGTAGTTCCAAATTCCAAATCTTTACAATTTAAGATACTTAAATTCGTATACAACTCCCCTATAGTAGGGCATCCTGGCCATGCAAAGACTTATAAAATTGTTTAATAAGCATACTACTAGCCTATAATGCACGACTACGTACAAAAATACGTTTGAGTATGCAGGATGTGCGTACGTGGAAAGACCTCTTATATAAAAAAGCAAGGAGTACTTTAACCGCTACCAATTCTAATACAAAGATGGCGCGACATCTTAATTAACTTTATAGTTAATTTGCCTAATAGTAATAGGTTTACAAATATTATAGTAGTTATTAACCGCCTTATAAAAATACGATATATAATTTCTATAGACTTAATTAATACAATATTAGTAGCCAAATGTTTTATTAAGCACGTCTTTAAGCTATATGGACTTCCTAACTTAATAATATCTAACTATCCCTTGCATTGTCGATGTGATATAAAATGTGGCCCGTGCGCGCGGTCAAGAACATCGAAACTTCTTCGCATCGAAGTTGTAAATATATAGCTTTATTAATCAAATACACTACAATCATGGTGCGCAATCGTGAAAGTAATAATATAGACTTTATTCCTTATACCCAACACCCAAAACACGCGTCTTAGAAGTCTTAAAACCCTCCTCCTAAACCCTGGCCCTTACTTGATTTTAAACCTCTTCCCATTAATAACAAAAATACCTATAACAAGCCAAATCTTCCTTCTAATGTCAATAATAGCGACCCCCTGCAGCTATTTAAGCTATTCTTTACAGACGAAATTTTAGATTAACTTGTGGAGTATACAAATAGGAATACGGAGCTCCACCAAACTCCGGAGGATAAGACTCCAAAGGGACGCCCGCGGAAGTAGAAGCTAACATTAAGGGCAGATCTGCATGCATACTTAGCAGTGCTAATTTATATAGGGCTATATATAGAAAGCAGCATTAAAGAGTATTAGCATAAAGACTTTAGTTATGGCTTAATATACATCGTTCGGAACTTTATTAGACTTAATAGATTTCGCCAAATTAACCGCTACTTCTACTGCACTAAACCACGAGAAGATAATAACGAAGCTTTCCAGAATACTTTTAAAAGGATTTGGGACCTTAGTAAGTACCTGCGCGTGCTCTACAGGAAGCTCTACACCCCTAGTATACACCTTGCCGTTAACAAGACGATTAAATGGTTTACTGGCCAAGCTCCTAAAATCGTTAATATTCCCACCAAGCTAACGCCAGAGGGCTTTAAAATCTAGGTTTTAGGCAATTAAGGCTACGTTCTTAACTAGATGTTTTACGCTAAAGGTAATAAGAAAGGTCTATATGATCTAAATAAGGCGTATATAAAGGAGGAAGGCTTTTCCAATATATAGGCAGTAGTACTTGACTTACTATTACAGAGAGACAACCTTACTAATAAGCTACTTTATCCACCAAATAAGCATATGGTATGGCTTGATAACTTATTTATAAGCGTTAAGCTACTCTCTTAGCTTTAAGAGGTCGGAATTAGCGCGTTAGGGACTGTACGCACTACTAAAACAAGGCGGGAGGAGTAGGAGGAGGCTTTAGGCGAAGTTAAGGCCCAGTATAGAGCTCTAATTAAGCAAATTAGCTCCTCCCTTGTAGAACTTAAATTGGTATTTAACAACTAGATACTATAGGGTTCCTTATATAAAGAGCTTTCTAAAGACTCTACAGTTGCTTAATTTGCCTGGAAAGATTTAAATATAGTGCTGTTTATAAGTACGGTCCTTAATAGTAAGTTTAACTAAACTTAAGATAAGGCTCTGCTACTAAAAATAGTATCTAACATCATCTATCACAGGATTTTAATTAATTAAACAGCTATAATAACGCCCTGCAAAGACCTCTACCGGTGCTATAATAACTTAGAAGATCTTTGGCAGTAATATAGTTAAGGTATTATAAATCCTGCTGTTTATTAACCTCTACAATCACTATATAAAAGGCGTTAATACTGCTGATTAGATAAGATCTTATTACAGCTCCCTCCGATATTATTATAAGACTTAGAAGCCTCTGTTTTACTTCCTCCTTAATATAATTACTACTAACTGCTATAAGCTATCTTCCTACTCTACCAACGGCTAGCTGAAATAAAGTGGCCATAAGAAGTTCCTTAAACGACTTGTGAACTCTCTATTTAAGCTTTTTACCTAGATACCTTAAAGCAATTATACGCGGGTCTCTATGGATTAAATATAGTGGCACCTAGTAATATATTATGGATATAAGGCAGTCAGAATTAATATAAAGTAGATAACCTGCTCTGTATACTTAAAGGCAGGAAGGAAGAGCCAAATTAAGAAACCTTTAAGTAGGAAGCCTCTTTACAAGCTTTCAGTAAATACAACAAAGAGGTTGCGCAATAGTAAGGAGTTTAAAAGACCTTAAAGGTCGCCAAGAATAACATACGGGTATAGACTCCGTCAAATACCACCATATAAAGACGGCCCATGTTGGCAAGAGCATATAAACCGGCTCAACACCAAAGAATGAGTGTCTATATATAATATACATCTACATTTCAATATATTCGTAGCTTTAGTTAAGACTTTTGGTAATACGGCAGAACGATTGACCGCCTAAGAAGGCAGCTTATTGATTGGTACGCACGGGCCACAATTTATAGGACGTAAGTAATAGTGCAAGGGATAGAAGCCGGTTCGTTTTAGACTTCCGGTAAGCTCTATATAAATAATTAAGCATTTAAATATAACTCTTAACTGTATTTTATCTAGAGATAGATGGTTAAACTGAAATTGTGAACGCGATTATAGAATAATACCTATAAATATACTGCTCCTACCTGCAAGACAACTGGGAAAAATAGCTACCTTTAGTTAAGTTTACTGTAAATAATACAATAAACGTATTAATAGGCGTAACACCATTCTATACAACCTACGGATAAGACCCTTAACTTAGATTTAAGCTATAACCCAATATTAACATAATAGGACCCACAATTAAACGGATCCAGTTAATTAATATATATAACTTTGCTAACTAAATTAAGTAGTTAACGGAACTATTATAAAGTAAATTAATATACGCTTAAATGTTATAGGAATAGCATGTGAATAAAGGACAAGCCCCTATATAGGACTTTAAGAAAGGTAATATAGTTTACCTAAATATACAAAACCTAAAGACTTAACGGCCCTTAAAGAAACTTAATTAGAAGTTTGTAGGCCTATACTAAATTAAAAAAAACTAAGCCTATATACCTATAAGCTTAAACTGCTAACTAAGATAAAAATACACCTAACGTTTTATATAAGCTTGCTGCAACCCTTAAAAGATAATCCTATAACTCGCGAAGTACCACCGCTACCTTCTATAATTATTAATAACGGTAACGGTTCTTACTTTATTAACTCAATTAATAATATATAATAGAAAACATAATCTAAATAATTTAAACTTCTTATTAAGTAGAAAGGATATAAAATATAAACCTAGAAAACCTATAAATAGATTAAGGCTGACGCGCCTTCCCTAGTAAAAGAATTCCATAAAGACCATCTTTTGTAGCCTGCTCTGGCTAGATAGATATAATATAAAGGCAAACAACTGCCACCTAACATAAATATATAAAACATAATAGCAGGAAACCTAAATTTAAAAAGAACTTAAAAAGTATTACAACGTTTGTGACACGGTTATATAATATGCAAGATATTAAGGAACTTTAACCGCCGGTTAAAGTTATCTAATTGGTTAGATTTGCCTCGCTAAGACCACTACCTAGCGCTAAAATATAACCCGTAATAAAATTATAAATTCTTAACTAAGTTAAATTATTTTAAACCTTTGGCTAAAGGGGGGGGGTACTATAACGGGACTAGCCCAGTTACAGTAAAAATATCTTAGTAAAACACTTAACAGATAAATTCTAATGCTTTAATTAAATTCTGCTAAATTCTACTAAGTTAATTAAATTCTGCCAAATTCCGCTAACTTAATTAATTTCTACCAGTTTCTACCAAATTCCATTAATATAATGGAATCCGGTTAAAACCTGTTAAAATCCGCGTGGGCTTATACCCACGCGTCTGCTGCCAAGACCCCAAATATTTAGTTATAAGTTTCCTATATTCCTTTCTCTTCTTTACGTAACGTCTTGTACTCTGCAAGAGCTATATACCCTTAGATTTAGATAGAATTTATATTGTTCCTTTAAATCTTCCCTAAAGCCTCTTCGCGCCTTTACACTTATAAAAGATCTAAGAAGTATAAAGCAAGGATTTAGAATTAAATCAGTATAAGTACTAAAAAGCTATATATATGCCAAGGTTAATAGCAAAGGAGTTTATTAGTAAATTCTATAAAGAAATAACTTAAGGATATAATGGAGCTATAGGCTTAGTGTTAAGACTTTAGGAAAAGTATATTATTTAAGAAATCTGGGGACTAGTAAGATAAGTTATAAAGGAGTGTCCAGATTATTAAAGAAATAAACTAATAAGGCATAAGCTGTATAGAGGGCTATAACCTATTAAGACACTAGAGAGACTATAGGAAGTTATATTATAGGACTTTATTATAAAGCTACTAAAGTTAAGAGATCTTATTACCGGATAAAATTATAACATAATCTTAGTAATAGTGGATAAGTTAACTAAGTAGGGCTACTTTATAGCATATATAGAAGAAATATTAGCGGAGGATATAGCTAGAATCTATATTAAAGAAGTATTTATAAGACACGGAGCACTAATAAAGATTATATTAGATAAAGATCTAAGATTTACAGCAGTATTTTAGAAGTTATTCTTAGCCAAACAAGGGGTTTAAGCAGCAACGTTAATAGCGTACTATTTATAAACGGACAGATAAATAGAGAGACTAAACTAAATATTAGAATAGTATTTATAACAAAGCCTTGTAGTAGGAACTACGGTAGACTTGTTAATAGGCTAGGTATATAGGTAAATAAGAAGTCAATAATATAATAGTAATAAACAATAACTGGTGGAGTAGTTGCCTAACAGATTAACTCTAATTATATTCTAAGATTTACTATAAGGAAAGGAACTATCTAGGTAGGGACTGTGGGTTCTTAAATACACATCCATACTCCTAAAAAAGTTATTGCTCTATCTACTCTATCTACTCCGCCTACTTTATTATAGACCGTATAGATTATATAGATTATATAGATTATATTATATAACCTTGCTTACTATTCCTTATTATATAGTTCCACTAGATCTATTCTAGACCGTGCCCTTATTAACTAACTAGCTTCTTCTAACTCTTCTCTAAGTAGTTATAATATTATACTTAAAGCGTCTGTAATACCACCTCCCTCCTCTTTATCTTTATCTTTAAAGATCCTTAATATCTCTAAGTTGTCTACTAGAGGTATAATGTCCGTCTAATTAACTTAGTTAATATCTTTACTTATTATACCTAAAGCTTCTTCTTCTTCTTCTACAGCCCATTAGTCTTATACCGTTACTACAATACTATCTCTTAGTGAGATTATGCTATCTCTATGTTCTCATTATGCGAAAGAGGGGTTAGTTTATATTGCGTTAGCAAATCCCTTATCTTAGTAACCCTCTTTATGTTTAGAGTACACTAAAGCAATTATTTAATTGTCCTATAACGTTTACTCTGTTTCTAACACTAAGTATGTACGCCCTATTACTCTTAACAATCTTTAAGTTCCCTAAGTAACTTATTATAGGGTCTCGCGTTTAATCTACTACTGCGAAGCTTAATAACGAGCTCTTAGTAGCGTTGGCTAAACTTTATTACTCCTATAAGGCTAAACAAGAGGCTGCCGCTACTTAATAACGGGCTCTAGATTCTTGTCTTGCCATATCTACTTAGTTAATCCATCTTAAGAAGGTTTATAAGAAGGTGCGTTCTAAAGAGTGGAAACTTATTTAATAGGGTTTAGACGAGCTAGGTAATAAGAGAGTAGTGTCTCCTAAGAAGGAAACAATTCCAAGTAATATGGTAGTTGCTTTTTCTAGGTCCCCTTTAGGTAACTTATTTTTTAGTAATCCTTTTTTATTAATACTGTCTAACCTATTTTCTTCTAATACTCCTATACCTTTTTTATAGCGTTCTTTAAGTTATCTAGTAGTTTTTTACCTTAACTGTAAACGGTCCTAGTTTAACATAGTCTAACTTTTTGCTTAGTTATCAACTTTTAAAGTTTTTGTATAGTAGCCATACTTTATCCCCCTCCTTAAGATCTAGTCCCTTAGATCTCCTAGCATTATAGTACCTTTTTATTCTTTCTTATACTAGCTTTGCTGCCTTTTTAAGGTAATTATAGAGATTTATTAACGTCTCTATTCTTTCTTTAGCTGTACTACTTATTTTCTTAGCTTATTATAGTAATAAAGACGTTCTTAGTTTATATCCGTAATTTGCCTTAAAAGGTAACGTGTCTATCCCTTCTTGCGGTGTTATATTGTATATAAACTGTGTAACTAGTAATAACAATACCCAGTTATTCTATGCATAATTAATATAATATCTTAGGTACTGCTCTAATATTTAGTTTAGTCTCTCCATTTGTCTATCTGTTTATAGGTAATATACAGTTAATATTGCTGCTTAAACCCCTTATTCTGCTAAAAATACCTCCCAGAATGCTACTATAAATCTTAGATCTCTATCTAATATAATCTTTATTAGTACTCCATGTCTTATAAACACTTTTTTAATATAGATTCTAGCCACATCCCCTACTAATATTTCTTCTATACACGCTACAAAGTAGCCCTACTTAGTTAACTTATCTACTATTACTAAGATTATTATTGTAATCCTATCCAGTAATAGGGTCTCTTAACTTTAGTAACTTAATAATAAAGTCCCATAATATGACTTCCTATAGTCTCTCTGGTGTTTTAATAGGTTGTAGCCCTCTATACAGCTTATACCTTGTTGGTTTATTTCTTTAGCAATCTAGATATTTCTTTATAACTTATCTTGCTAGTCCCCAGATTCCTTAAATAATATACTCTTTTAAAAGTTATAACACTAAGCCTATAGCACCGTTATGTCCTTATGTTATTCCCCTATGGAATTCTTTAACAAATTCTTCTATAATGCTTTTTAGTACATACGTGGCTTCTTAGTTCTTATACTACTCTACTTTTAAATCCTCACTCTATACTTCTTAAATCCTTTATAACCATATACTCTCTAGTGTCTTATAGGTCTAACTTTCTTCCTTAGTTACTACAATTTTGGAATAATTATACCTAATTAATCTATCTTCGTCTTTACGTAAAATTGCCCCTAACGGTTTTTCTTTATTTTATAGTTTAGCTTTTCTACTTAGTGCGTCTACTCGTGTATTTTCAGTTCCTTTAGTATGCTAAATTTTAAAGTAATATTCTATAAGTATTTCCGCCTATCTAACTTGTCTTCTATTTAGTTCCCTTATTGTTAGGAATCCTATTAGGTTCTTATAGTCCGTCTTAACTATAAATAGTTTCTCTATACCTTGCAAGAATGCTCTCTATTCCTTAAGTGCTGCAACTATACCTAACAACTTATTATAGATATCGTAGTTTAGTTCTAGTAGTGTTATCTTTTAACTATAATACGCTACTAGGTGCTATGCGTCCTAATACTTCTATAGTAAATATGCTCCTAGTGCGAAGTCTAATGCGTCCATTTCAATAACTATCTCTAACTCTAGTCTATAGATTTTAAGGATTAGTTCTTGGGTAAATAACTCCTTAAGTTCTTTAAACAACTTTCTCTATTTATCTCCCTATGCCCATAGTTCCTCTTTCTTTATAAGTCTTGTAAACGGCTTAACGTTCTTTAACCACTGTGCTATAAACCTCTAATAGTAGTTGCAAAACCCTAGGAACAATCTTAACTATATAACGTTCTCCAGTTCTTACTAACTAACTATAGCTTCCACCTTCTTTAGGTCCATACTAATTTTTCTTAGTTTAATAATAAATCCTATAAAATTGGTCTTCCTAGTAAAGAACTTGCACTTCTTAATTGCTACTAGTATCTTTTCTTCTTATAGTCTCTTTAAGACTTACTTGACATATTTTCCGTGCTCCTCCTTATTTATAGAGTAGATAATAATGTCGTTAAGATATACTATAACAAATTTATTAAGGTGTTCTCCTAATACGCTGTTAATTCGTTTCTAAAACGTTACTGGTATATTTATAAGCCCAAACTGCATTACTAACAGCTTATATAGTCCTTCCTTTAACCTAAAGGCTGTCTTCTACTTATCGCCTTCCTTAATCCTAATTTGATAGTACGCCTATCTTAGATTTATCTTTATAAAGATCTTTATATTACCTATCCTATCTTATATTTCGCTAATTAAGGGTAAAGGATACCTATCCTTCTTAGTAATGCTATTTAACTGTCTGTAGTTAATACACATCTTAAGTTTTCCGTTTTTCTTTAGGATGAACAACACTAGATATCCCGCTAATAACTATAACGGTCTAATATACCCCTTTTATAAGTTCTCCTGGATAACCTTCTTAAGTGCTACTGACTTGGTTTTAGTAAGCTTATAGATTAGAAAGAACCTTAGACTTATTCCTGGTTCTAACTCTATCTTATAGTCCTATGCTGCATATTCTAACAGCTTTTCACTTTTTAGTAACCATAGCTTTTTACCATACTTGTGGTATCTTTTTAGTATATAACTTAAGCTTCGCTTAATCTCTTTATACATTACTTTAACTTAGTACTATACCAACTCGGTTTATTATCACATTATATATTATTAAGTATCCCTAATATTAACCTAACCTATAATCTAATTAATCTTTAAATTGTATTCCTATAACTAAGGTATTCCTAGTATTACCTCATCCTTTCCTAACGGTAGGATATTAAAAGATATCTTAACCTGTCTTCCTTTAATAGTTAACTAAATAGGTCCTGTTTTAAGATTAATAATACCTCCTCTATAGACTATCTAATCTCCTAAAATCGTTATAAGTGGATATAGGTGCTCCTTTTGCCTATATAGTAACCCCATCATTTTTACTGCTGCTAGTAATATATGATTTCTTATTACTTCACTATCTATTAATGCTTTAAACTGCTAATCCTGCCATTTAACTTATAAATTTAGGTGTTAACCTTAAATTCCCTTAAGGGTCTAAGGCTCTACCACTAGCTCCCTCTAGTTTTATAAGCCTCCCCTTTTCCTAACTATTGGCTGCTAGATCCTATTTATACTTAGTCTTCTCTTAGCTAATACTTAGTTCTTTTCTTTTCCTCTATATGCTATAGACAAGTATTCTCTAAACAATTCCACTACTATTATCCCTCTAGGCATTCTTCCGTAAGGAGTCTTCCTAGTTAAAGTATTAGGTCCCTTTAACTCTATACTTCTACTAGGTGCTATTTATATATATACTTAGCATCTCTATACTTTCTTTTATCTGATACCCAGTATATTCTTATTAGGTACTTCCGGTTTTTATCTTTTAGTGCTCTATATATATTATACATATTATCTACACAAGCTATCCATGATAGTGTATAATATGCTAAGTGACTTAGGTTAACTCTTGGCTTGTTTTTATCCTTAAGTTTAAACCTCTATTTAGCTAACCTAACTATTAATCTTTTGTTGTCACGGGGCGCGGAACAGTGGCAGCTAAACGTATGTATTCGAGGAGTCTACAAGACGTTGCGCGATCGATCGTAAGGGTCGAGGGCGTAAGGAGGTGATGTACCTACGCGTAGCTGACGTAAGCTGTACGCGAGGTGTACGCGAGAGCACGGGGCTCTCCTATGGAGGCCCCTGCGGTAGGGTTCCGTGACACTACCCCCCCTCTTATAGAGGCGGAGCTCCGGCGACGCTGTGGTTACTATATACATGTAAAAGGGACGTTTGAGGTATAAAGAGGAAGAAAAAAGGGGGTATCGCTAAAGGTTTGCAAATAACGTTATATAACAAGGCTTAGCACCTAAGAATCCGACCAATTAAACAACTTTAACCGCCGGTCGAAGTTCCTGGACATCTCAACAATATTCCGGTCACGTGATCGCACTTTGCCGTCATATAATAGCAATCTGCGGCAATCTGACGGCAATTTGCCCTTACATAGCAATGTACAAAGGTTTAACTCTATAAGGGCTCCCATAGAGGGTTAGGCATAAAATCTCTACTTAGGCCCAGTTTCTGTGGGTTCGCGTAGTGAAAGTCACTAATTAGATCCTTTGCATTTTTAAAGTCCTCCTATAGTTACCATTCTGGCTGATCTATATCGAATCCTGTGTAGATAGCTCTATAGTGGAGCTGCCGTCCTCTGCCTTTGCTAAAGTATTTAGAGTCGATAATTCGTTTAATAGTCCACTCCTTATAGTTCTTGTCTTTGTTCTCATCTCGGATTAGTACTGGTAGGGGTTTAGGCTGTATTTGTCCCGGTAAGGGGTTAGGCTAATAAAGGTATAGTAGCCATGGGTGAAATACAGGCCATATCCCGCGGGTGGCTAGGGCAGGCGGAAGCTCTAGCTTATATGCGGCTCCCCTATTAATAACTTATTTAATTGGATAGGGGCCGAGGTTCTTATAATTAAGTGACTTTATAGGCCTTTATGTAGAGATATTACGTGTATCTAGCTATACCCAGTCGCCCACACGCATCTCTAGTGGTGGCGTTCTATAACGGTCGGCGAAGTAGGCCTGCTTTACTTAAGCCCAGGCTATTTCTCCCTTGTAGTAGTTAAGTAGATTTTTCATACGGTCTGCATACTGGTCAGCAAGTAGCATCTTAAGGTGTTTTCTATATAGCAGTTCTTTATCAATAGGTTCTGGTGGCTCTATACCAAATTAGGGGTAATAACCCTTGTTCGCAAAGAACGGGGTAAGTCCTATAGTAGTTAAGACGTGGTTATTTACTGCAAATTCACCTAGTAGAAGGTGATCTACCTAGTCATCTTAACTATAGGCGACTACCTATCGTAGGTACGCTTTTATGCTGGTATTAGCATTTTCTAGTTGCCCAGCAGTTTCGTGGTAGAAGGATGTAGACATCTTAACAGAGATGCTAAGGCGTTAGCAGATTTGTCTCTATACATTAGAGCCAAACTGCGTGCCTTAGTTGGATGTAATTGAGTTAGGTAACCCATATAATTGGTAGACTTCGCAAAGGAAGGCGTTAGTAATGTCGCTAACGGCTATACCTTTAGTTGGGACGTAGTGGCGCTCCTTTATAAGTTGGTATATTATCATAAGGATGTTCTTGTAGGTACAGCCGTGTTATTTACAAGGTAGTAGGTTAACAATGAAATCTATAGCGATATCTGCCCATCGTTATATAGGCACTGGTAGAGGGTGCAGTAGTCCTTAGTACTTTATATTAAAGGCCTTAGCGCGCTTATAACCCTAGCAGGCGCCTATAAAGCGTTTAACTAAGTCTATTATTTTAGGCTAGAAGTAGTATCGGCTAAGAAGCTTGTAGGTTCCTTCTCTGCCTAAATAGCCGCTTAATCAGAGGTTATGGGCCATTTAGATTAGTTGCCGTTGTAGGTTTTCTAAGTTAGGGATAAATAGGCGGCCTCTATAATAGAGCCTATTCTCTTTTACTTCTAAGGCTGCTATATCAATCTAGCCTAAGCTTCGGAGGTTAGTAGGCAGTATACGGGCGCCAGCAGTCTTTACGGTAATAAGTTGGTGCAGTAATAGGTCAATAGAGGTGTTATATGCCGTGGTAATAAGCTCATTAATTTTAGGAGGTAACTCTAGTTCTGTGGTATAAAGCTAAGGTACAGTTGGCTCTATTATAGGTAGCATGCCTAGGGCCAAATTCTGTGCTTTTAGGATTGTCTATTATTGGAACTAATTACGGGGGTTATCTTTAGACTAAAGAAGGTCTTATAAGCAGCGTGTTAGGCTATTAGGCTTAGTACCTTATACTCCTAGCCTATATATAATTTTAAAGTTAAAACCAGAGAGGAACTCGTTCTAACGTACTTAGCATTGGTTTAGCTACTTTATGGTTATAAAGTACTCAAGGTTGCAATAATCCGTAAGGACTTTAGTTAATTGGTTAGGTTCTACTAAGGAGAGTTCTAGACGGAATTCTTTAAACGCTTATATAATCACAAGGAGTTCCTTATTATAGATCTTATAGTTACACTCTTATAGTATAAGCTTAGACGAGTAGAATGCAACTAGGTAGAGAAAACCGTCATTACCTATCTAGAAGAGGACGCCTGTGTTAACGTAGTCTAAGGAGTCGGTTTTAAGATAGAGTTATCGTCCTAGTGTAAAGTGAGCTAGGATAGGTGCTTTAGTAAAGGCATTTTTAAGGTCTTAGAACGCCTTTTCGCATTTAGGCGTCTAGGTAAAGCATAGGTACGTTTTCCTTCCTTTTACAGAAAGGCCCTTTGTTCACATTATTGCTATAAGTAGTGCTACTACGCCTAAGAAGTTGTATATAAATTTCTAATAGAAGTTGGCGAAACTGAGGAAGGCTTGTATATCTTTAATACAGTTAGGGGCTTACTATTTGGTAATTATGCGTACCTTCTTAGGGTCCATATGGATACCCTTAATAGTGACAATTAGTCTAAGATATTTTACTTCTGTAACTAAGAATTCGCACTTCTTTAAATTAATATAAAGTCCTGCGTCCCTAAGGCGCTATAGGACCTTTTAAACGTGTTTAGTATACTTAGAAGGGTTATCGCTATAAATAAGTATATTGTCCAGGTATGCAGAGCAGAAGTCATTAAGGTAGTCCTATAAGGCGTTATTAATGTAGCTTTAGAAGGCGCCTAGGCCGTTACATACGCTAAAGGGCATAACAGTATATTTAAATTGGCTAAAGCGTAATATAAATATAGTTTTCCATTTATCACCTTCCCGTATTTGGAGGTGGTTAAAGGCGGCAATAATATTAAGCTTAGTATAGATTTTGGCTTAACTAAGCCGCTCAAGGGTCTTACATATAAGCGGTACTGGGTATCGGTTCTTAATCGTAATAGCGTTAAGTCCTCTATAGTTAACACAGAATCGGATACCTCCTCCTAGCTTCTTAGCAAGAAGGATAGGGGCGGCTGCTAGTAATATACTAGGATGAATAAACCCTTTGTTAAGGTGCTTATTAATATACTTTTTAACAACTAGGAGTTTGTCTTTTAATATTAGGTAGGGTCTCTTATAAGGTGGCATTTTTCCTTATTTAATGTTAATGGTATAGTTATTAGGTTAATGTAGAGGGAGTATATCTACGCCCTTTTGTAAGCATATATTAATAAAGTCGTAGTACCTCTTAGGGAGAAGTTTGCGGAGTTCCTTATTGGTAAGTCCTTTTTTAAGCTTTATAAACTTCTTAAAGTCTAAAGGTGAAAGTCCGTAGAGTTCCACAGGGGCGTCATCTTCTGGAAGGTCGACTATATCTATCCTATTACTATAGAGGACGTGGTCCTGTTCTTTATCAAGCTTATATAGTTGTAATTAGGAAGCTGCAGCAATGGTCCAGCCTTTCTTACATGCTATGCGGTAGAAGGCCGCGGCACTTACGTAGTGGTAGTTAATTGTAGGTGGGGTAATAAGGGGTTTTTTAGGTTAATAGCCTGGAGAGTAGGTAGAGGCGGCTAGGCTATACCCTAGGCAGGTCTCTCTGTAATAGTTAGAGTTAAAGGTTACTTCTCTTTTCTTCCAGTCAATAATAGGGTTGTGTTATTTAAGCTAGTTCATTCCAAGGATAATAGGGTAGTTGGCAAGTGGTATAATATAGGCCTAGAGCTCTTCCTAGTGCCCATTTATATCTAGGTGGAGTTGTGCCATATAGGTAATCTTTTGTGCGGTACAACTACCGTCAGCAAGTTATAGGGCACGGGCTTTAGTAAGGGGTAAGGTAGGTAGGTTATAAGTACGCACAAATTAAGTATCTATAAATTTATTAGTAGCTCCACAATTAATTATAGAACGGCTTTTATATTGTTTTTTAGCAGTAGTTCCTACTATAGGTAAAACTATCTGCTTCCGTCCGTTTATCTTTACTGAGTCATCTATTAAGTAGGCTAATATATAGATCCCTCTATTATCAGGGCGTCCTAACCCGCGACTTAGGGCTAGGACTTGGCATTTTCCGCTTCCATTTCTAATCCTACTACTATTGCTACATCCTTGTCTTATACAGTAGCGGCGCGTAGTAAGGTGTTTGGTGTTTAAGGTATAAAGTTAGGTATTAGGCGGCGATTACCAAATCTAGCCATTGGGCAGTTTAGGTTTTCATAATAACAGCCCTTTTAACGGCATCTATAGCAGCGCCCTAGCTTCTAAAGTAGCTCGCGCTCTCCGTCTAGGAGTTTATGTAGGAAGGTTAGTATAGAGAGGTTAATATTGGCTCCGGTACTAGTATTAGTAGTAGGCGTTGGTGGCTTAGTATATATAGGTATAGTAGGCCCAGGGGGCTTTTATATGGGGGCCTTCGGGCGAGGGTTGGCAGTAGAGATCTAATTCAGCCGTTATTTAATCTTCCGTAGGGCTGCTACCATATTATGCACGTTATTATAATTGTGACTAGCGGCGGCATAACTAAGGCAATAGGTAACCTTTTTAAGGAGATCTTCTTGGTCCTCAGCATTATCTTAGGCGAGGACTCCAGTGTATTCCTAAAACTTAATATAGAACTCGTCGAATGATTTAGTAGGACTTATCTTTAGGGCGCATAGTTTAGCTTAACTGGTGGCCACTAGGTTATAGTCGCGATATATTAGGTTAAGGTTATTAAGGACTTCCTAGTTAAACTTCCACTTCCTAGGGCCATTAGTCTCCCATTAGGCGAAGAGTCTATTAAATAGGGTACCCTTTATACGCCCAATAATATAACCAATCTTGGTATCCTCTGTGGGAAAAAGGTAGGCGCTCTAAGTTAGCTTTTTATAGATTTGCATCTTCCAGTGGCTATATTCCTTGCGGTCTCCCTAGAAGACTAGGGGATCTGGGTATTGTATATTAAACCCCGCAATTATAGCTTAAGTTTGGTTGCTGTTGTAGGGGTCGCTATTAGGTAAAGCTGCTCGACGCTAACTTTCGGCCAAGCATTAGGTAGGTAAGGTTGCCGGAGGCGTAGAGGCTTAGGTGGTATAGTACGTAGTAAGGGAGTGCTTGGCATTGTTACGGATATACTCGTTAAGCTAAGACTATAGGTATTTAATTATGCCCTCCTTCTTAGTAACCTTAGCAATAAGTACAATCTTAGCTTTCTTTAATTGTTAAACGTCACGCTTAGATATACGGAGGTTATCTTCGGTTTCTTAGCGTATATTATTAGCAAGTGCCTCACTAGCTTATAAGTCTTGGATAATATTATAATCTTAGGCAGCACGTAGTTCAGCTCGTGTAAGCTTTAAGTGGTAGTTCTATAGAAGGCGGTAGTATTTGTTAGGTTCTTATACTACCATTTATGCAAACATCTCAGCGTCTCGTATTTCGATCTTAATAGGTAGCTACCCTTTAGGTTGCTTTTCCGTGGCTATATAATCAATAAAGGATAAAATGTCGCCGGTGTCTATCTCGTTAAGGTTATCACTGTGGCCACCTATATTAATAAGGGTGTACCCATCCTGCTAGGCTGGTTGACTTTTATTATCTTTAAGGTGGTACTAGGTGCTTGGGGGTACTCATAGTTGTAACTCTTTTAAGCCGCTAGGTTTGCCTTTAGGGGTTAAGGCTAGGGTTAATAAATTAAATTCTCCTAGGATTAATTGGCGTTATAGGTTGGGTTAGGGTATTAGATCGCTCTTTAGGCTTAACATAGTGGCTAGTAAGGAATATCGTCTTACTATCATAGTGCGAAGGTTGCTCGTAGACACGCTGCTTCTGGCAGCGCCTGCAGTATCATAGAGACATGGAATTAGTCGTAGGCTAGGTGTCAGTGGTAAAAAAAGGTGTAATGTAATGTCACGGGGCGCGGAACAGTGGCAGCTGAACGTATATATTTGAGGAGTCTACAAGACGTTGCGCGATCGATCGTAAGGGTCGAGGGCGTAAGGAGGTGATGTACCTACGCGTAGCTGACGTAAGCTGTACGCGAGGTGTACGCGAGAGCACGGGGCTCTCCTATAGAGGCCCCTGCGGTAGGGTTCCGTGACATTTGTTTACGGGTACTAAGATTTATTATTTACTTCTCTAGTCCCTAGATCCCTCTTCTAGGTTTCCTAACGTTATAATTAACGCTTCTTTAATATAATTTATACGTTTTTCCATAATAGGTTGGTCTTAGACAACTTTTTTGTCTAGCTATATATAAAAGTCTTCCTATTTGTTGTTGTGTTATTGCCTATACTACTTTCTATATAACTGGTTTAGTGTATATAGTCTATTAGTTAGAAAGTACCTTATTATTGCTATGTTATAACAACCTTTAGTATGTCTTTCTTTAAATCTAGTTGGAATTCCTAGATTCTCTTCTTACTCCAGTTTATTTAACTACTTTACTCTAGGTGTCCCTGCCCTAGGCCTATTAGTAATTCTTTATATAGGTGCTCTGTCCCTTATACGTCCTAGCATAGCTAATCTCTTATCTAGCTTCTATTCTTGCTATGCAATAATTCTTTGCCTAAACTTATCTATAGTTTCTTGCTTTTTGCGTCTTACAGCTAGATCCTTAAAGTTATCTTGCTTCTTAATCTTAGTATTAACTTTTTAATTTTTAGGCTGAATACTACGTTTACCTAGGGCTAGCGTTCTTATTTGTTCCCTAAAATTATAGTTCTTAAACTTACGTCCTATACTTATATAAAACTCTTTAAACTAAGCTACTGCCCTCTTCTATTAGTTTTTGTCTATAGTGGGTTTTTAGGTATATCTTATCTTGTTTTAAGAATCTTAACTATCTCTTATCTTTTCTTAAGAATTTTAAGCCTTTGGCCTTTTGCCTTTATTAAGTGGTAGGCTAGTACTAGTAGTTATCTACTTGCTTAACCGTCTTTGGATATTACTCCTTCCGTCTTATAAAGTAATAGATGCTATATCTAATATTGTTATAATGCCCGTTACTAAACCGCGTTCTATAGTGGTCTCAGTCTCTACTTCTATTGCGTTATTAAGGTTTAAGTGCCCCTAGTCGGCCTCCTATATTTCCTTATTGCTATTAATTAATAAGTACTCTAACTCTATTATTATTGTTGCTAATCTTTATCCGTACATTGCTATAATATCTTAATTTAGCTTATAGAGTTAATCTTGTTCTTTATCTAACTTTTTGTTTCCTTTAAGTCTTCTTAACTCTAGCTTTTGTGGCTAATAGCTTATACTATACTTAACGTCTTTATAAATTTGGCATGTGTTATTGTAATAAAACGCAAAGTGTCTAACTATATACTCCTGTGTGCCACATAACCTTCTTATTACTAGACTTGGTTCTCCTTGCTCAGTCTTTCTTACTACGTGGTTACTTTAACTACCTCTACAGTCCCTGGTATAGTGACCTTTTCTTCCGCAATTTATGCAAGCTCCTTTTTTAAACTATTCTTCTTATTATGGAGTCCGCCTAAACATCTTCTACTGCTAAGATACCTAGTTTGGCCTCTACTCCTTGGTCCTATAATTACTTAATCCTTAACCTCTAGGTTTCTATAGTTTCTTATTCCATTATCTGGATTCTTTAGTGCCGCTTAAGTCTATTAGCTCTGGCCTACCGTTCCATAGTTTTTAACTCTGTTAATGCGTACTTTGCGCCTTATATAACTATAGAACTCTATCTTGCCCTTTTTTAGCTTATTTCCTTTAATAGATCCTATTATTAATCTTTATTAATTAATCTATTAACTCTTTTAGAGTTTCCATATCTTCTATTAGGATAATCACATCCTAGACTTTAGCCTTAAGTTCCTATTTATACTATGCTATAAGCGCCTTATTGTTCTACTTAACCTATATTATAAGTGTCTAAAACTACATTATATACTTAATTGCTAAAGTGCGTTGTACCAAGTTCTAAAGTTTTCTTTCCGCTATAGTTATTACTTCCAGGTCTCTAAATATCTGTATTAGTCTTTCCGCGAACCCGTTCTAATTAGTAAATATAAACTGTACTTTTTAGTTAGTAGTTATTATTCCGTTTACTTAGATCTTAGTAAGGTAAGGTTTAAACCACTTAAGTGCTCTTCCAGTTAAGAACAATCCTATATACGCTACTTAGTCTATAGGTATTGCTAACTTTACTCCCTCCTGTATAACCTTAAAGTGCATTTATATAAGAAATCCTTTAAGTTTTAACTTCTCTTCTAAGAACCGTTTAATTAATAGTAACTTAATCTTAGCTGCTCTAATTCCATTAAGTCTGTCTTTAAGTATTTAAGTATTATCTATTATTTAATTAACTATTTCCTATAACTAACCTACCGTAACTAGCTGCGAATTAGTATCTTCTATACTAGTGTCTCCTCCTATTCCTAAGGTTGTAGCTACTATGGATACGGTCGTAACCGGTACCTTTAACGGCGTTATAACTTGCGCTTTTAGTGGCATACTGTTTGACTTTGTTAATACTATAACTAGGTAGTAAATGTGTAACGGAGCCTTATAGTAGGAACTACGGTAGACTTATTAATGGGCTAGGTGTATAGGTAAATAAGAAGTTAATAATATAACAGTAACAAATAATAACTAGTAGAGTAGTTACCTAACAGATTAACTCTAATTATATTCTAAGATTTACTATAAGGAAAGGAACTATCTAGGTAGGGACCGTGGGTTCTTAAATACACATCCATACTCCTAAGAAAGTTATTACTCTATTTACTTTGTTTGCTCTACTTACTCTATTATAGACTGTATAGATTATACAGATTACATAGATTATACAGATTATATAGATTATACAGATTATATAGATTATACAGATTACATAGATTATACAGATTATATAGATTATACAGATTACATAGATTATACAGATTATATAGATTATACAGATTACATAGATTATACAGATTACATAGATTATATTACATAACCTTGCTTACTATTCCTCGTTATATGGTTCTACCAGATCCATTCTAGACCGTGCCCTTATTAACCAACTAGATTCTTCCAACTCTTCTCCAAGTAGTTATAACATTGTACTTAAAGCGTCCGTAATAGTATCTAAGGCATTATATAAATTATGTATAAAATAATTAGGTATTGTTACTACTAGTTACATAGTTTATATATAATGCTACACTATAAAAAGGGATAGGTATGTTACCTTTTAAGGTAAATTACGGGTACGAGCTAAGAATATTATTGTTACCATAATAAGTAAAAAAAATAAGTATTATAGCTAAAGAAAGAATAGAGAACTTAATAAATCTTTATAATTACCTTAAAGAAATAGCTAAACTAGTATAAGTAAGAATAAAAAGGTACTATAATGCTAGAAGATCTAAGGGACCAGATCTTAAGGAGGGAGATAAAGTATAGCTATTACACAAAATTTTTAAAAGTTAATGACTAAGTAAGAAATTAGACCATGTTAGACTAGGACCATTTACAGTAAAAGTGAAAATTTTAGAAGTTATATATAGACTTAACTTACTAGAGAGAATAAAGATCTACTCTATATAATATATTGTAATGCTAAAGCCAGTATACGGGAATATTAAGCCACTAGTCTATAAGGTAGATATATAGAGGACAAGAAGAAGATAAATAGAAGGTTTTAAAGATTATTAGTTATAAGGATATTAATAATAAAACGTGGTATAAAGTAAAGTAAATAGGCTATAATAAGACTACCTAGGAGCTACTAGATAATTTAAAAAACGCTATAAAAAAGGTATAGGAGTATTAAAAGAAAAGGGATGTTATGGCACTGACCTAACGCATACTGTTTCCTACTGTTGGCTGGTCCACCACTAGCGCCTTGGCGGCTGGCCCTACTATTTGTATACGATACCCCCTTTTACCTTCTTCTCTTCTTTATAGCACAACGTAGTTATTTAGTCTACTTTATTGCAGCACTGTGATAGTTTGTGCTATTATTAATTGCGCCCCGTCGCGATCACTGATTCCCCGTATCCTAGTCATCTCTGCCCTAGAACAATCGCGACCTGCGCGCGCCGACGCGTCTATATGCCATAACCTAGCACAGTCCTAGAACGATCCTTAGTTTTTCCCCAGCGCCAAAGACCACCTAAATGGGCGACATTAATGACGCCGAAATGGCCGAAACCTAGAACCCCCGCGAAGTTTTTGCAGACTTCTTTATATAGATATACTCTAACATCGCATAGATAATCCGCCGCTCCCTACTGTACCCTAAGACCTTTAAGGCCGATAAAGCTTATTATACCCTTGTTAACCATACCAATGAGTTCCTTAGCAATATCGAAGCAGGACTATAGTTTATGTATAATACAAATACCGCTAATAAGAAAGCCAACGAAAGCCTTAATGCCCTTATTGCTTCCTAGATAGGAACTATTAACTCCTAGGTAGAGACTATTGCTATTCTAAAACAATTAACCCCTATAACAACAGTAGCAACCTAGCGGAAAAAACGGATGTCTAAAGACCCGCTAATATTCAGCGGAAAAGGCACCCCGCTAGAACAATAAGCTAACTTTAAGACCTGGCACATTAAGATTAAAGGAGTTTTTAACTATGATTAGGACTACTTTAACACAGTCTAATCCCAGATCCTTTATATCTTAGATATACTAGAGGGCAAGGCCTATAAGTTTATTAAGTAGGGCCTAGAGCTTATGTATAAGAACCCAAATAATATATCTATATAGAAATGGCCCACCAAGGAAGATATGCTTAAAGAGCTTACTGCCCACTATAAGGTCCTTAACACGACCCAGGTTGTAAAAAATAAGCTTAACTATTTCCCCTAGGGCGAGCGTAATTACTGGTCCTGGAAGGGAGAGCTTGATAAACTGATAGTCCGCGCCAAGAAGACAGACGAATAGAAGGTAGACCTACTTTAGAAGTTTATCTCTCCAAAGATGGAAGAGCTAGTACTTGGACTTGCCTATAAAATTAATAACAGTGACTATATAGGTTAGAGTAAGCAGATGGATGTATTCGCTAAGAACCTCGCGAACTATGTACACTGAGCTAACCTTAAGAATACTAACCACCGCCTATCTGCTTAAGCCCCTGCCCCTATGTTAACCCTAACCCTAACCCTAACCCTAGCAGCAACTGGAGAACCTATGGACCTTAATAGAATCTCAGACATGGAGCGTAAGCGCCGCTTTAATAATAGACTGTGCCTTGCCTATGGCCTGCCTGGCCACTAAAAAGACGCTTATAACCCCGCTATAATAGCAAACCTAGTCCTAATGCTAGCCCGTTAAATAACGCAAACTAATAACCGCGGACGTAGCAACCACAGAGTCTACTATGGCCGCGGCAGACAACCCCCCCCCTTTAACCCTGCGGCTTAATTACTCTAAATAATGCCCTATATGGAAGCCCAACCTGTTAATAGTGCCTAGTATTGGCGACTTCGCGCTAGCGAATACGAACACGGCTATATTGTTAGTGAGGTGCCGTTTTCCTATACCCTAACTGAGACCGACACTGCCAGCCAGACAGACACTAGATTGCCCTGCTAAGACAGCCCCGTACCCTAGTCGTTAAAAGGCAAACCCTTGGACTAAGTTGCGTCTAAGGGTCCAAACTATATAAGGAGGAAGATAAGAAGATTAGGTCCCTATTATTAGACCAATTAATCCTTTTTATTAGTAAGCTGCCACTTAATTTTAGATTAGTAAATAGTAATAAGAAATTAATCCTTATTTAAACTCAACTCTCCTTATTGCGCAACCTATGCCCTTAAGTTTTTATTGATATAGTAAGCCTAGTGGACTCCGGTAGTACTATAATAGCATTTACTGACGTAGAGTCTATTATAAGAAAGTATAATGTTATAACTAAGAAGCTGTTAGCACCTAGGCCACTACGCCTTATAGATAGTATCCTAACTTCGCTTGTTACAGACTACTTTACCACCTAAATGACAATTGGCCTCTATACTAAAGCTATACTCTTTTTTGTTACTAAACTCTTACCTACTACCCCAATTATCCTAGGCATGCCTTGGCTCTAGAAGCACGAACCCTGCCTTAGCTTTAGGGAGCTTAAGATCCGCTTCGACTTAGACTACTACTCTAGGAACTACCTCCCGTGGGGGACAGCTAATAGTAGCAGGAACGCCCTGTGTGGACACTTGGCACTACTAAGCCTAGTGCCTAGGACTATATATAAAGCCCTAATAGTAGAAGATGTTCCTAATAAAGGGGAACCTGTATAGCTGTAAAGCAACAAGATAGTAAAAAACTGGACTACTTTAGCACTTAAGACCAAAATGATGAGCTAGCTAGCCTTACCAAGACCAAGAAAGAGGGTCCGCTTTGCGCCGCTGCTATTAAGAATCTAACGCTAACCTAGATACCCTTTAAACCCTAGCCGCCTAACCCAACACCTAGAACTAAGCCATATACTATATGCGCACACTATAGCTCGCGTTATAGCAAGAACTAGCTATGGAACTACTAAGACCTAGATAATAGAAACCGCGCCACTATAATGCCTAACCTTATACCCACTCCCCGTACGCCTTGTGCAAGGCCGCTGCCTAGGAACCGCTTCTAAGAGCTAACTAAGACAAGCTAGCCCTGCCGCGATGTTGGGAGAAGACTAAATATGCCCCAATCTGGACGATATCATAAACGTACGCGCCGTGAATTTCGCCTAGTTTTGTAAATAAAAAGGCGTAAAAGTAATAAGGATCTATATGGCGGAACTAGTAGAATTAGTAGAATAAGAAGAACAGAAATAATTAATAGATAAACTCCCTACTAGACTAGTTAAAATACTAGACCTAATAAAGAAATCCTTTCACCACTTAGTTAATGGTAACTATATAATAGAAGAAGCCTGTAAGGTCTTCCCTAGTTATTTTTACTGTTTCCTTAAGGAAAACCTCCAGACTATAAATACTAAGTTCCTCTGCTGTAAAGTTATAGATATAGACGTTAAGAAGTTTATAAAAGGCAAGCCCGCTCTAACTAGGGATAATATCATATGACGCCTCCCAAGGGAACATAGGCACTACATTAAGGGGTTCCTCCCAAAGAATGCTAATAAGCTCCTACTATATCGCCCATAGGACCATAAAATTAAAATTATGCTAGGAAAGCAGCCCCCGTACTATAAGAACCGCCCACTCTCCCCTACCAAGCTCTAATGTGTTAAGAAATGGGTTAATAAGATGCTTAATAAAGGCTTTATCTAAGAATTAATGTCCCCCACCGCAGCCCCACTCCTACTCGCTGCTAAGCTGGGAGGAGGGGTAAGGATCTGCTATAACTATAGAGAACTTAATAACGTTACCGTTAAGAACCAATACCCGCTCCCGCTTATTTGTAAGATACTTGATGCCCTATACAGCGCCAAATTCTATACTAAGCTTGATATTATTGCCGCGTTTAATAGGATCCGTATTACTAAGGGCCATAAATGGCTTATAGTATTTATTATATGCTTTGGGCTCTACGAGATACTAGTAACCCTATTTAGCCTTTATAATGCCCCAGCTATATTCCAGAACTATATTAACCATATTCTTTACAACGCACTAGATGACTATTGTATAGCATACCTTAATGACATCCTTATATTTTCTAAAACTCAAGCTAAGCATACTAGGCACGTTAAAGAGGTAATTTGCCGCCTTAGAGCTGCCGGCCTCCAAATTAATATTAGCAAGTTAGAGTTCTATATAACAAAGATAAAGTACCTTGGCTTAATTATCTTAATAGAAGGAATAAGTATGGACCCTAAAAAGGTCTAAGCTTTGCAAGCATAGGAGAACCTAACCTTAGTTAAGAAATTATAGCAGTTTCTTAGATTTGCAAACTTCTACTATAGGTTTATCCAAAGTTATTCTGCTATTACTATACCCATAACAAAACTCCTAAGAAAGGATATTAGATAGCTATAGGGACTAGAACAAGCCAAGTTATTTAAGGCCCTTAAGAGAGCCTTTACTTCAGCACTAGTACTAGTATACTATGACTACACGAAGAAAACAGTAGTAGAGATAGATATATCAAATTGGGCTTTTGGCGGAGTCCTTTCCTAGTATAATAACAACGTTAAACTAAGACCGGTCGCATTCTTCTCCGCAAAGCACTCTGTGCTAGAGTGTAACTACAAGATCTACGATAAAGAACTCTTAGCTATTATTAAGGCTTTAGAGGAATAGCGTTCTAAGCTATAAGGGACTGAGAAGCCTTTTAAAATCATTACTAACCACAAGAATTTACAGATATTTATAACTACTAAACAGCTAAACTAATGCTAAGTCTGGTAGGCAGAGTTCCTTTTATAGTTTAACTTTATGATTATATATAGACCTAGCAGTAAAGCTACGCTCCCTAACGCCTTAAGCCAACTACTAGGAATGAAACCCAAGGACGCTAATAACGAACGCCTCCGCTATTAAGCCCAAGTTATTATACTGCCCCAGAAAGTTAACCCCATAATCTTAGAAGAATTACTATACAAGTCCTATAACTTTAACAACGCGGAGTTCGTAGCCGCTCTAGACCCTAAAATAGTTAAAAAGTCACTAGATAAGCTAATCCGGTTAAGATACCAGGAGAACAAACTTATAAGAGATATAGTGGCGGCCCTACGTAATTAGAAAGCTCGCCGTTAGCCAAAGAAGATTAGGAAATTACTCCATTGCGACAAGTCAGAATGCAGTATTATTAACGGACAGATCTACTTCCGCCAACGCCTCTTCGTCCCTAATGCCCTAGACCTCCACCTAGAAGTTATCCATTGCTCTTATAGTAGCGGCCCCGCTGGTTACCTTGGCCGGGTTAAGACTCTTAACCTCTTAAACCAAATATACTAGTGGCTAGGAATCTCCTAGTTCACAGCTACCTTTGTTAAAGACTATGCCCTATACTTTCGCACTAAGACCTCCTATTCTACTCTGCCCGGTTTCCTAAAGCTACTAGAACTACCCGCTCGCCCATAGACTGATATTTTAATTAACTATATCACAATGCTACCAGTATGCCAACGCCATGGCAAGGCATACGAACATATCCTTGTTATTATAGACCGCCTAACTAAAATACAATACCTTGTTCTAGTAACAGGACTCTTAACAGAGGAGCTAGTTAATGGCTTTATTAACAATATATATAAGCTCCACAGTGCACCAAGCACGATTATCTCCAATCGCGGTATATAATTTGTCAGCGACTTCTGGCGATAACTAAGTAAACGCCTTAAGATAACCTTATAACCAAGCTTAGCCTGGCACCCAGAAATGGATAGCTAAACCGAAATTATTAACGCCGCTGTAAATAAGTACCTTTGTGCTTTTGTTAGCTTTATATAGGACAACTGGGTTAACTACTTGCCGCTTACCAAGTTTGCTACAAATAACCAAGTTAATGAGAGCATAGGCATCTCCCTATTTTTCGCAAACTATGGCTTTAACCCTCGCCTCGGAATTAAGCCTGCTGGCCCCCGCCCACCAATACTATTAGTATAAGCAAAGAAGGAGTTCTTCCGCGCAGACTCTATGGCCAACCGCTTTAAGCGGATATTAACACAGCTTAAGGCCCTAGCCCGGATTTCATAGTAACGCTATAAAGACAATGCTAATACCCGTAGGGACGAGAGCGCGTTATTCTATAAAGGCGACATGGTTATAGTTAGCTTAGAAAATATAAAGACAAACAGACCTAAGAAGAAATAGGATAATAAATAGGACGGCCCGTACCCCGTACTTATAGTATACTGAGGGGCAGTTATAGTAGACCTTCTGGATTATATTCAAGTAAATAAATCCTTCCATACATCTAAGGTCTGCCTTTGGACTGCTGAAGAGATCCCTGGCCAAGCAAATATTAATACCGCAAAGCGCCGTAATGTACAAGGACGAGTAATAGAGAGAGATAATAATAGCAATATAGAAGATAAATAGGAGTTTAAGAAAATCCTTAATATACATAATAAAGACCCCTAAAGCCTAACTTATAAGATTAAATGGAAATATTATAAGGACATAACCTGGCAGCTAGAAAAGGACCTAAAGGGTTATAAACAAGCTGTACAGCGCTTTTATAAGCAATACCCTGAGAAGCTAGGACCCCCAGACTGGGCATAAGATAAGGAAAAGTCACGCTAAGGTTATGGCCGACCACCGTGTTAAAATTTGTGGTGGTTAAGATGTTATGGAACTTTAACCGCCAGTTAAAGTTATCTAATTGGTTAGAATTCTCGCCAAGAGCGCTACACGCCAACTTTATTTATTAAGCCGACCAATCAGGATTTTTGGTATTTTTGTAGCGAAAACAGGTGGTCCCGTGTACTGCCTGTTTAAAGTTACTTATTTAGTTTGGGGACCAAACCTTCTAGGGAGGGGAGTACTGTCACGGCACTGACCTGACGTATACTGTTTCCTACTATTGGCTGGTCCACCACTAGCGCCTTGGCGGCTGGCCCTACTATTTATATACGATACCCCCTTTTACCTTCTTCTCTTCTTTATAGCATAACGTAGTTATTCAGTCTACTTCATTGCAGCACTGTGACAAGGGATTAGGGAGCATTAATAAAAAAGAGTTGCTAAAGAATAAGTCACCTAAAGGGGACCTAAGAGGAGCAGCTATTAAGGTACTTAGAGTTGTTTTCTTCTCTATTAGAGGAGAATCTATTCTTTTATTACCAAGTTCCTAAAGACCTTGTTCTACTAGTTTCTACTCCTTAAAATACACCTTCTTATAAACTTTCTCTAAACGAAGTAGCTGAGTAGACGCAGTAATATAAGCCTTAAGGGCCCTCTACTTAGCGTCGCGAGAATATTTAAAGTTAGCCAGATCTTAAGTTAGCTTACTGTTAAGTTTTATAGCGGTAGGTTAAACCTATAACCCTAGCAGCAATTAATAAGGGTACTTAAAGACTGTTAAGAGTAATAGGATATGTATACTTAGCGTTAGAAATTAAGCGAATGTTATAGAACAACTAAATATTTACTTTAGTGCTCTCTAAATAGGAAGTGAACCTTCAAACCGGAAAAGTAACAGTCCGACCTCCAAGCGGGCTTAGACCGCCCGGGCCACGCGCGCTTAGGCCAAATCTCAACGTTGCCACCAAAGATAAGCCCCTTTCTCGGAAAAGTTAACAAAATTCTATATACGGCTTAGTTAATGCCTAGAAATACCTAGTACGCCTTAACATAAGATAGGGCGCGGAGTTACACATACTCTAAAAGTATAAGATAATATATCGCATTTTATGGATTTTCTAAGAAAAAAATTACCGTTTAGTCCTTTTTCTAGTACTTAACGGACTGTTACGATAGAACCTAGCGCCAGGTTTCTAAAGGCATATAATTACTAGTAAAATTGGCTTAAAGCTTCTTTAAGACCGAAAAGTAACCGTCCGGTAACCGTCCGGTAACAGTCTAGTAGTAAAGGTAACTATTTTTAAGGGGTGCTACTGGGAATCCGGCCTTATATACTAAAATTTCTAAAAGCGGGCATGCGCCGTAGGCACGAATTTTTTTAACATAGTAGATACTAAATCTTATCATAAATTCTAAATACGCATTTATAATTTATTGGAAAAAACAAGAAGCAAAACCGCAAAAAGGGTTTATCGTTTTATTACGCTAATTAAGATCATTATTATCCCAAGGCCGAGATTCCCCTTTAAGTTCTTAGTATTTCCGAGCAATTTGGTAATTACTCTTATATACCTCCACCTTTGAACCTTTTTGATACATGAAAACTTCGTTAAAACCCAGTAATTTTCCTTGATATTTAGCTCTTGCCCTTGCAGCATCCTCGGTATCAATTGTTTGACGTTTTAACCGAGCTTTTAATACTATTTCTATCCATTTTATACGCCTACTCTGCTTAGAGCTCTTATTAACTGTAGAAAAGTCCTCCTAAAAAGCAGTTTCACTAGAATATATACTATATATTAACATAATAGTCTATAAAATAAAGTATAATTAGTAAATATAAGTAGGGCTTTTAATATAAATTAGATATATTAATACCTTTTGCTCTAAATAGCCCTTTTTT
>Ga0307507_10001433_pt1 | contig 53496 bp, 3 predicted proteins | sample 7_EM_MG_FD_207223 | JGI IMG/M metagenome (GOLD analysis project Ga0307507, IMG submission 207223) | Populus trichocarpa ectomycorrhiza microbial communities from riparian zone in the Pacific Northwest, United States - 7_EM | ecosystem: Host-associated > Plants > Roots > Unclassified | place... | reverse complement strand
AATCTGCCGTATTCCGCCGCAATCTGCCGTCTCTACTGTCGGAGTTGCCAACTGGCAACTTTAAGGACCTCTAACTGCCGAATTCTGCCAAGTTCTACTAGAACCGCCACCTAAGCTCTACCCTGCCTATGCGTAGCATAGTACCTATTAACCTAGCAACTAAGCGAACATTATATACCCTTTTTCCCCTATTTCCTACTTTCTTTTCCTTATATAACGTCTTAACTTTATTACGTAGTTTATATACATAGCTTAATAATATCTACTTCGCTATATATTATTACCGCTTATATTTACTCCGTAATACTATGTTGCGTTAACCTTATATACTACCCTCTAAAATACAAAACGACCCTAAAGCCCCTATAATAGCCACTAGCATTATATCCGCACTTTAAGAATAATTAGTAGAGATATAGAAGTCCTTTATAGACGCCCTTATATAGAACTAAGCCACTTTAACTTAATAATAAGCTGAATAAAAAGTATAATACCTATAAATAATTAAGGACCTTTAAAAAAAAGTCCGCACCCTTAAGATACCTATACTAGGGCCCTAAGACTAAACGCCTTCTCTAGAGACAAATACGCGAAACAAGAGTCCTAAACCTATAGTAGCTATTTACCCTAAACTAACTACCGTACTATAACGATCCAAATAACTACTAGACCCTTTAATATTTACTAGTAAATAATAAGAACTCCAATTATTTCTAAGCCAGCTTAAAAATAAGCTAACTAGTAATGCTAACTGCTACCTAACTAAAGCTAGCTAACTCTGCTATGCCCTAAGTTAACTAGGAGGAGATATAGCTAACCTTATTAAGCCCCTTTAACCAAATTTAGTATAAAGTCTAGTTATACTTCTTAAAGCTATATATGGTAACCTAAACCGCCAAGCTACTACTTAAAGAAAGATAAATTATATAACTTAAGGAATAAAAAGCTTTCTAGTATATTTCTCTAAATTTAACCGTTATATAAAGGAAATAGGCTGGAACGACTCTATACTAGTTAATAGCCTTATTAAATCCCTAAGTCCTAAACTAAAAACCTCCCTAATAGGTATAGACCTACTAGGAGCCCTTAATGCCTACGCAAACGTTATTAATAAATAATATAATAATATACTACGCCTAACACTAAAGTCCACTCCTTAATATAATATGACAGCTCCGCGAATAACTACTAAGTTATTATCTCAGCCTAAGCACCCTAATGCCATAGATATTAACTCTAGAACCTTAGAGTATGCCCCACTAGGGTTCCCTAAATAAGAATAACGCATTAAGCTAGGCCTTTACTTTAAATATAGAAGTAAGGCTTATATTTTAAGATACTACTCTATCCCTATGCCCTAACATAATTTATAAACAGCTAATACTAGTAACCGTTTACCGTACTAATCCTCTAGTTACTATCCCCAATCTTTATATAGCTCTAGCCCCGCATCTAGTAAGCACTACTTATAAGGACAAAGTTATAGCTAATATTCTATAGGAACCCTATCCCAGTTGCCTCTAAAAGGAAGGTTCTAGAGCTAAGTCGCTCTCTAGAATAGTGCTGCCTTAGGATCTCGTTAAATGCTCTAGATATCACGAATTCTAACTCTTAGAATTGCAGCATAACTATTAACTATTGTCTTTAGCAGAATAATTAATAGGCTAATACTTAAGTCCTAATTAACACAGGAGCTAGTAGCACAGGATTTATTAATAAGATCTTTATATAAGATAATAGTTTTACCCTAATTCCCCTTAACCAGTATATTAACGTATTTAGATTTAATAGCAAATGTACTATCTTAGGCTATATTACCTATATAGTATTTCTAAGACTTTAATACCTAAACCACAAAGAACTAATTAGGCTTTTTATTACTACCCTAGGTTATTTAGTAATACTTAGATAACCTTAAATAAAGCTATATAAGGTAACTATTAATTAGGATAACCTTAAGCTTCTATTTACCGCCTCCTATTATAAGTAGAAGTGCCTTATAACTTACTGCTTAGACCCTAAATTAAAATCTAAAAAATCCACTAGGATCTATTAGTCTAAAATTTCTACTAACGTTTACCCTATACCTAAAAAGTCTACCTAATTTTACTAAGAACCTAAAAATTATACTAAACTATATAAACCAACCCTAACTACTATACCACCCCAAACTAAGTAGAAGCCTAAACTTAAGCTTAATATATAAAAGTACTAGAAGAACTAGTATTCTACTATAAAAAGAATACTTAAAAACCCTAAACCTAAATCTAATACTAACTCTGTACCTAATACTAAACCTAAAGTTAAACAAGAAATAGTAGATAATTAAAAGGAAGTTACTAGCCAGTAACTTACCCCCCTTTTTATAGATATCTATATAATTAGAGCTACCCTATTAGTATAACTTACCAGGAAACCTAAATATATAATCTTTACTGTTATAATAGCTGATATTAAAAAGGCCTTAGTATTAAAGAAGTACACTAACCCTACTATAAAAGTACTAGTATACCATTATAAGCATCTAGAAGTATTTTTATAAAAGAAAGCTAATAAGTTAGCAGAGCACCAACTATATAACCATAAAATTATACTTAAAGAAGGAAAACAGCTAGGATTTATACCCCTATATAAAATATCCTAAAACAAACTCTAAGTACTATAGAAGTACTTAGATGAACACTTAAGTAAAGGATTTATTAGAGCAAGCTCTTTACCTATAGCTATACCTATAATCTTTATTAAGAAACCTAGCAGCGGTTTACGCTTTTATATAGACTACTAAGCTCTTAACGCTATTACTATTAAGAATTAGTACCTACTCCCGTTAATTTAAAAGACACTAAATTAATTAAATAAGGCTTGCTACTATACAAAACTTAACCTTATTTACGTATTTAACCGTCTCTATATTATAAAAGGAGATAAATAGCTTACTATATTCCGTACTAGGTATAAACTATTTAAATACTTAGTAACGCCGTTTAGCCTTATAAATGCCCTAAGTTCATTCCAATACTTTATAAATAATACCCTACAACCTTACCTAGACATTTTTTGTACTACTTATATTAACAATATCCTAGTATATAGCAATAACCTAACTAAATATAAGAAACACGTTAACCTTGTTTTAAAAGCCTTACATAGAGCTAGCCTATAATTAAATATAGATAAGTGTAAATTCTATAAAATAAAAGTCCTATACCTTAGACTTATTATTTCTATAGACGGCATATAAATGGACCTAAAGAAAATTAAGGTAATTATAAACTGGTAAGAACCTAAAAACATTAAGGACGTAAGAGCCTTTATAGAATTTACTAACTTCTACTAATAGTTTATTAATAACTTCTCCGCCCTAGTCTTACCCCTTATAGCTCTAACATAAAAAAATTAAATCTTTATCTTTAACAAGGAATATAAGAAGGCCTTTACCTATTTAAAAGTTATATTTACTACTATACCTATACTCTAACACTTTAACCTAAACTAAAAGAGTGTTATAAAAGCCAACTTATTTAACTACGTTACTAGAGGCATTTTGTCTCAGTATAATAAGGAAGGAGTACTATACTCTATAGTATACTTCTTAAAATAACTAAATCTAGCTAAATATAACTACGAGATCTACGATAAGGAATTATTAACTATTATTATATATTTTAAATAATAGCGACCTAAACTAGAAGGCGCTAGGTTTCTAATTAAGGTTCTTAGCGACCATAAGAATCTATAGTACTTTACAACTATAAAACAGCTAAATTATTATTAAGCCCGCTAGTTAGAATATCTATCTTGTTTCTAATTCTTAATTATATACTACCTAGGCGTTTAAGGTTAAAAACCTAATGCCCTAACCTAACATTTACAAGACATACCAGTATAGGAAGAAGCGCGTACCTACCGTAATTAAGCCCTACTTTGCCCTAAATTATTTAATCCCCTAGCTAAAGACCTTACAGTATACGTTCTTAAAATAACTAATTAATTAGTTAAATAGATTATAATTAACAAATACCCAAATAATAAGTTTATCTAAGAGACACTTAAGCTAATTTAAGATAGCGTTAGATGCTCTAAAAAAATCTCTCTAAGTAAATATAAAGCTCGCGGAGACTACTTGTACTACTAGAACCACCTAGTTATACCTAACTATAATAAACTTAAGCTTAAGCTTCTTAAACACGTATATGACCTACTAGTAGCCAGCCACCTAGGCTATAGAAAAACCCTAGAACTACTCTAACAGGAGTACTACTAGCCAAATATACATAATATAATATAAAGGTATATCTCTAGCTATTATACCTGCCAACAAGCTAAGGCTTTGCATAAGATATATAACGGCTTTTTAAAGCCACTACCTGTTCCAGACTAAAGATAAAAGGACATCTTAATTAACTTTATTGTTAAACTCCCCATAAGTAAAGGCTATATAAACATTATAATAGTTATAGACCGACTATCTAAAATAAGACACTTAATCGCCTATTCTAATATATTAACACCTACCATCGCCCAACTATTCCTAGATTATGTATAGAAACTCCACGGACTTCCTAAAATAATTATCTCCAATAAAGGCAGCTAGTTTATCTCTATATTCTAAAAAGAACTAACTACCTAACTCTACATTAAAGCATTATTATCTATAGCATACCACCTAGAAATAGATAGTCAAATAGAACATATAAATACTATAATGGAATAATATATTCAGATATACACGTCATATCTATAGGACAACTAAATAGACTGGCTTGCATTTACTAAGTTTACTATAAACAACTCCGTCTTAGAAACTATAAAGGTCTCCCTATTTTTAGCCAACTACGGCTAGCATCTATAAATGGGTTTTAAACCCTTTAGTAATATTCCTTGCCTAGCTTATTAGGCCTTATAAGTTATAAAAGTAAATAAATTTATAAAGAAGATGGAAGAACTATAAGAGTTCCTTACTAAGAAAATAACATAGGCCCAATCTGTCTATAAAGCTGTAGTAAATAAGAACCAAACCCTAGCACCAGCCTACCAAATTAGTAACTTTATTTAGCTAGATATAAGAAATCTAAACACAAAACAACCTACTAAGAAACTTAATTAGAAGAACACTGGCCCTTATAAGGTTAAAAAAGTTGTCTTTCCTTATACCTACTAACTAAAGCTCCCTAATACGGTTAAAATCCACCCTATATTCTATACGTTAGTCCTCCACCCTACCGCCCCTATATTAGACGCCCTACTAGATAGATCTAAGACCCTCCCCCACTAGTTAAAGTGGATAGTGAGGATAAGTACCTTATTAAAAGAGTTAATAATATTAAGTATAACAAATAGAAATGCAAATATATATACCTTATAAAATAGAGAGGTTTTACTAAACCCTTATAGGAACCTGCTAACTCTATAGGACTTATATAAGCCGCAGAAGACTTTTATAAACTCTACCTAGAACTACCATAGCCCCATCTCACAAATGCTCAAGTTTAAAGGGGGGGTACTATTATGGGACACCCCTGTAACACCTTATACACGTCTACCTATTTCCACTAACTAAACAACTAAAGACCGATCATAAGATAGCAATCTAATAGCAATCTGCCGTATTCTACCACAATCTGCTGTCTCTACTATTAGAGTTGCCAATTAGCAACTTTAAGGACCTCTAACTGCCAAATTCTGCTAAGTTCTACCAAAACCGCCACCTAAGCTCTACCCTGCCTATATATAGCATAGTACCCGTTAACCTAGCAACTAAGCGAATATTATATACCCTTTTTCCCCTATTTCCTACTTTCTTTTCCTTACGCAACGTCTTAACTTTATTACGCAGTTTATGTATATAGCTTAATAATATCTACTTCGCTATATATTATTACCGCTTGTGCTCGCTCCGTAACAGCTAGCCGTGAATATATAGCTATTGCTAAACTTAAAAACCTATAATAACGGAACTAAGACTTTACTAGCTTCTTTTTAGAATTTTTAGGCTTTATTAGCAAACTAGATTAGAATAAAGCCACTAAAGTTACTACCCTTTAATAAGCTATTTTAGATAAGATTAGAGCCTAGTTAGTAGGTAAAGAACTATTAAAAAATCTATTCGAATTTGCTATAATATGTTAATAAATTAATAAGGACCTTTAATATAACAAATAGACTTATTCTTTAAAGCTAACTACACCTTATATTTAGAACTCTATAAAACTAGTATATACTCTAAAACGCGATCCGTCTCTAAAACCTAAAAGCCCTATATATAACCCTATGGACCTTAATGCCGCTTAATTCTATATACTCTTAGGAACTAATAAATAAAAAACCTAAGCTATAAATAGAGAATGCTTTAGATGTGGTAAAAAGGGATATATTTAAAGGAATTGCTAAACCTACACTTTTAAAAAGATTCATCGAAGTTTCCCCCAGTCCTTAAATTATACTTATTCTATAAATTATACTTAGTTACTATAAAGTATCTTACCTTTAGTTAACTTAGAAAACGAATTATCCTAGGGCTAAGTTATATCTTAGAATAAAAAGTGGAAGAGTATAAGTGTCTAGGCTCTTTTAGCACTAATATATAATACAACTCCCTTAATATACTTAGTAAAATTTAAATACTTAGAAAGTAAAAGGAAGTATAAATTTTTATAAACAGCGGAGCCACTAATATAGGCTTTATTAATATAAACTACGCAAAAACTTAATAAGCCCTAAGGCCTATAAGGCTTTAACGGTAAACCCTTAATATATAGCGAACTAACGCATTACGCTCTTATAAAATTGCGAATAGGTAAATACCTTAAATATATTTTCCTATTTATAATACCTTTAAAGCATTATAAGGTAATACTTAGATATAAATAGCTAAAATAATATAACCCTTTAATTAGCTAGGTTAAAGAAATACTAAGGTTCTATATAACCTACTACTAAAGTTATTGCTTAAAAAACTATTTATCCTATAAATATGTATATAACTATTTAAATTTATTATAATACGAATTACCCTTACTATAAGCCTTAAACTAAAATAATAAAGCCATAACTGCCGATTATAGTAAAGAATGCGAAGATATTATGCCAAAACCTCTTAAAATTTATATAATATAGGCCACACCTTTTATCTTATTAGCAAAAAGACAAGATTATAAAATCTTTACGATAACTATAGAAGATATTAAGAACGTACTAGAACTAAAATAATATACTAATTCTTAACCTCTTATACCTAAAGAGTACTATAATCTAATTAATAAGTTTAAAAAATAATTTATAAACTAACTAGCCCTATACTAAGATAAGTATAATTTTAAGATAGAACTTAAACCTAGTATAACACTAAAGTTTGGTCTGCTATACGGTATATTATAAGAAGAACTACTTATAATATAATAATACCTTAATATGCATCTGGAAAAAGGATTTATTCGCCCTAGTTAATCTCTATTCACCTTACCTATACTATTTATTAAAAAGCTAGGAGGAGGCTTAAGATTTTATATTAATTATTAAGCTCGACACCATTGGAGCGAATTTTTTTGGAGCTCTTACTACACCCGGCCCAAAAAGACCAAAACCAACCAAAAGAACCCTAAAAAACACCCAAAGAATCCCCCTAAGATGCATGCATTGCAGGGAAGGCACACGTCAACCGACAGTGGTTCGTACTCGCGCGCGACCGCCAGATCCACGCCTAATAACAGCCCTCCATAATAAAGACGGGCGAATACCACACTATAAAGCGGAAATACCTCTATTAAGAAGGCATCTAATAAAATATAAAGCCTACTAGACGCGTCTAGTATCTAGAATTATAGGGGAGTAACTATTAGCTATAACGAACTAATACAGCTAGCAGAATGGCTCCGCCAGTCTAGCGAGCCCTAGGCGCCCCTCTAGTAAACCCTTAATTAAATCCTCTAACGGCTAAGCAAAATTAAAAACAAATAAAACCCCCCTTTACCAGCAAACCGCACCTAGGCCGCCGTAGCTATGCTTCTATAGTATAGGGAACCTACCCCCCTTAAGATAACAACCGGGTATATAATTACAATATAACCAAACACAGAAAAAGCAGAGGGGCTTAGGGGACAATCAGAAATAGAAGTCCTTATAAAAATTCGCAAAGAGGTCTATAACACAGTTACAGTCCAACACCTTAGGAGCGAAGACATTAGAGTTACCCTAAAGGACTAACAGGCAAAGGAATAAGCCGTAAAAGTAGGGGACAGGCTAGGAGAACGTATTAGCATAAAAGTGCTCCGTAAAGATTACCTAGTTAAAGTCCTAGCGGTTCCTATAAGCCTTAGGGTAGAAAAGGGACGCCAGGCAGACAACACAGCAACTATATAGGAGATAGTAAAGCAAATAAAACACCTTATACTAAGTCTTAAGATCACCCAAATCCAATAGCTTTAATAGGAAAATGTAAACTAAGCAAACAACAAGAATAATAATAGGACATAAGGGTCGCCAGAGACTCGCTAGGGAGATACTAGTTAAACACATAGCTCCCTTATCATTAGTACACATATACCAGGAATGCAAAAACTCCTTATCTAAAAATGAATAATTATAAATGGCCTTATATACAACGCAAGGCTCTATAACCACAGACTACACCTAGAATAATACTACCGCTGCGTATAATAAGGACACACCTAATCCATATACGCAGCATAGGTGTGCTGCGGCCACTATACAGGCCTCTATAATATAAGACACTGCTTAAATCAAGACTAAATAAAATACGCAAACTGCCACCGAAGCACACATAAGGCGTAGGAGAGAGAAGACTGCATTAAATATAGAAGACGGAAGGTAAGGGCTTAACAACTACGGGAACAACTGCACGCTAGGTTATATAAATAGAAACAATAGGCAATAAGCTAGAAAGACGCAGGTGCCTTCCTAGTATTTCCTACCTTTAATATTAGGGGGCTAGGCCAGCCATCCCAAGCCTTAACAGGCCAGAAACGGCGCTATGTGATATTACCAGACCGAACAGGAACACAAGGGTCACAGGGGACATAAGGGAGAGGACGCCCTATAGGAAGACCCCTATAGATAGCTATAGCAAGCTTAAAACCAGGACAATTAAGAATTAGATTTAACGCGGCAAATATAACATTTACAGCCAACCTATAAAGGGCCTATAGTTGACCAGCAGGGGAAGAACCGGAGACAATAACAGATTCAGATATAGAAGCGCTAGTAGGAACACAAAACATAGGAATAGAAAGCTCTACACAAAATAAGTAGCGACTAGGGTATAAATATAAAAGATAGAAGTTCTAAATATCCTAGAGAAAGTAGAAATAGAAGAAGTAAGGAATAAAGAAAAGGCAAAGGACCCTCACTAAGGGTCCGCCATCTATCCATTATATAGTATAACTGCGGCAACACAAACCACTGTCTTATAAGGCCCTTACTAGACAGTCTAGACCCAGAGAAACACTATATCCTTGCCATACAAAAGCCGTACTACAATACCTACACATAATTAATATACTGCCCCTAAGGATTCCAGCTCCTATACAAACCAAAAGCAGCCACTCATATATACTTTATAATTAGCAAGGCTATTAGCCTATTCTTATAGTTATAGCAGGCAGTTAACCTAGATATTACAGTTATAACAGTCCAAACATATAGGGGACCGGTATAAATCATTAATATATATAACCCTAGGGTCAAAGGGGTCCCACAAATAAAGAACATTATATTAGTAATAAGCTTACTAGAAACCAAAGGTATAGAGTCTACCCTACTAGGAGATATAAACCTCCACCACCTACGGTAGGGGGGGATCCATATTGCTGCTAAATAATAGGCAGAATGCCTACTAAGAGCTATAGACACCTAGGGCCTTAAGCTAGCTACCCCCCTAGGAGCAATTATATGGCAATAAGGAACCTCCAAAAGTACAATTAACCTTACATTTATAGACGAAGGCCTATACCAGAGACTTAAAAGGTGTAACCCTAAAGAAGAATAAGCAATTACTTTAGACCATATCCCTATCCAAATATAGCTAGATTTGGATATTAAGGCACAACCAAGTAGCAAAAGATACGCAATAAAGAAGCTTAAGACAAACAGTTTCCTTAATACAGTTAAACAACAACTTTAAGACCTAGAAGAAATCCACCCAATACCAAACAAGTAAGGCTTATTAGCCACCCCTAAGAAAATCAACTAAAGATTAGAAAGGATCCAGGCAGCAATTAAAAACAGGCTAAAAGAGCACTGCCTAGTCTTAAAACCAGGCCCCTATACACAACACGTATAGTCCGCACAGTGCGCGGTTTTTATTGCTAGCCAACAACAAGCAAGAAGGAAATACACAAGCAGCCATAACCCTAAAGACAAAAGACAATACAAAGACATAAGAAACCAGTTAAAGAATACCCTAAAGAAAGAAGTAAAAAATAACTAAAGACAGTTTATAAACGAGCACACTTCTAACCCAAGCCTCCCCTATAACAAGGGCCTTTGGGCCATGGCGAAATAGGTAAAGAAAAAGGTAGGGTACCTAGTAGAAGACCCACACCTACTACCCCTACAAAGAGTAGGGGAACCATAGGCTACTAATAACAATAATAAGAAGGCAAAGATCTTTATAAAAAGGTTCTTCCCCTAACTAGCTCTAGCAGACCTTAGCAACATTATAGGTAAAACACCGGTAACTTGCCTGAGGGTCAACAGCGACATAATAATAGAGGAAATGGCCAAAACTATTAGCCGCCTTTTAAACAATACAGCACTAGGACCAGATAGGATTCTAAATAAGGCCTTAAAGACCTATAAACCACTTATAGCACCCTAGCTTACAAATATAGCTAGGGTATACTTTGCTATAGGCTACTACCCGCAACTCGGAAGATCTATAACAACGGTTGTTTTACGGAAAAAAGGTAAAGCAGATTACTTAATCCTAAGAAGCTACCACCCTATCGCCCTAAAAAACACCCTTAGCAAGATCTTAGAAAAGGTAATAGCGGACCATATAGCAGACACGGCTAAGGAACACACCCTACTACCATAAAGCCAAATAGGGGCAAGAAAGAACCGCTTAACGCTATTAGTACTTACGCTACTTGCTACCACCATTAAATCTATATAGGCAATATAAAGGGACTTTATAGTATTAATACTTAGCCTAGACATTAGTGGTGCCTACAATAATATACCCCATGAGCGCCTCCTATACATCCTTAGGGCAAAGGGCTTCCCAGAATAGATTATACAATTTATTTAAGGGTTTATAGGCCAGAAAGAAACATTACTAGTCTTTAGCAGATACCAAAGCCCCCCTATTGCAGTTATAACAGGAATACCACAAGGATTACCCCTTTTGCCTATACTCTTCCTTTTCTTTATAAGTAACCTACTAGACTCCTTTAAGGAAGGGGCGATTTAGGGGATAGGCTTTATTAATAACACAAACCTAATTATATACGGGCTAACAGCTGCAGAGAACTACAGAACACTAAAGAAAGCCTATAATACCTATATAGAATGGGCAAGATAATATAGAGTCCAATTTTTACCAAAGAAATACCAGCTAATTTATTTTATAAGAAAACGTAACTAATCTATAGATCTCTAGCATGCAATTTATATCTAAGGCTTTAGGGGTTAACCAGTTCAGGGCCTAAGGGTATTAGAAGTATAGGTAGATAGTAAGCTCTAGTAGAGCGCATATACAGCACAAGCAGCCCGTAAGGGCTAAGTATAGTACATTGCATTATCTAAGATCGTTAATTCTATATAGGGTCCATACTTCCAGAGGTTACGCCTACTATATATAGCAGTTGTCCGGCCTACTATAACATATATATCCAGCATCTGGGCTATTAGTAAAACCAAAAAGGGCCCCCCTAAATCACTCCTTAAACCACTCCAAAAGGTCAAAACAGTATGCCTCTAGAGTATAACAGGCGGGTATAAGCAAACGGCCACAGCACTCCTTAAAAAGGAAGCCAATATCCCCCCCCTATAACTATATATTAAAGCTACCGCAATACAAAGGGCGCAAAACAAACGCAACTCTAATGTTATAAAGTATATCAAGACACGCCTAAATAAACTATAGAGGGACCCTAGGGTGCCTTATAGGAGAACAATCCAACAACCCCAAAGTAGGGAAGATATACTAGAGAAACAGGTGAAGAAAGTAGAAGAAAAATAGTACAGTATTAGGGCCCAGGCCTATATAGAGGAGGAAGGGAGACGCGCAAGAGGCCAACAAAGACAACAATAAAAAAGAGAAAGAAGCCAAAGTAGAGCATAAAAGAACACTAGGAAACCATTAACTGCAATATAATACTAGTTAGACCAGCGCTGGAGAGGCGCATAAAAGTTAAAGGTACAAAGGCTAACTTAGGTAAGAGTAACCTAAGCCATAGCATAGTTAACGCCATAGGGGGTAAACACTTAAGGGCTTTAAGAAGGCCTAATAAAGGCAGAAAATATAATAGCAACACTCCTAAGAACAGGAATAATAGGATTAAAAGATTAGCTCTACTAGATAAACATCCTAGTAGGTAGCCCAAGATGCGAATATAGCTGGCTAAGACAGACACCAAAACACGTAATACTATTATACCCCTTACGCACTAACTAAGAAGCAATGCTCTTAGTAGCTAGCATAGAGAACTATAATACACTGCTCTCAATATAAAAAGGTCTTAAGGTGGTTACCCAGTAGCTTATTAGCCAAAATATACTAAACCAGTTCCGGGTTGCAAGGGAAATAGTAATAAAAGGCAATAGGGCAGGTATTAGGCACCCCCTAATAACTCTACAGTAGTAGAGTAATGTTTGCGATACTAGCGCATCCATAGGTTTATTACAGCAGTAGTAGTTCCCAAAGAGGTCAAAAGTAAGGTAGTAGAGCACCACAGGTAACTTATAGGCGCCTCACAGGCGCCTCACAGGCGAGTCCTAAAAGGCGGGGAGATGGATCACGGGGTTTTCTTAAATAGAGTTTTCTCCCCATATATATATAAGGAGTAGTCCGCGTAGGCCCAATAGGAATCCAAATCGGACGTTAAGCAATAAATAATAATAATTATTAAGCTCTAAATATAATTATAATTTAAAACTAATATCCAATTCCTCTAATTTAAGAAACGCTTAACTGTTTAGTAAAGGCATAGTATTTTATAAAGCTTAATATAGTTACTACCTTTAATAAAATCCATATATATAAAGGAGATAAGAAGTATATAGCTTTTTGCATATAATAGGGACTCTTTAAATACCTAGTAATACTATTTAGCGTAAAGAACGGTCCTAGTATATTTTAGTAATATATTAATAATATACTCCGTGAATTCTTTAACATATTTATTACCATATATATTAATAATATCTTAATCTACTTATCCTTACTTTCTAAACATTAGAAATATACCAGAATGGCCCTTAAACGCTTATAAGATATAGGCTTATAATGCGATATTAAGAAATATAAATTTCACGCATCTAAAATTATATATTTAGGCTTAATTATATCCTATAATAGAATTAAAATAGACCCTAAAAAAGTTGCTATAATTATAAACTAGGAAAGCTCTAGCAATATATAAGATATTTAAGGATTTTTAGGATTTGTAAACTTCTATTATTAATTTATTAACCACTTTTTAAAAACTGCTTAGCCGTTAATAAACCTAATAAAAAAGAATATAAAATTTAAATAGACCGCTAGATATAAATAAGCTTTTAATAACTTAAAATATTACTTTATAACTACTCTAATTCTCGCCCACTTTAACCCTAACCCTAAATATATTATTAAAACAGACTTATCCAATTATATACTAGGGGGAGTATTATCGCAATATAATAAGAATGGCGAGCTATATCTAGTAGCCTTTCTCTTTTAGAAACTCGCCCCTACTAAATTAAACTATAAAATATATAATAAGGAACTGCTTATAATAGTTAAATGCTTTAAATAATAGCGTTTTAAGCTTAAAGGATTATTATTTCTAATATATATATTAACGGACTATAAGAACCTATAGTACTTTATAACTATAAAGCAATTAATATAGCGCTAAATTTATTAGGCCAAATACCTCTTATAATTTAACTTTAAGATTATATACTAACTAGGCAAACTTAATTAGAAAGCTAATATATTAATATAACGATTATAAAACCTACCTATAAACGCTTTAGATAAACGGATTATAAATTAATTATAGATTTTATTGCCCCCTAAATGTTTTAAAAAACTATATTCTATAATCCTAAATATAGAACTTAATAAAAACAAATTAAAACTTAATAAATAGGAAATAGAAATTAATAAGCTAATAAAATATAAATATAAGAATAATATATAGATAATAGATATAATAAAAGCAATTTAAATAGGAAAATAATAGTATAAGGATATTATACTTACTAAATATGAAATTTAAAATAATTAATTATACTATTAATAGAAGATGGTAGTTCCGAATTCCAAACCTTTATAATTTAAGATACTTAATTTTATATATAACTTCCCTATAGTAGGGCATTCTAGCCATGTAAAGACTTATAAGATTATTTAATAAGTATACTACTAGCCTATAATATATAACTATATATAAAAATATGTTTAAGTATGCAGAATATACGTATGTAAAAAGACCTCTTATATAAAAAAGTAAGGAGTAATTTAACCGCTACTAATTCTAATATAAAGATAGCGTAATATCTTAATTAACTTTATAGTCGACTTGCCTAGCAGTAATAGGTTTATAAATATTATAGTAGTTATTAACTATTTTATAAAAATGCGATATATAATTCCTATAGACTTAATTAATGCGATATTAGTAGCTAAATATTTTATTAAGTACGTCTTTAAGCTATATAGACTTCCTAACTTAATAATATCCAACTATAGAAACTAGTTCATTTTAGACTTTTAGTAATCCCTATATAAATAATTAAGCATTTAAATATAACTCTTAACTATATTCTATCTAGAGATAGATAGTTAAACTAAAATTGCGAATATAATTATAAAATAATACTTATAAATATACTACTCCTACCTATAAGATAACTAGAAAAAATAGCTGCCTTTAGCTAAGTTTATTATAAATAATATAATAAACGTATTAATAGGCGTAACGCTATTCTATGTAACCTATAGATAAGACCCTTAACTTAGATTTAAACTATAACCTAAAATTAATATAATAGGACCTATAATTAAACAGATTTAGTTAATTAATATATATAATTTTACTAATTAAATAAAGCAGTTAACGGAACGATTATAAAGTAAATTAATATACGCTTAAATAGTATAGGAATAGTATGCGAATAAAGGATAAGCTCCCATATAGAACTTTAAGGAAGATAATATAGTTTACCTAAATATATAAAATCTATAGACTTAACGGCCCTTAAAGAAACTTAATTAGAAGTTTATAGGCCTATACTAAATTAAAAAGAAACTAAGCCTATATACCTATAAGCTTATTATAACCTTTAAAAGATAATCCTATAACTTATAAAGTGCCGCCGCTACCTCTTATAATTATTAATAATAGTAATAGTTCTTACTTTATTAACTTAATTAATAAAATATAATAGAAAACACAATCTAAATAATTTAAACTTTTTGTTAAGTAGAAATAATATAAAATATAAACCTAGGAAACCTATAACCAGATTAAGGCCGACGCGCCTTTCTTAGTAAAAGAATTCTATAAGGACTATCCTTTACGGCCTACTTTGGCTAGATAGATATAATATAAAGGTAAATAACTGCTACCTAATATAAAGATATAATACATAATAGTAGAAAACTTAAAATTAAAAAGAACTTAAACTATATTACGACGCTTATAAGGCGATAAGTTATAAATTCTTAACTAAATTAAATTGTTTTAGACCTTTAGCTAAAAGGGGGGATACTATAATAGGACTAGACTAGTTATAGTAGGAATGTCTTAGTAAAACACTTAATAGATAAATTCTAATACCCCAATTAAATTCTGCTAAATTCTACCGACTTAATTAAATTCCACTAAATTCCACTAATATAATGGAATTTGGTTGAAACCTGTTAAAACCCGCGTGTGCTTATACCTATACGTCTACTACTAAGACCCTTAAATATTTAGTTATAAGCTTCCTATATTCCTTTCTCCTCTTTATATAACGTCTTGTTCTCTACAAGAGCTATATATCCTTAGATTTAAATAGAATTTATATTATTCCTTTAAATCTTCCCTAAAGCCTTTTCGCGCCCTTATATACAGTTCCCTATTATAATAGTCTTAGAACTTATTCTAACTTTATAGTTAAGCATACTTCCCTAACTTTTAAGCAATCTAATTAAATATATTAAGCTCCTACTTCTAAGGTTGTTTCTTTTTATATAATAAAGAAATTAAAGGAGAAGGAGCCTTTTCCTAGTAGGACTCCTAAAGTCCTTTAACCTTTTTTAATATAGGCTTTACCCATTTTAGCTTCTAGTTAGCCTTAATATATTTTATATAACGATTTAGATAAAGAATATGGGCTATAGTATAAAAGGGTAAATCGTCTGTTTTATTATAGTACTTATTAAAGGTTTCCTACCCCTTTTTAATTTAAGAGCTAAACTCCTTATTAAAAGCATATTTGGACTACTATACGGTATTACTATCGTCCAATTTAGTAGGAAGTTTACTTATAAGTATGGCTTTAAAGTACTAAATAAGAACATCTATAGTAAAGAGTATACTATTAATTATTACATGGTCTCCTTAAGTCTCTAAAGTTACTTAGTAGAATAGTTAAAGGAATTCCTTAGTTGTATAAAGCCGTTCCCAGTCCTCTGGGGAAAAATAGTCTACCTAGAGCGTAGCAAAGTGGTTTTTAGTATAGGTATTAATAGCTCCTGCCTTTTAATTGGCTATAGCTAGCATTTAAAACCAGCTATTCCATCTTATATAGTTATTAAGTAGAATTATTCTCTCTACAAGATCCTTAAACTCCTTTATATAACTAGCAGAACTGCAGATATATATAATAATATTATAAAGCTTACCAAGTGGTCCTATAATCCAAAAGGTTGCCCATTTCTCCTCTTTATCTCCTACCTCCCCCTTTCCTTCCTATTTGTTATATAACTTAAGTTATTCTATTTTAATTTAACTGTAAAATAGGAAGGCTTATATAGCTAGGTTAATAATATAACTAGTATAGCGGATCCGCTAATACGTAAAAACCAATTTAATCTCCTCCTCTTCTAAAAAATAGGTTTCTACTTTGCGACAAAGGGTATTATTTAAACTAGGATTATTATAAACAATAGACCCAAGCTTTTATATAATACCGTAGTCCTTAAGGACTAGGAGAAGAGTAGCGAATTGCTTATCTCTACTATAATTTACTACCGTACAAAGGGCAAAAGGAGCCTTTAACTGCTTCTCTTAACCCTAATTAATAAAGTAGGCGCAAATCCCTAAAAGAAGGAGCCTATTTAGGGAGGTCCAGATATTAAGCAATAGATAAATACTTAATATTACTAACTGAAGTTTCTTTTATATAATATCTTTATAAGCTTACTAGGATAATTTAATCTTTTTTATAATTTAAATAGTATGCTATTATAAAAAAGTTAGATAATTCTAGATTAAGAACTTAGCAAAAAGTATAGAATTTAGGCTATTTAATAATACGGAATGGAATGTTTTATATAATAATTAATAAGATTAAGGCCTTATTAATTATATCCTAATCTAGTCATTTTTAAAAGACCTAGGTATCTCTTTTTGTCATTTAGCCTAAAGACTCTACTTTAATATACAGTTGCTAAAGTTTTTTAAGTATCTCTAATTATATTAGGCTAGTATCTTTTTTAACCTAAAGTAGATGTTTTAAATTAAGATGCTTTCGAAAATTACTAGTAACTAGACTACTATATAGCAATTCTTGTAGACAGTAAATACAGTAGAGAATACGATTTTAACCTAAATATTCTAGCTCTATACTAAGCGCTATATAAGTATAGGCCTATATTGCAACGGCTATTTAGGCCCTTGTTAGGCGAGTTAAGGCTAAATTAACGGTAGTTAAAGGCGTAAGAAAAGATAATTCTGCTTTAGAATCTATATTTATATAATAGGGTAGAAGGAAGGTAAAAGCTAATAGAATTTTTCTAGCAGTGAGGAAGTATGGATAATATTTATAATCCATATCGATAAGATCCATATCGATAATGGATCGATAAGATGGACGATAAGAGTATGGAAAACTAGCCTAAGACAGATTAACTAACTAATAGACAGCACCGTGACTTCCTATCTAAGAGACACTATACCCTTCTATATTTTAGTATTCTACATAAGGATAACGGCAAGCTCTTTAGAATAAAAATCTAGTGCTATATAAATAGGAGATATATAGAAACATACTATAACTACAAAAGAACCGCCAGCTAGACAGACAAGATAGCAGAACTAAAAAACCAGAGAATTAGGCAGTATTAGACAGTAAGGGGAACCAGATAGTCCCAGAAAAGATAGGACAGCCAGACTTAACGCATAGGCCAAAAAGTGGCAATAGGTGGCAAAAAGATATAAGTAAAAAGGTCTTGGAAGGCGAACTAGCGAGCTAATTAGATAATTTTAACCGGCGGTTAGAGTTACCTAATTTTAACTACCTGCGCACAGACATAGCAAGAGCATTATTAAAAATGCAGAGACAATAGGTAGCTAAAGGTTAATTAATTGGACGGGAACAAAAATAGGGGAGAGAATATGGAGCAGATAGACGTTGGCGCGAGATCGGATATACCCTTAAAAGCTTCCTATTTTAGCTTAGCTTTATCTTCTTTTAAGTTATCTAGATCGTATTAGTGGCGGCTATAGAGGCGTTCTATAAAGAAGTAGATACAAGTAAAAGTCTAAGGCTTAGTAGTACCCTACTATATAGAATAACGGCAAGTTAAAATAGATAGACGTATTAAGACCCAGTGGCTATAGATAATAAAAACACCGTACTCTCTTAGGAAAACCAACCTCTAGGCGTTAAGAAGCAGCCAAAAGGAACTAAAGTCTATACTTCTTTTACTAAGTATAAACTAATACTAGGACAGTTATCTAGGATATCCTCTATTAAGATTATGGCTATACAAGTAGACCTACTATAGCGTTTACCTATAATACTTAGGGCTAATAACTCTTAGCAGATAAAGAATAAGAATCGTAAGGGTTACTTATAGGCTCCTAAAAAAGCTCTAGATATATATAACTGGTAGTTAACGGCTTAAAACAAGATCTACGTTATAGTTTAGCCTATACCAGCCCCAGGAACTATTGGAACTCCTTATTTTACGGGATAGAACACATTATAGTTCATTAAACAATATAAGCGGTTATGCGTCTAATACTATATAATAAGTAAAGCGAAGTACCAGGGCTTTCTAGAGTACTGTAATTATTAGATAGGAGTATGGATCTAAAGCCTACCTAAATTTATAGCTAGTAACTAGACGGAGCTTATAAGGAGGCTTAGGATAGAATACTAAGGAAGCAACTACTAGCGATAAATAGAAACGGTAGAATTCTTAAAAGCCTATATACGGTAGTATAGAGACAATCCGCTAAATAGTATACGCGAGTACTATAGGCAATTTAAATTAATCTTTTAAAAAGTTATAGATGTAGGCAATCTAGAGAACGGGTAGTAAGGATACTAGTTTATAAAAGGACTTCCGCTTAAATATTAAAGATATACTATAGCTAAAATAGGAGCTAATCTAAATAAACAAAAGTCTTTTAATTTTTACTGGTTGCTAAGAGCTATAGAGAACAGGATTAGTTTATATAAGGGCGTAGATTATTTATTAAAAATGGACCCTAAGGAGCAGAGCCTTTATTAGCTAGTTAAACAGTTCTATAATTAGTAGCCAGTTATAAGTAAAGATGCTACCCTTTAACTACCTATAATCTTTTAGCCGAACAAGATAGCTAATATCTATTATGCCAGCTAGAAAACGGACCTAAAACAGAATAAGCTTAGCTATAAAAGAGAAAGGAGGCTTCTAGACTTAGCTAGACCAGGTATATATAGAGAGGCCCTAACTTAGCAGCAGTTACCCCCTACTATGGATTAGGAAATAGATAAAATAGTAAAATAGCTAAAGAGCCTAAGGTAGAGTAAGGTGGAGCTTGTAGTAGCTATATAGTTAATACCGTTCTTTAACCAAATTCTAAAGGACTCAGAAAGGTTTATAATACTGCTAAATTAGGCTACAGTTTAAAGCCCAGTATAAGGATATAGCTTAGTACTAGGATATAAAGACTGGCAGAACAGCACCCGAGCTCCCTTTATACCGCAAAACTCTTAATATTCGTAAGATTCTTAATATCCGCAAGACTTTTAATATCTATAAGATTTTACTGCCTTTAAATGGCCGTAGCGAAACGTATAGGGTTAGCGAGGCATGCAAGGACAAGGCTAGTAGACCTACTTTAGATATAGAGGAAATTACCGTTTTACTAAGTTTAAATACTAAGGGCTAAAAGATCTTATTTAGTAAGGATTTGCATATCTATCTAAATAAGGGAGACTAGCAGCCAGGATACGCAATTAACCTAGACCTAAACTCCTATAGCTTGGAAATAAAGGACGACTAAAAGGTATTAAGAACTAGCTTTATACATATTAGGGAACAGACCTAAATAAACTAAGAAAAGAATAGACGTAGTAATAGGCCTGCTATATTAGAGTAGTACTAAGGATTAGTAATAAGAAAAGTATAAATTAGGAGAACTATTATTAGAATTGCCTAACCTTTAAAGATAGCTGTATAACTAGGATAGCTATAAAGCCGTAGGAAAACAATATACGACTAAAAGATTACGTCCAGATTAGGTTACAGCCTATAGATAGGGCAGTTAAAGCTAGGGAGGACTACTATTAGAATCGCCTAACCCTTAGAGACGGTTATAGAGACAAACACTTAAGGCTAGCTATTAATCCGTAGGCTCCGCAGTAGGCTCCACCGTAGGTATAGGATATTTAACTAAGGGATAGTCAAGTTCTAAGGTGGGAGAGGGGACGTAGGTAACAGCCGTATAAAAGATTTCTATTTATCTACTTTATTACAGTATTTACTAAAGCTCCTTTCTTATTTACTTTCTTAATCGCGACGTGTTAAGTCGCAATAACCTACTACAAAGATGTTAGTTTAGCTCACCGCCTATTATTAAGCTAATAGCGATTTTCTATGCCCGGTATAGAAAATCCTAATTAGTCTATTTAGTAGTAGAGCTAGCAGAACTCTACACCGCCCTTAGAATTTAATAATTATACTAGATATATAATAAGAACAGCACTAAGAGCCTTAATTAATTGTATAGATATAGAGCTAATTATATAATATAGAGTTAGATATAGAGCCTTAGTTAATTAAATAACTGTATAAAAGCTATGGTTAGTTAAAGAGTTAAATTAAGCCAGAGCCTTAATACTAGCACATTACCGTTACTAAAGCAAATTAATTAAATGTTATTAAATTAGAGCCTTTAATTGGGCTATTATGGAACCCTACTATAGAGGCCTCTATAGGAGAGCCCCATGCTCTTACGTACACCTCGCATATAGCTTACGTTAGCTACACGTAGGTATATTACCTCCTTACGCCCTTAACCCTTATAATTAATCGCGTAACGTCTTATAGACTCCTTAAATACATATACTTTGTAGCTATTACCCCCGTCCCATAACATTACATTACGCCTTTTTACTACTAACGCTTAGCCTATATCTAATTTTATATCTCTATAATACTATAGGCGCTACTAAAAGCAGCATGTCTATAAGTTACCCTACTTTATACTTTTAAGGAACCTATAGTAGTGTAAGGGCGCGAAGAGGCTTTAAGGAAGATTTAAAGGAATAATATAAATTCTATCTAAATCTAAGGGTATATAGCTTTTGTAGAGAATAAGACGTTGCGTAAAGAAGAGAAAGGAATATAGGAAACGTGTAACTAAATATTTAAGGTCTTGGCAGCGGAAGCGTGGGCACAAGCCTACGCGGATTTTAACAGGTTTTGACTAAATTCTATTACGTTAGTGGAATTTAGTGGAACTTAATCAAGTTGGCGGAATTTGGCAGAAATTAATTAATTTAGCAGAACTTTAGCAGAATTTAATTAAAGTGTTAAAATTTATCTATTAAGTGTTTCACCGAGACATTCCTACTGTAACTAGGCTAGTCCTATTATAGTACCCCCCCTTTGGCTGAAGGTCTAAAACAATTTAATTTAGTCAAGAATTTATAACTTATTACGTTATAAGCGTTATAATGTATTTTAAGTTCTTTTTAATTTTGAGTTTCCTGCTATTATATTTTATGTCTTCGTGTTAGGTAGTAGTTGTTTACCTTTATATTATGTCTATTTAGCTAAAGTAGGCTGTAAAGGATGGTTCTTATAGAATTCTTTTACTAAGGAAGGCGCGTTAGCCTTAATCTGGTTATAGGTTTCTTAGGTTTATGTTTTATATCCTTCCCACTTAATAAGAAATTTAAATTATTTAGATTATGTTTTCTATTATATGTTATTAATTAAGTTAATAAAGTAAGACCTGTTACCGTTGTTAATAATTACAGGAGGTAGTAGTGGAATTTTATAAGTTATAGGATTATCTTTTAAACGTTGCAATAAGCTTGCATAAAATATTAGGTATATTTTTATTTTAGTTAGCAGTTTAAGCTTATAGGCGTATAGGCTTAGTTTCTTCTTAATTTAGTATAGGCCTATAAACTTCTAGTTAAGTTTCTTTAAGGGCCGTTAAGTCTTTAGGTTTTGTATATTTAGGTAAACTATATCACTTTCCTTAAAGTCCTATATAGGAGCTCGTCCTTTATTTACGTGCTATTCCTATACCATTTAAGCGTACATTAATTTACTTTATAATAGTTCTATTAACTGCTTTATTTAATTAGTAAAGTTATACGCGTTAATTAACTAAATCCATTTAATCGTGGGTCCTATTGTATTAATTTTAGGTTATAGTTTAAATCTAAGTTAAGAGTCTTATTTATAGGTTGCGTAGAACGGTGTTACGCCTATTAATACATTTATTGTATTATTTATAGTAAACTTAGCTAAAGGCAGCCATTTTTCCCAGTTATCTTATAGGTAGAAGTAGTATATTTATAGGTATTATTTTATAATTATGTTTATAATTTTAGTTTAACTATCTGTCTCCGGATAAAACGCAGTTAAGAGTTATATTTAAATACTTAATTATTTGTATAGAGCTTGCTAGAAGTCTAAAATAAGCTAGCTTCTATAGTTGGATGTTATTAAGTTAGGAAGTCCGTGTAGCTTAAAGACATGCTTAATAAAATATTTAGCTACTAATATCGTGTTAATTAAGTCCATGGGGATTATATATTGCATTTTTATAGGACGGTTAATAACTACTATAATATTTATGAACCTATTACTGCTAGGCAAGTTAACTATAAAGTTAATTAAGATATCGCGCCATCTTTATATTAGAATTAGTAGTGGTTAAAATACTCCTTGCTTTTTTATATAAGAGGTCTTTCTATATACGCACATCCTACATGCTTAAACATATTTTCATATATAGTTGTGCATTATAGGCTAGTAGTATACTTGTTAAATAATCTTATAAATCTTTGTATGGCTAGGATGCCCTACTATAGGGGAGTTATATATATATTTAAGTATCTTAAATTATAAAGGTTTAGAATTCGGAACTACTATCTTCTGTTAATAGTATAATTAATTATTTTAAATTTTGTATTTAGTAAGTGTAATATCCTTATACTATTATTTTCCTATTTAAATCGCTTTTATTATATCTATTATCCATATATTGTTCTTATATTTATATTCCATTAGCTTATTAATTTCTATTTCCCATTTATTAACTTCTAATTTATTTCTATTAAGTTCCGTATTTAGGAATATAGGATATAGTTTTTTAAAATATGTAGGGAGCAATAAGATCCATAATTAATTTATAATCCGTTCGTCTAAAGCATTCGCAGGTAGGTCCTATAATTGTTATATTAATGCGTTAGGCTTCTAATTAAGTTTACCTAGTTAGTATATAATTTTAAAGTTAAATTATAAAAGATATTCGGCCTAATGAATTTGGTGCTACGTTAATTGCTTTATAGTTATAAAATACTATAGGTTCTTATGGTCCGTTAACACGCGTATTAGGAATAATAATCCTTTAAGCTTAGAACGCCATTATTTAAAGCATTTAATAATTGCAAGTAGTTCCTTATTATATATCTTATAGTTTAATTTAGTAGGGGCGAGTTTTTGGAAGAGAAAGGCTACTAGACATAGCTCGCCGTTCTTATTATATTGCAATAATACTCCCCCTAGCGCATAATTAGATGAGTCTGTTTTAATAATATATTTAAGGTTAGGGTTAAAGTGGATAAGAATTAGAGCAGTTATAAAATAATATTTTAGTTTATTAAAAGCTTATTCGCATTTAGTAGTCTATTTAAATCTTATATTCTTCCTTATTAAGTTTACTAATAGCTAAACAATTTTTAAGAAGTGATTAATAAATTAATAATAGAAATTTATAAATCTTAAAAATCCTTAAATATCTTATACACTACTAGGACTTTCCTAGTTTATAATTGCAGCGACTTTTTTAAGGTCTATTTTAATTCTATTATAGGATATAATTAAGCCTAAGTATGTAACTTTAGATGTGTGGAACTTGTATTTCTTAATATTATATTATAAGCCCGCATCTTATAGGCGTTTAAGGACCATTTTAATGTATTTCTAATGTTTAGAAAGCAAGGACAAGTAAATTAAGATATTATTAATATATACAGTAATAAATATATTAAGGAATTTATAAAGCGTATTATTAATGTATTATTAAAATGTATTAGGACCGTTCTTTATGCTAAATAGCATTACTAGGTATTTAAAGAGTCCCTATTATATATAAAAAGCTATATACTTCTTATCTCCTTTATATATACGGATTTTATTAAAGGCAGCAACTATATTAAGCTTTGTAAAGTACTGTACCTTTACTAAATAGTTAAGCGTCTCTTAAATTAGGGGAATTGGATATTGGTTTTAAATTATAATTACGTTTAGAGCTTAATAATTAATATATAATCTTAAGCCTTCTCCTAGCTTTTTAATAAATAGTATAGGTAAAGCAAATGGAGATTAACTAGGGCAAATAAATCCTTTTTCCAGATATTTGTTAAGGTATTATTGTATTATAAGCAGTTCTTCTTATAATATACCGTATAGTGGACCGAACTTTAGTGTTATACTAGGCTCAAGTTCTATCTTAAAATCATGCTTATCTTAGTATAGGGCTAGTTGGTCTATAAATTGTTTTTTAAACTTATTAATTAGATTGTGGTACTCTTTAAGTATAAGAAGTTAAGGGTTAATATATTACTTTGATTCTAGCGCTTTTTTAATATCTTCCATTATTACAGTAAAGATTTTATAGTTTTGTTTTCTTGCTAATAAAATAAAGGGCGCGGCTTGTATTATACGAATTTTAAGAGGTTCTAATAAGATATCTTTATATTTTTTGCTATAATTGGCAGTTGTGGCTTTATCGTCTTAGTTTAAGGTTTATAGTAAGGGTAATTTATATCGTTTTAAATTTAAATAGTTATGTGTATATTTATAGGGCAAATGGTTTTTTAAGCAATAACTTCGGTAGTAGGTTATATAGAACTTTAGTGTTTCTTTAACTCAGCTAATTAAAGGGTTATGTTGTTTTAGCTATCTATATCTAAGTATTACTTTATAATGCTTTAAAGGTGTTATAAATAGGGAAATATATTTAAGGTGTTCGCCTATCTGCAATTTTATAAGAGCGTAGTGTGTTAGTTTGCTATATATTAAGGGTTTGCCATTAAAGCCTTATAGGCCTTAAGGCTTATTAAGTTTCTTTAAATTTAGGCGTTAAGTTTTTACGTATTTTGTATTAATAAAGCCTATACTAGTAGCTCCGCTATCTATAAGGATTTATACCTCCTTCCATTTTCTAAGTATTTAAATTTTGCTAAGTATATTAAGGGAGTTGTGTTGTGTATTAGCGCTAGAAGAGCCTAGACACTTATGCTCTTCCACTTTTTATCCTAAGGCGCGACTTGGCCTTAGGATAATTCGTTTTCCAAATTAACCGAAGGCGAGGTGCTTTATGGCGTCTAAGTACGATTTATGGAATGAGTGTAAGTTAAGGAGTAAGTATAACTTAAAGAATGAGTGCGATTTAATAACTGGGAGAAACTATAGCAGACCTTTTTAAAAGGGTAAGTTTGGTAATTCTTTTAAATATGTCCTTTTTTACCACATCTAAAGCATTCTCCGTTTGTGGCTTAAGTTCTTTATTTATTGGTTCCCAAGGGTGTATAAGATTAAGTGGTATTGAGGTCTATAGGGTCGTACATAGGGCTTTTTAGGTTTGGAGAGGGATTGCATTTTAGGGTATGTATTGGTTTTATAGAGTTTTAAATATGTGGCGTAGTCGGCTTTAGAGAATGAGTTTGTTTGTTATATTAAAGGTCCTTATTAATTCGTTAATATATTATAGCGAATTTAGGCAGGTCTTTTAGCAGTTCCCTGCCTACTAACTAGGCTCTAATCTCATCCGAAATAGCTTATTAAAGGGCAGCAACTTTAGCGGCTTTATTCTAATCCAGTTCGCTAATAAGGCCTAAAAATTCTGAAAAGAAGCTGGTAAATTCTCGGTTCCATTATTATAGGTTTTTAAGTTTAGTAACCGCTATATATTTGTGGCTGGCGTCATTATATATTCGTTCTAGTAGGGAGATAAAGATTTTAAAATTAATAAAGGTGCCGTTATGGAAGAATGGGTCTATAGTTTATGCAGTGTCCTTGCTTAAACAAGACATTCCATAGCTAATTTTGCTAGCTTTGGTAGGGTATTGGTTATAGTTTATTAAGAGTTTAAGATGGAGCTTGGTTATAAAGGGATATAGGTTATTTTAATTTCCATTAAACATTAGAGGATTAGGAAGCTTTTTGGATTTTATAACAGGTATTGAATTTGTTATAGATATAGGTTAAGTTACTATTACTAGTTTAAAGTTCGCGTTTAAGGGGCTAGGCTTGGATATAGTTACTTTAATTTCGTTTATAGGCGGTGTCGTGGTCTCTAACGTAAGTGTTTTAACGTTATAGAGTTCTTTACGGAGTGTTTCTATTAATCGCTAATGCTGGGCTTCTAGTGTAGCCCACTACTAAGCTAAAGCATCCGTAAAGGCTTCTTGTATCGCAGTTAACTGTTCCCTAACTAGGGTTATAATACTTATAGTTAACGCGTGGGATTTAAGGTCGTTTGATATTTTAATAGTAGTTGTTTTTAACGCAACGTAATGTAAGGGCGCGAAGAGGCTTTAAGGAAGATTCAAAGAAATAATATAAATTCTATCTAAATCTAAGGGTATATAGCTCTTGTAGAGAATAAGACATTGTATAAAAAAGAGAAAGGAATATAGGAAACGTGTAACTAAATATTTAAGGTCTTGGCAGCGGATGCGTAGGTACAAGCCTATGCGGATTTTAACAGGTTTCGACTAAATTCTATCACGTTAGTGGAATTTGGTGGAACTTGATTAAGTCAGCGGAATTTAGCAGAATTTAATTGACTTGGCAGAACTTTGGCAGAATTTAATTAAAGCGTTGAAATTTATCTGTCAAGTGTTTCACCGAGACATTCCTACTGTAACTGGGCTAGTCCCGTTACAAATAGTAAGACAATATTCCTTACTAGCTACTATATTAAACCTAAAGAATAACCTAATACCTATACTTAACCTATAACGCCAATCAATCCTAAAAGAATTTAATTTATTAGCCCTAGCCTTAACCCCTAAGGAGGTGGATACTAAAAATGTCTTATCTTTTATTAACTATATAACTATAGACAAGTAAGTAGAAGGACTACTACCTATTAAAATTAAAATATAAGACGCCAAGATATTTATAAAAATGGTAGTATAAGAACCTAATAAATACTACTACCTTTTATAGAACTACTACCTAAAGCTTATATAAGCTAAGATGCGTACTGCCTAAGATTATAATATTATCTAAGACCTATAAGCTTATAAGGCACTTACTAATAATATATATTAAGAAACTAAATATAACCTCTATATATCTAAATATAATATCTAATAGTTAAAAAAGGCTGTCATGGAGTAAGCATAAGCGGTGATAATATATAGCAAAGTAGATACTATCAAGCTATATATATAAACTGCGTGATAAATTCAAGACGTTATATAAGGAGAGAAGGTAAGGAAATGGGAAGAAAGGGTATATATCGTTAGTTTAGTTACTTAGTCAACACGTATATAGAGCAGAATAGGATTTAAGGAGCGGTCCTGGCAGAACTTGGCAGGATTTAGTGGACTTAGCAGAATATAACAGAATGCGGCAGATTGCCGTTAAATTGCCATAGATTACTAGCAGATTGCCATTAGATTGCCATCTTACGGTTAGTCTCTTCTTACTACATTAGTGGAAATAGGTAGAAATAGGTGGATGTGTATAAGGTGTTATAAAGGTGTCCCATAACAGTACCCCCCCTTTAAACTTAAGCTTCTGCGAGATAGGGCTATGGTAGTTCTAGGTAGAGTTTATAAAAGTCTTCTGTAGCTTATATAAGTCCTATAGAGTTAACAGGTTCCTATAAGGGCTCAGTAAAGCCTCTCTATTTTGTAAGGTATATATATTTACGTTTCCATTTGTCGTATTTAATATTATTAACTCTTTTAATAAGGTACTTATCCTTACTATCTACTTTAACTAGTGGGGGAGGGTCTTAAATCTGTTTAGGCAGGGCGTTTAATATAGGGGCAGCAGGGCAGAGGACTGATGTATAGAATACAAGGTGGATTTTAACTATATTAGGGAGCTTTAGTTAATAGGCATAAGGAGAGATAACTTTTTAAACCTTATAAGGGCTGGCGTTCTTCTAATTAAGTTTCTTAGTATGTCGTTTTGTGTTTAGATTTCTTATATCTAGCTAGATAAAGTTACTAATTTAGTAGGCCGGTGCTAGGGTTTAGTTCTTATTTGCTACGGCTTTATAGACAGATTAGGCCTATATCATTTTGTTAGTAAGGAACTCTTATAGTTCTTCTATCTTTTTTATAAATTTATTTACTTCTATAACTTGTAAGGCCTAATAAGCTAGGCAAGAAACATTACTAAAGGGTTTAAAACCTATTCGCGGATACTAGCCATAGTTGGCTAGAAATAGGGAGACCTTTATAGTTTCCAAAATGGAGTTATTTAAGGTAAACTTAGCGAATATAAGCTAGTCTATCCAGTTATCTTATAAATATAACATATATATCCAAATATACTATTCTATTATAGCATTTACATATTCTATTTAACCATCCATTTCTAGGTAGTATGCTGTAAATAATAGTGCTTTAATGCTGTCGAAATATATGGACAGAGGTTATGTGGTCATTCGTGTCTCTAATTAGTCATCCTTATGATGACTCATCAGCCCCCTACTTAGGCACTGCGATCCTTACGATCCTTTGCTTTCGACACCTATTAGACAAGAACAAATCCATCAGTTAATAGGCCAATCAAGTGCACTTGGGTGATACCGACAAATGCAGAGTTAGGTAGTTAGTTTTTTCCAGAATATAGAGATAAACTAGCTGCCTTTATTAGAGACAATTATTTTAGGGAGTCTGTAGAGTTTTTATATATAGTCCAGAAACAGTTAAGCAATAGTAGGTATTAATATATTAGGGCAGGCGATTAAATATCTTATCTTAGATAGTTGGTTTATAACTACTATAATATTTATACAGCCTTTACTTATGGGGAGCTCAATAACAAAGTTAATTAAGATATCCTTTCATCTTCAATCTAGAATAGGTAGTGACTTTAAAAAGCCGTTATATGTCTTATATAAAACTTTAGCTTATTAGTAGGTATAGCAGCTAGAGACATACCTTTATATTATATTATATATATTTAGCTAGTGGTACTCCCGCTAAAGTAGTTCTAGGGTTTTTCTATAGCTTGGGTGGCCGGCTACTGGTAAATTATATACGTGTTTAAGAAGCTTAAGCTTAAGTTTATTATAGTTAGGTATAACTAGGCGGTTCTAGTAGTACAAGCGGTCTCTATAAGCTTTATATTTACTTAGAGAGATCTTTTTAGAGCGTCTAACGCCATCTTAAATTAGCTTAAGTGTCTCTTGGATGAACTCGTTATTTAGGTATTTATTAACTATTATCTATTTAATTAATTAATTAGTTATTTTAAGGACATATATTATAACGTCTTTAATAGGAGGGTTAAATAGCTTAGGGTAAAGTAGGGTTTAATTACGGTAGGTAAGCGCTTTTTCTTATACTGGTATATTTTATAAATATTAGATTAGGGTATTAGGTTTCTAACCTTAAACGCCTAGGCGGTATATAATTAAGAATTGGAAACAAAACAGATATTCTAACTAGCGGGCCTAATAATGACTTAGCTATAGTACTATAGATTCTTATAGTTGCTAAGGACCTTAATTAGAAATCCGGCACCTTCTAGTTTGGGTTGCTATTATTTAAAACATCTAATAATGGCCAACAATTCCTTATTATAGATCTTGTAGTTATATTTAGCTAGGCTTAGTTGTTTTAAGAAGTATACTATAGGGTATAGTACTCCTTTCTTATTATACTAGGACAGAATACCTTTAGTAACATAGTTAAATAAGTTAGCTTCTATAACACTCTTTTAGTTTAGGTTAAAGTGTTAGAGTATAGGTGCGGTAGTAAATATAACTTTTAGGTAGATAAAGGCCTTTTTATATTCCTTGTTAAAGATAAAGGCTTTATCCTTTTGGGTTAGAGCTATAAGGGGTAAAACTAGGGCGGAGAAGTTGTTAATAAACCATTAGTATAAGTTAGCAAATCCTATAAAGGCTCTTATGTCCTTAATATTCTTAGGTTCTTACTAGTTTATAATTACTTTAATCTTCTTTAGGTCTATTTATATACTATCTATAGAAATAATAAGTCCAAGGTATAAGACTTCCGTTTTATAGAACTTATATTTATCTATATCTATTTATAGGCTAGCTCTATATAGGGCTTCCAGGACAAGGTTAATATATTTCTTATATTTAGCTAGGTTATTACTATATACCAGGATGTTGTTAATATAAGCAGTACAGAAAACGTCTAGGTAGGGTTATAGGGTATTATTTATAAAGTATTAGAATAAACTTAGGGTATTTGCGAGGCCAAATGGCGTTACTAAGTATTTAAATAGTCCATATCTAGTATAGAATGTGGTAAGCTATTTATCTCCTTTTGCAATATAGAGGCGGTTAAATGCGTGGATAAGGTTAAGTTTTATATAGTAGCAAGCCTTACTTAATTAATTTAATGTCTCTTAAATTAATAGGAGCGGGTACTAATTCTTAATAGTAATAGCGTTAAGAGCTTAGTAGTCTATATAAAAGCGCAGACTACTACTAGGTTTCTTAATAAAGATTATAGGTATAGCTATAGGCAAAGAGCTTGCTCTAATAAATCCTTTACTAAGGTGTTTGTCTAAGTACTTCTATAGCACTTAGAGTTTATTTTAGGATATTCTATATAGTAGTCTAAATCCTAGCTATTTTCCTTCTTTAAGTATAATTTTATGGTTGTATAGTTAGTGCTTTGCTAACTTATCAGCTTCCTTTTATAAGAATACCTCTAGGTGCTTATGGTGGCATACTAGTACTTTCATGGCAGGGTCAGTATGCTTCTTTGGTGCTAGGGCCTTTTTAATATTAGCCATTATAACGGCAAAGATTATATATTTAGGTTTCTTAGCGAGTTATACTAACGGAGTAGCTCTAATTATATAGATATTTAAGGTATTAAGAAAACTTAAATTGTTCTTAGTTTCTTATATAGTTTCTTATTTAGGTTTAGGTTTAGTATTAGGTACGGTGTTAGTATTAGATTTAGGTTCGGGTTCTTTAAGTATCCTTTTTATAATAGAATACCAGTTCTTCTGGTACCTTTATATATTAAGTTTAAGCTTCTACTTAGTTTAGGGTGCAGTAGTTAAAGTTAGTTTGTATAGTTTGGTGTAATTTTTAGGTTCTTAGTAGATATTAGTAGAATTTTTAGGTTAGTGGAATTGGGTAGACCTTTTAGGTATAGGGTGGATATTAGTAGAAATTTTAGACTAGTAGATCTTGGTGGATTTTTTAGATTTTGGTTTAGGGTCTAAGTAGCAAGTTATAAGGCACTTCTATCTGTAACAGGAGGCGGTAAATAGAAGCTTAAGGTTGTCCTAATTAATGGTTACCTTATATAGCTTTATCTAGGGTTGTCTGAGAATTACTAAGCAACCTAGGGTAGTTATAAAGAGCTTAATTAATTCTTTATAGTTTAGGTATTGGAGTTTTAGGGCCGCTATATAAGTAATATAGCCTAAGATAGTGCGTTTGGTATTAAATCTAAATATATTAATATGCCGGTTAAGGGGTATTAGGGTAAACCTATTGTTTTACGCGAAGATCTTATTAATAAATCCTATGCCGCTAGCTCCTATATCAATTAGGACTTAAGCGTTAGCCTATTAACCTTTCTACTAAAGATAGTAGTTAATAGTTATACTACAATCCTAAGAGTTAGGTTTTGTAATATCTAATATATTTAATAAGATCCTATAATATAGCTGTCCTAAAAAGCAACTTAACTCTAGGATATACCTTTTAGTAGTAAGCAGGAAGGGGTTCCTATAGAATGTTAGTTATAACTTTATCCTTATAAGTGGTGCTTACTAAATACAAAGTTGGAGCTAGATAAAGATCGGGGTTGGTAGCTAGAAGATTAGTGCGGTAAACGGCTACTAGCGTTAACTACTTATAGATCTTTTCAGAAGGGGGCGAAGTAGTAGTTAGAGAAGTGGGAGCTACTTCTATATTTAAAGTAGAGGCCTAGCTTGGTACGTTATTCTTATTTAGAGGACCCTAGTGGGGCGTATTCTAGGGTCCTAGTATTAATATCTATAGCATTAGGGTGCTTAGGCTGGGATAATAACTTAATAGACGTTTGCGGGGTTATTATATTATATTAAGGAGCGGACTTTGGTATTAGGCGTAGTATATTATTATACCGTTTATTAATAACGTTTATGTAGGCGTTAAGGGCTCCTAATAGGTCTATACTAATTAGGGAGGTTTTTAGTTTAAGGCTTAAAGATTTAATAAGGCTGTTAATTAGTGCGGAGTCATTCCAGCCTATTTCTTTTACGTAACGATTAAATTTAGAGAAGGATACTAGGAAACTTTTCTTTTCTTAAGTTATATAGTTTGTCTTCCTTTAAGCAGTAGCTTAGCGGTTTAGGTTACTATATATAGCTTTAAGAAGTATAACTAGGCTTTATACTAAGTTTGGCCAAAAAGGTTTAATAAGGTTAGCTATATCTCCTCCTAGTTAACTTAGGGCGTAGTAGAGTTGGTTGGCTTTAGTTATAACGGAACCTTATAATAGGAACTACGGTAGGTTCTATTATTGGGCTGGGTATATAGGTAAGAATAAAACAACAACGTAATAATAACTGGTGGAGTAGTTGCCTAATAGATTAACTCTAATTATATTTTAAGATTTACTACAAGGAGAGAACTATCTACGGTAGGAACTAAGGTCCTTTAAATACACAACTATACGCCTAAGAAATCCTCTCTTGTACATAAGGTACGTGTTGTCTATATTAAATATAACGTCCCTTCCGTTTAACATAGTTAATACGTTTAACGCCATATAACCTTAGTTACTATTCCTTGTTATATAGTTCTACCGGCTCTATCCTGGACCGTGCCTATATTAACCAACTAGCTTCCTGCAACTCTTCCCTAAGTAGTTATAACATTGTACTTAAAGCGTCTGTAACACTATCTCCCTCCTCTTTATCTTTGTTCTTAAAGATTCCTAACATCTCTAAGTTGTCTACTAGAGGTATAATATCCGTTTAATTAGTCTGGTTAATATCTTTACTTATTATACCTAAAGCTTCTTCTTCTCTTTCCTAGGTTAAGCGTCGCCTTCGTACAGTTTCCTCCATACTATCGCTAGGTAAAGTGATGGCAATTCCTTACTCTAGGTGCGCAAAAGAGGGGTTAGTTTATGTTACGCTAGTAAGCCCTTTATCTTAATAACCCTCTTCCTGTTCCAAATATACCAAAGCAAACATTTAATTATCCTATAACATTTGCTCTATTTCTAACGCTAAGTATACGCGTCCTATAACTCTTAACAGTCTTCTAGTTCCCTAAGTAACTTATTATAGGGTCTTGTGTTTAATCTACCACTATAAAACTTAATAGTAAGCTAGCCTCAGCGTTGCTTGCGGTTTAACGTGCCTTAAAAGAGTCCGCATACGTCCTTAAAGCCCAACATCTAGCTTATGCTTGTCTTTAACGTCTTAAACGTATTCGTAAGAAGGTTTATTCTAAGGAGTGGAAACTTATTTAATAAGGTCTATAGAAACTTAGTAATAAGAGGACTAGCTCTTCTCCTATAAGGGAAACAACTCCAAGTAGCTCAGCAATTGCTCCTCTTAGGTCCCCCTTAGGTAACTCATTTTTTAGCAATTCTTCTTTATTAATATTACCTAACCTGCTTTCTTCTAATACTTCTATACCTTTCCCATAGCGTTTTCTAGGTTGCTTAGTGGTTCCTAGGTAGTCTTATTATAGCCTATCTACTTTACTTTGTACTATATTTCGTTATCTATATCCTTATAACTAATAATCTTTAAAACTTACTATTTGTCTTCCTCTTATCCTCTATATATATCTGCCTTATAGACTAGTGGTTTAATATCTCCACGTGCTAGTTTTAGTATTGCGATGTATTATATAGGGTAAATCTTTATTTTAGCTAGTAGGTTTAACTTATACGTAACTAATAAAATTCTTTACTTAACTTTAAAGGGTTCTAGTTTAACGTAGTCTAACTTCTTACTTAGTTATTAACTCTTAAAATTTTTATATAGTAGCTACACTTTATCCCCTTCCTTAAGATCTGGTCCCTTAGATCTCTTAGCATTATAGTACCTTTTTATTTATTCTTATACTAGTTTAGCTATTTCTATAAGGTCTATATAAAGATTCATTAATATCTCTATTTTTTGTTTAGCTGTGCTACTTGTCTTTTTTGCTTAATATGGCGATAACGATGTTCTTAGCTTGTATCCGTAATTTGCCTTAAATAGTAATGTCCCCATTCCTTCTTATGGTGTTGCATTATATACAAACTGTATAACTGGTAATAATAATACCCAATTGTTCTATATGTAATTAATATAATACCTTAGATACTGCTCTAGTGTCTAGTTTAGTCTTTCTATTTATCTGTCTATCTGCGGATAATATACTATAGATATTGCTGCGCAAACTCCTTGTTCTGCTAGAAATACTTCCTAAAATACTACTATAAATCTTAGATCTCTGTCTAATATAATTTTATTTAGTGCTTTGTGTCTTATAAATACTTCCTTTATATAGATTCTAGTGACATCTTCTACTGATATCTCTTTAGTACATACTATAAAGTATCCCTACTTTATTAGCTTATCCACTATTACTAAAATCGCGTTATAATCTTATCCTATAATAGGATCTTTTAACTTTAGTAACTTAATAATAAAGTCTTATAATATAACTTCCTATAGTCTTCCTGGTATCTTAACAGGTTATAGCCCTCTATACAGTTTATACCTTATTAGTTTATTTCTTTGGCAATCTAGATATTCTTTTATAACTTATTTTACTAGTCCCCAGATTCCTTAAATAATGTACTCCTTTTAAAGTCTTAACACTAAGCCTATAGCTCTGTTGTGTCCTTATATTATTCCTTTATGGAATTCCTTAGCAAATTCTTCTATAATAGACTTAGGTATATATATTGCTTCTCTATTTTTGTATTACTCTAAGTCTAGATCCTCTACCTATACTCTTTAGATCTTCTATGTCTAATTACTCTCTAGTAATTTATAGATCTATCTTTCTTTAGTTACTGTAATCTTTAGATAATTATACCTAATTAATCCATTTTAATCCCTTTGTAATAAAGCTCCTAATAGCTTTTTATTACTTTATAGTTTAGCCTTTCTACTTAGAGCGTCTGCTTATGCATTATCTGTACCCTTAGTATACTAAATTTTAAAATGGTATTCTATAAGCATTTCCGCCCATTTAACCTATCTTTAGTTGAGTTCCTTTATTGTTAGGAATCCTGTAAGGTTCTTATAGTCCGTCTTAACTATAAACAGTTTCTCTATACCTTATAAGAATGCTTTCTATTTTTTAAGTGCTGTAACTATACCTAACAACTTCTTGTTGTAGATGTTATAGTTTAACTCTAGTGGTGTCATCTTTTAACTATAGTATACCACTAGGTGCCATTCGTCCTAATATTTCTATATAAAGTACGCCCTTAGTGCAAAGTCTAATACATCTATTTCTATAACCGTCTCTAGACCTGGTTAATAGATTTTAAGAACTAGCTCCTAGGTAAACAACCTTTTAACTTCCTTAAATAGTTCTTATTACTCCTTTCCCTATACCTATAGTTCTTCTTTCTTTGTTAACCGCGTAAATGGCTTAATATTCTTTAACTATTGCGCTATAAACCTTCTGTAGTAATTGCAAAACCCTAGGAATAATTTTAACTGCGTAACATTCTCTAGTTCTTACTAATTCACTATAGCCTTAATCTTCTTTGGATCTATACTAAGTTAGCCTAGTTTAATAATAAATTTAACAAAATTGGTTTTTCTAGTAAAGAACTCGCATTTTTTAATTGCTACTAGCATCTGTTCTTCTTATAGTCTCTTTAAGACCTATTTAATATATTCTCTATATTCTTCCTTATTCTCTAAGTAGATAATAATATTGTTAAGGTATACTATAACAAATTTATCTAGGTGTTCTCCTAATATATTATTAATTCGCTTCTAGAACGTTACTAGTATATTTATAAGCCCAAATTGTATAACTAATAGTTTATATAGTCCTTCTTTTAACCTAAAGGCTGCCTTTTATTTATTGCCTTCCTTAATTCTAATCTAATAGTACGCCTATCTTAGATCTATCTTTGTAAAGATCTTTACATTGCCTATCCTATCTTAGATTTCGCTAATTAAGGGTAAAGGATACCTATCCTTCCTAGTAATGCTGTTTAATTGTTTATAGTCTATATATATCCTAAGTTTTCCATTTTTCTTTAGGATGAATAGTACTGGATATCCTACTAATAACTATAATGGTCTAATATATCCCTTGCGTAAGTTCTCCTAAATAAACTCTTTAAGCGCTACTAACTCTGTTTTAGTAAGCTTATAGATTAGAAAGAACTTTAGACTTATTCCCTCTTCTAATTCTATCTTATAGTCCTATACTGTATGCTTTAACAGCTTTTTACTTTCTAATAACCACAACTTTTTACTATACTTATGGTATCTCTTTGGTATATAACTTAAGCCTTGCTTAGTCTCTTTATATATTACTCCAACTTAGTACTATACCAACTTGGTTTACTGTCGCACTTTATACTGTTAAGTATTCTTAATATTAACTTAACCTATAACCTAATCAATCTTTAGATTATATTTCTATAACTAAGGCATTCCTAGTATCGCCTTATCCTATCCTAATAGTAGGATATTAAAAGACACTCTAACTAGTCTCCCTTTAATAGTTAACTAAATAGGTTCTATTTTAAGATTAATAATACCTCCTCTGTAGGCTATCTGATCTCCTAAAATCGTTATAAGTAGATATAGGTGTTCCTTTTATCTATGTGGTAACCTTATCCTTTCTACTACTTTTGGTAATATGTGGTTCCTAGTTACTCTACTATTTACTAACACTTTAAACTGCTGATCTTGCTACTTAACTTATAAATTTAGGTATTATCCTTGAATTTCTTTAAGGGTTTAAGGCTCTAATACTAGTTCCCTTTAGTTTTATACGCCTCTTCTTTTCCTAACTATTAGCTGCTTAATCCTATTTATACTTAGTCTAACTTAGGCTAATACTTAGTTTGTTTCTTTTTCTCTATATACTATAGATAAGTGTTCTCTAGGCACTCCCACTACTATTATTTATCTAGGTATTTTTCCGTAAGGAATCTTCCTAGTTAAAGTATTAAGTCTCCTTAACCTTATACTTCTACTGGGTGCCAACTATATATATACTTAGTATTCCTGAACCGCTTTTCCTCTGGTGCCTAATATATCCTTACTAGGTACTTCTAGTTCCTATCTTTTAGTGCTCTATATATATTGCATATGTTATCCACATAAGCTATCTATAATAGTGTATAATGCGCTATATATTTTGGGTTAACTCTTGGTTTGTTTTTATTTTTAAGTTTAAACCTATACCTAGTTAGCCTAACCACTAGTATCTCTGCTGCGGGTATTAAGATTTGTTGCTTACTTCTCTAGTCCCTAGATTCTTTTTCTAGGTTCCTTAACATTATAATTAATACTCCTTTAATGTGATTTATGCGTTTTTCCATAATAGGTTAGTTTTGGACAACTTTTTTGTCTAGCTATATATAAAAGTCTTCCTATTTATTACTGTGTTATTGCCTATACTACTTTCTATATAACTGGTTTAGTATGTATAGTCTATCCATTAGAAAGTACCTTGTTATTACTATATTATAACATTCTTTAGTATATCTTTCTTTAAACCTAGTTAGGATGTCTAGATCCTCTTTTTATTCTAGTTTATTTAACCACTTTGCCCTAAGTATCCCTATACTTGGCCTATTAGTAACTCTTTATATAGGTGCTCTATTCCTTATATAACCTAGTATAGCTAATCTCTTATCTAGCTTTTACTCTTACTATGTGATGATTTTTGTTCTGAACTTATCTATAGTTTTTTATTTTCTGCGTCTTATAGCTGGATTTTTATAGTTGTCTTACTTTTTAATCCTAGTATTAACTATTTAATCTTTAGGCTAAACACTGCGTTTACCTAGAATTGCTAACATTCTTATTTATTCTCCAAACTTATAGTTCTTAAACTTGCGTCTTATATTTATTTATTTGTTACTAAACTAAATTACTGCCCTTTCCTATTAGTTTTTGTCCGTTATGGGTCCTTAGGTATATCTTATCTCGTTTTAAGAATCTTAAGCTTCTTTTATCTCTTTTTAAGAATCTTAAGCCTGTGGCCTTTTACCTTTATTAAGTAATGAGCTCGTACTAGCAGTTATCTACTTACTTAGTTTCTTCTAAACGTTACTCCTATCTTCTTATAAAGCAATGGAAATTATATTTAATGGTGTTATAATACCCATTACTAAACCTTATTCTATAATGGTCTTAGTTTCTGCTTCTGTTTTAACTTCTTTAAGGTTTATATACTTCTAGTAAGCTACCTTTATTGCCTTATTATTAGTAAATGCTTTATCTTTGTTAAATTTATTATCTTTAATATCCAATCTATAAGCTGGTTTGTTAGTTCCTTTAAACTTAGATAATAATAGCTCCTATAGCTAATAGCTTGCGCCGTACTTAGCGTCCTTATAAATTTGGTATATATTGTTATAATAATACGCAAAACTATTAATTAAACACTCTTTTGTTTCTTATAGTGTACCGTTGTCCCTTTGTATATATATGTTGTCTGCTAGCCTAGTTCCCTTTACTGTATAGTTACTCTAACCACCTCTATAGTCTCTAGTAAAATAACCTTGTTTTCTATAATTTATATAAGCTTTATCTCTAAACTATTAATTCTGCTGTGGAGTCCGCCTAAACATCTTCTACTATTAAGATCCCTAGTTTAGCCTCTGCTCCTTAGTCCTTTAATTACTAAATCCTTAACCTCTGGGTTTCTATAGTTTCTTTTCCTATCTTTAGGTTTCTTTGGTACTGCTTAGGTCCATTAGCTCTACGCTATTCTATAATTTTTAACTCTATATCTGTTGTTGCGTACTCTACGCCTTATATAACTATAGAACTCTGTCTTGCCCTCTCTTAGCTTATTCCCTTTAGTAGATCCTATTATTAATCTTTATTAACTAATCTATTAACTTCCTTAGAGTATCCGCATCTTCTATTAAGATAATTGCGTCTTAGACTTTAGCCTTAAGTCCCTATTTATACTGTGCTATAAGCGCCCTATTATTCCACTTAACCTATATAGCTAGTGTTTAAAACTGTGTTATATACTTAATTGCTAAAGTGCGTTATACTAAGTTCTAAAGCTTTTATTTTGCTATAGTTGTGGCCTCTAGGTCTCTAAATATCTATATTAGTTGTTCCGTAAACCCGTTCTAACCGGCAAAGATATATTACACATCCTAGTTAGTAGTTGTTATGCTATTAGCCTATATTTCCATAAGATATGGCTTAAACCACTTAAGTGCCCTCCCCGTCAGGAATAATCCTGTATAGGCTACTTAATCCAATAATATTGCTAACTTCGCTCCTTCCTATACTACCTTAAAGTGCATCTATATAAGAAATCCCTTAAGCTTTAACTTCTCTCCTAAGAATTGTTTAATTAAAGGTAACTTAATCTTTGCTGCTTTAATTCCATTAATGCGTTCTTTAAGTATCCTATTATTGTCTTATAAGTGATTAACTATTTCCTATAACTAACCTCGCGTAACCACTTAAGAATCCCTATTATCTATACTGGTATCACCTGGTCCTAAGGTTGTGGCTGCTGTTGACGCCGTTATAACTGGTGCTGCTCTTGGTGGCATATTATTCAATCTTGTTCAAATACCATAACCTTAGTAGTGAATGTATAACGGAACCTTATAGTAGGAACTATGATGGGTTCTATTATTAGGCTGGGTATATAGGTAAGAATAAAACAATAACGTAATAATAACTGGTGGAGTAGTTGCCTAATAGATTAACTCTAATTGTATTCTAAGATTTACTACAAGGAGAGAACTATCTATGGTAGGGACTAAGGTCCTTTAAATACATAACCGTACGCCTAAGAAATCCTCTCTTATATGTAAGGTACGTGTTATCTGTATTAAACGTAACGTCTCTTTTGTTTAACATAGTTAATACGTTTAACGCCACGTAATCTTGGTTACTATTCCTCGTTATATAGTTCCACCGGCTCCATCCTGGACTGTGCCTGTATTAACCAACTAGCTTCCTACGACTCTTCCCCAAGTAGTTATAACATCGTACTTAAAGCGTCCGTAATATTAGTTAGGTAATGGTTAGTATTACCTATTAGCTTATTCTTAAGCCGGCTTAAAAATAACTAAAGCTTTTATTATTTACTAGTAAATACTAGAGGGTCTAGTAGTTTTTTAGATTGTTATAATATAGTAGTTGGTTCTACTGGTGGGATAACTATTACTAGTTTAGGGCTTATGTTCCGCGTACTAGCTTCTAGTAATAGCGATTGGTCTTAAGGGTGCGGATTTCTTTTTAAAGGGCTTTAATTATTTTCTAGTGCCGTACTTCTTATTTGGCTTGCTATTAAGCTATAGTAGCTTAGTTTTGTGCGAGGGCGTCTATAAAGGACTTTTATATACCTGCTAATTATTTCTAGAGTGCGGATATAATATTAGCGGCCGTTATAGAGGCTTTAAGGTTGTTCTGTATTTTAAATAGAGAGGGCAGAGTATAGGTTTTTAAGGTTTTAATATAATGTAGTGTTATAGAGTAAGTATAAGCGGTGATAATATATAGCAAAGTAGATACTATTAAGCTATATATATAAACTGCGTAATAAAGTTAAGATATTGCGTAAGGGGAGAAGGTAAGGAAACGGGAAGAAAGGGTATATATTATTAGTTTAATTACTTAGTTAATATATATACGGAGCAGAATAGGATTTAAGGAGCGGTCCTGGCAGAACTTGGTAGGATTTAGTAGACTTGGCAGAATATAGCAGAATGCGGCAGATTGCCATTAGATTGCTATCTTGTGGTCGGTCTCTTCTTACTACGTTAGTGGAAATAGGTGGAAACAGGTGGACGTGTATAAGGTATTACGGAGGTGTCCCATAACAAAGGCTAAGATTGTACTTATTGCTACAGTTACTAAAAAAGAGGGTATAATTAAATATCTATAATCCTAGCTTAATAAGCATATTCGCAATAACGCTAGACACCTCTTTACTATATATAACGCCACCTAAGCCTCTACGCCCCTAGCAACCTTACTTACTTAACATTTAATAGAGGGTTAAAACTAAGCAGTTTTACCTAACAGAAATCCCTAAAGCAGCAATAATAAAAGCTATAATAATTAAACTTAAGCCGCTGCCATAAGATCTAATATATATTACCATAATCCCCTAATCTTTTAGGGAGACTATAAGAAATATAGCTACTAAAAGATATAAATCCGCAAGAAACTAACTTAGAGTGTCTACCTTTTTCCTACAGAAGACACTAAGATTAGCTATATTATTAGGTAAATAAAGGATATACTATTTAATAGACTCTTCGCCTAATAGGAGACTAATAGCCCTTAGAAGTGGCAGTCCTACTAAGAAGTCTTTAATAATCTTATCCTAATATACTAAGACTATAACCTACTAGCCACTAACTAAGCTAAACTATATACCCTAAAAATAAGCCCTATTAAATTATTTAATAAGTTTTATATTAAATTCTAGGAATATACTAAAGCCCTTACCTAAGACAATACTAAAGACTAAAAAGATCTCCTTAAAAAAGTTACTTATTACCTTAGTTATGTAGCCGCTAGCCATAATAATAATAATGTTTATAATATAGTAGCAGCCCTATAGAAGATTAAATAAGAACTAAATTAGATTACTACTACTAATATTTACCTAAAGACCTCCTTATAGAAGCCCTCTAGACCTACTAAACCTATATATACTAAGCCACTAACACCTACCACCTTAAATACCACTAGAGCCAATATTAACTTCTCTATACTAACCTTTCCGTAAAAACTCCTAGATAGAGAGCGTAAGCTATTTTAAAAACTAGGATACTACTATAGATGCTATTAAGAAGGCTATTACTATAATAACCTAAACTGCCTAAAAGCTAGGTTTAGTAGCCGCCGCCTAATACCTAACCTAGTACCTTAAATACCAAATACGTTATTATATGCCACTACTATATAAGATAAAGACATAATTGTTAGGAATACAGGCAAGTTGCCGTTACATATCGCCGCGGCACTAGCATAGCGAGGAGCCTTAAGCTCCTTACCCTTCCTTAAGCAGGAGGGAGATATAGAACAACAATTATCATACTATCTACAAACCATAGCTACGTGATATTACCTTGTGATACCTACACTAATCAGTAGTTAACTTCACTGTTATACTATAGAACAGCTAGGTATTCTACCAAGAAGAGACAAGCCACTATACCAGTGCTACTCATGCTAGAGGAAGCTGTCTTTTAAGGTTAAAACTAGTCCTAAACCTTAAATAGAACTCTTCTATAAATTTAAAGATCTAAAGGCTAGAACTAGTCCTAAGCCTTTCCTAGATTATAAATTCTTGCATCTATTACGCAGAACAACACGCTTTATAAGTCTTCGTAATTTAAGGCCAGAACTGGTCCTAAGCCCTATAATTGCAAATATATATTACAAACGCGTACCAAACAATAAACGCGTACTAAATAACAATCCCTATACTAATAACACTTCCCTCCCTCCAAAAACATAGCTACGCCTACCTTAAACGACTGGGAAGACTCCTTACTACTAGGGGTAGCTTTGTATGCGAAACTCATTAATAAAAATTGGGACGAATTTACCTTTAACACAATAACTTATACTATAAAACAAGTTAATGGCTTTCTCCTATACCGTATTATATTCTATTAAAGTAGACACTACGCCAATCTATAGCTGTAGGAATATTTTAGGGAGGATTTTATAGGATAGACCGCCAATACCTGGGCACTTAGCAATATTAATATTGTTTGGGATTTTTAAGACTTCCTCTATAGGAATAGGGTATATATTACTAAAAACAGCAACCTAATTACTAGTAATATCTAGGCCGTTATTATTAGTATAGAGGAACTAGTATAGACGGAAGCTAAGATTATACGTTAACTATAAAAACCTAGAACTAACCTGTATTCTTTAAAAGGCAACTTTAATTTAGAACAAAACCCCTAGAACGCTACTATCCTACCTAGAGGTGCTCTCCTACCTAGAGGTGCTCTCCTACCTAGAGGTACTCTTTCTCCACCTTTGCCGCCTCTAGCTCCTCTACCCTAGCCAACCAGTGAGCCTCTATTATAAGAAGTCACGAACCTAATAAAGGTATATTTGGACAAGGAGAAGAAGTTTAGAGGAGAATTGTATAATATACTTAGAATAAAACTATAGGTCTTTTATAACTGCTGCAGTAAGGTCGGAATCTAATGCCACTAGTTTTATTATGCTTTCTTAGTTATGTTAAAGGGATAGGCGGCGACATTTTATTACAACTATATTATGGGTAGAAACTATAGCTTTAATATAATACTTTAGCTTACTAGAGCCCACTTTAAAACCAATAAAAATTGCCAGCTTTATATATCTAAATAGTAGGAGACTATATTCTAAAGAGTTATCGCTTCTAACTTAACAAAGACTTATTTAGAGTGCCTTTAACTACTCTTTAATAAACTTTAGAAAATCCAATATAGTCTTACCAAAACTTACTAAAATAAGAACAGCCTAAGGGACTAGGTTATTTTAGCATGCTATAGCGTTCCTAAGTGCAACTTGGCGCTATATAAACCTATAGATACGTTTAAAGGAGTATATACTAAGCTACGCTTTGCTATAGGTACTATAATATAAACATAAGAATCTTAACAGTTCTATACCGAAAACCCTACACAACTAAGTATTCCTAACTAATATAATTACAACTAGACTAACCGTATATATAGTAGCCGTGGTAGGGAATACGGCAAAGGGTATAATTAACGTTAATTATAAGGCAATCATGGAGGTCCTTATGGAGGTTTATTTTAAAATAATTACTAGAAGAAGTGCTATATTTATAAGGAGCCAAATTGCTAGTTAACTAGACACTCCCTTAATAAGCGAAAGGAGGCATATAATAAGTTCCATTGGAGTGCAAGAAATGTTAGAAATTATAAGGTTACTGCGGCCTACTTCTAAAGCTTCCTGGTTTAATATAAAGGTATAGAAGATCTTAAGGGTAAGGTTAATAAGACCGAACAGCCCCTTATAGATATGGAAATTAAGGACTACTCTCCTAACTAATACTTTACTAAGTATAGTGAGGTAAATAGCATATAAACTATTGCTGTTCTTAATGACTAATCTACACTCCATTTTATTACAAAGTTAGATATCTTTAATAAGCTAAAGGAGAGCTCTGCATTCTCCTTTAATAATAGATACTCAGTAAATGTCTTCTATAGTATTATGCCAGATACTAGAGCCGCAGGGGTATCTACAGCAGAATAACCTTAAGTTTAAGCCCTTTAACAGCTTAATAGCTCTGTTTAGATTAACTATTTAATGGTAGGCCAACATATGATTTATTTTAGTAAGGGTACTATAACCTCTCTTGGCACAATTAGGGTCTAAACCCCCTTAGGGTATATTACCTTCCATATTGTTCCTATAAACACTCCATTTCTATTTTGCATTAAAGATATAGATAAATTAGGCGTTAGGCTTAATAACCTTAAGAATATACTTATTTAGGGAGATAATTAGGTGCCTGTTATATGTAAGTAGGGTTACCCCTAGTTACTCCTTTATTAACTAGAAAAGAGTGTTGCTTAGAGCCACTTAACTAAGTTAGAATTACGCTAACTGCATTATTATTTTAGCTACCTATCTATTTACTAATTGCTTAAGGTTCTTTAGTAAGCAGGCTATAAAGTTAAGGTTAAGGCAATTAAGTACCTTATAAAGTACTGCCATTACTACTAAATAAACTAGAAGTCCCCTGGCCGATTCAAGTTTACCCTTAAAGATAACTATAACTTTAACTTCTATATTATTGTTAATGTTATGTATCTTAGCGGCAAGCTAGTACTCTAAGTTATTAACTTTTTAACCTTCTTCCAAGCCGCACGTTTCTTAAAGGATATATTAGCTAGGAACGCATGGGATACCCTTTAATTATGCTAGATTGATGTCTACCTAGGACCCCCTAATTAAATTATCTATAATATAGAAAAGAACTTCTTATTTATAGAGTTTTGATAATAGATAAAGGCAATAGCAATTAAGGTTAAGGAAGTCCCTATTAAGGCATATAATAGTGTTAGAAAAGTGGAGTAATATTACGCGCCATTACGCCGCGTATATAAGATTATCTCTTTAGAACTAGAGGACGCTAGCGAAAAACTTACCTTGCAAATAGCTGTTAAAGCCATTAATGATTCCGCTGGCCTAGATGGACTTATACCCATATTGCTAGTCTTTAGCGCCTACCCTTAAATAACTAATAATTCTCTACTATCTCCTTCTGTTATGCAATAAGCTAAGGCTATTTATAAGGCAATAAAGGAGGTGCAATGTCTCTACGCTATATGCCAGGTTAACAATGTACTAGGAATAAGAAATAGCCTAAATACCTTAACTACGCTTAATCTGCCACTCTAGTCTAAGGTACGCGTATAGCGTAAAAAGGGAGGGTAGTTAGGCCTACATTAACTTATTGCAATTAATGGTTAAACTTATACTATTTAGATGCCTTATGGACCCACTTAATTCCAATTAACTATTATTAAGCCTTATTATAAAGATAACAGTTCTAAGCCTTTATAGGATGCCCTAAAGGAGAACTACAATTAATATACTCTAGAAGGCGACTACAATTCTAATATAATTATAGTAGAGGTTCCGCAACTATAACGCGGCAAAGGTCGCCTAAAGGGATTATAAAATCGCCAACATCTTGTTAATTTTAAAGAGCAATTTATTGCCACCATTAAAAATGGAGTTGAGTTATTAATAGCCTTTATAATAGCCAAGGAGAAGACTAACTTTAAGCTTGTAAAACAGCTTTAAAAGGAAGGTTATATTATAACCCCTAGAGCTCCTTTCTAAGCATCCAATAAGTAGGAGATTAATGGTCTTATTATAAGAGGAGTCTTTAAATTTAAGAAGTATAACCTTACTAAATTTAATAGAGTTTGCATTTTTAAGTTAAGAATGGTTAATAAGATTAAGGGCAAAGCTACTAACGCCCCATTTAAGAAATTAAGGCTTATTATCTAAGGTTATAATAATAATAGTAAAGAGGTAATTCTTACGCAATCTCCTATAATTTAACAAGCTAGTTAGTAAGTTATTATTACGCTAGCTTCCTCCTTAATAAAGAATAGAATAGCGGTTTATTTATAAGATATTACTTAGGCCTACACCTAATTAGAGACGCACCTTTAGCGCTTAATATTAGCATACCTTTTAGAGCAAATTCATTACTAATATCCCAAGGATATAATTATGGTTATACTTAAGCCATTATATAGAATTACAGAGGTAGGAACCTATTAGTGGGCTACCTATAGCAAGCACTATAAAGAGAAGCTTTTAATAACTACTTCTATATTTAACCTATGCTTCCTAATTATAACCACAGGAACTCTATTTGGAATTATTAGCATGTAAACTAATAATATAATTATCTTAGGAGATAACTAATTCTCAGCTCTTAAAGAAGATAAGTTAGTAAAGGCAAATCTTATAGCAAAGCTAAAGGAAAAGCTTAATTTAATAACACTATTACTCTTTAATAGATGCACCCTCTCCCTAAATAAGGATTCTATTACTTTACGCTAGAAGGGTTAAGGTAAGAAGATTACCGTTATTAACGCTAATTCTCTAAAGCAAGGATATATGGAGTAACGCGCTTATAGAGCCTATGTTGTTTCTATCTATTAACCCAAGGCTTCCTTTAATCTCTCTATTGCTGCTTAACACCAGGAATTAACTAAAGATAACGTTCTTGCCCTAAATAAGCGTCTTTCCTGGTAAATAAACTATCTCAATTAGGGACTACTCTATGTGTTTATTAATCTTCCCACCGCTAAGCTCTTTATATTTATTAATAGGTTGTTTGCAAATAATAAAGATTTTAGCTCCTAGCTGGGATATAAGATTATTATTATAAATAAGTCTACTAGAGAAAACAACTTCATAATCCACGGCAATCTTATCTATTAGAGCTTAACTAAGAGTAAGTGCGTCACTTAAAGCGTTCTAGCGTTAGAGATATATAGAATGGTTAGTAGAGTTAATATAGCAATCGCAATTAGAACTACCCTAAAGATAATTATAGATTAACTCAAACTTCCCGTTATCCCTATAATTGTATATACCGACTTATATTCCCTCTATAAGTGTTTAGTCAAGCTTAGTACTATAAAGGAGAAGCGCTTTATAATTAACATTATAGCACTTTAGCAATCCTATAAATAGTAAGAACTCTTTAAGATTTAATAGATTAACGGTTAAGATAACCTAGTAGATATAATAACAAAGGCAAACCTAAATAAGGCTCTAGAAACGTTTATTAATATAAACACTCTATATGTATAAGTTAAAGGTTGGGTTAAAAGGGAGTAGGAGTATAATATTCTGCAGACCCTAACTTAAACCAGCTAATTAGGATTTTCCATCCCTAGGATGGAAAATTGCTATTAGCTCGCTTATTACTAGTGCCTTGGCGGCCCTCCTAATAAGATGTTTACCTATAACTCCTAAGTAAGAAAGCACTACGTACTAAGAGGCAAATTTTAGGACAGCGAGACTTATATTACAATAGCAATAGTAAGTAAGGAGGATTAATATTTGTTATGCTAGTTAAGCGGTATATATATATAGATGGCAACCGCAAAAGAAGAGTTGCTAGTGTTGGGAATACAGGCAAGTTGCCGTTATGTAAGGCAAGTTGCTGTCACGTAAGGCAAGTTGCCATCACGTGTCGCCGCAGCACTAGCGTGGCGAGGAGCCTTAAGCTCCTCACCCTTCCTTAAGCAGGAGGGAGATATAGAATAATAGTCATTATACTATCTACGAACCGTAGCTACGTGATATCACCTTGTGATACCTACAATAATAATAGTGGTAGAGTTAAATACGGAAATAGAAAACGCTAAGTCCTAGCCCTAAGTTATAGGTTAGGACGCCCTAATAATAAGGGGATCTATATATTAGCCTGCTTAATAGATAACTTAGTAAAAATAAATAAACGGAAATAGATAGTTTTACCTATAATAGGAATTACTGCTAAAAAATAATATATATACTATTCTATAATTAATTGCGGAGCTATTAATAAATTTATAGATACCTAATTTATACGTACTTATAACCTATTTATCTTATCTCTTACTAAAGCCCGCGCCCTATAACTCGCTAATAGTAGTTATACTATATAAAAGATTACCTATATAGTATAACTCTACCTAGATATAAATGGGCACTAAAAAGAGCTCTAGGCCTATATTATACCACTTACTAACTACCTTATTATTCTTAAAATAAACTAGCTTAAATAATACAACCCTACTATTAACTGGAGAAAAAAAGTAACCTTTAACTCTAAATACTATAGAGAGACTTGCCTAGGGTATAGCCTAGCCGCCTCTATCTACTCCCTAAGATATTAATCTAAGGAACCCTTTATTACCCTACCTATAACTAACTACTACTATATAAGTGCTGTAGCCTTTTACCGCATAGTATATAGAAAAAGCTAGACCGTTACCGTAGCCTCTTAATTATAACTATATAAGCTTAATAAAGAATAAAACTATATCCTCTATAGTAATAGGATAGATATAGTTAACCTCCTAGAAAATAATGCCCCTATAAAACTCTATAAACTTTTACCTTTTAACTTTAAAAAGTTTATAAAGCTTAAAAAAGGACTTACTAATAAGAAACTCCGTAAGCTCCTTCCTAAGAGGTACGATAACTTTATTAACGTATACTTATAAAAAAGCGTAGATATACTCTCCCTACATTAACCTAATAACTATACTATTAATATTAAATAAGGAAAAACGCTACCGTATAAGAGACCTTTCCTAATATTAAAAGACAAACGTCTAGTTACTAAAAAGTATATTAATAAGCACCTTAACAAAGGGTTTATTTATCCTAGCATATCCCTAGTAGCCGCCCCTATTCTCCTTACTAAGAAGCTAAAAGGAGGTATTTAATTCTATATTAACTATAGATAACTTAACGCTATTATAATTAAGAACTAATACCCCGTACTACTTATATATAAAACTTTTAAGCGGCTTAGCTAAGCCAAAATCTATACTAAGCTTAATATTATTGCCGCCTTTAATCGCCTCTAAATATAGGAAGGTAATAAATAGAAAACCGCATTTATATTACGCTTTAGCCAATTTAAATATACTATTATACCCTTTAGCGTATATAACGGCCTAGGCAGCTTCTAAAGCTATATTAATAACGCCTTATAGGACTACCTTAATAACTTCTACTCTGCGTACCTAGACAATATACTTATTTACAGTAATAACCCTTTTAAGTATACTAAGCATATTTAAAAGGTCTTATAGCGCCTTAGGGATATAGGACTTTATATTAATTTAAAAAAGTATAAATTCTTAGTTATAGAAGTAAAATACCTTAAACTAATTATTACTACTAAGGGTATCTGTATGGACCCTAAGAAAGTATATATAATTACTAAATAGTAAATCCCTAACTACATTAAGGACGTGTAAGCCTTCCTTAGTTTTGCTAACTTCTATTAGAAATTTATATATAACTTCTTAGGTGTTATAGCACTACTTATAGCAATAATATAAATAAAGGGCCTTTCCGTAAAAGGAAAAAAAATATATCTATATTTTATCTGGACGCCTAAATATAAGAAGGCGTTTTAAGACCTTAAAAATACCTTTACTAAATCACCTATTCTAGCTCACTTTATACTAGGATAATAACTAAACTAACGCTAAGTACGCTAGAACGAGTTTCTCTTTGGTTTTAACTTTAAAATTATATATAGGCTAAAAATATAAGGTACTAAGCCTAATAGCCTAATACGCCGCTTATAAGACCTTTCTTAGTCTAAAAATAACCCCTATAATTAGTTCCAATATAAATAATCCTAAAAGTACGGAACTTGGCCCTAGGTATGCTACCTATAATAGAGCTAACTATACCTTAGCTTTATACTATAGAACTAGAGTTACCTCCTAAAATTAATAAGCTTATTACTACTGTATATAATACCGCTATTAACCTATTACTATATTAACTTATTACCGTAAAGACCGCTAGCGCTTATATGCTACCTACTAACCTCTAAAGCTTAGGCTAGATTAATATAGTAGCCTTAAAAGTAAAAGAGAATAGGCTCTATTATAGAGGCCGCCTATTTATCCCTAACTTAAAAAATCTATAACAGCAACTAATTTAAATGGCCTATAACCTCTAATTAAGCGGCTACCTAAGTAAAGGAGGAACCTATAAGCTCCTTAGCCAATACTACTTCTAGCCTAAAATAATAGACTTAGTTAAATGCTTTATAGGCGCCTACTATGGCTATAAGCGCGCTAAGGCCTTTAACATAAAGTACTAAGGACTACTACACCCTCTACTAGTACCTATATAATAATAGGCAGATATTGCTATAGATTTTATTATTAACTTACTACTCTATAAATAATACAGCTATACCTATAAGAACATTCTTATAATAATATACCAACTTATAAAAGAGCGCTACTATATCCTAACTAAAGGCGTAGCTATTAGCAATATTACTAACGCCTTTCTTTACAAAGTTTACTAATTATATAGGTTACCTAACTTAATTATATCCGACTAAGGTATATAGTTTAACTCTAATATATAAAGACGAATCTGCTAACGCCTTAGTATCTCTGTTAAGATATCTATATCCTTCTATTATAAAACTACTAGATAACTAGAAAACGCTAATACTAGTATAAAAGCGTACCTATAATAGGTAGTTGCCTATAGTTAAGATAACTACATCAGGAAAAAATTTACTAGCATTTTTGCAGCATTTGGCAGCATTTGGCTGCCAAATGCGCATTTCGCGCACTATAATTATAGCGTATGGTATTGACTAAGATGCGGCATAGTGTCGCATTCAACAACATAGTGCAGCTAATTGCGCATTTATAGCTACCTAGGCAAGTAGTACCCCCACCCCATTAAGCTTTTTTTATACTTAATGCGCAATTAATATATAATGCCCTTCTTACGCATTCTATATATCTTACTCTTCCTATACAGTTATTACTTATCCCATATACTTAATAGTATTTACTTAATCTACGCGGTTAGTGCAAAATAAATTATATAATTTTAGATAATTTAATACAATATAGCGATGGTTCTCTTCTACCTGCCTACCTACTAACTAACCTACCTACCTACCTGCCTGCCTACCTGCCTATCTACCTATCTACCTGCCTACTTACCTACCTATCTACCTGCCTGCTTACCTGCCTGCCTACTTACCTACCTGCCTACCTACCTGCCTACCTACCTGCCTACCTACCTGCCTACCTACCTGCCTACCTACCTGCCTACCTACCTGCCTATCTACCTACCTATTTATCTGCCTGCCTATCTACCTACCTACTTACTTACCTACCTGCCTACCTGTCTATCTGCCTACTTACCTACCTACCTACCTGTATTACTGTTAGATTTAATTTAGGAGAGGGGTCGGCCCAATTAAAGGCTCTAATTTGGTGACGGGCCGATATTAAAGCTCTAGTTCAATTTGATCGATCAATCAATTAAATCATTCGTAGTGTTCGCTGGCTAGTTATTTAAACGGTCGTCATCTGGTTCTGGTACGGTTGTCTGGTTCTAGCGACGGTCGTCTAGTTCTGGCGACGGTCCTCTACTAGCTGCTGCTCTGGTGCCTCCCTAGTAGGGAGGATATAAGGAAGGATAGGTAAAAAAAAATAAGGTGGCTATATAGGGGGTATACTTAGCAGAGGCACGTGTAGAGGCTATTGGGAATATAGCGGGGACCCGATGCAGAGCCTCCGTACGCAGAGATTTGCGCAAAGCTTCGCGTAGAGCTTTGTGTATATCATAGTACGTGCCGACCGTCAAGGTACGAAGTACGAGGTGACTGTCAAGGTACGAAGTACGAGGTGACTGTGTATAATTGACAAACGATGTCGTGTAAAGAGCTATGTACAGGAGGTGAAGCAGGATATATGTACGCGTGCGCATAGGGTCAGTGCTCAGGGGTCAGGTCTGTGCTTGTGTTATAACAACGCCGAGTCATAACAACGCGTCAGGTTAGTGCCGTGATATCGTGTAGAGCTTCGTGCAGAGCCTCGTGCAGAGCCTCTGTATGTAGAGCTTTGTGTAGAGCCTCGTGTAGAGCCTCGTGTAGAGCCTTATGCAAAGCTTCGTGCAGAGCTTCGTGCAGAGCTTCGTGCAGA